>ENA-UEQW01001513-UEQW01001513.1-human-gut-metagenome-genome-assembly--contig:-NODE-1513-length-19048-cov-96.579938_pt1 | contig 19048 bp, 13 predicted proteins | sample MGYA00242947_ERZ507947 | MGnify/ENA primary metagenome ERZ507947 (study PRJEB26167, sample SAMN06115421) | human gut metagenome | host: Homo sapiens | place: China:Guizhou | collected 2015-03-17... | reverse complement strand
AGCTCGAAAAGGAAGACTTTAACTCTATAAACCGCTATTTTATCAGCAGCCTCGGGGACGCGTCGCCCCCAGGTTAGGGCGCGCCCCCCAATTAGGCAGATAAATAGCAGTTTGTACGTACATAAATCAAAAAAACAAAATATAAACTTGCAAAGACAACCAAAAACTTATAATTTTGCACGGAGAAAGTGTGAATTCCTCATTTATGGGGATAAACGCGCCCTTTCCTATCCCTTAATTTTGATAAATTAATAATCTAATAATCAACTTAATTCAAATCATTTTATGTGGTTAACTAACTCATCCATCGGACGGAAGGTTATCATGTCAGTAACTGGCATTGCGCTCATTCTGTTCCTCACATTCCATGGTTGCATGAACTTGGTAGCCCTCTTCTCAGAGGAAGGTTACAATTGGGTATGCGAAATGTTGGGTGCCAACTGGTATGCCGTAGCAGCTACACTTGGCCTTGCAGCTCTCGTAGCCATCCACTTCATTTATGCCATCATTCTTACTTTGCAAAACCGCAAAGCTCGTGGTAACAATCGCTATGCCGTAACTTGCAAGCCCGAAAAGGTAGAGTGGGCCTCACAAAACATGTTTGTACTCGGTGTAATCGTAGTACTCGGCCTTTTGCTCCACTTGTTCAACTTCTGGTACAATATGATGTTTGCCGAACTCGTTAATGGTGGCATGCCTTTCATCAACGAAGTTTCTTCAGCATCTGATGGTTACGCTATGATTGCTTATACATTCAGCAATCCCGTATTCACTGTTCTCTACATCATTTGGTTTGTAGCCATTTGGTTCCACATGACTCACGGCTTCTGGAGTGCAATGCAAACACTTGGTTGGAACGGTAAGATCTGGTTCAACCGTTGGCGTTGCATCGGTAACATTTACGTTACTATCTTGATGCTCATCTTCCTCGTTGTAGCTCTCAAGTTCGCCTTCTGCGGTGGTGCTTGCTGCGCAGCGTAAGGGGCTATGAGTTTAATAAGTTTATAGGTTTAATAAGTTTAATATGTTTATAGGTTTAATAAGTTTATATAGGTAATAAGGTTAGAATGTTGCTTTATCAACTCATTAAACTTCCTCAACTCATTAAACACATTAAACTCCCTCAACTCATTAAACTCATAAAACTCCCTCAACTCATTAAACTTTAAAAAATCCAATCATGGCTACTATAGATTCTAAAATACCTCAAGGTCCCGTTTCAGAAAAGTGGACCAACTATAAGGCTCACCAAAAGCTGGTGAACCCCGCCAACAAGCGTAAGCTTGACATCATCGTTGTAGGTACTGGTTTGGCTGGTGCCTCTGCAGCTGCCTCACTTGGTGAGATGGGCTTCAAAGTGCTCAATTTCTGCATTCAAGACTCACCCCGTCGTGCACACTCTATCGCTGCACAGGGTGGTATCAATGCTGCCAAGAACTATCAGAACGATGGTGACTCAGTATATCGCCTTTTCTACGATACTGTAAAGGGTGGTGACTACCGTGCACGTGAAGCCAACGTATATCGTTTGGCAGAAGTAAGTGCCAACATCATCGACCAGTGCGTAGCACAGGGTGTACCTTTCGCTCGCGAATACGGCGGTCTTCTTGCTAACCGTTCATTCGGTGGTGTGCAAGTAAGCCGTACCTTCTACGCTAAGGGTCAGACAGGTCAGCAGCTTCTCCTCGGTGCTTATTCAGCATTGATGGCACAGGTACATGCTGGCACTGTTAAGCTCTACTGCCGTTACGAAATGCAAGACGTTGTAATCATCGACGGTCGTGCACGCGGTATCATTGCTCGCAACCTTATAACTGGTGAACTCGAGCGTTTCGCAGCTCATGCTGTCGTACTCGCTACGGGTGGTTATGGTAACACCTACTTCCTTTCAACCAACGCAATGGGTTGCAACTGCTCAGCAGCTATCGCAGCTTATCGTAAGGGTGCTTACTTCGCTAACCCCGCTTACGTCCAGATTCACCCCACTTGTATCCCCGTTCACGGCGACAAGCAGTCTAAGCTTACGCTTATGTCAGAGTCATTGCGTAACGACGGTCGTATCTGGGTGCCCAAGAAGAAGGAAGATGCTATCAAGCTTCAGAAGGGTGAGTTGAAGCCTACTGACATCAATGAAGCTGACCGCGACTACTACCTCGAGCGTCGTTACCCTGCATTCGGTAACCTCGTACCTCGTGACGTAGCTTCTCGTGCTGCTAAGGAACGTTGCGACGCTGGTTTCGGTGTTAACAACACAGGCCTCGCCGTTTACCTCGACTTCACTGAAGCTATCGGCCGTCTTGGCATCGACGTAGTACTTCAGCGTTACGGCAACCTCTTCGATATGTACGAAGAGATCACCGACGTTAAGCCCGGTGAAGTAGTTCGTAAGGGTGACGACGGTATCGAATATACCAACCCGATGATGATCTACCCCGCTATCCACTACACAATGGGTGGCCTTTGGGTTGACTACGAACTCTCTACTAACATTCCTGGTCTCTTCGCTATTGGTGAGTGCAACTTCTCTGACCACGGTGCAAACCGCCTTGGTGCTTCAGCCCTTATGCAAGGTTTGGCCGACGGTTACTTCGTATTGCCTTACACCATTCAGAACTACCTCAGCGACCAGATTACTGTACCTCGCTTCAGCACCGACCTCCCCGAGTTCGTTGCTACTGAAAAGGCTGTTAAGGAACACATCGACCACCTCCTCAAGATCAACGGTAAGAAGTCAGTTGATAGTATCCACAAGGAATTGGGTCACATTATGTGGGAATACGTTGGTATGGCACGTTCTAAGGAAGGCCTCCAGACAGCACTCGCTAAGCTCAAGGAAATCCGTAAGGAATTTGAGACCAACCTCTTCGTTCCCCACATCGATGGCGTTAACGTTGAGCTCGACAAGGCTATCCGCTTGAACGACTTCATCACAATGGGTCAGCTCATCGCTATCGATGCCCTTCACCGTGAAGAAAGCTGCGGTGGTCACTTCCGCGTTGAACACCAGACAGAGGAAGGCGAAGCTAAGCGTGACGATAAGAACTGCTTCTACGTTTCATGCTGGGAATACCAGGGTGAAGACAAGGATCCTGTTAAGTACGAAGAACCCCTCAAGTACGAAGCAATCGAAGTAAAAACCCGTAACTACAAGAATTAATAAGCCATGGCTAAGAACATATCTTTTACAATTAAGTATTGGAAGCAAAATGGCCCCAAAGATGCGGGTCACTTCGACACACGTGAGATGCATGACATCCCCGATGACACTTCATTCCTCGAAATGCTCGACATCCTTAACGAAGAACTCGTTGAGGAGGGCAAGGAGCCTTTCGTATTCGACCACGACTGTCGTGAAGGCATCTGCGGTATGTGCTCACTCTATATCAACGGTACTCCCCACGGTAAGACCGAGGCAGGTGCAACAACTTGCCAACTCTACATGCGTCGTTTCAATGACGGCGATGTAATCACGGTTGAACCTTGGCGTTCTGCTGCATTCCCCGTTATCAAGGACTGCATGGTAGACCGTTCAGCATTCGATAAGATTCAGGCAGCTGGTGGTTACATCAGCGTACGCACAGGTGCTCCTCAGGACGCTAACGCTATCCTTATCCCTAAGCAAGACGCTGACGAGGCTATGGACTGCGCTACTTGCATCGGTTGTGGTGCTTGCGTTGCAGCATGTAAGAATGGTTCTGCTATGTTGTTCGTAAGTTCTAAGGTAAGCCAGTTTGCCCTCCTTCCCCAAGGTCGCCCCGAAGCTGCAAAGCGTGCTAAGGCCATGGTAGCTAAGATGGACGAACTCGGTTTCGGTAACTGCACCAACACTCGTGCTTGCGAGGCTGTTTGTCCTAAGAATGAGTCTATCTCTAACATTGCCCGCTTGAACCGTGAGTTCATCAAGGCTAAGTTAGCTGACTAATAAAACATAAAAATAAGACGAGGCCGATTACACTTTAATATTTGCCTTTTTATAACAAACGGCCACGCCTTTTCATACAACGCGCTGCAAAGTTCAAATGCTTTGTAGCGCGTTTTTTGCATTTGATATTGTTTTGGCTCTGTGACACCACGCGCGTCCTAATCTGGGGGCGACGCGTCCTAACCTGGGGGCGACGCGTCCTCGCGTCGGCATTGCCAACTTGGGGTTCGATACCCCAAGTTGGCAATACTTGAAGTATTGATATTCATGTATTTGTTAGTCAAGGCATCGAGCCTTGACTAACAAATGCCGACGCGGGGACGCGTCGCCCCCAGGTTAGGACCCGCCCCCCAATTAGGCTGTTTGTTAGTCTATGTGCGAAAAAATGTAGCTTTGTAGCAAATGTTCGTGCAAAAAAATGTAGCTTTGTAGCAAATATTCGTGCAAAAAAATGTAGCTATGAAGAGAAATGTCTTTGAGAAACTGTTGGAATGGAAACAGAAAAAGAATCGTAAGCCATTGATTTTGAATGGTGCACGACAAGTAGGTAAGACCTATATACTACGTGCGTTTGGCGAGGAATGCTATGAAAAGGTTGCGTATATCAATTGCGACAAAAACGAATTGCTGCAAAAAATATTTGAACAAGACTATGATATCCAGCGCATTTTGTTGTCTCTTTCGGCTCTTGTTCATTTCAATATTGAGCCAGAGAACACTTTAATCATATTCGATGAGATACAAGAAAGCCCTGTTATACTGAATAGCTTAAAATACTTCTGTGAAGAAGCTCCCCAATATCATGTAGCCGTAGCGGGTTCGCTATTAGGCATTTCATTACACAATGGTATGTCATTCCCTGTGGGGAAAGTTGATATGATAAAGATGTACCCAATGACATTTGATGAATTTTTGTTAGCAACAGGGCAAACCTCTTTGGTAGAAGTGTTAAAGCAAGGTGACTTCTCTGTAATTGATGCATTAGGACTGCGTTTTATAGACTGCTTACGGCAGTATTACTTCGTAGGAGGGATGCCTGCTGCAGTACGTCTATTTGCTGAAACAAAGGACTTAGTAGAAGTACGCAACATTCAAAAGCAAATACTTTTTGACTACCAGCGCGACTTTTCAAAACATGCCCCCAGTCAAGAGGTGCCACGCATTAACATGGTGTGGGAGACAATTCCTGCACAATTAGCTAAAGAAAACAAAAAGTTCATCTTTGGTGCTTTAAAGAAAGGTGCACGCGCTTCTGAATTTGAAATGGCCATTCAATGGTTAAAAGATGCAGGACTCATTTATCAAGTTAATCGCGTAACAGCCCCTACTATGCCACTAAAGTTTTATGCTGAGATGTCAGTGTTCAAACTTTTTATTTTAGACATTGGCTTAATGGGGGCGATGGTTGATACGCCTGCTGAAAGCATTTTAGTAGCTGATACTCTATTTAAAGAGTATAAAGGTGCTTTTACTGAGTTATTTGTACTTACACAACTCATGCCTCTGCAAATTCCTATTTACTACTTCAGTAGTAACGACTCACGCGTTGAGATAGACTTTATTGTGCAACATGGCACAACTATTACACCGATAGAAGTTAAGGCAGAAGAGAATGTACATGCGAAGTCATTGCGTACTTTTATAAACAAACATCCCGAGTTGAAAGGTCTTCGCCTCTCAATGAAGCCCTATCAAGACCAAGAGTGGATGGAGAATAAACCCCTCTATGCCGTTAATTGTTGGGTTTAAATAAACTGAGGCCTCTCCCCCACCCCCGACTGAGGGGGAGGGGAGAGGCCGTATCGTATAATAATAAATCCCCTCCTTAACTGTAGTTGTAAGGAGGGGATTTATTGTGTTTATATGTACTTATGCGTTGTCAGCGTGTTATGCTTTTTCGCCTTGTTGCTTGCGGCTCAAAGTGCGGTAAGCTATAGGAGCAGCAAGGAAGATAGATGAGAGTGTACCGAAGATAACACCCAATATCATAGCGAATGAGAATGAACGAATGCTGTCACCACCTAAGATGAAGATGCACAACAATACGAGCAAGGTAGTGAGTGAGGTCATCACGGTACGCGTAAGTGTGCTGTTGAGTGACATATTGAAGAGGTCGAAGGGCTTCATCGTGGGATGCAAACCGAGGTTTTCACGCATACGGTCGAATACTACCACCTTATCGTTGATAGAGTAACCAATTACGGTCAGGATAGCACCGATGAAGGTTTGGTCAACTTCGAGTGAGAAACCAATCCAACCCCAGCAGATAGAGTAGACTCCGATTACGAGCAACGTGTCGAATACGAGGGCTACGACAGAACCTACTGAGAAGGCTACGTTGCGGAAACGTATCAAGATGTAAACGAAGATAGCTGCCAATGAAAGCAATACGGCTACAACAGCACCACGGGTCATGTCGGCTGCTACGGTAGGTCCTACCTTTTGGGCTGAGATGATTGAACCACCTGTGTGGTTGTCGCGGTCGATGAAGGTGCTATAATCAGCCTTGATGAGCTTTGCATCGTGGAGGGCATCGAAGATGAAGCGTTCTACTTCTTGGTCGATGTTCTCATCGTCGTCGGCAATGCGGTAGTTGGTTGAAAGGCGAACGGCCTCGTTGCTGGTTGTGGTAATGGCAATGGCACTAACGATGGCGTTAGGATCCTTGGCATTTACCTTCTCAGCTACAGCCTTCTGTACTTGTTCGGGAGTTACACCGCGTTGTTCGAACTCAATTACGTAGTTACGACCACCAGTGAAGTCGATACCGCTTGAGAGGCCACGTGTGCTGAGGAAACCGATAGCGATGACTGCACCTACGATGAATACGTAGATAGAGCGCTTGCCCATCTTCATGAAGTTGACGTTTACGTTATTCAAGAAGTTGCGTGAGAGGCCTGTAGTGAAGGTCAATCCGAGCCACTTGTCCTTATTTAAGAAGTGCTCAAATACGATACGGCTGATCCATACGGCAGTGAAGAATGAGCAAACGATACCGATACCGAGTGTCATGGCGAAACCACGGATAGGACCTGTACCAAAGTTGTAGAGGATAACGGCGGTGATGATTGACGTCAAGTTAGAGTCGAAGATAGCAGAGAAAGCATTGCCGTAACCTTCAGCGAGGGCTGTCTTGAGTGCCTTACCGGCCTTGAGTTCTTCCTTCGTACGTTCGTAGATCAATACATTGGCGTCAACGGCCATACCTAATGAGAGCACCATACCGGCAATACCACTCATGGTCAAGGCTGCTTGGAATGAAGTCAAGATACCGAAGGTGAAGAAGAAGTTGAGGATAAGGGCCATGTTGGCTACCATACCGGGGATGAAGCCGTAGAAGCAGCACATGAAGATCATCAACAATACGAAGGCAACTACACAAGCGGTGAAACCAGCTTGGATAGAGGCAGCACCGAGGCTCGGGCCTACGGTCTCTTCTTGTACGATCTTAGTGGGAGCAGGCATCTTACCGCTCTTGAGCACGTTGGCGAGGTCGCGCGTGTCGTCAGTGGTGAAGTTACCAAAGATCTGTGAGTTACCGCCTGTGATTTCGCTCTGTACGACAGGGGCACTGTAAACGTAACCGTCGAGTACGATAGCAACGCACTTCTTGAGGTTCTTCTTTGTCAAAGCGGCCCAGTCGCGTGCACCGCTGGTAGTCATCGTCATGCTAACGATGGGACGGTGGTACTGCTGTTCGAACTCATCCTTTGCATCAGCAATCACGTCGCCCTGCATAGAGGGTTGGCCGTTGACAGCGCGGAGTGCATAGAGTTCGAATACGTTGGCTTTCATGCCGCTGGCGCTCTTTACGCCCCATGCCAAACGGAGGTCGGTGGGGAAGATAGCGTGAGCTGCTTCGCTCTGGATCATTGCGTTGATAGCAGCGGTGTCCTTAGCAGTAGCATAACCTACTATGCAGTTGTTGCCCTGCATGCCTTGTATTTGTGCCAACTTGCTGAGCAAGGGGTGTTGGTCGGCTACGCTCTTGGCGCTCTTGGCCTTAGCGTTGGCAGCCTTTGTTGTGTCGGCAGCAGTGGTGTCAGCATCATTGCCAGCAAGACGCTTGTCGAGGGCAGTGAGTGAAGGCATTACCTCAGAGAGGGTGTAAGTCTCCCAGAACTCGAGGTTGGCGCTACCTTGTAACAACTTACGCACACGCTCAGGTTCTTTGATACCTGGCATTTCGACCATGATCTGACCGATCTGGCCTTTGCCTTTAAGGACTTGAATGTTAGGCTGTGCTACACCGAAGCGGTCAATACGTGAACGAACGACCTTGTTAGAGTTTTCAACGGCTACAGCGACTTCATCGTTCAACACCTTCTTGACGTCGGCGTCAGTAGAGTTGTAGTTGATGTTCTTGTCGCTCAACTTTGAAGCGAAAAGGCCCGCGAGTTTGTTCTTGCCGTTGAGCTCTTGGTAAGTGCTTACGAAGGCGTCAACGAAGTCAACGTTGCCTTTCTTAGCTTCGGCAACGGCCTTTGTGTAGGCTTCCTTAAACTTGGGGTCGTTGGCGCTCTCGCCGGCGAGGTTTTTAACAACGTCGGGTACGCTCACCTCAAGCACTACGTTCATACCGCCCTTGAGGTCGAGGCCGAGGCCAATCTGCAGGGCTTCGCAGTCCTTGAGTGTTTTGCCGAGCCATACGGTCTCGTTGCGCATTGAGTCAAGGTAGGCTGCGCCGTCTTTGCCTTGTGCGGTCATTTGCTCAGCTTGTTGCTCGTACTTATGGGTGGGGTACGAGAAACTGAGGTACATGAGGCAAATCAAGGAAAGCAGCACTGCAATTACTTTAACAAATCCTTTGTTTTGCATGTGTTTGTTTGTGTTTTATTGTTTTTGTTTTCGTATTATTTCGTGAGAAGGTGGCGCTTTTAGCCACTATTGAACGTGCAAATATACGCAAATAAATTGAAAAACAAGTGTTTTCGGGGGTTAACACCATTTATCGTGCAAACGAGAATGAGCTATGACGTATAATTAATGGACATTAAGACGCGCTTCGCGCTTTTTTAAACATTAATGTTTCATTAATCGACCATTAATCTTTTTCATTAATGTTTAAAAACCAAAGCGCGAAGCGCGTCTTAATGTCCATTAATGTTTAAAAAAAGCGCGAAGCGCATCTTAATGTTAGCATTAATTATGAGCGACTGACTTGGAGACCTTTGCGTGAGATGCTCATGTCGACAAATCGAGAGTTGGTGGTGAGAGGGTGGTCGGTCAATAACTGCTTGATGCGTGCGGCAGCTTCAGCGTCTTTGGCTACCATGTACATGAAGCCACCACCACCTGCACCGGGGAGTTTGTAACCATAGCAGAGATCGTCGATCTGACGGCAAAGGGCGTCAATGGCGGGCGGATTGGTGCCAGCGTCTAAGGCTTTGTTCTGTTCCCACGTAGTGCGCACCATGCGGCCGTAGTGTTCGAGATTGTTCATCTGAAGAGTATCGAACACGGCCAGGGCGTGCTGCTTCATACTGTCGAGCAGATGAAGGTGGCGCGAATTGTTGAGAAACATTCCCCGTACAATCTCAGCTAAGATGTTTTTGGCCGTGCGCGTAATGCCTGTATAGTAAAGTAAGTGGCAAGGACGCATATCGGGGTCGGCAAACAACGTTTCGGGCAGCCAACGTGCGGCAGCGTTTTGGTCGAATCCCGCGGTCGTCTGTAAGAGTTTGATGCCTGGGAGTACACCGCCGTATTGGTCCTGCCAACCGCCCCCCGTAGTGAGCAACTGCTCTAAGACGAGGGTGCGGTTGCAGATTTCGTTCTTGTCCCAACCCAAACCGCAGAAGTCGCTCAATGCGGCCAATACGGTGGCGGCTAAGATACTACTTGTGCCTAACCCCGACCCTGCGGGAATGGCTGCCAAGAGCGTAATCTCTAATCCGCAACCGAAGGCTTCGAGCTGTTGACGCAAAGATTGATATTGCTCTACACCGAAATTGGGCATAAAGCCTGCCAATGTAAGGGCGGCCTTGGGGATAGAGAAGGGCGACCCTACCTTATTATATTGTTGCAATTCGTCGTATGTCTCGATGCGTTCCATGGCACCGAGGTCGATTGAACGACAGATGATGACGGGTTCTTTACAAGGCTTTACATAGACCTGAAGAGGTGGTTGCCCATTGAGGTTGATTGCCATGTTGACCACATTGCCACCTGAGGTTAGGCTGTAAGGAGGCGTGTCGGTCCAACCGCCCGCTACATCAATGCGCACACTGCTGCGTGCCCATACGATTTGGTCGGCAAAGGTCGTCATGTGAGGTTGACTCTTATGGCGCAACACGTTTTCGGTCAGTCCTTCACGTAGGAGGTCGAAGGCTCGTTTGTCATACGCTGCAGCTTGCTGGCTATCAGACTGACGCAGCGCCTCTGAACGAAACATGGCATCGTGAATGCGCGTCATCAGCGGTGCAGCCTCTGGCAATGCTTTTGGCAGCGACCAACCATGTTGTGCATATTTCTGCGCCATGTCTTTGAGGTTGGTTTGGTAGAAGACGCTGCGCTGCCAGTTCTGTGCGACAATGGGTATGGTCTGAGCTTGTAAAGCGTTGCGTTGCGCGAAGAGACGGGGAAGATTGGCTTGCGCTGAGAGTTCGTCAGCTGAGAGGCGGGGCAACTTTCGCCACACCTCGGTCAGTGCAGGTTCGGGATAGTCAGTAAGGAACCACTCCGCCAAACGTCCCAAGAGGTCGACATCGGTCGAGAGGGGGAAGAGGCGCGCTGCTTGTAAGTCGTCGGTGCGTCCTAACTCTGTGGGCTGAATGCCGCGTCGGCTGAGCCATTGGGTAATGGGTTTGCCAATAAAGAGCGTTTCACTCTCTGTCACGTTGCCTCTGAAGGCATCGTCGAAGCCATAGGGGCGCACAGCATATAATGTATCGCCAACGGGCACGATGTCGATACATTGTCCTTCGGCTAATGTCAACTGCCAATGGTTGTTGGGAATGCCCGTGATAATATTGCGACTGGTGTAGTGCCAACCTGCGGTGATGTAGGCATTCTCTATCCACACTTGCTGGGTGTGGGGGGTGGGACGGTTGATTAGAACCGTGTTTTGTGTAAAGACTGATGACTGTGGTTTTACGCCTTTCTGTAGAATAAGGCGTTGGTCCTTGACCAAATTCTGTATCGCCACAGAGGAGTGGATCATGTCGGGGCCTGTGCCGTAGTGGTAAAATTCGCCACCTGGGAGGGGAAGTATGGCCACCTTGAGTTCTTTTAAAGCCTCATCGGGGAGTGAGGGGTGACAGCCTAAGGCACAACCGAACTCACTATAAAGGTCGTAACAGGTGGGTACGCTCAGTGCATTTCCGCCTGGCGTGTTGAGTTGCTGAGCCGAAGCTTCGGGGGCGGTCTTTTGCATCAGACATCGCACGGCCTTATCGCTGAGGAGCCACACACCGATGTCCATCAGCATGAGGTGGGTAGGCATCAACTGTGCTTGTTGCTCCGTAGTGGGCTTTTGGAGCATAAAGTCCAATTCTGTGGGGTGTTCGCGGTTCATCATAAACACGCCGTGGTGGGAAGCCTGTTCGGGGCTGGCCCACAAGCCGTAGCAAACGACATCGGCTTCGGGTATCTCTTGCAGCGGTTCGGTAGCGCGCATCAAGACGTCGCCACTGGCTATGAGCGTATGGAGCGTGTCGGGTGCTTTGCGCATGATCTCGCGGTAGAGAGGCATCTGTAGGTCGAGCAGTGTTTGGTTGATGCGTTGGCCGCGTGCCCAACGGAATACGGGTATGGGGGTCAGCACTTTGCCACTGGGAGCATAGGCGGGTAAGCGGCGGCTTTGTCCACCTGCGTGGAGCAGTATGCGCTTTTCACTCCCTAACCATTCGTCGAAAGTGCGTCCGTTGCCTTCATCGGCATGAGCTGAAGCTAAGAGCCAAGCAGTGCCTCCGCCCGAACCGAGTTTGTGATCAGCGGGGTCGGAGGTGCAATAGTACTCTTGCGCTGAGAGTCCGGTTATATCATGAAACGTCTCTACCACGTTAGGGGGCAGAGATAGTAATTTCTTCATACTGAATGCGGTTACGTTGATTAATGGTGCAAAGGTAACAAAAAAAAATTAGCCTCTCCCCCTAACCCCCTCCCCGGTCGGGGAGGAGTTAGGGGGAGAGGCCCCAGTTTATCATTCATCATCTGTTTCGCTATAGCGGCGATTGGGAGGGGTAATTTCGTAACTTTGGGAGTTGTAATGCGTTCCAAAGCTGAGGTTGAGTCCTGCCCGAAGTAATTGTTCGGCTAAGGCAGGTTTGCCTCGAAAGCCATGCACGGTCCATTGGGTGGTAGGATTTAATTGCTTCTTTAAGCGCAATAAGCGGTCGAAACAACGTACGATGTGGAGCGTGACGGGTTTGGTGAACTTTTCGGCAAATGCTATTTGTGCGATGAAGATGCGTTCTTGCTCTTCAAGTGATGCCCCTTGTAGGGCATCTAATCCACACTCTCCTAAGGCTATTACTTGTGGGAGGGAGAGCAGTTGTGGTAGATTGTGCAACATTCGTTCGGTCTCGTCCTTGTCGATTGTCCACCAAGGGTGAATGCCCACGGAGTAGGTGGCCTCAGCACGTGGCGTATATAACGCTGGACAGAGCAACCACTCTTTAGGCATATTAATAATGGCATCGGTGGCCATGAGGTTGTGGGTATGAAAGTCCATGATTATCTTCGTTCTTTTGTTGACGGGGTTGACGAGTTTTTAGTTGACGAGTTGACAAAGAAGTTGCCTTTAAACAAACTTACCTGTTAACTTGTCTACTTGTTAACTCGTCAACTAAAGAACTCATCAACTAAGAAAACTCTTCTTCAACACCAATCGGCTTTCAGGCCCCATATTAAAGAGCAAGTCTGCAATACTGAGATTAGGTATAAAGCCTGTACGCTCTTTAAATACTTGGTAATAAGGTGTGGGGCGGAAGGCTGTGTCGGCTTCAAGGGATTGCTTTGGTGAAATGATGGAACGCAAGTCTGTCATTTCGGGCGTTGGAGTGACATATTCGTTGCTTGGTGTGATGTTTTTATCAAGACTGAGCAACGAAAGCACCGTTTGGCGCAAAGCGTCATTGAAGTCGACGAGGAAGTCAAAGTGTTGTTCGTAGAGTGGCCGAAAATCGTCGGCATAATATTCAAAGTAGGGACTGCTCTCGTAAGCTGAGGTGAGCGCGGTCCAATGCAGGTGTTGCCATTTGCCGTGGTCGGAGAGGCGAATATCGCGCACGGCGGTGTGGACGGCACCATCGCGTACAATGGGTAGTGTAAGGGGTTGTGCCCCCGTAGGCGTAGCGATGTAGCAACGGTTGCGATAGGTTTGCTTTACGTAATGTTCGCCTCTGTCCTCTATTGCCTCATGGGCAGCGTAAAGGTGGGCATAATATTGTATGGGGGCTAAATAGGCGGTGCTGAGGAGTAACATCTTTGTAGACAAGTTATTTTTTTGTGGAGGTTGACAATTTAATGAATTGACGAGTTAACGGGTAAGTTTGTTCTTGGTGACGAGTTTTTTGGGGGAGGTTGACAAGTTAACGAGTTGACGAGTTAACGGGTAAGTACGTTCTTGGTGGGAAACTTACCTGTTAACTCGTCAACTTGTTAACTCGTTAACTAAAAAACAACTCGTTAACTTGTCAACTAAAAAAGTACCTTTCCCACCAAATTGTCGTGGGGAATGAGTAAGAAGGAGTCGGGACGCATCTCTATCCAGAAGTAGTCGCGTAGGAGGCGGACGCGTGACAGGGTTTGGCCGTCCATCTCAAGTTGGCCAAAGCGATTGACGCGCACATTGTTGCAATGTTCATAATGTTGCATCAAGTAGGCCAAAATTCGGGCGTTGTAGGGGGTAACGCGAATGCTACTGTTGTGCGCTGGAATACGAATGGGTTGTGCATCGGGCGATGTGCGTCCTGGAATAACAATTTGGCGCACGGGGTCAATCCATATCGTTTCGCCTGGCCCCGCTTGGCAACGGCCCGTAAGTGTGAACTCGCGGTCACGCGTATCGGAACATGTAAATACGACTTCGTCATGCTTCGCTGGGACGCGATAGCCCCAACGGTGGTAGCCCCACATTTGTTCGCCTGGCACACGGAGTCCATAGTAGGTTAAACTCACTAACGCGTGTCGATTGCCTGGCAACACAATGGGTGAGATGATGAACAAACGCAGGCAGACAATCAGGCAGATGAGCACCACATAGGGTCTCACCCACCGCCACACTTGCCTTGCACGTGAAGGCACGATAGCATTGTTTGTTGTATTGCGTTTGAAAAGCATCTGGTTAATGTGTGGGAAATGTGCAAATGTGCAAATGTGCAAATGTGAGAATGCTTGGGAAATGTGTGGGAAATGTGCAAATATGCAAATGTGAGAATGTGAGAATAATATAATGCACTTATAAACTCAGCAAGCAAAGGCGACAATTTGCACATTTGCACATTCTCACATTTGCACATTAACCAAGCATTTTCACATTCTCACATTTGCACATTTCCCAAGCATTTGCACATTTATTTTATATCCCACACGCGCTTAAAGAAACGGTTCCAGCGCACGTGGTGACCGCTGAACCAGCCGTAGTCGCCGTCGAGTGAGAGCCAAACGAAGAGCGGCTTGCCCACGATGTGGTCCTCAGGCACAAAGCCCCAGAAGCGAGAGTCGGCAGAGTTGTCGCGATTGTCGCCCATCATCCAATAATAGTTCAAGCGGAAGGTGTACTTATCCGTCTGCTTACCATTAATATATATCTTACCACCGCGCACTTGTAGGTCATTTCCTTCATATACGCGGATAGGACGTTCGTAAATGGGCAGGTTGGCCAAGGTGAGTTGCAAGGTAGCTCCCTTCTTCGGTATCCATACGGGACCATAGTTGGCCGTCGTCCACGACTTCACCATATTCTGCGGATAGAGCCAATCGGCTGCGGGCTGTGCAGGACGAATGCTGCTTACGATGTCGGGGCGACGTTGCAGCGCTTGCTTAGCGACACGCGTAAGTGGCATCCACACGGTCTGACCGTTGCGAGAAGTGTAGAGGTCCTCGTCGGTTATGCCGAGTTCGAGTTTTAAGTCCTCAGGCAAGTCTTGCTTAAACGTTACCTCGTAGGCGTACTGCACATTCTCGGGTTCGCGATTGGGTTTACCATTCAAGTAAACCACATTGTTGCGAATTTGCAGCGTCTGTCCAGGCAGTCCCACACAACGCTTTACGTAGTTCTCGCGGCGATCGGTAGGACGCGAAACGACTTCGCCAAATTGTTCGGGTTGGCTGCGCATATAGCTCGTTCCTGCCGCATAAAGTTTGCGAAAGAAGTTTTGCTGCTCGTCGTAGCTCATGTTAGGACGCAACGAGGCAGAAGCCAACGTGGGTTCTGCATCGGGCGTAGCTGGCTGCCCGCCCAACATTTGGTCGCCCAACTGATAAGCCATGCGATAGTAGTCTTGATTTTGCTGATTGAGGGCTACGGTGTCGCCTGCGGGATAGTTGAAGACTACGATGTCGTTCAACTGTACATCGCCCAACCCCTTCACGCGACGATATTCCCACTGTGGCCATTCAAGGTAGCTGCGACAGTTGAGGATAGGCAACGTGTGCTGCGTAAGCGGCATCGTAAGGGGCGTTTGCGGTATGCGAGGGCCATACGATAGCTTTGATACCAAGAGGTAGTCGCCCGTGAGCAACGTCTTCTCGAGTGATGACGAAGGGATAACAAAGTTTTGGAAGAAGAACTGATTTAAGAAATAGATAGCCACCAATGCAAATACAATGGCGTCAACCCAACTCATCACAAAGCGTGTGGCGGGGCCTACTTCGGGTTCGCGCCACCAGCTCCAGTTGATCTTACGTGAGATGTAAAGGTCGTAGATGAGGGGCATCACCAAGAGTCCCCACCACGACCCTACCCAATATAAGAAGGCAAGGTAGAGCACCGTTGTGATGCCAAAACTTATCCAAGCGGGCTTTTTCTCTTGTTTATTTTGTTGCTTATTTTCGGTCATGAAAATGGTTTGTTAATGTGCAAATGCTTGGTTAATGTGCAAATGTGAGAATGTGAGAATGTGCAAATGTGTGAAAGTTCGCCTTTATTGTGGCTGCGTTTAGGTTATAAAGGCATTAAGCCTTTTACCCATTTACACATCGTATCAGTTTTAGAATTGGAAAAGGTCGTCAGTAGAGAGCAGTCCCTCGTGGGTGGCAGTAAACTCTGCTGCTAACACGGCACCTAAGGCAAATCCGCTGCGGTTGTGGGCAGAGTGGGTAATCTGTATCATGTCGGCTGGTGAGTCGTAGGTCAAGGTATGAATGCCTGGCACTTCGCCCTCGCGAATGGCATCAATGCGAAGGAGGTTCTTGGATTGTTCTTTCGAACCCGTAGTTGTGCCGTCAGCATTGATCACTTCTCCCTTCACCCAATCGTCCTTACGATCTAACTCGGCACATACTTGTTCGGCCAAGGTGATAGCCGTTCCGCTGGGTGCATCGAGCTTATGAATGTGGTGGGTCTCTACCTCGCTCACGTCGTAGGTGGGGTAAGCATTCATGATGCGTGCTAAGTACTTATTGACTGCTGAGAAGATGGCTACACCGAGTGAGAAGTTTGATGCCCAAAAGAGGGTGTGACCTTCTTCCGTACAAGCACGGCGCACATCGGCTTCGTGTTCCTTCAGCCAACCCGTACTGCCGCTTACTACCTTTACGCCTTGCTTCCAAGCGCGCAGGTAATTGCCGTAGGCTGCTGTAGGATTGGTAAACTCTATGGCCACGTCAGCGCTACGAAAGGCTTCGCTCTCGAAGTCGTCCATATTGTTTATGTCGATGATGCAAACAATCTCGTGGCCGCGTTGGCGAGCAATATCTTCTATCATGTGGCCCATTTTACCGTAGCCAATCAGTGCTATTTTCATTGTTGTGAGTTTTATACGTATAACGTTATTACGTGCAAAAGTAATGATTTGTAATAAATTAGGTAGGGTTAGAACGAATAAAATTACGGCCTCTCCCCCTAACCCCCTCCCCGACTGGGGAGGGGGAACAAGTTACTCTTTCCTCTTGAGTTCTCTGCTGGTTTTCAGTTAGAAACGCAGCAGGTAAAGGTAACCTGTCCCCCCTCCCCAGTCGGGGAGGGGGTTAGGGGGAGAGGCCCCAGTTTACATTCCTATCACCACGCGCTGCATGTAGTAGCAGATGATGCCGGCCATGTAACCAACAAAGGCTATCCACGTGATGTGCTTCATATACCAACCAAAGGAAATCTTCTCTAAGCCCATTACGACTACGCCAGCTGCCGAACCGATGATCAACATCGAACCGCCTACACCTGCACAGTAAGCCAACAACTGCCAGAAGATGCCGTCTTGCGCGAAGTCGCCCATTTCTGCTACGGGGTACATGCCCATGCAGCCTGCTACCAAAGGCACATTGTCAACAATGCTTGATAGAACGCCGATGATACCAGTCACTAAGAAGTGGTTGCCGTCGAACACTGTGTTCAAGCCCGTGCCTAATTGCGTTAATACGCCAATCGTCTCAAGGCAGGCCACTGCCATCAAGATGCCTAAGAAGAAGAGGATTGTGCCCATATCGATGCGCGAAAGCATATTCGTCACGCGCTTCTGCATAGCTCCTTTCTCTTCGGTGTGGCCGAGGTGGCGATAGAATATTTCTGTTGTCGTCCAAAGTACACCGAGTACGAGCAGAATGCCTACGAATGGTGGTAAGTGGGTGATACTCTTAAAGATTGGTACAAAGATCAAGCCGCCTACACCGAGGAAGAATACTACCTTACGTTGGCGTGCCGTTAAGTCGTCGGGCAGTACGTTTTGACTCGTCGTCTTATTAAACTTTAGCTCGCCCTTGAGCGAATATTGTAGGATAAAGGCGGGGATCACCATCGAAACGATAGAAGGAATGAGTATCTCTTTTATCACGCCAGGAGCTGTGATAAGTCCTTTGTTCCATAGCATAATCGTCGTCACGTCGCCAATGGGTGAGAAGGCTCCTCCAGAATTGGCTGCAATGATTACCAATGAGGCATATATAATACGATCTTTGTGATCTGACACCAACTTACGTAGGATCATAATCATCACGATACTCGTCGTCAGATTGTCGAGAATGGCGGAGAGGATAAATGTCATAAACGCGATGCGCCACAGTAGACCGCGTTTGCTCTTCGTGCGCATCATGTCGCGTACAAAATTGAAACCTCCATTTTGGTCGACCAATTCTACTATCGTCATCGCTCCCATAAGGAAGAAGAGGGTCGTTGCCGTCGAACCTAAGTGATGTTCTATCACCTCATTCACTGCCTGTGGTATCTTGTCGCCAATAGCTGAAGTGATGTACTGTGCGGGGTCGAACATAAATAGTGTCCAACAACCCACAAACATAAGCAGTGCTATCGCTGCCTTGTCAATTTTCGTTAGGCTCTCAATGGCTATCATAAAATAGCCAAATACGAACACCGCTACAATCAGAATCGTAAGTGTTGTCATTCAGTTGTTAATTATTTAAGATTGAGTTTGCTGCAAAGTTGCGTAAATTAACCGAAGCAAACAAGAGATTGACGAAACGTTTAACGAAAAAGGTACTTAATGCAGAATGAACAAAAGATTTAACGAAGAATATTAATGAATAATTGAGGCTCATTTCTGTCTCTTCGATAAATTGCAGTTTATATTTGTTATTAAAAGCCCTAAAGTGCGAAGCACATATAAACACTGCGGAAGTTGTTTTTACACGTTACTAAGGGCAAAATGTGAAGCAAGGCTTTTTTAGTATGTGTGCTATCCACCTTCCCAAAAAGTTTTCTCTGAAAAGTTTGCGTGTTAGAAAGGGTTTCTCTACTTTTGTTATAAGTTTTATCCTTCTAATATTAACGACAATGCGACAGACAGAAGAACGATATATCAGCCTCCTTACAGACTTTGGCTTCAAACGCATATTTGGCACAAAGCTCAATAAAAGTCTGCTCATAAGTTTTCTCAATTCACTATTCAATGGTGAACAAGTAATACGTGACGTTAAGTATCTCAATAGCGAGCACGTTGGAGATGTTCATACTGAGCGTAAGGCTATATTTGACGTGTATTGCGAGAATGAGCATGGAGAGAAGTTTAT
>ENA-UEQW01001509-UEQW01001509.1-human-gut-metagenome-genome-assembly--contig:-NODE-1509-length-19082-cov-3.378742_pt1 | contig 19082 bp, 34 predicted proteins | sample MGYA00242947_ERZ507947 | MGnify/ENA primary metagenome ERZ507947 (study PRJEB26167, sample SAMN06115421) | human gut metagenome | host: Homo sapiens | place: China:Guizhou | collected 2015-03-17... | reverse complement strand
TGACTGTTAGTATTGTCTCTCCGAATAGCCCCAGAGAAGCAACTGAAAGTAGACTCCGCTGGCGGCGCTACAATCTCCGTTCGCATCCCTCCATCCACTTACCAATCAAATAGAACAAACAACGAAGTCCTTTCTTGAGCGCCCCTGAAGATGTCAGAATTTGCAAATGCGTACCCTCTTTCCATTTTCGTTTCCCTCGCAAAACAAACGGAGTGTGGAACAAACACGCTCACTTCTTCACAACAACACACCCCGACGGAATGCAGTCCGGCGTCTTCGATTCCTTGTAGTTCATCAACCGCTTAATCATGGTGAGGTACACGCGCACCGTGTCATTCAGCATGGCGTCTACACGATTATCCCCGCGTTCTGTGCCCCTACGTCCAACACTCTCCTGGGTGATGCGATCGCGTGCAGAACGCTCGTAGATGCCTGTGGCAGTGACGCCGATGGGCCAGGGAGCGTTGCCGATAGTGATCAGAAGGTATGTCTTGTATGCCTACAAATCGTCTCTCCATCGAATGACCACTTCGCGGAAGTCCTTCTTCTCGATGCAGTCTCGGATCTTCAGCAGGTTTGTCCGGATGTCGAAGGGAATCTTCTACGATGAAGAAATCAAAGCAGTCTCACCCTCTTTGTGCACAATTTGAAAAAGCCCTTCAGAGTATCGGCGACTTGCTGACAGAGCTTGGTTGCCGCTTTTCCTTCCTCCGATTTCTTCTCCTCGAGGGGACGCGCTGCGAGGTCGTCTGCCCACTCCTTTAGCAAGTCCTAACAGAACAACCAGAGAGGAACGCGTACTTTGTAGTATTCCTTTATCATGTCGTGGTCCCTCTCCATCTTCTCCTTCTGTCTGATCGTGATCTTCAACGCCTTTTCCTCATCAGTAAGTTCCACTTCATTCTGCTGCGACGCGTTCGGTGCAGCAGGACTATTCTTTGAAGAATCCATAGACTGGGAAAGAGGGGATAGGATTCTCGAATTGTGAATAGGGCAGGGATGGCTGAACAGTATGTTTCAAAGAAACAGCCAGAACAAATGGAAACAACTAGCAGGACTGAATTCACGAACAGAAGAACGAACAGGGATGGACAGAAGAAACACAGAATCCGACATAGTATGATTATTCCTTCTTCTTCGCGTCTGCAACAGACTCAATTCGTGGCCGCCTAGACAAGCCCTCGAAACACTGCCGGAGCCACACGTTGGAGGGCGTAATCAACAAAACGAGGAAGAGTAAACACAGAATAAGGTACAAGAAGACATAGTCCATTATTGCACAGTGAAAATGAGCCTAATCCAAATGCAAATGACCTGCTGGCACTTCGCGACAGCACTTCCTCCTACAGATCAACACAGAAAGGAAATCGCACAGCCAGAGAGGGGCCTGTGTGATGCGAGGCACGGGCTTTCTCCGATGGCGATACACGAGGGGAACGATATCGCGCGCGAAGTAGTACGTGTGGCCCGCAGCAATGCCGATGATCCCGCTCCAGGGAATCCTAACAATCACCACACGGTCGGCAAGCCCACTCTGCAGACGTGAGGAAGCTGACGATGAGAAGCGCGTAGGGGAGGAAGGTGGATTTCAGAGGAATGAAGTACATGCTCACCTTGAAAAACGGATTCCGTCGCGCCCAGTAGTACAGCACCATGTAGTGCAATGCGACGCCTACAAAGATGTAGTGGGGGATCACGAGACAAGCGAAACAGGACACGAGAATGCCGAACAGGAGCATCCACAGAAAGTCAGCTTCGTGGCGTGCGAAGGTATTCGACTCCAGTCCCCACATGCACTTGGTGTCAAAAATGGCGGACATCAGAAAGCCGACCGAGAAGGACCCTGTGTACCCCAGAGACAAGATGCAACGAGCAAGCTAAGCATGAAAACGGAGAGAAAGAGCCACTCCCCGCCAAGAAAGCAGGTAAGCTCGATGGATGCAAAAGGAAGATATCCACTGTGGTTTCGCTATTTCGTTACTCGCAAGCGAAGAAGCGGCGTACCCGTAACAACAAACGCCGTCAAGATCGTCAACAGCAGCGAGATCACGGTCACCCTTGGCAATTTGCTATAGCTACAGAGTGATGCAGCGATCCCCACGACCCACTCCACAGAACGCTTCGGACGCATGGAGAAAAATGGGTAATCGTCGCTTTTTACTCATACTCCATCGAATGCAAAACTTCAAGATACCCGAGGACAAAAAGCCGGCTCTCCAGAAGTTCAAGGCGCGTCTGGCAGACATGGGTTTGTCGAAACGTGGATGGATTGACGTACAGGCGTGGATTACCCGCTCGCCGACCAGGTTCTCTTCCGCTACCTGTATACATCGAAGTTCAATGAGAAGAGCGCGAGTCGGCGTGGCGACTGGTGCGTTAATGAATAGTGAACCGAATCAAGAAACTAATCGCGTGGCGAAAGGAGAACGGCATCGACACGATCCTCGACAACCCGGATATCAAGAGAGTGGGGATTGCTTCGAGACTGTCTCCTAGAATCACGATATCATTTCCCGCCGTCTTCTCTACCGCAGTCACAAGACGGATCGCTTTGGAAGAGTAGGGTTTGGGCTGGGATTGTGACGGGCAGCCCTGCACCATCTTCAACGTCGGCCACTTGAATTTGCGCCACATCCTAAACGCATTCATCCTGGTTTCGGAATGACGCGTAGCAATACTCCGCCGAGGAGATTCTGAACGCGCACATCTACTACAACGAATACATGGAGAAGCGCTGCCGAGACGCGAGCGAGCGCATGGGTGTCGACTACATCGGCAATTCAACCATCATCGACCTGGAGGGTCTCTCCCTCAGTCGCCACATGAACCTGAAGGCGCTGAACATCTTCAAGGAGATGATCCTCATCCACACCTACTACTACCCCGAATCGTCAGACGTCGTGTACGTGATCAACTACCCCCCCGTGTTCAACTACTTCTGGAATGGTCAAAATCGCCCCGAATTCTGACGCATAGTCATCAAGCCCTGGATGACGGACCTCCAGAAGCAGAAGCTGAAGCGCGTGCCCAACGCGCCGAAACTCCTCGCTTACTTCAAGATGGAGGACCTGCCGAAGGTGTACGGAGGCAAGTGCGAGTGCGAGGGCGGCTGTGTGTTGGGTCGCGCCATCTGCGAGGTGAGTGTTGGCGTGGAGCGTGAGGCGTAGGAGCACTCTGCGCTGACGGACATCCTGTCGTTGCCCAACCGTGGAGTGGAAAACGTGGGGTGTGTGGGGTGTGAGATGAGAGACAGATCGACATTCCGGTGAAGACGGGCGACCACGTGCAGTGGTGCTTCAGCTCGCTGGACAAGAACATCGAGTTTTCGGTGCTGTTTATCTCGAAGGACCAGTTCGTGCAGACAGTGGTCCCGTTGTGCTTCGTGGAGTCGAAGTCCTCGCTGATCACGGGCGAGTGGGAGTGCATCAACGACGGCTGCGTGCGTCTCGTGTTCGACAACTCGAAGAGCAGTTGGTACTCGTGCAGTGTGAGCTACGAGGTGATGATCCGGAAGAAGGAGGAGCAGAGCGAAGCCGAAGTGGTGTTGGAGTCTCAGTCCATTTGGGGTGTTTGTTGGAGAGTGTTGTGTTTATCTGGGGAGGTGAAGCCCTATTCGAGTTGATTCTCTCCATCAAGTCATTCTTCAAAGGTCACACTTCTTTCAAGCGATCTCTCAACACATGTCCAACAAACACTGCATTTACAAAAGATGAGTCTTCAACGCCGTTCTGTACTTGCCCTACACTTCACACTCTCTCCCCATTCCTACATAAACGAACAACAGCACAAACGCAATCACCACAACCAACAACACGAAAGGAATCATCCACGCCTTGTTGCTCTTCTTCACCGCCTCCTTCAAGTGCGCGTCGAACACGTCCTCGATCGCCTTCACGCGCTTCTCCAGCTTCGTGTTGATCGACGACTGCACGTCGCGCTTCAGCGTCTGCTCGATGTCGAAAATACGACTCTCCGATATGTCGCTCGACTGCTGAAGCTTCTTGATCATGTTGTTCAACGACTCGTCCACCGACACAATGCGATGCTCTAACTCGCGCTTCAGCTTCGAGATGTCCAGACGACGACGCTGGTCCACCGCCTCCATCACGCGCACGATCGCGTTCTCCTGCGCCGTCAGCATCGACGGGTTGATGCTGCGCTTCGCCATCATCGTTCTGAACGCGCTCGTCTCCTCCTCCTCCAACTCCTTCACCACCTTCGACTCCGACACCGCCACGTTGTCAGGGTTGCCCTCACCGTCCTCTGTCTCCACGGAGAGAATGTCGTGGTTGTCCGCGAGCTGACCCGTCGATGCCGCGATGCCGATGTGCGCCGTCTTCCACCAGTCCTGCGTGAAGTGCGTGTTTTCCACGAAGCAGGTGTGGAACTTGCCGCTATTCTTTTCGTCGATCGACACACGAATCATGCCATCCTTGTGAGAGTAGCCGATCTTCACGACAGCGTAGTTATCGACCTAGCTGTGAGGGAGCGAACAAACGACAACCGAGAAATCCTGACGCTTCTCGTGGAAACGGTAATGCGAGTAGCAGCCCGTGTGGTCCTTGTCCTGGGTGTAGGCTTCCTCGTTGATATTGTAGCTAGTGTACACGGCAATGTCGCGGTGGTAGCGAGAGAACTACGCGTGAAGACAGGGGAAGAAGAGGACATCTTGGTTTGTGAAGGTGGAAAACGCAATGGCAAATCCATAGAAACGGTCTAGAACACCGTACATCTTGCCCTACGTCTCAGAAACGAGCAGGAGAGGAATACAGAGAGAGGACCCGCGCTTTGGGTGAAGAACACGGCAAAACCATCTCCGAACAGATTCGCTCCCTATCCATGATACTGCACACACGACACGCACTTGTCCGCTGATGCGGAACTTGACTGTCGTTACGAACTCGCCGCTGCCCAGCGACTGACGGCTCCACAGAGTGCCGCTCTTGCTTTGGCGATCGGGCGTCAGACGAGCGAAATACTCGTTGATGACTGCGTCTCCTTCGGCAGTCCAATTGTCGATGGTTCTCTTTCCTACGACTGACATGATGAGAGGGACAAATCAACCATTGTAGTCGAAGTGGCTGAACGGCGCACTGAAGGAAAGAGCGGAGTTGATATTGTAGGACAGTGCCGAAGCAAGCAAAAGAGTACTAACCGCCAAGTAGAGTGCCTTCATTCCTCGTTTCTGCTTGATAATGCTCATGAAGCCATTCCCGCGGTTCACGTAAAAGCCGCATTTCTTTCTTCATAGTCGCTCGTTCTGGAAAAGGAACATGGAAACCGACTTTCATACTCTTTTGACGTGGCTTGACAACAACGGACAGAGCATCAGTGAGGGCGATTACCTAGTATTGGACCTGGGACGGAATTGTTACGTTTAGAATGCAATGGAGATCATCAACAGGGAGATTTCGAAGCAGAAGTCTCTCGGTGAAGAAAGGGATGTTGTGACTCTCTTCCTTCTGCATCAAATTGAGTATTCTTCTCCTCGTGAGCTGATGTGTAGTGTTTTGAACCGATTTGGGGATAGCGTTGCTGTGACACAAGCCGTAGCGTCTCTCTACCGCACCTGCAGCACCATGAAGGACGTTGCGTGCTCTCACCTGAATGATGGCTTGAACGCTCTTCTCGCTCGGTTTCATTCCATGCCTTCTACCACTCTGGCCGAAACGCTCTATTTTGTGAAGGAAAGGGAGTGGAGTGATGGAGTAGACGATGAACGAAGTGTGGAAGCCCTTCTCTCTCTCCGTGGATTCCGCGTCTCTCCTCCGCTTTTTCTGCGATGCCTTCGGTCTCTTCTCGGCCAATTCCCTTTTGAAATACAGACGACTCATGCATGTCATGATCAAGCAGCTCCCTTTGGGAAAAGTGCTTCACGACGTGTCGGCAATCAAGGAGACTTCCATCTCCATTCTGAACTCACGCTCGCCGTCCGCCATCTGCGGCTGCTTCCTGTTTCTGAAGCAATACCTCCAAATCCTCCAATCCAACGACTACAGCTTCGTTCTCTCCTTCTCCCCCCTCGTCACCTCCATCATGCAGTGCCTCCTCACCGTGTCGTCACACGCCCCACACGCCTTCGAGACTTGTGGCAATGGGTTGTCGTGTCTGCTCCTTCTCTGCCAGAAGAGTGCTGGGCTGAAGCGCGTGGCGCTGGACAACCAGATGGTACACCTGGTGTGCGAGACGATGACACACTTCGTCGACACGCTGCGCGAGGATGGAATGGAGGAGGAGGCGAGGGCGTGCTTCGAACGTGGTGTGAGCGACGCGATCACATTGCTGGTGAAGCTGATCTACGAGAATGGTAGGTGTGAGAACCATCGTGCATGCATAGAACGACTCCAACTCGTCCAGCGACTGAAGCTGGAGGGTCTGATCATCGTGAAGGTGAACCTGTTCATGCGAGTGCGCTTGTCTGATGTGTGTCATATTCTAGTACCTACTTCTCTTCTGCCTCCCACTCCAACAGTCCATTCTTCTTCTCTTCACACGCATGGCAGAAGCTGGAGGACACGGGCCTCTTGCCCCTCTATCCCACAATTTCGCATCCACGTTCTTCCCCGCGCTTCAAGAGTTCTTCTTCTCTATCCACCGTCCCGCTCAACTCGACTCCTTCTTCTCCCTCCTTCTCGCCCTCAGTCACACCAAAGACGCTCTCTTCGCCTCCTTCTTCTCCCACTCCTTCCTCAGTCCACTCACTCGCCGCAAGTCCAAGGGCTTTGACGACTTCGACGCTTTCATCTTATCTTCTCTTCTCTCCGCTGTCCAGAAAACCAAGTCTGCTTACATCGTCTCCCAGACAAGGCTGGAGAAGCAGGTGGCTGCCGTCGCGTCCTTCTTGCGACTCAACGACCTTCAAGCCATCGAACAAGCACGGGCGAAAACAGCCTCGATTTTGGCTTCGTTGGTAAAGGAGTCGAGTCGTGCTCCGGCGAACGTATTTTCGCTGCTTCCTATTTTAACTGAGCTCAGTTCGTTAACGAAAGATACGGAGTGGGACAACGCCGTTTTGATCGCCAAGGTCCGCTTTCTCACCGAGGTTCTCTTCTCGGGTGGCGAAACTCCTCTTGCCGCGGTTCTCCTCTCCATGCTCAACCGCCTCCTCTTCTGTCGGATTCCCGCGATTCCCGTATTCCCTTCTCTTCCCTCTGACAACTAGTTGAACCTTCTCGACGCCTCCTCGTCGTATCTCGTGTTCAAGAAGAGCATTCACATCCAATTCCACATTCACTTGTCTAACGAGATCGCGTTCGACTCCGCATCGGGCGTGTTCAACGGAGCCGACAACGTGTGCTCCGTTAATGACGCTCTCTTCCGCTTCTTCAGCGAACACCCCAAGTACAGCTTCGTGTCCCACTTGGCGGTGAATTGTCACTCCTTTGAAAGTGCATTGCCTTTCTTGAAGTTCACTGTTAACGGAATTACTGCCGATTTTTCGTACTCCGTGTACAGTGGTGTGATTCAGGCTCTGCTGAAGAACAACCCGGAGGTGGAGCTGGGCGCGCCGTTCGCGTCGGAGGTGTGTGTGGATGTGACGGTGTTACAGGAGAACGAGTTCACGCAGTCGCCCGTCAACGCCACCATTGTGAATCGCAATGTGGATTTGACGCCGATTTCTGCCATTCCCGAATTGGTGGGGGATAAGTCAGCGAGGGTGGCGGACGCATTGCGCATTCCGTCGGAGCTGGTGGAGCGTGTGACGAACGCAGGGCTGTGTGAGGAGGCAGTGGTTGTGTTGGAGGCGATTCACGTGGTGTTGTCGCTGAATCGGATTGTGGCGTGTGACGCGTCGTACCTCTGGGGTGGCTTTCCTTTCAGTGCGTCAACATCTCCCTCCACTTTAACATCTCCCTCCACTTCAACATCTCCCCCCAACTCGACATCTCCCTCCAACTCGACATCTCCCTCCACTTCGGCAGTTCCTTCCACTCCAACAACAACAACAATTCCCTCCACCACCCTCGTCAACTACAACCTCAACGCTCTCTTCGCCGAACTCCTTCACCACTCCTGCATCGTCATCGGCAAACTCCTCCCCTCCTGGCTCGAAGCCATCTTCTTCTTCACCCCTCAACTCTTCTCCTTCGCCACGCGCAAACTCTTCCTGTTTCTTCTTCTCCTTCGCGTCACGCTATAGCGACTGCTTCTCCTTCAGCTCCTTCCACTCATACATTTCCCTCCACGAACACACACCATCCATTCACCGCCGAGCCCAGGTGCTCACACCCTTCGTATAACTGCACGGCGGGCGTTACACTGTAGTTACTTCGGTATGTGGTGAATCGAGACAACGTTCTCACCAGCGCCACCTTCTTGAGTTCGGTGTACGAAAAGAACATCGAGACACAAGTGGAATTCCAGAAACACGCCTGATTTCTAGGTGAAGTTCTTCGGCGAAGAAGGCATCGGCACCGGTCCGACGCACGAGTTCTTGACACTTCTCTGCAAGGAGGTGCAACGACGGAGTCTTCATCTTTGGAACGAATCCACTGAAACTCCATACCCCGCCAAGTCGGTGGTACGTATGCTGAATTACCCGGCGCGGGGTCCCGACACCACGTTGTTGGAGCCGTGCGAGGACGAGTTGAATGGAGCGTTTCTGCGGTGCTGGAAGTGCGCGTGTCTAATGTGTTTCACCTGTCCTGAGCACCACTGCCTTCTGTCCGTCGATCGCGTGTCGGGTGAGTGATGGGTGTGCGTGTGAGGCGCAGAAGTGCTGTATTGTCGCGAGTGTGAGTACTCCATGCCCAGTCGCGACATCGCGTGCGAGCACTGCGGGCTCCACAACACCCACCAAATCTACTGGTACCGTCACACGCCCCCACTCACCCGCAGGTTCTCCTTCAAGCGTCACGATTTCACCCGACTGCTCGACTGGTTCGACCAACACCCCGAACAGCCCGTGTGTTACTGTGAGTCCTCGCTGTGTCTGTTCTGCAGTCTCGTATCCTTCACCTATCTCAGCTGCTCTCCTGACATCTCCACCCTCCTTCCCGACGACCAGTCCTTCCACTCGCACGAGGGCGCCGCGCCGCTGCGCTACATGGTACGTCCTTCTCTTCTCGCTCACCGACAGCTGCGCTCGCTGTTCACGCGACAGCGTGTGGAGGCGATGAAGGACGCTCTCCTGTACACCAAGCCCTGCCAACACGTGCGCATCGTTACGGCTTCTCACTCCATAGTTCATCCCCTCTTCTGAGTACACGCACGACGCCTCACTCTATCTCAGGGCGAAAAACGGGCTGATTCCTGCCCCTCTGTTCGACACGGATTCACTCTTCGAGGAGAAGAAGTCCGTGTTTTACTCGCTCGGAATCGCTGTCGGCATCTGCTTGCAAGATCACGTCCTGATGGACCTTCCGGTGAACCCGCTGTTTCTGGAGTACCTCCGTGCGGACGTTCCCGCGCTTCGGTCGGTGGATGGAGGTAAATGTTGGGAACACAATTCAGGAATAGTGTTGAGTCGTCTCACGCGAGCAGGCGAGGACTATTCTAAACAGTTCAGTGGGCTGTTAGACGTGATGAGACGCGTGAAGAGCGGGGAGGCGGAGGACATCTCGCAATTGATGATCGATTGCTCGCTTCCGTCCTCTCCCGACATCAATCTTGTCCCTGAATTTGTCACTCTTCATTCTCCGTTTAACGCACAGACAACCGATCCCGAAGCTCCGCTCACAACAGATGCATTTCCTCTGTGGCTCTCTCGTTACATTCATTGCTGCATCGGAGAGAGGATTCGGCCCGCTATCGCTTTGATACGCTCCGGTGCACGTGGCTGCTTGGAGTGACTGAATAGGTCTCTCGTTAGTGCTGGATCCAAAAATCCTCACGATTTTCTCAAACGAGGAACTGAGTCGTATTCTCCTTAGCAATTCCTTCGAGTGGTCCGCCGATGTTCTGCTGAACTGCGTGGAGTACTGCGGGGGATACAGCAACACAGATCCGTACATTCTGGCATTCGTGGACGTTCTGCTGTCCTTCACCGAGGAAGAGCGCAAGCTGTTCCTGCGATTCTTATCGGGTCAGACGTGCTTTTCTGTGAGGGATTGTCGAAATGGCTGATGCGTAGAAGAGCGAGCTCTCTTCCTCGCCCCTGTTTGCCGTGAACGAGCAGACGATGGGAGACGACCACCTTCCAACCGCCTCGACGTGCGTTCGCGAATTGCATTTGCCTCGCTATGTAGTCGAAGCTGGGAGTGGTGAGGTGTAGGACTCGAAGGAGACGCTGAAACAGAAGTTGCTCCAGGCAATTCATATGGGTTGTAATAGCATGCTTTTAGTCTCTCGTGTTTCCTCCAAACAGAGTCTAAAGGATCGATTGCTCAACGCAGTACGCTACGTCTTCCCACTCGCCGCCCAGGCTGTGGAAGAGATTGCTGTACATCATCTTTCTGCTGATTGTCTCTATTTGTCACTCCACCCACAAGGACGCACTGTCAAAGAGGAGATTGGACGGATCCGCACACTTCAGAAGCAGCATGTCTCCCATAAGCAGATCTTGCATCACTTCATCCACACTGGGGTTAAAAATCATAGTGAGAGCCACTCAAGGATATGTGAAGGATTCCAGCGAATCGAACCGCACAATCTCGCTTGAACTGGAAACGGCATCTGGAACGGGGGTGATGGCCATCGGAGTCGGCAACACTCCCGTAATGCGGTGGAGACCGCTTGAATGCGATGCCACATCCACTCCTTCGATGGTGCGTGTAATGAACTGTTTCCTTCCTTGCTCGGGCTTTCGCGTTGTGACGACGAGAGTTGCATTAGCAGATCGTACGCGCACGTTGCGTCTACGGATAAGGAGAAACAGACTGGTGACACGGATTCAAAACCACTCCCTGCACACCCAACTCATTCACACGCGTAATGAACAGTATTTCATCACGGTTTAGTAACCGTGGATGATACTTCCTCGCTAGTACGGTCGTCGGGTAATTCAGCAAGAGACAGCCCTCCTTCAGTTGCATTTCATCCTGCACTTTCACAAGAGATGGTTTCACAGGCTCATACAGTGCCTGATCACGCTGAAACGCGAGACTGGTATTGCGATACAGCTCTGCGGTTCGATTCAAATTCACCTTGTAGTCCGAAGAGGACGATTGCATTACGGCCAAACACAGATTGATCGCTTTCGTGATGGAGTCCATTGTCCTACGCTCACAACGAAACAACGGATTTACTTCTTTTCATCTACGGGGACGATTGGTGGTTGAAAGCGCTTGCTAAGGAGGGTTTCCACTGATTTCGTTGGATAGTACGTCATATTGTCACTACCGCATGACTCTATTCACTCCTTACGCCCTACTTCAGAACGGAGGGCATCAGCACCTGCAACTCGGGAGAGAACCAATTCGGAAGCGAAGGAGAGGTGGACGTTGCCGATAGTACAAACTGCAAATGAGAATTGCGGGAACTGGCACTACCTTCAATGCGGGCTGTGCATCGAAGCGTTTTGCGAAGCGAAGCAGCTGCTTGTATGAGCTCTTGATCATGCTTTGATTCATCGGATGCAGACTCTCACAGAGAAGATGAATGAGCTCTTCTCTCTCCCCAATACTCTTCATTGGAAACAGAAGAGAATGGAGTCACCATATGCACAACTGCATTCCATTTCTTACCAGAGAACCAGTCCATGCATTCTCTATTGGTATTGTGTATCCTCTTCCTTTTGGGTACGTTTGTCACCGCGAAATCACGAAAAGGGTGCTCATTCGAGTGTGGAACGGATGAAGTCTATCTGTCCGTATTCAAGCACAACAGTGCAACCGAATTCCACCAGCGAAGCGAATCCTTCCGAATCGAGGGCACATTCAACGGGTCCCGTGTTCTGCTTGCCGAGGGGAATCCCGTTGTTGAGTTTCGAACAAACAAGACGTTCGAGTATTGCCTACGGAGGACGATGGATCTGGTGTACGATTTGATTCTTCTCGATGCGTAGTACTCTTTCTGAATCGTAATTTGAATAGTGACGGAGACGGATGGGACGACGGCGCGTATATCGAGGTGCGTAGCAGCACCGGCTTCCTTTTCTTCAAGGGCAGCTGCATCCAGGGATCAGAGGAAATGTATCGCATCCAGAGTTGGTCGAATTTGAATCCGTGTGATGCATAGTGACGTACATTGTATCTCCCTACCAGACGTGGGGCGTGTTCCAAGCGGCAAACGAGGCGGAGCTGTGGGAAGACATTGGCGAGAGTTCGGTGTTCTTCGATCCGTTTGATCGAGACTGGCTGAAGGAGGACGAAAATCGCCCCGCGTATCTCCATGAAGTGACTGGCGATCCCTCCTCGAGCAACTATTACATCAACCGCTTCTACATTGTTCCTGACAGAGAGTACGCCGCCATCGAGCTGGGAATGACAAACGACTTTGAGAGCGTGAGTGTGTACATCAACAACGTCCTCGTCTTCTCGTAGGGGAGGCGTGCGTGTCTGAGGCATAGCGAATCGCAGCATGTCTCGAACAATCAGAATTACTACCGGTATTGTAGAAATGAGCTCGGCTTATGTGTAGTGTTCTTACGAGCGGAGAGGCGGTTCACAGCGGCATCAACACCATCATCTTTGAGTTCGACGAGGCGATTCACATGAACAATGTGTACATCTACGGCTATCCCTCCACGCCGAGTCAGCGTATTCTCTTCCACTCCTGTTTCACCTAGACTGCGTGTACATACCGTATTCGCGCGTGGTTGATCATTCCCCATTGACGGAGACGCACGACCCGAACGTCGCGTTCGACTACTCCAATGACTACTTCTACTTCGAGTCCAGACAGCGCGGCTATCTGACTTTCGACAACGCATTCTTCGAGTAGATGCGAAATGGAGTGATAACGCACAGCGCATTCAAGATCGACGAGTACACGGTGTACGATTACGTATACGCGTACGCGGCACGGAACTGGACGGTGTCGGGGTCGCAGGATGGCAAGCGGTGGATTGAGCTGAATCGCCAAGATGAACCCGGCGTGAACCACATCCTCCAGAGATACACGTACTCGATCGCGGAGAAGGCGGGCATCTACCGCTACTATCGTTACTTTGTTTTGGGTGGAGGTGGCGCGCATCATTAACGGGTAGACAACAAGGGTTCTTCCGTAACGTGGCTCCCCGAATTCTATCCCTATGTCTGCAACAAGGGATTTGCGGGCATGATGTATTCCTCACACCACTTCAGTTACGGCTTCCACTCGCCATTCGCGATTCGCTCGACTCTCCCGAAGGGAGTGAGCTACCGCGTGGATCCTCCTCTTCCCGAGGGTGTGATGATCGATGAAGAAGGAACCATTTATGGGGCTTTCGTGGGTATGCTAATGTGGGGTGATGATTAGGAGTACACAAGAGGACAACAAGTGTTCACGGTCACAGCACGGGACGGAGAGCGTGTCAGTCGTTTTGCCATTTCATTTCGGTTAGCAGGTGGCATTGCGGGAGGAGATGTGATGACTAGAATCGTACGATTTCGATAGCGCCATTATCGGAGACCACGTTGTGTACTACAACTACTACGCCAAAACGCCGTTCTTCCTTCTCTTCCTTGCTGTCGGGTTTGGCTGTGTTCTTCTATTGTTGACTGTGATGGAGATTGTGAAGCTGTATCGTTGGAGCTTTTGTTGCACACGAGTTGGGGTTGCTGCGTTACAGGGATCGGAATGATGCGAGCCAACAACAAATGCCACTTCATTTGTTGTCTCACACGAACAACCACTTCTCATCACCTCCATCACCTCGATTCCGTCAACAGTCCCCGATTTCCCGTTTTCGGGACGATTTCGGCATTCTCGGATGTCAAAAAGAAAGAAGAATCCGTTGAAAGAGAAAATGAATTCGACACTCGACTATTATCTAAAGCAAGTTGGGGCGGTCGTGAGGGGAATTGGGGCGAGTGAAGTGTAGAATCAGATGTACATCCGGAACCTTATCACCTACAGCAGCGAGCTGAACACAGCGAGAATCGACATGGCACAACTGAGTTTCTCTCCATTGGCCCTCTCTCAGCAGTAGCTCTGACGGGCATTCCCAAGAACTACATCCGTTGTCTCTTTTCCCACGCCTGCAGTTTCAACGGATACACGTACCAGATTCCCATGGAACTCGACATCCCTTGCTACTTCCCGTCTGAAGTACCGATCCTGTATATCCGTCCTGAGAGGGGTTGCTTTGTGCTATCTGCGCCTGATGTCCGTAGGTTCCAAGGTGTTCCCTCTCCAAGGCGTGGTCGATGCGTCTGGGCGCATTATTTACCAGCCCATCCAGCAGTTGTGCAACAACGCATTTCTTTGGAGTATGGTTGATTGCTAGTTGCCGTTTTCTCAGTTTATGGGATGGCTGGACGCCATATTCTCGAGGACCTTCCCCGTGTGCGACGATCCCATTCCAAAGTCCCTTTCGCTGTCCTCGATTAGGCGTAGACTCATTGATTCCTGCAAGGATCTGCTCTACCCCGACTTCGTGACTCTATTCAACGCTACGGACGGTACGACTGTGTCGAAATCATGATCCATAGCAAAGGAGAAGGAGCTGAAGGAGAATTGCGTCGGGGTTTCGGCTCCTCCTGATGTCGTAGAAGGAAATCGAGAGCACCGCCGACACGCTGAAGGACACTATGACGGAGGCCACGCTGTCCATGGAAAGGATGGAGAAGGAAAAGGAGGCATTGCAAGGACGAGTTCGTGTTGTTGGGGGGATTGAGCGGTAGCTTCAGGACCTTCAGCGCACGGAAGCGCTGCACAAGCAGGGATCGTTTGCGTTGGAGAACGACTACCGTCAGGCCTTTTCGTTCTCTTCTGATGATCAACGCAAGTGTGATTCGTTGCTTCCTGTGAACGTAGAATCATGGAGCTGGAGGCGTCGGAAAAGACACACAAGGAGCTGAACGATATCCTGTCGTCCGTATTGGGAAAGCAGAACATGGAGGAGGGAATCGATGTGCGCGATGTGATGTGCTCTCACGTGTAGCTGATCCGTCAAAACGCCAAGGAGTTGTTCGAGGCGAAGTACATGAAAGACATCGTGAAGGCCAAAGTGAGTTCTGCCTAGGGTGTGTCATCCTGCTGGTTCATATTGTTCATTTGTTTTGCAAGGGATCGATTTGTTTGTACACGCCTTCTTCCGCGGTTATTTCCGCTTCATCCTTCTATAGAACACTTCACGTACAGACGCAAAAAAGAAATGATCCTTGAATTCCGTATCCCCCTCCCCATCACTGTATCTGATTTCCAAGTTGCGCAGCTGGCAATGGTCATCAGTGCCCAAGAAAAGGTCACTGGTGGCGGCGAGGGCATTCTTGTCTTGAAGAACGAACCGTATGCGTCGACTTTGACGCTAATTCTCGTAGTTTTGATAACACTGACGGCCATATGGGCCTGAGTGAGATCAGCAAGACCCCTATCCCCAAGGTAAAGGGTCAGTACACGTTGAAAAAGTAGTTGGTGCATGTGTCCGTGTTATGCCAAGGTACATTCTCTCTTCCATGTGCCCTAGAGTGCTGAAGGCGATGATGCCTGCCGGTGAGTTCCTCCTCATTTCTATTTACGGCTAGACTCTCTTTTCCTGTGGGAAGAGGCTTGGAACGCCCATCCCTACTGTCTGACCGTGATGACAAACGGATACTTCTCTATGGACAAGTTCAAGATCGCCATTGAATCCCACTACCTGAACGACAGAGGAACGACGGAGAACGCGCTGAACATGCCCCCTGAAGAGCTGAAGAAGCGCGAAATCCTCTTCGTCGATATCGCGAAGAAGGGAAGCAGCGAGACTCTTCCCGATGACGAGGTAGTGCCGGTGTTTGGGGTTAATCGCAGGATGTCACGAAGTATCACAGTGAGAAGCGTAACATTGGTCCTCTTGCTCCTGAATGGTACAAGAATATGGGTAGTGAGTGTTTCTTCTCCGTCATGTTTAGATCCTTGCATGTGTTGCTACAAGAAGGTGACGATTCAATATCCTTAACGCTTGCGTGCTGCAGTGGTCTTAACTGTCGTACCTTCAAGTACTTCGGCCTGCAAACGATTGTGGAGAACGTGGTCCGTTCCCAGGAGATTAAGGTGTTCACTCGCACGATGAGACAATTGGTCTGTCAGATGGACATGTGGGACGGACTCACGATGGACGATATCCGTCGTATGGAGGACGAAGCGAAGACGAAGTTGGATGATATGATTAAGAGTGCCGAGAAGAAGGAGATGTAGGAACTAGGATTATTGATAACGATTAGTATGAAGGAAGCTAGCGCGGAGGTTAACAAATAAGCCTTTCTTCTGTTTGTTTCACACCTGTCAATTCGTGCTTCGTGCTCGCCATGGGTAGTATGAATATCGTTGATGGATGGGGTACTTGCGTCGACTAAGCTCTCGTTCAAGTAGGCAGAGCTCATTCCGTTCTCTCCAGATATGTCGTTTCAGACAATTCGCGCCACAAACGGAATTTTGTAATCGGCTTCTTCACGATTCTGATCGTTGTGTGCTTTGTTTCTCTGATGCAAGTGCGATTCAAGGGATGCTGTGAACGGTAGTGTATTGCCAGAGGAAGCAATTATCTGATTCTTCGTATCGCAGAAAAGCAGGTCGGAGAGCAGGATATCACGCTTCTGCCCAAATCCAGCAATGCGCAGACGCTATTCCTAAACCAAGTCGGTCTATATTCATGTTGTGATACGGCAGACTCAACTCGATATTGCCATGGAGAAGAGCGGACGGAGTCAAGGATCGCCTCGCTGGGTTGTTCCCGCTACCGTTGATTCTGTCCCCGTGCGCACAACGGACTGTCATCGGCTTTCCTCATCAAAACGTTCTTTACTGTGTTTCGTGATCGCCTTGGATGAGTGAGAACGCTATTCTTCTTTCAATGTAGTGTGCGTGAATCGCAAATGAAATTGGGAAGAGCGTGGGCGTTTCCACCTCTAGCGGAGAATGAGACCATCATCTCTTCTTCGCTTGCAGACACACTATCCTTATCCACCGGCGACTCGATTCATCTAACGGTGAATATCAGTCGTTATCTCAAAGACTATTCAAATGCGCAGCTGCTTTCGTTATTATACTCACTCCTTCCAATTTCTAGATTGATGGGGATAAAGAACTCCACTATTGAAGACGCTGATGAGATGGAGCAAGTGTAGTGATGCATCGTCCAATTCAGTGTAGATTCCACGAGTTACGTTCCTCCCTTGTCATCGAGAAGGACTTTGTGATTGCAAATACGGTCACGTCTCCTCAAGTAGCGTTTCTTCTATGGTGTCAGGGTAGGGGAAGTGGTCCGTGGCGTATGGGTCGGTGGCTGTGGTTTCTCTTGGCATGCTGCGACAGCAAACAAAGGCGTATTTGAAGGAGTCGCTGGAGGAGAAGTACTCGCAGGAGATACGGGAAGAGAAGGACTCAATGGAGTTAAAGCAAGTGCTTTTGAAGAAGCCACTAGAAGAACACTCAAAGGAGTCACCAGACAAGGTGAATCAACACCACGCATGGACAACCACACACTCCGAAGACCCTTTTCGCTTCATCGACGACCTGACAATGCAGTACTTGATCCAATCCACTGACCACCTCTCTCTCTACACAAGCAACAACATGGGAGAGTGGCCACATGCTTTTCACTTCACCTCTAGACGCTTCAACACCTACGCGAATGAAGTGATAAGCACTCTGCCAGAAGGCATCGAGCTCACCACCCAGTTCCTCCTCTACTCCTCTCTCCAGTCTCTCTCCTCCATCACCACTCTCCTCGAACAGGTTTTCATCATGATCGACATCATCATCACCGTCGTGGCAGCGTACGTCATCACCATTCTCATGCTCAGCTCCACCAAGGAGAAGCTGTTGTCTCTCCTCTCTCCCCTCATGACTAGCTTTGAGCTGGCTCTTCTGCGCATCATCGGACTGCGCAAGAACGCCTCTCTCCAAATCCTCCTTCTTCAAGTCCTTCTCTTCGCCATCCCCGGCATCATCGTCGGACTCGTCCTCAGCCTTCTTCTCTACCTCCTTCTCGCCGTCATCCTCAACAAACACCTCTTTCTCAACCTCCCTCTCTTCCCTCCTGCCTCCTCCTACATCGTCGCCGTGGTCGTAGGAGTGATCGCGCCCGTCATCTCGATCATCCCTCCCTCGCTCTCCTTCTCCAAACAACAGCTCATTCAAGCCATCGATCTCCAGCACACCGTGGCGCCTGCATTCTTCCATCATCACTAGGACTCCAACGACACGCGCGTGGTGGTGAAGGACAACCGCAAAACCCCGATCACGCTGCAAATGATCGTCTTCGGCGTGATGTTGCTGTCCATCGGCGTCATGATCTTCGTCTTCGGCGTGGAGGCGTTCCTCAACAGCAACCTGAAGCGCTTCATGAGTCTGCTGAACGTCGTTCTCATTCTCTCCATTCTCGGCATCGCCATCCGTTTGTTCGTCGTCTTCTCTTCACTCTAGTGTCCTCCTTCCCCTCGCGGTGGCTCGCTTCGTTCTTCCTGTTTCTCTTCACGCGCTGCTCCTCGGTTCGCCACTGCTCGCTCTACATCCAAAACAACCAGAGTCTCCATCGACGCAGCAACACCCGTCTGGCACTGCTGCAAACCGTCTCGCTCACCTTCATTCTCTTCTCGGCGTGTCTTCTCCGCCTTCAAACCAACACGCTCTACGCCAATATCCGTCTCTCCATCCCCTCCGACCTGCTGGTGTCGTCCTCCACACAGCTGGACAAAGCGGAGTTCACCGCATTCCTCCAGAAGAAGGAGAATCAGAAGAGAGTGGAAGGCTTCGAGTTCCTGGTGTCTCCCGAACAGCACACGCTGTCCAGCTACGCGCAGATCACCACGCCGTCTTCGCTCCTGTACTCCCTTACACCCAACTACCTTGATCTCATGTTGAATGAGGGAAGGGAGACTCAGTTATAGTGACCGCGACATGGTACAAGTGTCCAGTCTTCAATCCTTCTCCACTCTCCACGACTTCCTCCAACACTCTCACCCCTTTCAGCAACCCACTGCCTTTCCCACACAGGACGGTCAGCTCCGTGTCATTCTTGGTCCAGCGTCCTTTTTTCTTTTTGCTTGGTTTACTCAAGATTTTTTCCTCCTTCTCCC
>ENA-UEQW01001497-UEQW01001497.1-human-gut-metagenome-genome-assembly--contig:-NODE-1497-length-19174-cov-6.590302_pt1 | contig 19174 bp, 29 predicted proteins | sample MGYA00242947_ERZ507947 | MGnify/ENA primary metagenome ERZ507947 (study PRJEB26167, sample SAMN06115421) | human gut metagenome | host: Homo sapiens | place: China:Guizhou | collected 2015-03-17... | reverse complement strand
GATCATCGCCCCTGTGGACCCGCGCACCTCCTACTCCGTCAACGGAACCGAGTTCCGTGTGACATCACCTGCGGTGGACACGGACACCTCGAACGATGATGACGACGACGCATTCCAGCACCTCGACACCAAGTCGTTCTCGCTCCCATTCATCTGTATCGGCGAGTGCATTCTGAGCTCCAGCTCGTTTTACCTCTGTTTCCACGATTACCAGCACGTGATCGAGGGGTTCTACGAAACGCACCCCGCCGCGCAGAAGCAGGCATTCGAGAAGATCACCACCACCAAGGCGGAGTCGTCGCGCGTGCTGTCCTCGCGAGAGAAGCGAAACGCATATCTATTCCACTTGTCGAGCTGTCTGCAGGAGCGTTTGGAGTTCAAGTTCTACGAGGTAAAGGACCGTTTGCGCCTCTCCTCCATCGTGAACACGCGTGTGATGGATCACGAGTCGCTGATCGACAAGGGACGCTGTGGTCATTTCGCCTCCTCTTTCACACGTAGTTAGCAGCATGCGGTACTCAAAGCACCTGACCGCGCTGTACAAGAACGAGTACTGGCTGCCCTTCCCGCTGCTGAGCGACCTGTACGAGACGCACCTGACGTTGGACGAGAACTCTCTTCAGACGATGATGCGGAACATCAGAGCGGCTCTGTCGCCCGTTATCATCGCACAGCCCGACGCCTTCGACGCCACGCTCCGTCCCGAGTTCAACGTTTTGTTCACCGTGATTCCGTCCTGTTCCTTGTCCATTCTCATTCTGACGCTGTGTCGACCCTCCGTCCGGAAGGAGGGGGAGTGCGAGCACTGTTGCTATTGTTCGCCGTGGGTACTGAAGGTTCAGGTGTGGGGCTGGGAGACGCCGCAGAAGGGCGCATACGAAACGATGCTGGAGACGGTTCGTCAGATCATTCTTCGCATTAAACTGAAAACCATTTTCTATCAGATGGACCAGGTGTACGAGCCGAAGACGCACGGCGAGGTCCCGTTCATCGAGACCGACACCAACGTGATTCAGTGGTTCAAATGTCACGATGTCGACGTGACGGAAGTGAAACTCCACGCGCTCTGCACGCCGGCGATCTTCTTGTCGCTCTTCTTCACAGAGATCGAGGAGCGCGGGTTCATTCTGACCTTGCCTTCTTCGGAGCTGAGCGAAGCGTACAAAATAACGCTGCCCACGGGAAGTGACGGAAGAAGTCCCGATTCGGGTCCTGTGGTCCGTCTGGGCGACCGCTTCTACTTCCTGTACTCTTCGGCCGATCGAAAGGTGCTTCACCTGGTGGAGATCACGATCAACCAGAAGCAGGAAAGCAGAGAGGCGCGCGTGACTGCGCTGTATTCGTCGTGCACCGCGCTAACCGACGAATCTTTCATTAACCACATCCCTCAGTCCCTCCACGGCGGCATGAGCAACAACCCGCCGTATTCGGGACTGTTTATGTCGATTCGGTGCTGGTCGGCGCCCACGGAGGCAGAGGACACGAGGAGCGTCGACGAGACGACGGCCGTGAAGACGATGTTGCTGGCGATCGCGCGCCAGACGCGCATGGAGTGAGGGATGGCTGTGTGGGTCACCTGTAGCGTGTTCGTGGAGTACCACATTCTGAATCTCCCGCCCTCTCGCTTCGAGCAGCTCTGCACACCGAAAACAGTCAGTATTCTGCTGAGTTACATGCACTCGGTGTTCAACTACAACCGGAAGCGCGAGATCAATATCATGTCCACAGAAGTGCTGCGCGAAACCGACCACATGGACTCGATTGTGCGCGTAATCGTCCCGAATTGTGGAATGACGGAATAGGAGCAGATTATTTGCGTGCTACCGGATTCCGTGCTTCACCTCGTCATGGACGCGTGCAGCGACCTGATTCGGAAGAGTGTTTCGGAGACGGGTTCGCAGTTCAGTGTGAACGACATCGACGTGATGAAACTGCGATCGTTCCACGTGTTCCAGCACGCGCGAGAGAGGGAGTGGACGCGATACGAGGCGCAGGAGGCGAACAAGAGTTTGTTGAAGGATGTGACGCGATGTGACGTGTTGGGACTGTTCGATTTGTTCTCCATTTTGGACGATCGTGCGGCTGGCGTGCTCGGATGACGCGTAGACAGCAAGACGGACGCGTTCTTCAGCGTGCTGACGTTTGAGCGGGTGTTCGAGGAGGAGGATTCCAGCAGCGAGGAGAGTGACGACGACGACTGTCCGTGTTCACTGTACGAGGAGATCTGTTCGCTCTACTCGCACGTGCCGTACCTGCTTCTGAGCGTCAACTTCAACTCCATCACTCTGCTGAGTCGCGGCGTCGATACGCGGATCATCGAAGTCATCAAATCTCTGTAGGAATGTTCACTGAGAGTGACGAACAGACTGGAAAGTGTGGTGAACCAGCTCCTCTACCTGTTGTCGCTGCGCGACGCTATTCTCCTCAAATACAGCGGCAGAGCGTGCGACGGCGAGCGAAGTACTCCTTCTCGCTCCTCTCAACCGCAGGTGTGGGGATTCCTCAGGTTTCCTTCTCTTCGGGTCGCAGGTTTATCACAGCTCCCGCGCGTCATGCCGCTGTCCTTTCCGCCCTTCCCAAAGTGCACCTTCTCTCGCGTGTGTCGGCGCTGGGACCTTCTTCGTCCTTACTGCCCTCGCCCTCGTTGCTGGAGGAGGTGAAGCGTCAGATCCAGGCTCTTCAGCAGAGTTCGCAGCACTCTCAGTCCACGCAGAGATTGTTGGATGACATCGTGATGGATCGCAGGACGAACATTGTGGAGTCGTTGCAGACCATCACAGACGATCGCGCACTCCTGCACAAGTCGTACACGCTGACGGTCCCGACGAGTCTCTTTGACGACAAGGAAGAAGTACTGGAGGCGCTGTCGCCCGCCGCGAAGAACGGAAAGCGGGCCAACGGGAGCTTCCTGACGCTGTGGGCGAGCGTTGTGGCGGTGACGGTGTAGGTTCACGACCAAGCGAAACTCGAAGCAGGAGTGCTTGTCCACGTCCACCACCAACCAGACGCTGTCGGCAACGGAGAGTGTGTGATGCCTCGCGCTTTCACCCGTAGGAATTGTGGCGGAGAGCCGCAACAGCAGCGGGAAGCTGAGCGGGTTTGCGAGCATGAGCGCGATGAGCACGAGCTCGGAGAGCGTGACGGCGGGCAAGAGCAGCGGCAACGTGGTGCGTGACGTGATGTGCTTCGTGAAGCAGCGAATGGAGTCGCAACTGAGCTTCAGCGTGTACGTGCGCGACTACAAGGAGACCAACCCGTTCATGTGGCGATGGAGGGAAGAGATGAGGAATAGGGTCATCGAGTCGCAAAACCCGTTTGTGTTCTACCTCGTGACGCTGCGGAGTTTCGCCAGAGTGTTGTTCGTGAATGTGTACTCAAACCAGCCGGCAGTTTCGTTCTACTTCCCCTTCATCTCCTTCTACAACGAGTACTGTAACTCCCTGCTGCTCAGAAAGGTCCACAATTGGGTGGTGGGTCAGAAGCACGCCCTTCTCCTCCAGAGCAACGTGCCCGACCTGCCGTCACATCTGCTGTCGCCCGTCACCGCCTTCAACACCTCGTTCCTGTTCGAGATCGACGACGCCTCCAACACGCTTCACTTCTCCAGAGAGGTGCTCGACGTCCTCGTGAGGTGCAGCGCCTCGCTCGGCCTCCAGTTCCCCGGCGACTCCTCACGACGCTCCGCGAGTGTGTCTGCCAGCAGCGCTCTGTACGCGGTGGTGAATGTGAGATACCCCCACACGTCCAAGACGCTTCATCCTGCCGGACTGGCTCTGGGCGATGGGAACAGCAACTCGTCGTCTCCCATTCCGGAGAGGCGTTTCAGAGTTGGGGTGGAGGGAAGGAACTTCGACGTGGATGTGGAGGGAATTGATTTCTTGACGCTTTTCTTCATTCCCGAAACCATGTCGTTTTTGGTTGTCCTGCAGGTGTGCGAGGGTATGGAAGACGCGGGAAGAGTGAGGAACGAAGTGGAGGAGGTGGTGCGGGCTTGGATGAATCGCTTCTATCATCAGCTCAAGGACGTGCTATCTCGTTCTTTGTGTGATTCTGTAGCTGTACATCAGTCTCTACTCGGTGCTCACGCTCGTGGACACGACGCGCAACCGCATTCCTCCTCGGTTGTTTGAAGCCCATCTCCAGCCGCTACTCCTCTTCTTCCAATCTGCTGACCAGTACGGTGTGCTTGTGGCCGCGCTTGGAAAGAAGTACTTCGTCCACACCTCGATCAGTAACGAGAGGAAGCGAGTGATGTCGGTCACCGAGGAGTCCTTCGTAGTCCTCGACTGTCTGTTTCACGTGTAGAGATACTTGATTGACGTGGAGTTCACGAACCAGACCGAAGTGTACTTGATCGATACGAAGCCAGAACTGGACATGGATATCAAAGGGGTGGAGAGCATTCGCAACGGCTTTATGCGCGTTCTTCATTATCTCGTGTATAACTTCTGATTCTCTATTTCTGTTTTCTCGAATCTTTTCTATCGCATCTTTTCGTGTAAAGTGCATGTTCAGAAAGTTTTGACAGCGAGGAGTTGACAAGCCTGTCAAAGAGATGCTCTCGGGAGTTTCATTACCGGAATAGATTCCACAATAAAGAAATCTTCACCGCCTGATTATGTCGGAGACCATTCCCCAAGTGTGTACAGGTCCAATGAACAAAGTGGACGAAAGCGAAGAAGAAAAGCTACGGATTCGTAAGAACTGTACGTTGCCGTTCTCGCCGCGTCACTGTGTAGCTACCACGGCGAGCATTCCTCCCAAGAGCCCCGAGCTCGTTCCTCCGTGTATTGACAATTCCGATGAGCAGTGTAAACCTGTGAGCCTTCCTCGTCCTATCTCTTTGTAAAATGATACTGGGATTGTTTTTTGTGCACTTTGATGTGTTTGTTTCGTAACCGGTGACCTGGATACTTCTTTCCCTCACAAATCCATCATGGAGAGTGTTTGATGCAGAAAACAGGTCTACTTCCCACGACTGCACATCTTCTCGTGCAACTCCACATCGCTTGGATTTATGGAGTCATAGATCATCCCGCAGTGAGGGCACTGCACAACGGTACTCTACTCATCAATCACCATCATCAACGCATTCCTTCTCTCTAATATCAAGATGAAGCTGCTCTGCTTTCTTCTTCTTCCTCTGCATGTACCTTCCCCCTCCATTTGGCTTCTCTCTTTGGACCGGAATGGATACCTTCCTCTTCACTCCTCCTTTGCCTCTCTTTCGTTTGAAGAAGGAATCGATGGTCAATTGCTCTTCTCTTCTGTGACTCCCTTCAGTCACCCCTTCTTGTCTCTCGTCACAGTCATCGCATTCATCACTATCGTCACAACATAGGGATGGGTTCATTTCACAGAAACCTGTATCAGTATCACAAGAAGACAGCGAAGAAAGGGATCCAATTCATAGAGATAATACAACTCATCCCCATCGCTTTCACCCACTTCCAACCATCCATCACTCATCCACCTCCTTCCCTCCTCGTTTACTCCCATTATATAACCCAATAAGAGTACACTTCACATCACTTGCTACTTCCTTCAAATCACCATCCCTCCTCGAATCCACTAGCGAGCGCCCAATTCTCATCCCATTCAATTCCAACTCCGATATTCAAACCAAATCCATCACCCAACCCCTTCGTACAGAGACAGAATGATCATGAACATGTTCAAGTACTTCTTATCCCAGTCCAGATCCGTTGACGAGTGCATCTCGCACTACGAAACGAGCATGGAATCCGGCTTATCCGAGAAGGAGGCGTTTCAGAGGCTGGACGTGTGTGGTTTGAACGAACTGGCCAAGGAGAAGCCAACGCCCATGTGGAGACTGGTGTTGGAGCAGTTCGACGACTATCTCATCAAGATCCTCCTCGCGAGTGCTGCCTTTTCGCTGTTCCTTGCTATCTTCCAGAACAACGGCGAGGGCATCACTGCTTTTGTGGAACCGTTCGTCATTCTCCTCATCCTGATCATCAACGCCATTATCGGCGTGTGGCAGGAGAACAACGCGGCGAACGCGCTGAAGGCGCTGAAGGAGATGCAGAGCGAGACTGCGCGCTGTGTGCGTGACGGCAAGCTGAACCACAACCTCCCCTCGAGTCACCTCGTCCCCGGCGACGTCATCCAGATCCAGGTGGGCGACAAGGTGCCGGCGGATTGTCGTTTGCTCAAGCTGAAGACGACCACGCTGCGCGTGGAGGAGAGCGCGTTGACGGGCGAGAGCAAGACCATTATGAAGGTCGGTTCGGAGGCAAGGAGTCACCCCTAGAATCCTGACGTCATTCTCGCCGAGGACTGCGGTCCCGCGGAAATGGTGAACATGGTGTTTGCGGGCACGATGATCACGAACGGCCACGCGATGGCGCTGGTGACGCGCACGGGCATGGAGACGGAGATCGGGAAGATCCAGCAGGCGGTGATGGAGGCGAAGGAGGAGGAGGAGAAGACGCCGCTGGGCCAGAAGATCGACCAGTTCGGCGAGCTGTTGGGCAAGGTGATCATGGGCATCTGCGTGGTGGTGTGGGTGATGAACATCAACCACTTCACGGACGAGGAGTTCGGCGGCTTCTTCAAGGGCTGCATCTACTACCTGAAGGTGGCGGTGGCGCTGGGCGTGGCCGCCATTCCCGAAGGCCTCCCTGCAGTGATCACGCTGTAGGCTCAGCTGGGACGAGGTGAGGCGTAGGTGCTTGTCGCTGGGCACGCGGTCGATGGCGAAGCGCAACTGCATCGTGCGGAAGCTGCCGTCGGTGGAGACGCTGGGATGCACGACGGTGATCTGCTCGGACAAGACGGGGACGCTGACCACCAACGAGATGTGCGTGGTGACGCTGCTGAACCTGGACAAGGAGGGGCGCGCGGTCGCGCACGCTGTAGAGGGCATCTCGTACAACCCGGACGGTCACGTGGAGGGCGTGGATCGTTACGACATGAGTGTGCGAGGCGTGGGGGCGTGAGGGGTAGAGGACGTGGGTCTGTGCAACATCGCCAAGGTGTGCGCGCTGTGCAGCGACTCCTCCGTGGAGTACGACGAGGCCAAGATGAAGTACCGTGCGGTGGGCGAGCCGACGGAGGCGGCGCTGAAGATTGTGGTGGAGAAGCTGGGTCTGCCCGCGTCGGCGAACGTGGTGAGTGACGAGGTGTTGCGTGACGTGAAGGACGCGCACGCCGTGTCGACGATGAGAAAGAACCCATCCACGCGCTGCAGCGTCGCCACGCGCTTCTGGTGCGACCGCTACGACACGCTGGCGACGCTGGAGTTCACGCGCACGCGCAAGTCGATGTCGGTGATCTGCGCTCCGAAGGTGGACGGCGCGACGGTGAAGGGACACAACGTGCTGTTCGTGAAGGGCGCGCCCGAGAACGTGATCGCGCGCTGCAACAGCGTGTGCACCGAGGTCGCGATATTGCTTAATCCTCACGCCTAGAACGGAGCCATTCTGCCGCTTACGGAGGAGCTGCGTCGACACTATGAGAGCGTGATCAACCAGCTGTCGGCGCGGGCGCTGCGCTGTCTGGTGATGGCGGGCAAGCTGGAGCTGGGCGACCTGGCGGACTACGACGGCCCGAAGCACCCTGGTCACAAGTACGACGCACGGCATGTCGTGTGAGGGATAGACAGCTGCTGGACATCAACAACTTCGAGGCGATCGAGCAGAACCTGACGCTGTTCGGCATCTGCGGCATCAAGGACCCCGCGCGACCGGAGGTGCGCGAGAGCATCGAGAAGTGCAAGGAGGCGGGCATCCGCGTGTTCATGATCACGGGCGACAACCAGACCACGGCGGAGGCGATCGCGCGCGACGTGGGCATCTTCGAGGCGGACGAGGACATATCGAAGAAGAGCTATTTGGGTGGGCGAGCGCGGAGGGCATGAGGCGTAGCGCGTCAATTCATGACGCTGGACCCCGCGGAGCAGCTTCGCATTCTGCGCGGCAGTGGCGGTCGCGTGTTCAGTCGGTCGGAGCCGGTGCACAAGAAACAGTTGATCAGCCTGCTGAAGCAGATGGGCGAGATCACGGCGATGACGGGCGATGGCGTGAACGACGCGCCGGCGCTGCAGCAGGCGGATATCGGCGTGGCGATGGGCATCGCGGGCACGGAGGTGGCGAAGGAGGCGTCGGACATGATCCTGACGGACGACAACTTCAGCACCATCGTGGCGGCGATCGAGGAGGGTCGGTCCATCTACCAGAACATGAAGGCGTTCATCCGCTATCTCATCTCCTCCAACATCGGCGAGGTGGCCTCCATCTTCTTCACCGCCATGCTGGGCATTCCCGAGGGCCTCTCGCCCGTCCAGCTGCTCTGGGTGAATCTCGTCACCGACGGTCCGCCAGCCACGGCGCTGGGCTTCAACCCGCCCGAGCCGGACATCATGCAGAAGCCGCCGCGCGACAAGGACGAGGGTCTGATCACGCCGTGGGTGTTCTTCCGGTACATGGTGATCGGTCTGTACGTGGGCTTCGCCACCGTGGGCGTGTTCGTGTACTGGTACGTGTTCGACGGCGCGGCGAGCGACGGGCACCCGCTGGTGAGTCTGAAGGAGCTGATGCACCACAGCAAGTGTCCCTCGTGGAGCGAGTTCAACGTAAGTGCGAGGATGTGGCGTGAGGCGTAGTTGGGCGCGTGGTCGGGGCGTTTCGCGCACCCGTGTGACTACTTCGAGAAGGGCAAGGTGGTGGCGTCGACGCTGTCGCTGACGGTGCTGGTGACGATCGAGATGCTGAACTCGCTGAACGCGCTGTCGGAGGACTGCTCGCTGCTGGTAGTGCCACCGCACAAGAACATGTACCTTGTGGGCGCGATCGCCGCCTCCTTCCTCGCGCACTTCGCCATTCTGTACATCCCGCCGCTGGCGACCATCTTCAGCGTGGCGCCGCTTTCGTGGAGAGAGTGGAAGATCGTGTTCGCGTTCTCGTTCCCCGTGATCGTGATCGACGAGGTGCTGAAGCTGATTGGAAGGATGATGAACAAGAGAAGAGTGCACGTGGTCAAGGAGCAGGTGCTGGAGTCGGTGCCTCTTCTCAGTGTGCAGTAGTCGTGTTTTGTGTTAGGACGTGTTTGTTTGCGCATTCCATTGAAGGCAGCTGCTCCTGGAGGGAGGGGAGCGCACGGCTCGAAGCAACAGAAAAGACCACTCGGATTCACCTTCTCGCCCAATGCCCAAGGAACGTCCTATTCGCAAGACAGCCGTCACTTCTGGACCTGCGCCGACCGGTGCTGCTGGCGGTTTGGGTCAGCACTTTATCAAGAACATTGCTGTTGTCCAGAACATTGTGGCGAAGGCGGGTATCAAGCCCACGGACATTGTTTTGGAAATCGGTCCTGGTAACGGTATTCTCACCATGGAGCTCCTCAAGAAGGCCAAGAAGGTGATTGCCGTGGAGCTGGACCCGCGCATGGTGAACGAGGTGCAGAAGAAGGTGCAGGGAACGTGGGAGTCGCGGGTTGTTGGTGATGGGTAGGGAGTATGCGTCCCATTTGCAGATCATTCACGGCGACTTCCTGAAGGTGGAGCTTCCCTATTTCGACTTGTGCGTTGCCAACGTGCCTTACGTGATTTCGTCGGGCATTGTGTTCAAGCTGCTGCAGCACCGTCCTTTCTTCAGAGCAGCCGTGCTGATGTTCCAGGAAGAGTTCACTCAGCGACTGTGTGCCAAGTGGGCGGTTTTGGCGCTCTCCTCATGGCTAGACCGGGAGACAATCTGTACTGTCGTCTGTCGGTGAACACGCAGCTGCTGGCGAGAACGCAGCAGTTGCTGAAGGTGGGGCGCAACAACTTCAATCCCCCGCCAAAGGTGGAGTCGCGCGTGTGTCGCATCGAGCCGTACAACCCGCCGCCAACCGTCAACTTCATTGTGGGAGCGAGGAGCGAGCGTGATGCGTAGGAGTGGGACGGTATGGTGCGTCTGTGTTTCCAACGAAAGAACAAGACGCTGGCAGCCATCTTCAAGAACAAGAAGGTGATCGAGATGCTGACGCAGAACTACGAGACGTTCTGTTCGCTGAACAACAAGGTGTGCGTGGGGGTGTGTGGTGACGTGCAGACTCCGGAGGAGAGAGACACGAAGGAGGTCGTTCTTTCCGTGCTGGAGGAGAGTGCGTGTGGAGAGGAGGGTTGATCATTAGCGGGGTTTGCGGAAGCGCGTGCTTCGAAGATGACGATCGAAGACTTTATGAGGTGGGAGTTGAGAGGGGAGTGTGAGGCGTAGATTGTTGAGTGCGTTCCTGAGTAAGGACATTCATTTCGCGTAGTTGTCTCTTTATGTGAATTGCTTATTCCGCCTTCTTTGTTGTGAACCAAACATCAGTAATCCATCTTCACACGGTAGTTCTTCTTCTTCATTTCGCTCAAGACTTCATTGCAAAGGCTGTGAATCGCAGTGATGCTTTCGTGGTGTGCGTCGCAAACAGCATCAATCGCCGTCTTCATGTGCTGCGTGAACCACTACGATAAGAAGCCTCTCTCGCGATCCTACTCCATTCACCAGTTCCTTCTCCTTCATCAATTCGTAGTACGAATTCTTCTCAACAATAGGAATCTGCACAAGACGAATCAGCTTCGTCTCGCACTCCACCATCAATTGTGAAATCTACTCATCACCTCCGTCCGCCACTCCTACGGGCTCCTTCGCCGGCATGGGCTTGCTGCACTTCTTGTTCTTGGGCAGAATCATCTCTATCCAGACGAGAGTGTGATGAGCGATTTGGGACAGCTGGCTCAACAGGAATGCAGGGACAACTCCACCTTGCTGAACGCTATCCGAAACGATTGTCTGCATGGTATCAAGCAATTCCTCAACACTCTTGGCATCGTCCCCATTTCCCTCCATCTTCATTCTCAAGAGCTTATCAAAGACAACGTAGCTAGAACGAATCAACTGGGGAACGTTTTCGCCCAGAGAAGACGCAGTCTCATGGACTGCCGTAATCGTCTCTGCCCTCACCTTATCAATCTGATTCTCGTGCTCACGCAACTCATGCAGGAACGAAGCGACAGCACTCTCGAAATGACTCAACTGCATCAATCCCGAATTCTGTTTCAATTGTTCCATTTGTGTTCCATTTGTGTTCCAGAACCGTGCAAACTTGTAATCCGCGTTATCGCGATCTCTCTTCGTTCCGTTGGTGTTTGCCAACTCCTGGAAGCATGTCTGGTTCATGACATCCGCCTCCTTGAGCGATGACGCCAGCGAATTCAGGTAGTACAAACTGAGGATTGCGGCTGGTTCACGGCTTTCCTGAAGACGAACAGCCAAATCGGCCATCGTTTTGACGTTCATGAAGGACAGTTCGCGAATGCACTCGAATTGCTTCACATGCGACTCCTTCATTCTATTTCTAACTCCCTCTCACTTCGCACTACCCATGATACATGAAAACGTTCATGTCTTTGTACAGATCACGTGCCTCCTTCACATCACCCCATTCACGAAGCATGTGTTCCATCGGGTAACACATCGACATCATCTGGATCTCGCGGACGTTCAGCTGTTCTACACCTCACGCCACCCCTCTTCTCCCACTGTAGCACTTGGCGCCGAGCGAAGGCACGCCCATCGCATAGCTCAGCAGACACAACGCCACCGTCGCCTTGAAAAAGTGGGGGCGCGCATGCACGCTGTCCTCGAGAATGCTCATCGCCTCGCAGTCACAGCGGAAGGCCTCCAGTCCCTGAAGACGCAGCGCGTTGGAATGCAGGCACTGTGCCAGAAGGAGCGGGATCCAGTCCAGACTCAACACCTCTTTGGTGGCGAGCGTTTCGCTGTACTGAGGGATCATGGTGTTGTAGCTAAAGATAACGAGGGAGATCACGATCCGACATGTGGTACAGCTCGCTCATAAAACTCTCGTTTATTGGAATTCCCAAATACATGGCGGTTTGGATCGCCGTCACGTCCCGCTGAACGCTCTTCAGCAATTCCTCGCCCTTCACCACGCAGATCGTGATGTCCAGGTACTCCATCATCATTTCCGTGATGACCGAAATCGAGGCTATTTGTGACATCGCTATCCGAACAATACCTTCGTCTCCTCTGAGCGTCTCCAGCCATCTTTCGAGGTCGCAGTAGCAGCAGGGCTTGTGACCGATATACTTCACATAACGGACCATAAGTGCGGCGAGGTCCCTCTTCTCCGCTCTGCCCTTCGCCACACACCGCGCCATCACCTCCAGTCGGAGCAGCCACAGCTCGCGCGTCTCCTTCTCGCCCTCCATCTGCTTCACGAAGGCCTCAAGGCGCTCCAACGCCTCGCCCTCAGGCAGCACTTCGCACACGCTGTCCACGTAGAATAGAATCGCGTCCCAGTCCAGTTTTCGGGCTGATTTCAGGTCGTCCTCCATCAGAGGGATGATGTCCGCTTCGCGGTGGAGCTCGCGGAGAATGGTGCGCTGGAGGACTCGTTCGTCCAATAGCTTTTGCGATACGATGTAGTGCTCCATTCGTTCTTCCACCTCCTTCTCTGCCTCCTCGTACTTCCCCTCGCGACAGAGGATCTCGATGAGAGCCCACTGGTAGCCGCGTCCATCCCGAGTGTTCACGTCGGTGGTCTTGAGGGCATTGCGGAGCATCATCTCGCTGAGGAGCATGAGCTTCTTGAACTTCTCGGGGTCCTCGGGCGCGTTGTTGAAGAGGACGTTGACAGCGTTCCAGATGGTGTACTTCTTCAGCTTGTACAAGCGCATCAACTCCACCGACAAGTCGCGCATCTTGTCGAAATCACGCTACAATGAAACACAGAGGGGAAGGCATACAGTGCAGAAATACGCAAAGTACAGGCGCTCTCCCGTCTCGATGTTGTTCTTGTCCAGAGCGTGGGCATTCTCGAACAGCTTTACAGCGAGAGAGTAGTCTCCCAGATAGTGAATGCCATCCAAAGCCTGACTCAAGACAATACTGTCCACCGGTTTAAGGGGCTACGCAGTGAAACGATGTAGCGTGCAATTCACAATCAATTCTTCAATTGCCTTTCTCACTCTCGTTGGATTTCCCATCTGTATGCAGCAATACGCCTGTAGAGACTACGAATGAAACGAAGAGACGAAGCGAATGCTTTTGCCAAGGGGTAGCGAGCCAACTCCGGAGAGTCAAGAATGGAAACTGCCTTCTTAAACTTGTTCGACTCGATGCAATTATACGCACTCTGGATGAGCTTTGACATTTCTCACACGTCCGCTAAGAATGAATGGGCGATTCTCGGTTTTCGACGAAATAACCCCCATTTCTGCCAACAATCGCGTTTGGAGCAAACAAACAACGCAACCCAATTCTCTTTACTGCAACATGTTCTGTCTGGTGTGAGGCGTTAAGGACACTCGTGTAGTGACCCAATGAGGATATGTACTCCCAGAGAAGAATGGAGCCACTCACGTGCACGTTTAGTGAGCGGATGATACCGTACTGCGGAATTTCGATGCACAAATCAAGCAGCTACACTCAACACAAATCTCCACAGCTACCTGAATAATGTTAGCAGGAATGCCCTCCTTCTCTTCGCCAAGCACCAGCGCCATCTTCTTCGGCAACTCCACCTTTCCCAGCATCTTGCTCGACATCGTCTGCTCCAGGCCCACCAACGCATAGCCCTCCTCCTTCAGCTTCATCAGGAACGCAGGGAGCTTGTCGGGAGGACACTCCTCCATGTTCACCCACTCTTCGGAAGTGACACTCGTCTACGCCTCACTTCACCCTCTCATTCCTACCGACGTGAACACGGGGTCCTTCTTCACACGCAGCGAACTCACCACGAGGGTCTTGACGGCGAAGATCTCGCTGGTCCGGGTCAGTCCGCCGAGATTCGGTCTATACATCATGCCCTGAGACAGACACTACAGCTTGTTTACGAGCGACGCGATCAGAACAATGTCCTGCTTCTTCCTCGTCGTGATCTCACTCTTGCTGCTCTCCTCCCACGGCAGAATCTTCTTCTGGAAGTTGTCCACCACGCTCTCATACTCCATCTCGTCGCTCTTCTTCCTTACGGTCTGCGAGCCCAAGTTCTTGTGCCAGAGATCGAAGAGCACGTTCATCTCCCTCGCCAGACGGTCAAGGAAGGCGTCGGGAACGAAGTCGTGGAGGTTGTTCTGGTCGGAGGCGAGGATCGACGAGAGCGTGCTGGCTTGCGCGGGGTCGAAGGCGTGAATCACGCTCATCTGACGCTTGCGCATGGAAATGATGTGTTGGTTGGAGGACAGGTAGTCGTAGAAGGAGCGGTACACAGGGTCCAACTCGCCGCGCTCGGTCAGACGGTGCATCACCTCATAGCACGTGGACTGCGAAATGGTGCGCACGAGACCGTCCGTACTCATCATCCACGGCGTCACCACACGGAGGTACTCCTTCAGCGCGTGGGCAGCGAGGGCGTCACGCACCGTGTAATACGCGATGACGAGAAGAGAGGGAATGCACTGTGTCTGCTGGTTCACGTCCGTCAGAAGAGGGTAGAGAGAGCGCTCCAGCCCGCTCGGGTTCCTACGAGTGATCGTCTTGCTGATCATGGACTCCTTCAATAACTGAACGCCCACCATGTCGATGTAGTGTCGAACGTCGCGAAGATTCAGCTGGACCACGCACTTCCAGAACAGCGCGTGCACTTCCTCACACGCCACGCCACGTCGGTTCTTCGCCAGCACGCACAAGCACTGCCAGCAGCGCAGACGCGCTCCGTTGCCCTCGCTGTTCTGGATGTGTCTCCCTGCCGACAGGACCTTCAGATTCAGCTCCAGCAGCTCGACCATCACCGCCTGGAGAGGCAGCGCGTGCTCCTCGTCGAGCGAGTCGAAGAAGTGGAGGACCACCACGCGCACGTACTCCTCGACGGGCGTGCGGTTCACAGCGACCTCGTCGCGCGATTCGGACATCATGGCAAGAGAGGCGAGTTCGTGTGTATAGTAACGGATCGCCGACGGCACCCGCTTCAGTGCGGCGGTGAACAGAGAGACGAACACCACGCCGTCGGAGCCCGCGTTGGACGTGATTTCGCGAACCAGGTACGTGACGAACTGATAGAAGGCGTGACCCTTCTGGTGAAACGCCTCCAGCGTGAAGAAGTGAGGGTTGGTGAGGAAGGCGTAGTACATGCGACGCAGCGAGGAGTTCAGGCGAATGTCGCGGTAGGAGACGAAGAGCGACTCGATCAGCGAGGCGAGCGCGTCCTCCGAGCAGCTACAGTGAACAGAGAGAGAAAGGGATACGTGTGGACGAGTGTGGACTGAACGCACACGATGAGAGGAAGCAGAATGCTCATCAGACTGTTGTCGGCGGTGTGACACTCTCTGGTGAGCATCTGGACCACCTCTGACAGCTCCGGGAGCGTGTCGGCGTGCTGGAGGCTGAAGAGCACGACGCGCCACGCGCAGCGAATCAGCTCCGCCTTCTCTGCCGACGACACGGTTGGGTCCTGTTCGATTCTATGGGTCACATAACGCATCCGTTGGGACTTCTGGACGGCGTGGAGGAGCAAGGAGAGACTCTTCGAGTAGCGGATGCCACACGCGCTGCAGCCTGCAAGCCAGCGCAGAACCTGCTGTGGGCGAGTCTCCATCGTGGACTCCACCTCCTCGAACACGAGCGAGTTCATCTCCTCGACGAGAGCGGCGTGGCTCACGGCGTCTGCGACACGCATCAACTCCAGCACCGTGTCCGTGGAGAGCTGATCCTTCCAGGCGTGACGGAGAAGAGAGAGCACGGGTTCTGGAGAGAAGGAGGAGAAGAGGCCTTCGATGTCGCACAACGAGACGAGGAGGTGGAGCGCGGAGGTGTCTCCCAAGACGAGGGAGTCGTAACAGGCTTCGATCGCACGATACACTTCGTCGTTGATCCTGCCGTTCCAGTGCTGATCGAGCTGCGCCAGCAGCGCGAGACCGGCGAGAGGGCCCTTCCCCTTGCACAGCCTCCACTGGTCCAGCAGCAGCGCGTCCACGTCCTCCTTGACTGGCTCCATGAAGCGAAGGAGGTCGGCGTCGAGAGCGTGGTCGTCGTTCACCTTGCGCAGTGCCGAGAGCGTGCGGAGAACACACGGTGCGTTCTCTCTGTCAATCCGTCCCTGCTTCGTGATGGAGAGCAGCGTTCTCTGCGCCTTCTTCTGCAAGGACGCCTGGCTGATTTGGGTGGAGATCTTGTCGCTCAGCTCGATGAGGGTGTTGCACAGCTCGTCGTCCAGGCGAGGACTCCACGGGAGCGAGAAGTGCATGACCTCCTCGATCATCTCCCGCGTCATCGACTCTGCTCCCGCGGCCGACGAGTTCACCGAGTCAGCCAGGTCGCGCGGCGGCTGCGGAACCATCGCGGGGTCGAACAAGCCGAGAATGAACTGGAAGGCGAGCGGGTTCGTGATGGACTGTCTGAGCACGCGGAACACGGCGCGGCAGAAGTCATCGCGCTCTGCATCAGTCAGACGTGTGACGAAGTGGAGGAGGAATGAGAGGAAGGGGAAGCCGAGTCCGTAGAGAGCGCCCTTGAAGAGCGACGCGTCGTTGACGAGAGGCAGGACTGTGTTCACGACGAAGGCGACGGAGTCGCTGGCGTGCTTCAGCATCTGCGAGGCGGGAGAAAGGATGAAGGAGAAGAGGAGCGAGCGGATGTGCGGATTGCCCTGCGTCAGCCCACGCCTGTACAGCAACTCCACCCAGTGGTGGTCAATCTGCAGGAAGTCGATCGACGCGACGGCTGCGGAGTACGCTGTGAGAGTGTCCACCTTGCTCCACACCGAGCGAACGAGGTGCGTGGCGTACTCGTCCAGCGTCTGGTACACGGAGATGTAGGTCTCCCAGTGTTTCTCCGTTTCCGCCTGCCACGCAGAGCGCTGTTCGGGGGAGAGGGAGTGGAGGGGAGCGAAGTGCGAGGGAACGGAGAAGATGTGCTTCAGCATCGTGTTGAGGAGAGAGAGCCCGTATTTGCGGAGGAGCGGAGACTCGCTGCCCATGGCGTCGAACACGATGTCGAGAGAGAATTGCGGATTCAGGACGAAGGCTTCTCGCTGCCAGAGAAGCTGCTGCATGAATAGCGAGCAGCACTGGTGCTCTTCGATTGCGTTTTTGTAGAAGGAAATGGACCACTGTTGAAGATGCTCGCATTGTTCAGAATCATCGATCTTCTCGAGAATGTTGAGCAGAGAAGGGAAAAAGAGATTGATTGCCTCGCGCATCGTCGAACCATCATGCGAACTGACCAACTTCGCTATGGCGGAGTACAGAAGACTGTAGCGATGAGGAATGAACGGCGGAGTGCTGGTCCACTCAGCAATGCATCGTGACGCGCTATCGCGCACACGGGCGTCGTTGAATCCCTCGACACCAGGATTCAGCAAGGCAAGCTGCATAAAGGACTCAAAACAGGAGTCAGATTCCGATGGCATTCCGCATGCACTCGCCAGACTGACCAGAATCATATCATCTCCTTTCTACGCTCAAAATCGAGCCAAATTCCATACGTGCAGTGCCCACAACAAGAATCGTTTCATGAACGCAATACACACCTCGTCATCTGGAGAGATCACAACTCTCTGCAGCGCTGAATAGAACGCATACTACATGATGAGTGATTGCACAATTTCGGTACGTAGAGAATCATAGAGGCCTCCTCCTCGTTCTCCTTCAACACGAAGGAGTTGATTCCTTGAATGTATTCCTCCTTACTGCCTAACACGGTCATACAAGAATCATGCGAGTTACATGGTTTCATCTCATGCGTCGCAACGTAGTGGTCTGCCAGTAATAGCAGCGCCTTTGTTCCAAGCGCATTCAGCCCCACCTCCTGCACATAGGTTTGGAACTCCTTCTCCATGATTCAGCAACAATGTGACAGCTCGTAGCAGAAACAAACACGTGCCAGATTAGATTACATGCTCTGTCTTCTGCTCTTCTTCACGCAGTTAATATCACTGAAATTGCGAACCTCTTCAAACATGCCATCTGTCAGTGTGTCGCTCCGCTTCAGTCTCTTATACAGTTCCATCAAATACTACACATCACATGCGATAGCAGCATCATACATCAAAAACAAGACGACTCTCGGCAATTCCCACATCCTTCACATAGCGACAGCGCTGAAGGCCAAATACTCTCCTCCGTATAATGTACATGTGATTGGGGTCCAGGTTGGCGTACTGGTTCCGATGCGTTCCCAGATGAAGCAATGTCCTCGACCCCTTGCTCGCATGCACTTGCACGGTGGGAATGAACAATCCCACGATCCAAATCAGCCACGTAAACCTCTGAATCACCTCGGGCGAACAGCCAGTGATAATCACGCCAGGACAGCCCTCGAAGCTCTGAACGCCTGTGGATTGAAGGTACTCGTTGAGTGCAGGTTGGAGCAAATGAACGAAGTACTTGTGGTTGTAGAAGGAATCGGTGTCGCTGATGTTCTGGAGGTCGTCGAAGCTGAACGAAGCAGAACTACAATCGACAGAACGAGGAGAACAAACCTGCAGGTTGACGAACCGGTCCAGACGATTCTTCCCGGTAATGTCGCCTCCTTGAGAAGGGACGAGAGCTCGATGGCAAGAATGAACGGACTGAGAACCTGCTCGCAGAAGTCGCGATTGAATCCGAGATCCGTGACTCCCGATCCCTTAACGGCAACGAAGTTCTCTCCGGAGTCGTGGGTTCGGCCCGTACTGCAGAACATCCCAGTTGATGTGGTAGATATTGATGATACTGTAGTTGAGATACAGCACATCGAGCGAGCGGTATTTCTGAATAAGACTATTGGCCGCCCAGAGAACGCTCAGCGGATTTGTCATGTCAATAGCCACAACGGCAACGCTTGCATATGAGTGTCTCTTCAGAAGTCTCGATTTGATTCTATGGATGATTTTCAGGGAAAGGCGAATGACGTGAGACCCTTCTTGATGTCCTTCACGCCGATGACGACGTGGTAGTTCTTCTTTACCAGCTTCTTGCACAGACTGTATCCGATGGCATTATCGGCTTCCACCACGAAAGCGATTCGCCGTTCTCGGTTGAAGTAGATAATGTGGTCCTCGACGTAGCTGTTGATCCAGTGTACCAATCGCTGAACCCCCTACAGTGACAGGTAGAAACCGCCAACCTACCTTCTGCAGGATGGGAAACACGCACAAGTATTTCATGAGCAGCATGAAGTAGTAGTTCGTCCACACATTCCTCATGATCCACAGCAAGCACTCCAGAAAGAAGTCTTTG
>ENA-UEQW01001496-UEQW01001496.1-human-gut-metagenome-genome-assembly--contig:-NODE-1496-length-19199-cov-4.813356_pt1 | contig 19199 bp, 10 predicted proteins | sample MGYA00242947_ERZ507947 | MGnify/ENA primary metagenome ERZ507947 (study PRJEB26167, sample SAMN06115421) | human gut metagenome | host: Homo sapiens | place: China:Guizhou | collected 2015-03-17... | reverse complement strand
ATTGTGGAAGCGGGAGACGGTATTTATATTGAACCGGATATTTTGCATGGCTGCGTTTGTCTGGAGCCTGGAGTTTTGATTGACTGTTTTGCTCCGATACGAGCTGATTTCTTGAAATAAGCCTTGAAAAGATGTTTTGTACAATTTGTTTTTCGTGCAATCCAAGCAGATAAAGCTATTGCTTAATCGGATGATTTTCCTTTTGTGGTAATCTGTGAAGTTGTTTTTGCACAAAAATAGTGTGTAGTGAACAATATTGGTATGGAAAAAGTGTAAAAGTAAAAGTAACAAAAACAATACTTTTGCACTTTTTTTAGTGCTTGTCGTATGTTTGTCATCAGAAAAATTCTAAAGTTAAACCTTAGATTATTTATTATGTACAAATTGAAAGAATTGTTTTTAATGTTTATCCTCGCTTTTGTCAGTTTGGCTGCATACGCACAAAGTTTGACAGTAACTGGTAAGGTGATTGATAGTGAAGGATATGAAGTGATTGGAAGTAGTGTAACCATTAAAGGTGTTGCCGGTGTTGGAACAGTTACCGACGTAAATGGTAACTATACTCTGAAAGTGAATGATGCATCCAAAGATGTATTGGTTTTCTCGTATGTAGGTATGACTCCGCAAGAAGTGAAAGTCAATAACCGAAGTGTAATCAATGTGACTCTACAGGCTGATGCCGTATTACTGGAAGACGTTGTGGTAATTGGTTATGCTGCCGTTCCTCGTAGAGATTTGACCGGGTCGGTAACCTCCGTTAGCAGCAAAGAACTTTCTAAAGTGCCAGTAAGTGATGTTACACAAGCCTTGACCGGACGCATGGCAGGTGTGATGGTGCAGCAGAGTGAAGGTACTCCGGGTGCTTCCATTTCCGTACGTGTGCGTGGAGGTATCTCTATCACACAAAGTAACGAACCTCTTTACATTATCGACGGCTTTCCCAGTGAAGACGGTATGTCTACCCTCGACCCCGCTGAAATTGAAACCATTGACGTGTTGAAGGATGCTTCGGCCACTGCCATCTATGGTGCTCGTGGTGCCAATGGTGTAGTTGTAATCACTACGAAGAATGGTAGTAAATCAGGTGGCAAGGCTACAGTGACTTTTGACAGTTATGTCGGTGTCAAAAAGATTGCAAACAAATTGGATGTACTTAATGCCGGTGAATTTGCCAGATTGGATTACGAACGTACATTGTGGAGAATGGGTACAGGAGATTCCGGTGCGGATGGTATGACCAAATGGGAAGAGAGATACGGTAAGTTCAGCGATCTCGCTTCCATATATAATGGTCGCAAGGGTATCGACTGGCAAGATGAAACCTTGGGTCGTAATGCTATTACTCAAAACTATCGTGTAGGTGTATCCGGAAAGACGGAGAAGATGAATTACAGTCTGGCTTACTCATACTACAACGAAGAAGGTGCTATGGTATACAGCGGTAGTAAAAAGCATAACATCTCATTCAACATGAATCATGAGATAAACAAATGGTTAACGGTAAATTCACGTATCAGTTACGACCAGATGCGTGTGGAAGGCATGGGTACATCAGAAGGTGGTGACCGCTTCAACAAGATGCAGCACATCTTGCAGTATCGTCCTACAGTAGGTATTATGGGGGTAGATGAAGATTTATTATACGGCGAAGATCCTCTGTTGGCAGATGATAATGGCAACGTTATGCAGAATCCGCTGATTTCGGCAGCAGAAGAGCTCAACGATAGGGAATGGCGTACTTTCCAGGCCAATGGTGGCGCTACCATTAAGCTGCTGAAAGGACTATCTTTCCGTAGTACGGTAGGTATGCGCTATCAGACTCGCCGTAATGATGTATTCTATGGTGATGAGTCTATTACAGGTAAGCGTTCCAGTATTCAAGGTTCAATTACTAATTTGGAAAATAGCAGTTTTCAGACTTCCAATGTTTTGACCTATTCTTGGAAAAACAAAATTCATGACTTTACAGTCATTGCCGGACATGAATATGTGGAAAGATGGTCACGCAGCTTTTCTGCAAGTGCCAGTCAGTTTCCGAATGATGAAATAGGTTTGGGAGACCTCTCACTGGGTGTTCCAGGTGTTCCCACTTCCAGTGAAAACTACGATGATAAATTGCTTTCCTTCTTTGGACGTATAAACTACAACCTGATGGATAAATATCTTTTTACTGCTTCAGTCCGTGCTGACGGTTCTTCCAAGTTCGGTAAGAACAACAAGTGGGGATATTTCCCGGCTTTCTCGGCTGCATGGCGTTTAAGCGAAGAAGAATTTATCAAGGATCTGGGAATCTTCTCCGACTTAAAATTCCGCATCGGTTATGGACTTGCGGGTAACAATCGTATTGGTAGTTATCAAAGTCTTGCTCTTATGAATTCTGTTACTGCTGCCAATGGCAACGGTGCACAAGCAGGCTATGCTTCTCGTCAGGTGCCTAATCCCGATTTGAAATGGGAGGCAAATAAGACATTCAACGTAGGAATAGATTTTGGTTTCTTGAACCAGCGTATCACATTCTCGCCGGAATTCTACATCAATCGCAGTAGCAACTTGCTGCTGAATGCCAAACTGCCTAACTCTTCCGGTTATACTAGTATGGTTATCAACGCAGGCGAAACTCAAAATTCGGGTGTGGATTTGACTATCAATACGGCAAACATCGTATCCAAAGATTTTACTTGGAACACTTCGGTTACTTTCTCCCACAACAAGAACAAGGTTAAGAAACTGACAGGTGAAGATGTACAGTTGTATCTGGCCAACTTTGGTTATAGTGGTGCGGGGGCATCCCATCAGATTGGAGTAAATCAACCATTGGGACAATTCTACGGTTATGTGACTGACGGATTGTATCAGGTGGAAGACTTCAATTACGATGCTACAACCAAAACTTATACATTGAAGGACGGTGTACCTTATCATGGCGACAAGAAGAATATCCAGCCAGGTTACTGGAAATTTAAGAACGTGGACGGTAGTGAAGACAACCAAATTACTGAAAGTGATAAGACCATTATTGGTAATGCCTTGCCTGATTTCTATGGCGGTATCAACAATACTTTCAGTTGGAAGGATTTTGACTTGAGCATCTTCTTTACTTACAGCTATGGTGCGGAAGTACTGAATGCTACTAAGTTGACCAATACCAAGACTGCCCTTACTAATAAAAACGTTCTGTCGGTAGCTGATGATGCTCATCGTTGGGTGACTATTAATGCCAATGGTGAACTGATTACGAATCCGGAAGAACTGGCAGCAGTGAACCAGGGAAAAACAGTAGCTCATTTCGGTGATAACGGATCCAACAACACCTACATTCATTCTTGGGCCATTGAAGATGCTTCTTATTTGAAATTGAGTAATATCACTTTAGGGTATACCTTCCCCAAGAAAGTGATAAATAAAATTGGTCTGACCAAATTGCGTCTGTATGCAACGGGCAATAATTTGTTTACATGGACTCCTTATACCGGTTTCGATCCGGAAGTATCTACCATGAGTAGCGCGTTAACTCCCGGTGTCGATTTCGGTGCTTACCCCAGAAGCCGCTCTTTCGTATTTGGTGTGAACGTAGCATTTTAATTAGAATTAAAAAGGGAATAATAAGATGAAAAACAAAATGATATATGCGCTTGGCGCAATGATGCTTGTAGGGGTTGCTTCTTGTGACCTGACTGAAAAGCCCAGCTCATTCTACGAGAAAGATACTTATTTCGTGACAGAAGGAAAAGCCCAGATGGCTGTAGTCGGAATCTATGACTGTCTTGAAACTACAGACTATTATGGACAAAATATCATGCCGTTCTTTGGGTCGGACGACATGTTCATGGTACGTGGAACCGGTTCGGACGGAACTCGCCGTGACATATCCCACTATCTGTACAATGCTTCTAATACTTGGATTGCTAGTGTATGGAGATGTGCTTACCAAGCTCTCGATCGTGCCAATGTGGCTATTGCCAGCATCGAGGCTATGTCAGGTTTTGCAGAAAACAAAAACCTGCAGGAAATTGACGGGCAAGCTCGATTCCTCCGTGCCTACATAGCTTTTGACCTAGTGAAATTCTTTGGTGATGTACCGTTCAGCACGGAATATACGAATGGTTTTGCTAATACATCCAAACCTCGTACCGACCGTGAGCTGATTTATGACCAAATCATCGAAGATTTGAATTATGCAAAAACATATTTGAAATCTGGTCGTGAAGTGGCTTCTTCTGAAATACCTTGTAGCGGTGCTGCCCATACTTTACTGATGCGTGTCTATTTGCAACGCGCTGGCTATAGCCTGAACTGTTCATCGCGTCAATTGACCCGTCCGGATGATACTACCCGAAAGGGATATTTTGAAGCGGTGATTAAAGAATGGGAAGCTCTGAAGGCTGAAGGCTACCATGGTTTTTATGCAGGTGGTTATGAGCAACTGTTTAAGAACTATTCTCAGCTGACATTGGACAATCAGGAATCTCTTTGGGAGATCGCTTTCGAACCCAACCAAGGTTTGAAGGACAATGCCGGTGTATGGGCAACTTACAACGGACCACTTGTAGATGCTCCGGGAAGTTATCCCGGCACAAGCAGTTATATGGGACGTGCCAATGCTTTCTTTGTGGTATTACCATATTGGAAGTCTTTCTATGAGTCAAATGAGGATGGAAGCATAAAAGATGTACGTCGTGACGTGAATTTCGTGGATTATGCTATCAAGTGGGACAAAAATAAAGAAACTCAGGAAAAATCGCATACTTCTGCCGATATCAACAAAAATCTGAACAGATATCCGGGCAAATGGCGCAGAGAATGGATGGCTCCGGGTTTTGTGGATCCCAACAATACAGGCGTCAATTATGCTCCGTTGCGTTATGCTGATGCTGTTCTGATGGCAGCTGAAGCTTATAACGAAATCGGCAACACAACCGAAGCATGGAAACTATTGAATGACGTCCGTGTACGTGCCGGTGCTACTCCTATAAGTACAGCCAATTATTCAAGCTTGTTGAAGGCTCCGAAATTGTATGATTTGCCATTTATTCCGGATGGTGATGATGCCGGCAGATTCCGTACAGCATTGTATTGGGAACGTGCTTTTGAACTTTGCTACGAAGGTCAACGTAAATATGATTTACTACGATGGGGTATTCTGGAAGCATCTTTAAAAGCTGCTCAGAACTACATGGAATCATGGATTCCGGGACCAGATGAATATATAACGGATGCTGCACGTAAAGATTGGAATCCGGTGAAATGGGCTAAGTCCAATTACGTAGCAGGCCACAACTTTACCACAGGCAAGCATGAACTTTACCCCATTCCATTGGCCGAAATCCAATCGAACGCGGCTTTGAATGGAGAAAACAATCCGGGATTTGAGTAATTTCATTTTCTGGGTATGAACTGACAATGGATGGAGAAAGTATAAACATCTTACTGTTTCTCCATCCTTGTATGTAAGGATGATAATTTGAGCAGATATAACCTATAGAATATGCATATATTTATGAAGAAATTTTTATTATTTTGTTACGCAGTTGCTACATTGCAGGGATTCTCTGGCTGTTCACCCAGTCAACCAAAGGAAGATTACGGCTGGTTGAAAAACGCGATAGACACTTCTGTGCAACAACTGGAAGAAACAGTGGCGGATGTAGGGGATTCAGTCTTGTTGCCCCGTTCCATCTGGACGGGATACGATATGGATTTTCTCTGTAGCCAGTTACAAAGAGAGCCTGTAACTTTTAAAGACTCCTTGCGGATGAAACCTGTGAAAGATGCCTTGGGAAGCCGTAGATATTGCAGTTCCATCTATGATTGGACAAGCGGTTTTTTCCCCGGAAACTTGTGGTACGCATATCAGTTGACTGGTATAGAAGACTTGAAAAAAGATGCGGTGAAATTTACGAATTACCTATATCCGTTGAAAGATTATAAAGGTACACACGATATCGGATTCATGGTGAATTGCAGTTATGGTAATGCGCACCGTCTGTCTCCTGCCGACACTATCCGTCAGATATTGGTACAGACTGCTGATAATTTGTGCGGTCGTTTCGACTCGAACATAGGCTGTATCCGTTACTGGGATTTTGGGCAGTGGAATTTCCCTGTGATTATTGATAATATGATGAATCTGGACTTATTGTTTTACGTCAATCATCTTACGAATGATTCCAAGTATAAAGAAGTCGCATTGAGACATGCTGAGACAACAATGAAAAACCACTTTAGAAACGATCATTCGTCCTACCATGTAGTAAGCTACAATAGCGATGGCAGCGTAGAAATGAAATGTACGCATCAGGGGAAAAATGATGATTCCTCATGGGCGCGCGGACAAGCTTGGGGAGTATATGGATATACATCCTGTTATCGTGAGTCGAAAGATGCAGCCTTCTTACAGCAAGCCCAAAATATCGCGGCATTAATCATGGAACGTGTAAAGACTGACGATGCGATTCCTTTGTGGGACTACGATGCCCCGAACACACCGGAGACGCCTCGTGATGCATCTGCCGCCTCTATCACAGCTTCTGCCCTGATAGAGCTCAGTACTCTTGTAGAGGACGGACAAGTCTATTTTGATTACGCCGAGAAACTGCTCAAGTCTCTCTCTTCCGATGCTTACTTGGCAAAAGTCGGCACCAACCAGGGATTTATTCTGATGCACTCTACAGGTTCATTGCCTAATGGTTCTGAAATTGATACACCTATCAATTATGCCGATTATTATTATCTGGAGGCTTTAGTCCGATATATGCAAGTAAAAGGAATTGATTATAAATCGCTATAAACGAAATTAATATACCATGAAGATAACAAAGTATATTCTTAGCTTTATTTTTCTGTTGGTTGTATTATGTGCGGAAGCACAGCAGTTGCGGAAGGAAGCTTTCGGCTTGCTGAATCTGGATTATCCGGGATTGGAGAAAGTGAAAGCCGCATATGACCGACAACAATGGGACGAGGCAGCCAAAGCCTTATTGGACTATTATCGCCAACGTACCGGCATAGGACACCCTGATATCGATATGCAGAATATCAAGATTTCCAAGGAAGAACAGAAATGGGCGGATGATGCCTTGGAACATACGTTTTTTGTGCATAAAGGCTATCAGCCTTCTTATAATTACGGCAAAGATATCAACTGGCAATATTGGCCGGTACAGGACAATGAGTTGCGTTGGCAATTGCATCGCCACAAATGGTTCACCCCAATGGGTAAGGCATATCGAATCTCTGGAGACGAGAAATATGCCAAAGAATGGGCATACCAATATATGGATTGGATTAAAAAGAATCCTCTGACAGAGGTAGAGAAAGAAGAATACGAACTGGTCAGCGCAGGCGAGGTAAAGGGAAATGCGGAAAATGTACGTTTTGCATGGCGTCCTCTGGAGGTGAGCAACCGTTTACAGGATCAAACGCTGCAATTTCTGTTGTTCGTTTCTTCGAAGGCCTTCACGCCGGAGTTCTTGACTGAATTTCTGATTAATTATCACCGGCATGCACTGCATATTCTTGGCAATTACTCGGATCAGGGTAACCACTTGTTGTTTGAAGCTCAGCGAATGGTGTATGCAGGTGCGTTTTTCCCCGAATTTAAGGAAGCAGGCGAATGGCGAAAAAGTGGGATAAGCATTTTGAACCGCGAAATTAAAAAACAAGTCTATCCGGATGGCGGTCAATATGAATTGGACCCACATTATCATCTGGCGGCAATCAACATTTTCTGCAAGGCTTTGCGCATGGCGGATGTTAATGGCTTCCGTCAAGAATTTCCCACCGGATACGTGAATACGGTCAAGAGTATGATTGAATTTTATGCCAACATTTGTTTTCCGGATTACAGCAATCCCTGTTTCAGTGATGCCAAGTTGGGAGACCGTCCGGCAGAAATCCGTAATTATCAGGATTGGCTCAAGCTATTTCCTGATTGTGAGTGGATTCGTTATTATGCCACAGAAGGTCGTGAAGGCACTCCCTTGCCCAACCTTTCTCACGGTGCGCTGACTTCCGGTTTCTTTACTTTCAGAAACGGCTGGAAACAGGATGCTACCGTAATGGTTGTAAAGGCCGGTCCCAAAGGGGAATGGCACTGCCAGCCGGACAATGGAACTTTTGAGTTTTGGTTCAATGGCCGGAATCTCTTCCCGGATAGTGGCTCCTACGTCTATGCCGGTGATGATGAAGTAATGAAACTTCGTAATTGGTTTCGCCGGACAAGTTCTCACAATACGTTGACATTGGATGGGAAAAACCTGCAAACAACCCAGTCTGTCACCAAACTATGGAAGCCCGAAGGCAATGAGCAGATTCTGGTGACTGAGAATCCGCATTATGATGGTTTGAAACACAGACGTTCTGTTTTCTTTGTAGACCAATCTTATTTTGTAATTGTAGATGAAGCCGTGGGAAACGCCCAAGGAGTAGTGAATCTGAACTACCATTTGTGTGAAGGTACTGTAAATATAGACAGAAAGAATAATATGCTGACTACAGTTTATGACGGCCCAAGCAACGTGAAACTGCAATGCTTTGCCGAGAAGAAAATTTCAATGAAAGAAAAAGAAGGCTGGCGTTCAACTGCCTATCGTTTACGAGTACCCCGTACAACTGTATCTTTTGATATAGATAAAAAGGATTCGGACGCTGTACGTTACATAACTATTCTTTATCCGTCGAAAAATACAGCTTCCTTCCCTATATTCAAAGCTAAGTTCCTGAACAAGGCATTTGACGAAAATGGGGTGAAAATAGAAATATCTGTTGGCGGAAAGAAACGTCAATTGGAATATAAACTATAATAACCCGTTGGCGGAATTAATTCATTACCGCTGCGGAATGACTGCAATGATACTTTAATGGTTTGTTGTAATATATTGAAGGTATGAATCTGCTTTGTAATATTTTGATTATCAGTACCTATTGGATGCATTGCATTCAGTATACGATTGAACCCTATTCAGTATACGACTGAATGGCATTCAATATACGACTGAATTAGGTTCAGTATACTGCTATTTCTTGCATCTGTATTATTTGTAAGGAATGCAGATTGCTGTTCCGTGCCTTATTGCAGTTCACAATCGTCCGGATTTTCTTAAATTCCGCCAACGGGTTATAAAAGATTTTTATAATGAATCGTTTATCATACATATTTCTGCCTTTGACTGCCATCGGAATGTCCGCTTGCAGTTCCGGCAAAGAGGAAGTGAAACGTCCGAATATCATCTTTATGATGACGGACGACCATACTACGCAAGCTATGTCATGTTACGGTGGACGTTTCCTTCAGACTCCCAACATGGATAGGATTGCCAATGAAGGTGTTCGTATGGACAATTGTTATGCGGTCAATGCTTTATCCGGCCCGTCAAGAGCTTGTATCCTGACGGGCAAATTCAGCCACATCAATGGATTCACAGACAATGCCAGCACTTTCGATGGTAACCAACAGACCTTCCCTAAATTGTTGCAGGCCGCCGGTTACCAGACTTCAATTGTCGGCAAATGGCATCTGATTACCGAGCCTCAGGGATTTGACTATTGGTGTATCCTGACCGGACAACATGAACAGGGGGATTATTACAATCCCGATTTCAACGAGAACGGAAAGCAGATTGTAGAGCAGGGCTATACAACTGACGTTATTACAGACAAGGCTATCGAATATCTGGAACACAGAGACAAAAGCAAGCCTTTCTGCATGATGTATCACCAGAAAGCCCCTCACCGTAACTGGATGCCCGCTCCTCGTCATTTGGGAATGTTCAACAATACCGTGTTTCCCGAACCTGCCACGCTTTTCGATACATACGAAGGCAGAGGCTCTGCTGCTATAGAACAGGATATGTCCATCGAGCATACATTGACCAATGACTGGGATCTGAAACTACTGACCCGTGAAGAAATGCTGAAAGATACGACCAATCGCCTCTATCAAGTCTACAAGCGTATGCCGGCTGATGTACAAGATAAGTGGGATTCGGTATACGCCCAGCGTATTTCAGAATACCGTAGCGGCAACTTAAGAGGGAAAGAACTGATCAGTTGGAAGTACCAGCAATATATGCGCGATTACTTGGCAACTATTGTAGCTGTGGACGAAAATATAGGAAGGTTGCTCGGCTATCTGGAGAAAAACGGTGAATTGGACAATACAATCATAATCTATACTTCGGACCAGGGTTTCTTTCTGGGCGAACATGGCTGGTTCGACAAGCGCTTTATGTATGAAGAATGCCAGCGCATGCCATTGGTTATCCGTTATCCGAAGGCCATCAAGGCGGGGAGTGTATCGAGCGCTATTGCCATGAATGTGGATTTTGCTCCTACCCTGCTGGATTTTGCCGGAGCAGATATACCAGCAGATATTCAGGGACAGTCTCTCAGGACCATTCTGGAGAATGGGGGGAAAACACCGGCTGACTGGAGAAAAGCCGCCTATTATCACTATTATGAGTATCCGGCAGAGCACTCGGTTAAAAGGCATTACGGCATTCGTACCGCTGACTTCAAGCTGATTCACTTCTATAACGATGTGGACGAATGGGAAATGTATGACTTGAAGAATGACCCGAGTGAACTGAACAGTGTGTTTGGTAAACCGGAGTATGCCGACAAACAAGCGGAACTCATTTCATTGCTGAAAAAGATTCAAAAACAGTATAAGGATGATGACCCCGATGAAAAGGTCAAAGAGTTATTCAAAGGTGACAGACGATTGATGAAAAACAGATAATCTAAATTTAAATTATGGACAGAAGAAATTTTTTAAAGCATACCGGCTGGTCTCTTGTCGGGCTGGCCGCTTCCGGTAGCCTATTATCTGCATGTCAGCAAGGAACTGCCGCAGGAAAGAAAGTCATGCCCTCTGCCAGTAATCTGAAGTATTTCTGGGGAGATTTGCATAATCATTGTAACATAACCTACGGTCATGGCGACATGCGTTCTGCATTTGAGGCTGCCAAAGAACAACTGGATTTTGTATCTGTCACTCCTCATGCCATGTGGCCGGATATTCCCGGAGCCGATGATCCCCGTCTGAAGTGGGTGATCGATTATCATACCGGTGCCTTCAAGCGTTTGCGAGAGGGAGGTTATGAGAAATATGTCGCCATGACCAATGAATACAATAAGGAAGGAGAATTCCTGGCTTTTGTTGGTTATGAGGCGCACAGCATGGAACATGGCGACCATGTGGCTCTGAATTATGATTTGGACGCACCGCTGGTGGAATGTACTTCCATTGAAGACTGGAAACGGAAAGCTCGCGGACATAAGGTATTCATAACTCCGCATCACATGGGATATCAGACTGGCTATCGCGGATACAACTGGAACTTCTTTACGGAAGGAGACCAGACCCCGTTTGTAGAGATGTATTCGCGCCATGGACTGGCAGAAAGCGATCAGGGAGATTACAGTTATCTGCATGACATGGGTCCTCGCCAATGGGAAGGTACTATTCAATGCGGATTGGAGCAAGGTAAAAAATTCGGTATTATGGGTTCGACCGACCAACATGCAGGTTATCCGGGAAGTTACGGTGACGGTCGCATAGGTATCCTTGCGGAATCATTGAGCCGTGATAAAATCTGGGATGCCATGAAGAACCGTCATGTATGCTGTGCCACCGGTGATAAAATCAATATAGATTTTCGTTTGAATGATGCGTTCCCGGGCGATGTCGTACGGGGAAACAGTCGCCGCATTTATCTGAATGTGGAGGGAGGTAGCTGTATTGATTATATTGACATCGTTAAGAACAGAAAGTGTATTGCTCGTTTAAGCGGTCCGTTGTTGCCCGAGATGCCGGAAGGAGATATGGTACGCTGCAAGGTAAAAGTTGATTTCGGTTGGAACCGCGAAGAGCAGTATGTGCATTGGCAAGGAAAGCTGTCCATAAATAAAGGAACTATCAATGCTGTGGAACCTTGCTTCCGTGGCGCCGCTTTCACTTCTCCGCAACCGGGAGAATCTGAGTTTGAGACAAAAGTTAACCGTATTGTGTCTGTTACAAGTAAGGATGCAGAGTTGGATATGTACAGTTCCAAAAACCCCAATACCACGACTCCTGCCACGCAAGCTGTCATTCTGGATGTGACTATGCCTAAAGATGGCGTGATTACAGCCGAATTCAATGGCAAGAAATTTGAGCATTCGTTGGGTGAACTTTTGGAAGGTTCCCGTTCACATTTCATGATAGGGTGGCTCAGTGAGGCTATTCTCTTCAACCGTGCAATGCCGGAAAGTTGCTTTACGGTTGAGCATTATATGGAGGATACCCAACCCGAAAGAGATACGGACTATTACTATGTCAGGGTTCGCCAGCGTGACCAGCAATGGGCATGGAGTTCTCCTATATGGGTAGAAAGAACATAATGTTTCCTTATTTGATATAATAAACTATGGAATATGCAATTGGCATTGATTTAGGTGGTACATCTATAAAATATGCTTTGGTGGATAAAGCGGGTAATTCTTTCTTTGAGGGAAAATTACCCTCTTTTGCTTCTGTTTCAGCTGCAAAAGTAATAGAGCAGTTGATAAAAGCTGTCATGTTGTTAAAAGATGAAGCTGCCAAACAAAACTGGACAGTATTGGGCATTGGGCTTGGTACACCCGGAATTGTAGATGAGACGAACCGTATCGTATTGGGAGGTGCAGAAAATATTATCGGTTGGGAAAACATAGATGTGGCTTCTCTTTTGGAAGAACAGATGAAACTACCGGTAGTCGTTGGAAATGACGCCAACCTGATGGGGTTGGGGGAAGCGAAATATGGTGCAGGGAGGGGGTGTACCCACGTGGTGTTTCTGACAGTGGGAACCGGCATCGGTGGAGCCGTCATCATTGATGGCAAATTATTCAACGGCTATGCCAATCGGGGTACGGAGCTGGGACACGTGCCATTGATTGCTAACGGTGAACGTTGTGCCTGCGGAGCGATCGGCTGCCTGGAGCATTATGCCTCGACTTCTGCTTTGGTAAGGCATTTCAGCACGTTGGCTAAAGAGCGGAATCTGAGTTTTGATATGGAAATAAACGGAGAACTAATAGTCCGCCTGTATCATGAAAATTTTCCGATGGCTGTTGAATGCATGAGTGAACACTTTTACTATTTGGGAAGAGGAATTGCCGGATTTGTCAATATATTCAGCCCTCAACGGATTGTATTGGGAGGAGGGGTTACAGAATCCGGTATTTTCTATTTAGAGAAAATAAGGGAAGTGGTTCGAGAGCATGTTATAGCCGATTGTGCCTTAAATACAGAAATTGTAGCCGCATCATTGGGTAATAAAGCCGGATTTATCGGAGCGGCATCATTAATCTTAAAATGAACGATATATCATGAAAAGTAACAAGAAATGGAGTATGCTGACATTAATCATGATGTTTTGGTTTACTATTTCATTCATTACGAATATTCTCGGGCCGTTAATCCCCGACATTATCCATAACTTTGAACTGAAGGATCTGGCAATGGCAGGGTTTATTCCGACCTCTTTTTTCTTGGCCTATGCCATCATGTCGATACCGGCAGGTATATTAATAGATAAATATGGAGAAAAGCCGGTGCTATTTACCGGCTTCCTAATGCCATTTATAGGTACTACCTTGTTTGCATGTTTCCCTTTTTACCTGATACTGCTTCTGTCTTCTTTCATCATTGGTTTGGGAATGGCCATGTTGCAAACTGTAATCAACCCTTTGCAACGTGTTGTCGGCGGAGAGGAGAATTATGCGTTTATAGCAGAGTTGGCACAGTTTGTATTCGGAGTAGCCTCTTTTATCAGTCCCTTGGTTTACACTTGGCTGATACATGCACTGGAACCGGAAGTTTATCAGCAGGGACAGAACTTTTTGCTGGATATTCTGGCAAAAGTTACTCCGGTTACTCTTCCCTGGGTTTCTCTGTATTGGGTATTTACAGCACTGTTGTTGGCTATGCTGCTCGTTGTGTCATTCGTTCATTTTCCGCGCATTGAATTGAAAGATGATGAACGCAGTGGTTCCTCCTCTTCCTATAAAAAATTGTTCCGTCAAAAATACGTATGGCTTTTCTTTTTGGGAATCTTCTGTTATGTCAGTACAGAACAGGGTGTCTCTATTTTTATGAGTACCTTCTTGGAACAGTATCATGGCATTGATCCAAAAACTGTCGGTGCACAAAGTATCAGTTATTTCTGGGGTTCGATGACCGTCGGTTGCCTATTTGGTATGTTCTTGCTGAAGCTGATAGACAGTAAACGTCTCCTACAAATATCAGGACTGCTTTCCATGAGTTTACTCTTGATCGCATTGTTCGGTTCTGCAAAAGTTGCGGTATGTGCATTTCCGGCAATCGGTTTCTGCATTTCAATGATGTACTCCATCGTATTCTCACTGGCTCTGAACACAGTAGCCCAGAATCACGGTTCTTTTGCCGGTATTCTTTGCTCCGGAATTGTGGGAGGCGCAGGAGGTCCGCTGTTTGTCAGTCTGCTATCCGATACCACTTCATTACGCATAGGAATGCTCCTTATCTTGGTTTTCATGGGATATATTACGTTTATCGGTTTTTGGGCACATCCACTGGTCAACAATAAGACAGTCAGCCTGAAAGAACTGGTTGGTTTCAAAAACAAAAATAAAATACTGAGATGAGAAAGATATTATTAGGCTTACCCGCCTTTTGCCTATTGATGGCATGTGGCAGTTCCGAGCAATCTGCTGTCATAACAGTTTCCGGCGAGACATTGATGCACGAAGTTCGTGCAACTCCCTCTCCTGCGAATGGTGCTTGCGTTAAGATGAATCCGCCGCGCTTTATGTGGCCGGATAAATTCCCGCATTTAGGTCCGGTATTGGATGGAGTTCCGGGACAAGTGGATGAAAAACCGAAAGTAGTCTATCGGATTCGTATTTCTCAGGACAAGAACTTTCAAAAGGAAGTGTTGATTGGGGAACGCGCCTGGGCTTTTTTCAATCCTTTCCAGTGCCTGGCTCAGGGAAAATGGTACTGGCAATATGCTTACGTCACTCCTGGAGGTAAAGAAGAATGGTCACCGGTTTATCAATTCCATATAGGTAAAGATACACCGGAATTTAATCCGCCCACATTGGAGAAAGTCTTGGCAAAATATACGTCTCACCACCCACGCGTATTATTGGATGCGGATGATTGGGAGGAAATTATAACGAAGAATAAAAATAATCCGGAAGCTCAGGCCTATATGGACAAAGCTTCCCGGTGCATTTCTCATCCGTTGAAGCATCTTCAGGAAGAGATAGATACAACAAATGTAGTTACATTAACCAATGTAGTACAGCGTGAGTCAGCCCTTATCCGCGAGAGCCGTAAGATTGTGGATAGAGAAGAAGCCAATGTGGAAGCATTGGTACGCGCCTATCTGCTGACGAAAGACAAGAAGTATTATCGTGAAGGCATCAACCGGTTGAGTGAAATCCTTTCCTGGCAAACAAGCAAATACTTTGCAGGTGACTTCAATCTATCCACTTTGCTCTCTATGAGCACATCGGCGTACGACGGGTTCTACAACCTGTTGTCTCCGTCAGAAAAACAGTTATTATTAGATAATATCCGGAATATCGGGAATAAATTCTATAATGAATACGTTAATCATCTGGAGAACCGTATTGCAGACAATCATGTATGGCAAATGACTTTCCGCATTCTTACAATGGCGGCCTTTGCCACAGTTGGTGAGATTCCGGAAGCATCCGTGTGGGCAGATTATTGCTATAATGAATGGATCTCCCGTCTTCCGGGACTGAATAAGGATGGTGCTTGGCATAATGGAGATTCATATTTTCATGTAAATATACGCACACTGATAGAGGTACCGGCCTTTTTCTCCCGTATATCCGGTTTCAATTTCTTTGCCGATCCGTGGTATAACAACAATGCTTTATATGTCATTTACCAGCAACCTCCCTTTTCCAAATCCGGAGGACATGGCAATTCGCATGAGGGACAGCGCACTCCGAATGGAGGTCGCGTAGGATATGCAGATGCGCTGGCACGCGAATGTAACAATCCGTGGGCGGCAGCTTATGTACACGAAATTATGCAGGAAGACCCTGATATTCTGTCGAAAGCTTTTGAAGCCAAACCGGCGGACTTGACCTGGTATCGTTGTACGACAAAAAAGGAGAGGCCTGCTTATAGTAGTAAGCTGTTGGAGCTGCCTCAGTCCAAAGTTTTCAGCCAGACAGGCACTGCACTGATGAACACAGACATAGGACATCACACCAACAATGCCATGCTCTCTTTCCGTAGCAGCCCCTATGGTGCCACTTCCCATGCTTTAGCTAATCAAAACGCCTTCAATACTTTCTTTGGTGGAAAGGCAATTTTCTATAGCAGTGGACATCGTACCGGCTTTACAGATGACCATTGCATGTATGCTTATCGGAATACTCGCGCCCATAATTCCATATTGGTGAATGGTATGGGACAAAAGATTGGAACGGAAGGTTATGGATGGATTCCTCGCTATTATGAAGGAGAAGAAATCTCCTACGTTGTAGGTGATGCTTCTAACGCTTATGGAAAAGTGGTTTCTCCGTTGTGGCTGGAACGTGGGCGCTTGTCTGGTACTCAGTATACACCGGAGAAAGGTTGGGATGAGAATAAACTGGATTTTTTTCGAAGACATATTGTTCAGCTGGGACGTTCGGGTTTGTTCGTTGTTTATGACGAACTGGTTGGTAAAGAACCGGTAGAATGGAATTATCTGCTGCATACGGTAGAACTGCCCATGGAAGTCGCTGAAGAGAAAGACGGATTGCGCATCTTAGGAAAGAACAAGGCAGACGGAGTATCTATAGCTCATCTGTTCTCCTCACAGAAAATGACTTATGCGCAAACAGACACCTTTTTTGTGGCTGCTGTTGATTGGAAAAAACGACTTGGCAAAACTCTCTCCAATCATTATCATTTTACAGCAACGACAGCTTCTTGCAGCAAAATCTGTTTTCTCAATGTGATTGATGTACATGGAAACAACCGTGCCGATGCTGTAATTAATCGTGAAAGGAACCGCATAACAGTAGAAGAATGGGTTATCGAATGTAATCTGGAAGGTGAAGGTAATGCGTTCTTGTATATAGAGAATAAACAGAACGGTGTTTCGCTGGACTTCAATTATGACTCAAACAAAGGTGCTACGACCATCATAGATCGGGTAGACGGAAAGAAAGTAGAAAAAAGGCTGGTTGATGCCTTACCGGAACTTGAAATATGATATCACTTTAAAACAAAATTGAATTATTGAAATAATATGGTAAAAGAAAATTCAATGAAGTATTTGGCTTGTTTTTCGTTGTTATGCTCTTCTATGGCTTCTGCCATCGAACGTCCTAACATCATCTACATCTTCACCGATCAGCAAACGGCCAGCGCCATGAGCTGTGCCGGAAATCCGGATCTGCACACTCCCAACCTTGACCGTTTGGCAGCGGCCGGTATACTATTTAATAACGCTTATTGTACAGCTCCACTCAGTGGCCCCTCACGTGGAGCTATGTTTACAGGGTACTATCCGGATGCAGTAGGGCTGTCTGTCAACGGATCACCGATGCCCGACTCTCTTAAGGCACAAACACTGGGCACTTTAATAAAGAATGCCGGTTATGATTGTGCCTATGGCGGTAAATGGCATCTTCCTTTACTCGAAGTTCCAGACAAAGAATATGGCTTCGACAATATATATAAACATAGTGATGATGGGCTGGCAGAAGCTTGTGCCGAATATCTCTCGCGCAAACATAAAAAGCCGTTTTTTTTGGTGGCTTCCTATGACAACCCACATAATATCTGCGAATATGCACGTCGTCAGAACTTCCCTTATGGAAATATTGATATACCTGATATACGGGATTGTCCGGGATTGCCTGCCAATTTTGCCAAAAACCCGTATGATGCTGACGTCATTGAAAGTGAAAGAATCAATAACTACAATGTATATCCAACCGCTGGTTTTACCCCCGAAGACTGGCGTATGTACCGATATACTTATTATCGCTTGGTAGAAAAAGTAGATAGAGAAATAGGAAAGATTATTGATGCCATCGATCGGAATAATCTTTGGGAAAATACAGTGGTAATCTTTTCCAGCGATCACGGCGATGGTATAGGTGCCCATCGTTGGAACCAGAAGTCTGCTTTATATGAGGAGATTATCAATATCCCTCTTATTGTAACGCTGCCAGGCAAGAAGAATGCAGGCAAAGTGTTACCCCAGCTTATTAGTAACGGTGTAGATTTCTTTGCCTCCGTGTGTGACTGGGCAGGTGCCAAAATGCCGAAGGGAGCAGCAGGAAAGTCTTTCCGGAAAATTGCAGAGGAAGGAAATCCGCAAGCTTTACATCAAGAATATATCATCACCGAAACACGGTTTGACGGTAGCAAGACGAGGGGCTGGGTAGTACGTAGCGAACGTTATAAATATGTGCTTTACGATAAAGGAAGATATCGCGAACAGCTGTTTGATATGCAAAATGACAGAGGGGAAATGAGAAACCTGATAATGGAAAACTCATATGGCCAGAAACTGCAAGAATTACGCGATATTCTTGAGAAATGGATGAACATCTATAACGTACGTCCAAGTCGCCCGAAACTGCATGATGTCCCTGGGAAAACACTTAAAAATGTTCATAAGTAACGTTTGTCTGATGGCTTAATCACAAGGAGGAGTCGAAATGACCAATCAGTTTTATGCCTAGCTGGCATTGTTTAGGTCTCGTGTTTCTCATTCTGATATGAAGCTTGATTAAGAGATCTTTTCAGTGAAAGGTACCGGGTCCTATCAATCTCAACTTGGCAAATGTAACCCTTCGCTTGGCCATGCTGAAGTTTACAATTATGCTTCAAGTTTTAGAATTGAATATCATCGCTTGTATTGAATAGGTGTTAAGTAACTTCTGTTTATAGAATTTTCAAAGCCACCAGGCTCGAAGGCCGTTTCGGTACACAAAAACAGTATTACTCACTATCGAAAATTAAAGTACGGAACAGGAAAACAGAAATCCTATAGAGGAAGTTGTTAGGCTTCTTCCAAACGGATAAGATTTTAGCTCAGAGAGAGAAAATACAATAAAATGGCATATGAGATGGTAGGAGCAAATCATCTGCATATGCCAGCTTACGTTTTAATGACATTTACTGAATATCCCTAATTAAGGGGCAATGC
>ENA-UEQW01001493-UEQW01001493.1-human-gut-metagenome-genome-assembly--contig:-NODE-1493-length-19216-cov-3.854956_pt1 | contig 19216 bp, 28 predicted proteins | sample MGYA00242947_ERZ507947 | MGnify/ENA primary metagenome ERZ507947 (study PRJEB26167, sample SAMN06115421) | human gut metagenome | host: Homo sapiens | place: China:Guizhou | collected 2015-03-17... | reverse complement strand
AGATGTCTATTTTCGATATGGTTGGAATCGACGAGGGGTCGATGAGTGCGGCTCCGTAAGCGAATTCGTCGCCATGAAGTGATGGGTAGTCTCTCACTCGACTTTTCTCTGTCGGACCTTAACAAGCAGTTAATACTGTACAGAAAGGAGGCAGTGGACGAGCTCTCTGACGGATTGAAGGTTCCGTTGTGCTGTTTTGGAGTGATACGTAGTGTGAAAACGAAGAGTGGAAGGCAGAGCATCTGAACGTACTGCTTGGAATCGGGAGTGACGAAGTAGGTGATCCGTGAGGCGAAGAGTCTCCTTCTCGGAGAGTATGGGAAGCTGTTCGAAGAGAATTCCTTTAAATCGATTCTGCTGGAGAAGCGTGGTGACCACGAGACGGTGTGTGGGGAATGGCCTTCTGCGTTCACCCGTAGTCGTCCCCTCCTCCGGCATTGAGTGCATTACCTCCTTTTTGAAGAATCGCGTCGACCGTTTCATTCGCCTGGCCGATACGGAAGGCGAAGAGCAGCTGCGGTGACCCGTTTTTGTCGTTCGTAATGCCGTAGTATTCAGGAGGTTCTCCTCGTGGCCGTCACTTTACTGAACATGTACGTTCAGGCCAACTACACGGGTCCCGAGCTGCCCTTCTCCTATCCCGCCATCTCCACAGCTTACCCGTTCGCCTGGTTCCAGCCCTCCGATGCGCCATTGAAAACTCTGGAGATCGACGGCGAAACTCCCTACGAGTTGATGAAGTACCCTCTTCTGCTCTCGACGTCCCGAGCGCTCCTGGAGGATCTGCTGTCGTTCTTGGAGTCCCATCCAAATCAAGGCGTCGATGTACTACCGTACGTGCAGTGGTGGTTGGCGCGCTGTGACAGTACTCCTCCCTTGTTCCCCTGACCCTCAGTCATCCACTACCGCTGTCTGCTGGGTCGCCCGTCACCGACCCTGCAGCATCGCATCTGCGAGCTCCACAAGACAGTTGAGGCGTGGTGGGATGTGTGAAGAGGACTCGAGCGTAGGGTGGAGACGAAGGAGCAGGAGGACGCGGACGCGTGGCGATGGTGCATGGCGCGCATCCTGGTGGAGGAGGGTCTGTACCACCTCTACACGTACGAGACGGAGAAGGCGAACCCGTTCTTCATGCGCGCGATGAAGTGTAGGAGAGAGCGACGCGTGTCAGTGAATAGACACCGAGCTGGAGTGCGAGATGACGGGCGTGAAGGGAAGGAAGACGAAATACCAGACGTTCGACACGAGTCAACTGTTCGTGTACGCCAAGACGCACCTGGACGAGGGCGTGCCCACCACCGCTACGGACATCGTGAGTTTGAATATGGGTGATCACCCCAAGTCGGCGCAGCCCACGGTGCTGAAGCTGGACGACGTGGATCAAGACAACGTGCTTCTGGAGACGATGCGAATGAGCGAGGACACGTCGGAGGAGCTGAAGACGGTAACGAAGCTGTCCGTGATGGATCAGGTGTGTGTGTGTGGTGGTGGTGACGGACAGATCATTCTGCAGTGTTTGTGCATCGACATCAAGAACAACAACCCGAAGTACGGTCTGATCACGGAACAAATCGGGTCATACATCAACCGAATCATCGTCGACCTGACCCGATTGTTTCACAATTAGGTGCACCCGATGAATTGGTCTGTGTACTCGTACTCGCTGTTACTGAAGAGCTACGTGGAGTACGAGAACTACCGCACGAAGGAGCGCGCCATTCTTCAACTTCAGGTTCTGGTGGACCAGCTGAGCAACGAAACGACACCGCTGCTGAGCAACAAGAAGGAGAACGAGAGCAGCGCGCCGGTGTGGGAGCGTCTGATGGTGGTGTTGGAGTGTCGCTGTTACCCGTAGTACATCTATTCCATCGGCTATCCGCCCTTCTGGGAGATGAAGCGCGAGCTAGCAGAGCACTACTTCCAATATGGTGTGATCATGACGGCGCTGGCGCTGTACAAGGAGCTGCACCTGCTGGAGGACTGTGTGAACTGTCTGGAGATCCTGGGCAAGAAGGCGGAGGCGATCGAGATGGTGTGTGTTGTGTGAGGGAGTGACGGATAGTTGGAGGGAAAGTTGAAGGAGACGGGCGAAACGCCGTACCTGTTGTGTCGTTTGGGCGAGTTGAAGGGGAACACACAGTTGATGGAGAGAGCGTGGGAGCTGTCGGGACACCATTACGCGCGCGCGAAGAGGCATTTGGGTGACTTCTTGTATGAGAAGAATCAGTTTGCGGAGTGCATTCCGCATTATAAGGAGGCTGTAAGTGGTGGTTTTGAGTTGTTCAGTGCTGTTTTCTTCTGTTTGTGGTGTGGTGTGGTGTGTCGTCACATCATTCATATCATCATACTCACTTCACATCACTCACTTCACATCACTCACTTCACGTCACTCACTTCATCACATCACATCACTTCATCACTTCACTTCACATCACCACTCACTTCACATCACATCACCACTCACTTCACATCACATCACCACTCACTTCACATCACATCACTCACACCTCACAACTCATTACTCACCTCCCCCAGCTCCGCATCAACATGCTCTACCCCAACACATGGTTCAAGTGCGCCGTCGCCGCCATGCACATCGGGGACTACCTCTACTCCGTCACCTGCTTCACCACCGTCCTCAAGCAGAACCCTGAGTTCGGCGAGGGTTGGAGTAACCTCGCCAGCGTGCTGATGAAGATCGGCAAGTACAACGAGGCGTACGAGGCAGCGTGCCAGAGCATTCGCTTCCTCAGAGAGAATTGGCACGTCTGGGATAACTACGTCACCATCAGTGTAAGTCGTGTGACATGGAATGAAACTCCCGCTCACGTGATGTAGATGTACTCCAAGCGATACGCTTCGGTCATCGAAGGTATCAACAATCTGTTGGACCGTCAGGACAAGTCGCAGGTGGCACTCGATTACAACCTGCTGTCTTCCCTCACCTTCTCCATCCTCAACCTCACCCACCACGACGAAACTCCCTCCGGTGAAACTCCTTCCAATGAAACTCCCTCCAATGAAACTGCTAGTGAAACTCCCGTCGATGAAGACGCGTTTGCCATTCTCGCGAGCGAGTTGAATGGAATTGAGGAGGAGTTGGAGGAGAAGGAGGAGGAGACGAAGGAGGAGAAGCAGAGCACGGAGAACGACAGACAGTTCCTGATCAAGCAGCTGACGCTTCTTCTGGACCGAGTTCAAAAGATGGTGGAATTGCGGAATTGTGTTCATGATGTAGTTCCCTCGTGACGTGAAGCTCTACGACATCCTCTACTATTTCTACTGCGAGTCGGGCCAGACGGAGCTCTCGTTCGATGCTTTACTGAAGAAGACGAGATCGACGATGACGGGCAATTACCTGTCTTCGGAGGAGAACGTGAAGAAGGTGCTGACGAGCTGCTACAACACGCTGAAGTTCTGCGTGGACCACGATCTGGGAAAGAAGGTGTTTGAAGTGAAGATGCTGTGTCGCAGCGTGTTGACGCGCTGTCAGCGTCAGTACAGTTCTTTAGAAGAGTTCACGCAGCTGAAGACCTTCGTGGACCAGCAGGAAAGCGCCTCAAAGGCGAAGTAGCGTATTTGTTCAACACACAAGGCAACACATAACCCATTAGTTCTTCTTCTCCTCAGCAGGAGCCTCCTTCTTCTCCTCCACCACCGTCTCCTTCTTGTCGTCCGCCTTTATCGAAACCACCTCGGACGGAATCTTGAAGTCGCCGCCCAACGCCGCCAGCAGCAGCGAGTTCAGACGCGGGATCATGGTTCTGGAGTCGTCCATCAAGCCAGCGCTCACCAGACAGTCGTCGTACAGCTGCTCCGTCACGCACTGCGCCAGCAGCGGCTTCGCCGTCTTCATCTCGTTCAGACGCACCAACAGGTCGTGGTGGGGATTCACCTCCAGCACCAGCGGCTCCAGCGGCATGATGCCCTTGATGTCGCCGCGCGCCGCCTGCATCATCTTCACCATGCGACGGTAGCCCGCGTTGTTGGAGTCCGTCACGATAGCGGGCGAGGACACGAGACGGTGCGTGATCTTCACCTCCTTCACCTTGTCGCCCAGACTCGTCTTCATCCAAGAAGCCAGCTCCGCCGCCGCCTTGTCGTCCAGACCCACCTTCTTCTCGCCCGTCGCGCCCTCCTCCTTCTTCTCCTCGTTCACGTTGAGGTCGATGGAGGCGTTCTCCACGCTCACGAACTTCTTGCCCTTGTACTCGCGCACGTTCGTCATGACGAAGTCGTCAATCGGGTTGTACAGGAACAGCACCTCGATGTTCTTGCGCTTGAACACCTCGTAGTACGGCGAGCTCTCCGCCAGGTCGCGGTTCGTGATGTTCAGGTAGTAGATCTCCTTCTGCGACTCGGGCATGCGCGACACGTACTCGTCCAGCGTCGTCAGCTTGCTGCTGTCGCACGCGGACGACTCGAACATGAGAATGGAGGCCAGGTCCTGACGGTTGTCGTAGTCCTGAATCACGCCCTCCTTCAAGAACGGGTTGAACTCGTTCCAGAAGTTCAGATAGACAGCGCGCTCCTTCTTCGACTTCTCGTTCAGGAAGCGCAGGAACTTCTTGGTCAGGATCTTGCGAATGCGCTTCACCAGCAGCGAGTCCTGCATGTTCTCACGACTCAGCGACAACGGGATGTCCTCGCTGTCCACCACACCGTACACGAAGCGCATCCAGTCAGGCAGCAGGTTCTTCGAGTGACCCTCGATCAGCACCTTGCGGCTGTACAGCGAAACGCCCGGCTCCATGCGACCCAGACCCATCTTCTCCGTCTGCATCGAGCCCACGTAGAACAGCGCGTTCAGCGCGATGGGGGCGTCCGCGGAGAAGTGGAGTCTAAAGAGGGGGGTATCCCAACCCTGACCAATGTAGTGGTAGAAGTCGAGGTACTGTTGCTCGGTGATCTTGTTCTTGTCCATAGCCCAGATGGCGTGCACCGTGTTGACTTCCTTGCCGTTCAGGCGAATCGGGTGATTGACGAAATTCGAGTACTTTTTGATGATTCTGTTGATGGTCTGCTCGATGGCGAACTTCTTCTGGTCCTCCTTCAGGTGCAGCACGATGGTGGTGCCACGGTGGAAGGCGGACGACTTGGTGATCTCGTACTCGCCCAGACCCTTCGACGACCAGCAGTAGGTGGAGTCGTCGGTGGCGGAGTGAGAGTACACCTCCACCTGGTCAGCCACCATGAACGCGGCGTAGAAACCGACACCGAAATGGCCGATGAGGCTGTTGCCCAGATCTCCCGCCTTTCCCTAGAAATGAGTGGTGGAGAAAACAACCACCTCGTCCTTCGCCTTCTTCAGGAAGTTCTTGGAGCCGGAGCGAGCGATCACGCCGAGGTTGTCCTCCATCTCCTGCTTCGTCATACCGATACCGGTATCCTCGATGGTGATGGTGCCGTTCTTCTCATCCGTGTAGATGTGGATCTCGAGGGGCAGGTCCGCGTCCTTCACCTGGGTTCCAGCGACCTGCACGTGGCGAAGCTTCTCCAGGGCATCGGAAGCGTTGGAAATGAGCTCTCTGAGGAACACCTCCTTATCTGTGTAAATGGAATTCGTCACGATGTCGAGCAGCTCCTTCGTCTCCGCCTGGAACTCGTGCTTCTCCTCGGGCGCGCCTTCCTCCTTCTTTGGGGGCACAAACTCCACCTTCTTTTCCTCCTCCTTCTTCTTCTCCTCCGCAGAGGTGTCCTTCTCGTTGAAGAGCATCTCGGAAGCCATCTTCTTCGCCTCCTCGGCGCTCAGCTGCTCCTTCTTATCCTTTTCCTCGGCAGCCGTCGAGAACAGCATGACGGGAATGTTGCTCATGGGAGCAGCGTACGCTCTGCTGTAGTTCGTGGCCATTCTGCGTCCCAACCCCTTGGAACCGGAACGAAAACCCTTGACGATGGAATTAATCGCACGAACACGGAACGACATGTTCAAAATCAATACAAGACGAGAATTTGGCGACTCCGAAAACGGGGAAACGGAGGTCATTGGAATGTTCTGTCCGAAAATAGTCCCCATTTCTGGCACTCTCGCTCTTTCGGCTCCATACACGAAGCAGCGTTCGGAGTGCACGGGTGACTGCAGAAGCGGAAGGAACCCATGTTTCAGGGGATCTGTACATCACGATTGAACACACAATGAGGAGGGAACCGGTGCTTCAGACGACGTCCACCTTCACCATTCTCGCTTCGCCACTCCTCGAACAGTACACGAGATTCCCATTCTTTTTTTCCCCGGAAAACGAATACATGAATTTTGTACTCGCACGGAACAGAGAAATGACGGGCGTAGGGACAGAAGCTTCGGCTTGTTATCCTCGGACTGTGGGCAGTGCTTACGGTGACGCTGCAGGTAATCTATTTCGGTATTCTGGCGCTGATCCGGCCACTGATCGGAGACCGAGTCAGCCGCTACTGCAAATCGTACTTGATGGTTTGTACTGACTCCTCTTTTGACGTGTAGGGCGTCTATCTCCGTTTCTTGCGATTCTTCATCACCGATTTCAAGGTGATCCTGACGGGCGATGTGGACAAGTTGGACGAGACGAAGAACAACCGCTGCGTGTACATCCAGAACCACCAAACCGAGCTGGACTGGCTGTTCTGCAACTACTTCTTGCAGATGTTCGACCGAGAGGCTGACTTCTCCGCCGTGATGAAGGGCTCGATTGGGTTTGCGTTGGGTGCCTCGTCCGATGCGTAGAAGCGTCCCCACGTTCGGGTACATCGTGAAGGACTTGGGAATGTGTCTCTTGGACCGTAACTGGCAGACCGATCAGACGCACTTCAAGGACTTCATGACCCGCTTCGAGACGCATCCTCGTCCTGTTTGCGTGTTCATCTGCCCCGAGGGCACGACAATCACGGAGCGTCCTTCTGTATCTCCTCTTTCACGCGTAGACACGTACAAGCGATCGCAGGAATACGCCGTGAAGACGAACCGTCCCGTGTTTGAAGTGTGCTTCGCGCATCATGTTCATGTCTAGCACTTGCTTCTTCCTCGCTCTACGGGCCTCGCTTTTATGCTCCTCGAGCTCCGCAGATGGGAGAAGGAAACGGGCGAGAAGGTGTACCTGTACGACACGACGATGCAGTTCGAGGGCTACACGGGCGAGATTTGCCAGAACGATTACACGCGTGTTGTAGACACGACCTTCCCTGATGTCGATAATTCGTTCTGGAGCGTATGTGTCGTTATTTGTGCTGAATCGCAGAGAAGACCGATCCACTGCCACTTGCACGTGAACGTCGTTCCCATCAGCGACATTCTCAGTGATGATGCCACCGACATGGAGAGCGCTGGAAAGGAAGTGGAGAAGTGGCTCGACCAGTCGTGGATGGAGAAGGAAAAGCAGCTGACGTACTTCACGAAGCACCAGACGTACGATGACGACTGGAACGTCAACCGCGTTTGGATTGGGGACGGGGATGAGTGTGTAGAGAGTGGAGAACTTCGATTTTGCTCACCGTTTGAAGGACTCCTACCCCTGGGTGATTTTGGCTTCCGTCGCTCTGTTTATGGACTACGTGTGCTTCAAGGGAGTGAACTGGGTGGTCCGCTGGATTGTGAACCTGTTTTAATGCGCTCTTGTTGGTTCCAAAATACTCGAGGCGTACGCAATTGCAAAACGGGGGAGGGAAAACAGAAAGACGCGGAAAGAATGCCCAAGGGCACGTTCACGAGCTCTGAGGACTCGGGCGAGTCGTCCTCCGACGAGCTGGTCGACTCTTCCTTTCAGCAGCTGATGTATCAGGTGATCGTCTTCCATTTTCTCTCAGTCACAGAACTACGACGACTCGATTGAGTTGAACAGAACAAAGAACGAGATGGCGATTGCGAGAAAGAGTCATAAGCGGGCTCTTGAGCAGGGAGAGGAGTTCACATCCCAGCAGAAGGAGAATCCGAAGAAGACGATGATCTGGGACAACTACGCTGTTTACAACCCATTGCTGTTTGACGAGAAACAGGAGTTGAATGTAGATGTGTTGCATTGATGTGAGTGGACAGAGACTGCTGGAAATCGTGAACGAGGTGAAGGGTCTGATTTGGATCAACATGCGTAACTATCTTGTATTTGGAACAAAAGAGAAAGTCTGGTGGCCAGGGAGAGTACTCTTGTGAGCTGCGAGTTACGATATAGAGAATGACGCAAACAGAAGTGAATCTGCTTGATACATCGAAGTATGACCACCTGCAGCTGAAATGCGACGATTACATATTTGTCGAGGCGTTTGGCTATAGACTGAATTGCGAGTATCATCCGTAACTGTTCTCCCCCGTTTTGAATTATAGGATTCTTGTACTCAAAAGTAACATTAGGGACATCTGGATCATGGGGACGGGCGATTATCTGGAGAAGCCCTTCACCGACTGCACAAACGGAATTGCCACACGCATGCTGTTGGGCCAACTACGGCGAGGGGTTCAAATCCTGGAGGAAGTGAGAGCGCATGATGCGGATGACAATCTAGTTGGCGAAGAGGAAAGAGTTCGACATCTCAGACCCTCCGACCAACATGTTTGATATGAAGGAGTGGGAGCGGTTCATGGTGAAGGAGAAGAAGAAGGTGATTACGGTCGATGATCGCTACAAGGCAAAGCTGAGTGCGGTACTGATGTGCAAGGAGTGTAATGCAAAGAACACGATAAACGTGCTGCGCAAGGAGAAGAAGGAGGAGATGCGAGCGGGCGATTACATCTGCTACTACTACAAACCCGTTGTTGTTCCTTCTTCACCTCACTCCGTAGTACGGGCCTGCTGGAGACAAGAAAGCGTACTTTGAAACCCACGTTCTCGCCATCAAGGAGCAATCGGGCGAGCTTCATCTGGTGCTGGAGAACGGTCACGTGTACTTCCTATTGCATTTCTTGAGCACACAGACTCGTCGAAGACACGCAGGTGAAGCGATTGAAGGATCGACACCAAAAGCCTGTGTCGAAGAGTTGCTACAAGAGTCTGAGCGAATACAAACTGATCGAGAGCAGCATTGCCGACGAGGCTTCACGATACGGCATTTACTCGAAGGACGAGTTGAAGAACGATTTGTTCGACGTATTTGGGTGTTGTGAAGAGTTACGCGCAGATTATGAAGTCGTACAACGAGAAGGTGAAGACGATCGCTGGGAATTCGGCGACGTTTTCTTCGGACCTGGAATCGTCGGAGGACGACGCCGAGTAGCTTCTCTCGCTAGTTGATTGCACTTTTCGGTTGGAGTGTTTGCAACAAACAACTCAATTGTTCGTTTTCATCAGCTCCGCCTGCGTGAGCGTGAGCGTCTCCTCCCTCTGGTTCTTGGCGAACTGCAAGAACACCTGGTCCAGCGTCGTCTGGCTGAGCGTGTAATCGATGATCTTGTACGCATCGCGCGATCTCTCCATCAGCTTGAACAGGAACGACAGCGGCTTCGTGTTCGGCAACACTAAAATGGCGTGGCAGCCGTGGATTTCCTTCGTCTGGTACTCGCCGACCTCCGTCTTCACGAACTCCATAAACTCCTTCATCTTCTCGTCGTTCTTCTCCAGCTTGAAATCCAGCGTGTAGCCCTCGCCGAACTTGCTCTTCAGGTGCTGGCCGCTGCCGATGCACTGAATCTGACCGTTCACCATAATCGCAATGCGATTGCACAATGCATCCGCCTCCTCCATCAAGTGCGTAGTCAGCAAGAAGGACCGCGCCTTCGACGACGTCTTCACAATATTCCACAGTTTCCTCCGCGACACGGGGTCCAGACCCGTGCTCGGTTCATCCATAATCACCACCCTCGGGTTGCCCATGAACGCGATCGCCACGCAGAGACGACGCTTGTTGCCGCCCGACAGGTCCTTCGTGTTCTTGTCGCGATGCTCGGCCAGTCCCAGACACTCCAGACACGTATTCACCACCTGGTCCAGCATGGCCTGAGGAATGCCCTTCACCATTCCGTAGAAGTACAGGCACTCGTACACCGTCATGAAGTCGAACAACACGTCGAACTGCGGGCAGTACCCCAGCACCTTGTACGCCTCGATGATGTCCTTCGGCACCGGCTTGCCCGTCACCGCACAGCTGCCCTGATTGTATCCCAGCGTGCCCACCAGGATGGACAGAATCGACGTCTTGCCCGCGCCGTTGGGGCCGATCAAGCCGAAACAGTCGCCCTCGTTCACAGCGAACGTCACGTCGCGACACGCCTCCACAGGAGGAGTCTTCTTCGTGCCCGGATACACCTTCCACACGTCCGTCACCGTCACGGCGTGGTTGCTGCAATCCGACGCGCGCACGGCGGCGATCTCGTTCTTCACGTCCTCGTCTTCCGGCTTGTACTCCTCGGGCGTGAACTCCACCTTGCCCACCTTCACCCAGTTCCGGCGCTCGGAGAAGATGGTGCAGAAGAAGAACACGAAGCCCTCCACGAACAGGAACACCATCGCGCGGCCACAGTAGTCCCAGTCCCACGCGCTGGGCGGCTCCAGACCGTACTGCGCGTAGATGGGAACGACGGAGGCGACATTCTTGAAGCTGTCGAAAATGGCGTAGCCGGGCACAAGGTACAGGATGTTTCCGAAGAGCGATTGATGCTCCTTGAGGAAGGGCACGAAGGAGAAGAGCGCCGACACGAGCGCCGACAGCAACATCGGAACCATCATAACGTTCAACAGCGAGCTCTCGGCGGTGGCGGCGGTCTTATACGGGAAGGAGCACCAGTAGCACAGAGGAATGGCCGCCCAGAAGAAGAGGAGGATTTCGAGCGTCATGGGAAGCACGGCGGAGCGCAGACCCTTCACGAAGCAGATGATGACGAAGAAGATAACGAGAATGGGAAGCATGATGGCGAAATCGAACAGGAAGTTGGCGATCCAGTAGTACACGTCCCACACACCCATCAGACGCTGCTGCAGACGCGCTTGTGAGATGCGTTCGCGCGCCACGGAGACGCCGGCGTAAGCTGGGGAGAAGTTGAGGCCCTCGAGAACGTAGATGCAGAAGATGAGAACGAAGACGGTGCTGAGCACACTGGGGTTGTTCACGCTCGACGGCAGCACCTTGTAGCTACAGGTCAGTCACGCGCACGACACGCACCTCGCGTTGAAGGAGAGCTCGCGGTCCAGCCCCATCTTCTGGTTGTAGTACGCGCTGTCGAGGAAGTTGTGCATCATCTCGATGACACCGCTGTAGCTGGTGTTATACCAGATGCGCAGGTGTGAGTTGTTCAGTGGGCTGAAGTCCAGCGCCGCGAAGTTGTCGCCCTGCAGCAGGAACTCAGCAAACTCCTCTTTGGTCGGAGTATGGGCCAGTTGCGTGGGAGCGTCGACGAGGACAGGGAAAGTTTCTTAAGATCAGAGAAGCACACATCACTCACTGTTCTCACCGAAACGCGGGAAGTGTTCTAGAAGGCCTGTGATCTCCGCCTTCTCCATCTCGTTGTTGTACGAATACACCAGCTTCAGCGGCGTGTCGTTGGCGCTCTTCAGACTCGCGCCGTCGAAGCGAATGCTCTCAGCGATGTCGATTCCGACGAGATACTGTCCCAGGAAGAGGAAGACAACGCCGAGAATGATGCAATACAGCGGAATCACGGTCTGTTGGATGAGCTCCTTCTTCTGACGTGTGCTCATTACCCAGTGCTTCCAGAACAGTGCCTTGATCTGCTCCTTCGCCGTCGGACACGGCTCCACCACCGGGAACTCCTTCGCCGACTCACGCAGCATCTCCACGCCCGTCTCGATCTTCTTCTCCTCTTCCTTTTCCTTCTTCTCAGTCTCCTTCTTGGGAGAGTCGGTTGCCGCGGGACTGGCTTCAGCTTCCGCCTCCGCCGCCAGGTTCACGAAGACTTCTTCCAAGGAGGTGGCGGCGACGCCCGACGAGGTGACGTGAAGCTCCGCCTTGCGCGCCTCCAGCTCCTCCAGAATGTCGCCAAACACCACTGTGCGCTCGCGCGGCAGGTTCACCACCACCATCGTCTTCGAGGTCTCTTCAACAGACGCTTCCGGCGCGTGGGTCTTAATCACATTCAGAATGTCGTCGTCAACCGCGCCCTCCTCCTTCGCCACCGACATGTGGTATCCAATACCATACTTCGATTTCAGGAAGAGAGACGAGCCAGCCACTTGCAGCTCGCCCTTCGACATCACGATAATGCGATCGCCCAAGAAGTCGGCTTCATCCATGAAGTGCGTGCACAGCACGATCACGTGACCCTTCTTCTTCTTCTCCAGCAACTGCCAAATCTCGCGACGCGACGTGGGGTCCATACCCGAGGTGGGCTCGTCAAGGAAAATCACGCGCGGGTCGCCGATCATCGCCATCGCCACGTTGAGACGACGCTTCATACCACCCGACAGCGTCTGCACCTGCGCATCCGCTTTGTTCGTCATGCCAATCTAGTCATCACACGAACGAGACAGACGCACGTCTTCCAGCAACTCGTCCACCTTCTCCTTGATCTGGTCGGGATTCACCTTGCGTAGTCTGGCGAAGAGTTCGAGGTGTTCGCGACACTATTCGATAACGACGCGCCGCCTCGCCCACCGTCAGCACCTTCATCATCAGGTTCTGCTGGAAGCACACGCCCAGATTCTTGCGCACGTCGTCCAGCTGGTTCACGAGTGACTTGCCATACACCAGCGCGTCGCCCTCCGTAGGAGCATACATGCCGGTAAGGACATTGATCAGCGTGGACTTGCCAGCACCGTTGTGGCCGAGCAGGACTGTGATTTGATCTTCGTAGCTATGGCGTGAGAGAGGGAGTGAGAAGGGACAAGGCGGAGCTGAAGTCGTGAACGGCGACGACGGGTTGTTCGCCCTACGGAAGAAGGAACAGGGATGGGGATCGTTCGTGCGCGGAAACGGTTCCGTCGCATAGTTCCGGGTACTGTTTGTGCAGCAACGGAAGAAGAACTGCGTTTTCTGACTGCCATCATCGCGAGTTCACGTGCAGCGAGAAGTGCGACTCCATTCCAGACTCCTTCTGTCCCGTGATGGATCCGAGCATCCGGTCCTCTTCGGCAACGGGTTGTTCGGGAAGCGTTGTCTTGGAGAATCGGCACGTCCGCTCCGTGGACGTGTTTTTCGTGACAGAGAGGGGGTATGAAACGAGACTGTTCTCCATTCCCTCCCTCGAGCGCAACAGTGTAGTGGAGAGCGCAATGCGTGATGGACTAGATATCTCGGTTCTGCGCTCCGCTGGGAATCCGCGTGTATGACAGCGATACGGGGGCTCTTCTGTACCAGCGTGTTTTCCGTGAGCTGGGCTCCTACCACCTGACGGTCGCGAATTGCTACGGTTCGATTGGTTCGCGTGGATGACGGTTAGCGGAGGCCCCGGTTGTCGTTCCCTCCTCGTACACCGCGATTCGCTCCCCCGCGTCCGTGTTTGAAATGAAGTGGAAGACGATCCGGACAGCGTCGGAGCCGCTGCAGGACGCAGAGGACAAGTCGTTCTCGTTTCTCCAGGAGCTGCCGCTGATTCTCTCTGCCCACAAGGAGTCGTTCAGTAGCGTCCTTCGCGAGAGGTGATTGCGTAGCGTGGTCCCGCAGGGTGGAATGTCCGCTGTGCAGTCACCCCGATCCCGCGCTGACGACGACGTGTCCGCGATGCAACGGCACAGGAGTGGAGAGGATTGCGCACTCTCTGCACGCCATGAGGCAGTCCACGAAGCGAGTGTGTCCGTTGTGTTCTGGGTACGGGTTCGTGAGGAGGGAGAAGGAGTACGTGTGTCCCAAGTGCCACGTGTGGGGTGGGGTGGCGAGTGAGGCGTAGAATCAGCACCAGCTGGACGAGCTCGTGACGCGAGAAGCCGTGATTCCCGAGGGAGCGCCGGAGGGATACCGCGTGACGTTTGAGGGTCTCGGCGACCACCTGCCCTTCCACCGAGCAGGCAGTGTGGTGTACACGCTGCACTACGCAGTGCCGAAGGGCTATCGCGTGGAGAACGGCGTTCTCGTGTACACGCACGCGGTGAGGGCGAGAGCGAGGGATGACGCCTAGATGACGCTTCGCGAGATGATCCGTCCCCAGCGCTTCTCCCTGACGACGCCCTTCGGACACCGCGTTGCCTACGCCTACCAGCCGTCCGCCTCGTTCGTCGTGCTCGCTGGAGAGGGACTGCCCGTGCTGGGGAAGCGAGTGAAGTGCGAGGGCTTCTTCGTGCGACGGTCGCTGGTGAAGGGGGATCAGCGCACTCGTTCCTGTGGGGGTGGGGAATGGGAGTGAGGGATAGGCGACGAGCGGATTCCCCAGTACTTGGAGGGTGTGTGCAGGTGCGATGGGCGTGACGTTCCTTACGATGCGACGAAGGGAGGCAGCTTGAGGAGCTGTCACGACCCGAGTGTGTCTTTGACGTGCGAGTGACGCGTAGTGTTGTGCGGAACGCTCAGCCGAGGCAACCTGGTCGTTGAGTTTGTGATGAAGAGCGCGTCAGGCGAAGTCCCTTTATGATGTGTTTTATGAGGGTGTTGTGTTGAAGAGAGTTTATCAGTGTTGCGTTGAGTAATCGCTTATCAATGTGTTGAGTAATCGCACAACAATGCATTTCGTTGAGCAATCACCAAACAATGCATTGCGCAATCACACACCACACACATTCCATCCAACAAACACACAAACCAACTAAAGGAACAATACGTGAGAAGAACGCTGACTGACACCCAACTTAGGAAGAAGAGTGTTCTGCGTAAAACGAATGGCGGCGACAGCAGCGGCACCGATGAGACCCGCCACGATGGCTCCGCGAGGTCCAGCTACGATGAAGAAGAAGAGACAAACCTACCAGTGCATTTGAAAAGCAAACCACCCGTAAAGCCGCAGAGAGTGGGTCCGAGGTAATCGTTGCGGCTGGTGAAGGAGTCCAGATGAGACTTCTCCATACCCTTTTCGCACAGCGCATACCAGATCGCTACGAGGTGAGGAAGACGCGCAGCGAGCTGTACCCATCACACCGAGCATGTTGCCAGTAGTGGAGCCGCGCTTGGCGCTGTAGTTGAGCATACTGTTGAAACGGATCTTGAACGCCGAACTAGGGGACTTCTTGATACCCTCGATGGCTCCGTAAGTGCCTCCGGTGACCAAACCTACAGAATAACGAGGAGGGGAGAAAGGAAACCTCCCAGATAGAGAAGAGCACAGTTGTGCATCGTGCGCTCGTTCCATTTCCTCTGCACACCCGATCCTCCAATATAGTCCGGAGCGTCGTTGTCGATCATTCCCAGCATGGGAGACAGCTTTGAATAGTCAAAGTCGGTGGAACTCGTGTCGGGGATACCAAAAGGGTTGCTCATGCTGCGCTTATTGTCTGGTTCTGCCTGTTCACGAAACGGGGAAAGAGAGAAAGGAATAACGGGAATTGGGCGAAAGTGGCGGGGGCGCGGAAATGGTGATTCACTTCGCCCTTTTCTCCTCGAGGACCGCTGCAATCCAGGAAAACATCACTCCACGGAACGGCAAATCGTGTTTGGCGCGTTTCCTGTCAATGGAGGAAAAGAGCATTCATAATCCACTGGACCAAAGGATCAGAAGTCATGGAATCTTCCGTGTATCGCGCGAGCGGGAGGGGATGAAGTCATAGAGCGGTTACAAATGACCAGCTGATGGTCATTCACGATCTCCTACTCAAGAGTCCTCCCGGAGAACTGTACGTCGTATTGGAAGGTGGAAAACATGGTAACGGAAATGACGGTGTAGAAATCAAAGATCTCCTCCCGGGTTGTGATCTTCCGCAGGACTTCGTGGAAAGCACATTAAAGGAATACAATTTGACAAACCACGTGCTGGCCGACATGAAGGACTCCCAGAAGCACTTGGTTCTTGTCGGCTCGCAGGATGATGCCTCAAACGTGTACTACGATGTATTCGAGAAGAGGGCATACCAATTTGACCACGCAAATAACGAGATTGTAAATGAAACGGAGTACAGGGACGAGGGCGTGACGGAGGAGCGGATTGGCGAGCTGCGCGACTCCCTGATCCAGGAGTGCAGGAACTATATAAAATCGAGGTTTTGCGCCGACTCGGGTGCTTCGTAGCGAGATGGGCGTCGTGTGACGTGTAGTGTTGGAGTCGACGGCGACCACATTGACGTCCTCTTTGTCGGCGAGCTGATCCGTCTTTCGAGCTATTACTCGGGCCGTTGGGTCAGTCAGTACTCCATCGACGTGGTGGGCGACACGATTCAGGTAGGGTGCTCAGCATCACCGTCACTCCCAGCTGGCAGGGATTGTGGACATCCACTCCCACTACTTCGAGAACGGCAACGTCCGAATGGACGTCCACAAGGAGCTGAGCCCGACGTCGCAGCCGTTTACTCCCGATGCGGCAGCAGAGGTGTTCAAGGCGATCGGGTCCTTCGAGGACAGTCTGCAGGAGGGTCTGCAGGAGGTGTTCACGTCGATGAAGCAGGACGCGCTGCGAGTGGGTTCTGTCGGTGCGAATCACTCGTAGGACTTCCGTCGCCAGCTGCCACGCACGCGCCAGCACTTCCAGTGGAACGTGAACGCGCACAAAATGGCGGACACAATGAAAGAGATGAATCGGAAACAGTGATGTGGTTTGTTGCAACAAAGGAGAGTTACTTGACGAGCGGTGTAGAATATGCAACATAGGGCTTGAGCTATCGATGAGAGACGAGGCGAGGAGCCTACCTTGAAGCCGGTCAAATCGGGAACATCGAGGACCATTTTCTTCTCCTTTTGGACGATGTATCCTCCTAGGGAATGAACAACATCGAATCGACGAAAATACCGTGCTTTGTGTGCTTTCCCACAGGTTTGCATCCGTTTCCCTTGTAGTACTCCTTGTTTCCTCTCTTCGGCGACAGCGGTGTGTTCTTCGGGTACGACGTGCCGAGAGTCATCTTGTTAAAACGCAACTACAATTCACAGCACCCATCGCTCCCGTACAGCGCCGGCCATCGGCTTCAGCGACGATCTTCCCAGAGCACTGATCAGCGTGTTCATTGCTAGGACAATGTGACGCTTGCTCGACAAACAGGACAAAGGCAAGACGATAAAGATACGCTAAAAGGACGGCTCACTTGCTTTCCGGTGTCAGCACGGTCAGGAGGTCGGAAAGACGATCGGTGTAGAAGGAGGGCCTGCACGACGCGTCGGCCTTTTCCACGTCCCCTTTAGAAGAGATTCCCGTCAGCACGCAGAGAGACTGGATGCCGTTCGCGTTGGCGAAGGCGATGTCCGTGTCGAGGCGATCTCCGACCATCACGATCTCGCTCCTCTTCACATCGCGCTGCTGGTCCAGCACCAAATCGATAAAGAAGCGATTCGGCTTCCCGATGACGCAATCGGGCTGCTTTCCGCTCGCCGTGGCAATAGCGGACACCATGCAGCCGCTCCCTCCGGTGAGAATCCCTCCCGCATTAGGGAAAGAGCCGTCCGTGTTGGTGGCGATGAATTGGCATCCGTAGTCGCGGATATAGGACGCGGCGCGCGACAGCTTGACGTAGTTGATACTCCGGTCCAGTCCGACGACCACCGTACGCACTCGATCGTCCATGGTCGTCAGCGCCTCGATATCGGAGACGCCGTTGTCCTCCTGTCCGCAGCACGGGATTCCGACGGCCTCCAGCTCCTCGTAGATACCCTTCTCCCCAACAACGTAAACCCTCCCGCCTTGCGCGGATTTCTTGAGGTACTGGGCCGTAGCGTAGGAGGACCTAGCGGGGAGGGCGGGAGGAATTGTGTTACGTGATCACTTCGCTGATGGAGGACTCCACGCCCATGGCGCGCAGTTTCTGCAGCGTTTCCTTTCTGCTTTTGGTGGAGTTGTTCGTCTACGGTGGATAGCGAGCGGAACACAATACGAGGTAGTACACGGATTTTCCGATCTGTTTGAGGTAGTTGAGCGTTTCGACGGATCCCGGGACGGGCTGGGCGCCTTTCCAGATGACGCCATCGCAATCGAAGAGGAAGATCTTCACGTTTCTGAGCAGTTGTGCGTCGCTCCTGGAGAGGAAGCGGGTGATTTGGTGGGCAGCGGACTGCATGGAAAAGGTGGAAGGAACCGTAATCGGGGGTATTTATGGAAATGAAACGGACATCATTTCCACCATTCTCTGATTCTCCTTTTGGTCGATCTTCAGTATTTTTTATTATCCAGTGATGTACGCTAACAGACTCGTTCGCGCTTTCGCCTCTGCTGCTAAGCCCAAGGTGAGGATTTGGATAGGGGTTGACGGCTAGATTCTCGTCACCAGACAGATTCCTGCCCCCGCCATGAAGATGATCACCGACGCTCCCGTCGAGATCGTCCACTGGGACTACCCCGATAAGGCCATGCCCAGAGACAAGCTGCTTGCTGCCGTCAAGGGATGCGACGCCTGCCTCTGCCTGCTGACCGATAAGATCAACGCCGAGTTCTTCGACGCCGCTGGTCCTCAGCTGAAGACTGTCGCGACCATGTCCGTCGGTTATGACCACATTGATGTCGCTGAGTGCAAGAAGAGAGGCATCCTCACCGGCTACACCCCCGGCGTTCTGCAGCGCACTGTGGCTGAGCTCACTGTGGCTCTCCTCCTCGCCACCACCCGCCGCCTGAGCCCCGCTATTGACTCCGTCCGTAACAACGGTTGGGGCACCTGGGAGCCTCTGGGCTACTGCGGTACTGATATCTGGGGCAAGACCCTCGGTATTTGCGGTATGGGAGAGATTGGTCTCGAGGTGGTCAAGAGAATGAGAGGCTTCGGATGCCACATCATCTACTCTGATATCCGCCGCAAGCCCGACTGGGAGAACGAGTACCAGATTGAGTACGTGTCCATGGACGACCTCCTGAAGCGCTCTGACTTCATCTCCATCCACACCACCCTGAACCAGCACACCCGCAAGATGTTCAACATGGAGAAGTTCAAGATGATGAAGAAGGACGCCATCATCGTCAACACCTCTCGTGGCCCCGTGATTGACCAGGAGGATCTCATCAAGGCTCTTCAGCAGGGCATCATTGGCGGCGCTGGTCTCGATGTTGCCGATCCCGAGCCCGTGAAGGCTGACAACCCTCTCCTCAAGATGCCCAACGTCGTGGTGCTTCCTCACATTGCTTCCGCTTCCATTGCTACTCGTACTCGCATGGGAGAGATTGCTGCTGAGTTCGCTCTCAAGGGTATGCTTGGTGGTGACCTCAACCCCAAGTGGATTGTCCCCGGTACTCAATAATTGAATAAAGCAAATTTCATGTCGTGTTTGTCACAAACAGTCGCTAGGGAACGGTGATGACGCCGCCAGTCGCCGA
>ENA-UEQW01001488-UEQW01001488.1-human-gut-metagenome-genome-assembly--contig:-NODE-1488-length-19242-cov-4.808088_pt1 | contig 19242 bp, 16 predicted proteins | sample MGYA00242947_ERZ507947 | MGnify/ENA primary metagenome ERZ507947 (study PRJEB26167, sample SAMN06115421) | human gut metagenome | host: Homo sapiens | place: China:Guizhou | collected 2015-03-17... | reverse complement strand
AAGCGGGAATGCGGCTTCCGCTGTTTCTTTTTGACTTTCCGGGAAAAGAATGATAGACTGAAAGCAGAAACAGGAAAATAACAGGCAGGAGACAGGTTATGACGCTTTTACAATACTATCTGCAATTTGTTGCGGAGATCTGTGAGGGCGCCCGTCCGCTCCCGGACGGGATCACGCTGACGCAGACGGACGATATGCGCCGCGCGGTGGAGCTGCAATCCCAGATCCAGGCGATGGGCATTCCGGCCTTTGTGCGAAGGTGCGCCGAGGCAAGCGGAATCGAGATCCCGGAGGCGGAATACGAGCACTTCGACCCCTCGCAGCTGACGCAGGCGCTCAGCCAGCTGACCGCGCAGCAGAATGCCGCGCCTGAGGCGGCGGAGACACCGCAGGAAGCGCCGGAGGAGCCGGTCAGGAGCGAGATCCGCGATATCTACGAGGTGTTCCTCGACAGCGTCTGTCTCGAGGACGACCTGCTGCTCTATCTGATCGACGTGCTGAAGCGCCGCGACGCCGAGGCGTTCCGGACGCTTTCCCATGCCGCCGCGCGCACCATCCTCGACATGGACGATTTTCTGGCGTGGCTCGGCAACAAGGAGCTGCTGGCTCCGGTGGAGGAGGGCGCGTGCGCCCGGATCATGGACGCCTGTCTGGAGCGGCTGTGCGGTGAGGAGCGGATGGAGCTGCTGGCGGCGCTGCTGGCCGGAGATCAAAAGACCTTCGAGCTGTTCCGCTGCGAGGCCCCGGAGCTTCAGCATCTGCCGGACGCGACGTATGAATGGTTCAGCAAATATTATCTCGACCGCTATTATCCCGTCCGTTTTATGATGAAATACCGCGGCATCGAATTCCCTAAGGCGGAATGACGCAGAAAGGAGACTGTCATGGATCCCATTTATGTCACCGGCCACCGCAACCCGGACACGGATTCCATCGTGTCGGCCATCGCCTATGCCGCGCTTCGCAACGCGCTGGGCGACCGCGAATTCGTCGCGGCACGCCTCGGGCATGTCAGCGATGAAACGAATCTCATTCTGGACCGCTTCGGCTTCCAGCCGCCGGTCCACATCCAGACGATGCGCACGCAGGTCTGCGACCTCGACTATGATACGCCGCCCGCGCTCAGCGGGGCCGTGACAGTCAGCCGCGCGTGGGACGCTATCCGCGCCATCCGCAGCAGCGCCTCGCTCCCGGTCACGACCGACGACGGCGGGCTTTACGGGATGCTTTCCTCCAACGAGATCGCGGCCTATGATATCCAGACCATCACCGACGCGCACGTCGATTCCATCCCGGTTTTCAATCTGCTGAGCGTTCTGGACGGGAAGATCCTGAACGAGGCGGGCAATCTGGTGGACAGCGTGAGCGGAGAGGTCTCCATCGCGCTGCCGCAGAACAATCCCAATCTGCTGTTTTCCTCCCGGGAAAGCATCGTCATCTGCGGTCAGCAGCCGGATATGGCGCGGCGCGCCATTGAGCTGGGCGTCTGCTGCCTGATCGTCTGTCAGGCGGAGCTGCCGGAGGATCTGCGCAATGCGCCGACGGACACCTGCATCATCGCCACGCCCTACGACGCCTTTAAGGCTGCGCGGATGGTCTTTCATGCCATTCCCGTCCAGCGCGTCTGCCGGACGGAGGAGCTTCAGGCGTTCCATCTGACCGACTTTGTGGACGACGTGAAGGAGATCGTCCTGAAAAGCCGTCACCGCAGCTATCCGATCCTCGACGAGAACGAGAAGGTCGTGGGTACGCTTTCCAGGTATCACCTCATCAAGCCGCGCCGAAAGCGCGTCGTTCTGGTCGATCACAACGAGGTCTCGCAGTCCGTGCCCGGCCTCGAGCAGGCGGAGATCCTGGAGATCATCGACCATCACCGCCTCGCGGATATCCAGACCGGAAGCCCCATCTACTTCCGCAACGAGCCGGTCGGCTCCACCGCGACGATCATTTCCAGCATGTATCAGGAAAAAGGACTCATGCCGCCAAGCAATCTGGCGGGCCTTCTGGCGGCGGCGATCGTCGCGGATACCGTCATGTTCAAGTCGCCGACCTCCACGCCGCTCGATCACCGGATGGCGGAGCGTATGGCGCGCATCGCCAATGTTTCGCTGGATGATCTCGGCAAGGAAATCTTCGCCGCGTCCACCTCGGACGATAAGCCTGCGGACGCGCTGCTGTTTGCGGATTTCAAGGATTTCCACATCGCGGATCACGATTTCGGCATCAGTCAGATCACCTGCGTCGATTCCAGCCACCTGCTCCAGCGCAGCGAGGAATTTTTGGAGCTTATGCGCCAGACTATGCACAAGCGCGGCTACAGCTTCATGATCCTGATGCTGACGGATGTTCTGGTCGAGGGCTCGCACCTCCTGTATGTTGGAGACGAGGATATCATGACGCAGGCCTTCGGCGTACACCTCAAGGATCATGCCTGCTTCCTGCCGAACGTTGTCTCGCGGAAAAAGCAGGTCGTACCCATGCTTTCGGCTCTTTGGGGCTGAGCGGACGAAGAATTTCATAAAAAAAGCGCCCATCCGGAAGCCCGGATGGGCGCTTTTGCTTATTCGTCCGAGATAAGGCGCTGGTTGATGGCGCGGACGGCGCCCGCGTCCAGCTTTTCGACCTTCCGATCATAGGTGACGAAGCCGTTGACCTCGTCCTCCACGTCGGAGAGCTGCGTATAGACGCTCGCGGCAAGACCCTTCCGGCGCGCCGGGAGGATCTGCGTTTCAAAGAGCTTTCGGTACGCCTCCATGAGCGCCTCCGGCGTTTTGTAGCCCTTATAGCCGAAGTTCGCGTCGTTCCATGTGTGGCCCGCGACCGGGAGCTGATAGCCGCCGAATTCCGACAGGACGACGGCGCGTCCGAGTCGGTCCGGCTTGTAGCGGTAGGGATAGAAATAGACGTGCAGGCTCTGGATGGAGCCGATCCTCTGGTCGTGCCAGCCGCTGGCATGGTCGATGGTGCGCGTCTTGTCGAGCACTTCGATGCGCCGGACGGCCTCCGCTGCGTCAAACTGGCCCCAGCCCTCGTTGAACGGCACCCACATGACGATGCAGGGGCAGCTGTAGAGCTGCGTGACCATTTCCGTAAGCTCCGCATAATACGCCGCGCGTCCAGCGGCGTCCGTCCGCGCAAAGCGGCGGTAATCATGGTCGCTGTGGCTCCGATGGGTGAAGAGCGGCGCGGAAATGGTCAGAAGGCGGTAGTCTCCGCCGCCGTTCATCATGTCCTGCCAGACCAGCATCCCGAGCCGGTCGCAGTGATAATACCAGCGCAGCGGCTCGATCTTGATGTGCTTGCGGAGCATGTTGAAGCCCATGCGCTTCATGAGCGTGATGTCATAGATCATCGCCTCGTCGCTGGGTGCGGTATACAGTCCGTCGGGATAATAGCCCTGATCGAGCACGCCGCTGTGGAAATACGGCTTCCCGTTGAGCAGCAGGCACGGCCTTCCGGCCTTGTCCCTGCCGACGGCGGTGTCGCGCAGGGCAAAGTAGCTTTCCACGCGGTCGCTGCCCAGCTCTGCGGAGAAATCATAGAGCTTCGGATGCTCCGGCGACCACAGCTCCGCGTTTTCGACCCGGATGGTCGTTTCGCGGTTTGTGAAGCCGCCGATGCGGCGGCCATGGAAATGCAGGTAGCAGACGCCGTCATATTCGGACTGCACGGTGACGCGCACGCAGCTGTGCGCGGCGTCGGGGGTGATCCGCAGGGCGGAGATATAGCGCTCCGGCACCCACTCCGCCCAGACCGTCTGCCAGATGCCGCTCTGCGGCGTGTACCAGATGCCGCCGCGCTTCGTTTTCTGCTTGCCGCGCGACAGCTCGTTCGTATCCGTCCCGTCGCGGACGGCAACCAGAAGCACATTGCTTTCCGCAAGCGCATCCGTCGCGTCCAGCGTGAACGCGGTGTAGCCGCCGGTATGACCGCCGAGCAGCCGCCCGTTCAGCCAGACCCGGCACTCCTGATCGACTGCGCCGAAATGGAGCAGCAGCCGCATTCCGGCCTGAGGCGCTTCCACAAGCTCCCGGCGGTACCAGAGATACTGGCCGGGAAGCAGCGTCCGGCCGACGCCGGAAAGCTCCGCCTCCGGCGAAAACGGAACAAGGATTTTTCCGTCCCAGTTCTCCGGACATGCGTCGGTATCCGTGATGGCATAGTCCCAGAGACCGTTCAGATTGCGATAGCTTTCGCGCATCATCTGCGGGCGCGGGTATTCCTGCAAGACTGCGTTTGGATCGAGCTGTTCGCCCCAGACTGTTTTCATACGCGAGCCTCCCGCGCAGCCGCGCGCTTTTTCAGAAGCAGCACGAGCGGAATGATGAACAGCAGCACGACCGCCGCCGCGAGGAAGATCGGCGGCGTCGGGACAGTCTTGGTCACGCCAAGCTCAACATGGGTGCTGTCGGAATTGCGGATGACGGCTGCGCCGATGGCCGGGCCGGCGATCATGGGCAGCAGAACACCGAAGATCATGCGGATGCCCTGAAAATGACCGGCCTTGCCCTCCGGCGTCAGATCGCGGATCACGCCGGAAAGCGCCGCCGTGACGAGCATGTAGCCCGACATCATGACGCAGCCCGCCAGAATGACAGCCAGCATCCCGCGCGCGAAGAACATGCCGATAAGGCCCAGCAGCATCACGCCCGCCGCCGGAAGCGTAAAGCGGAGCTTTCCAGCGCGGTCGATGGCCTTGCCGGAGGCGACGCTGACACCGGATGCAGTGAGCAGCACGACGCCGAGCACGACGGCGTAGTTGTCGATCTTCAGATAATTCTGGATATAAATAATGAGATAGGGGAAAAAGACCTGCACGGCGACGGAGAATACGCAGAAGGCCGCGAAGGCCAGATACAGCGCCGCGTTCTCCTTCACAACGGACGGCCGCAGGCCATAGACCAGATTTTTCAGGTACGGTTCCTTTTTCGGCGTGAGCCTCGGCTCAGCCACGAGGAAAATCCCAACGAAGCCCGCAAGCGTTACAAGGCCGCCGAAGATGGCGAAGAATTTCTGCCATTCGCCGCGCTGGGTCATGCCGTCGAACGCGCCGAAGATCACCAGCATGGAGATCAGCGGCAGGATGGCAAGCACGGACTCCGTTTTGCCGCGGTTGCCGGAATCGATGGCGTCGGTGATGTAGGCATTGAAGGCGGCGTCATTCGCCGTGGAGCCGAAGAAGGTCATGACGCAGTCGAGCACGACGACCATGGTCGCGGCGGCCGCCGCAGCCTGCGCCGCCGGGAAGAGCTTCGCCGCGTTTTCGACCGTGATGAAGCCGAAGGCGGCGGTCGAAAGGCCCCAGAGGATATAGCCGCCGCAGATGAAGAGCTTGCGCTTGCCGACACGGTCGGACAGCGCACCCATCAGCAGCGTCGTCAGTGTGGCCGCAGCTGCGCTCCAGCCGACCATGGCCGAGATATAGCCCGGATCGGTGGAGATCGTATTATAAAGGAACACGTTGAAATACATATTCTCGATCGTCCATGCGAACTGGCCCACAAGGCCGATCAGAATAAGCGTACACCACATACGCGGGGAGACCTTTTTCATATCCGTTCCTCCTTTGGATGCTTTTCGGGAAGGCGGATGGCTTCGCAGAAGCGAAGCTGGGCCGCGCAGAGCGCTTCGAGCGTGTGCAGCTCCCGCACCGGCTCCGCTCCGCGCGCGATCAGCGCCGATGCGCCCTCGCTGCCGTCGGCATGGACAAAAACGGGGCTCCAGCCGTGGCGCAGATTTTCCAGCGTGCCGTTCCAGGTACCGCCGGAGCCGAAGCCCGTCTGCGCGACGAGCGTTTTTTCGCCCATCGCGTGAATGAGGCGGTTGCGGCTCAGGGCGCGTACCGCGGAAAAGGGCAGCGTCCAGCCGCTTTCAGAAAGATAAAGCACGCGCTCCCGCGTGGGGAGGCCGGTGAGCGGGCCGGGTGTACAGACGATCACGCTGCCGCCTGCGGCCAGACAGGCTTCCTGCGCCTCCGTGTCGGCCCCGGCGGCTCCGCCGGAGACGAGAACATAGCCCTCCCTCGCGGCAAGCGCGCCAACGCGGCGTGCAAACTGCCGTCCCGGCTCCAGAAGCGCGCGGGAACCGACGAGCGCGATGCTCCTCCGGCGCAGAAGCAGCAGATCGCCCCGTGCAAAGAGCACCGGCGGGCAGGAGACGCCGAATTTTTCCGCAAGCTGCGGCGGATAGGCCGCCGTGATGCGCGTGAGCGGCACAACGTCGTGCTTCTCCGCCTCGGCGAGATACCGCTCCAGCGCGCGCTCCCGCGAGAGCAGCGAGACGATGCGCGCAGCTTCCTCCGGCTCATAGCCGAGCCGCTCCGCGTCCTTTTGCGTCAGCTCGGCGGAAAGATCGACCTCCGGGCGGCCCATGGCCTGTACCCGAAGCGAAAGCTCCCGGAACTGCGCCATGGTGAGCGGCCGGTCCGCGCTGTCGAGCGATGCGCAGAGCAGCAGAACGCCGCGTTCGGCGGCGGTCAACGGAAGCGCCGGCGCGGCGCCGGCTTCGGCTTTTTGACCTCCTCCTCGACCAGCGTTCCGTCGTCAAGGAATTTTACGCGCTGAATTTCATAGTGGGAATATTTTGCGATCTCGTCAAGCTTCGCCTGCTCCGGGAAGTTCCCGATGATCGAGATGGCGACGCCCTTCTTCTTCGCCCGACCGGTACGGCCGATGCGATGGATGTAATATTCGTTCTCCTGCGGCACATCGTAGTTGATAACGCAGTCCACGTCGTCCACATCGATGCCGCGCGAGGCGACGTCCGTTGCGATCAGGACGGGAAGCCTGCCCTCCTTGAAGGTGCGCATCGTTTTTTCACGCTTCTGCTGGGCGATGTCGCCGTGGATGCAGTCGGCGTCCACGCCTGCGCGGCGCAGATCGTCGCTCAGACGCTGGCACATGGCCTTGGTGTTGCAGAAAATGATCGTGCGCTCGAAGGCCATCGTGCGCAGGAGCAGCAGCACGGTGTTGACCTTTTCCAGCGGCGGGACGGTGATGGAATACTGCGTGATGTCCGGGCGGCTTTCCGCCTCGGGACGGACGGTGATCTCCACCTCGTCGCGCTGGTACATCCACGAGACGGTCATGACCTCCTGCGAGATCGTCGCGGAAAACAGGCCGAGATTGCGGCGGTTGCGGATCTTTTCAATGATCTTCGTGACGTCGTCGAAGAAGCCCATGTCGAGCATCCGGTCGGCCTCGTCGAGAATGACGGTCTTGACCTTGTCAAGCCGGAGCGTCTTGCGCTTGTAGTGGTCCATCAGACGGCCCGGCGTTGCCACGACGATCTGCGGGAATTTTTGCAGCTGCTTGATCTGGCCCTCGATCTTTGCGCCGCCGTAGACCACCGCGACGCGGATGTTTTTGTAAAACGCCAGCAGACCGCGCAGCTCGTCGCCGATCTGGATGGCTAGCTCGCGTGTCGGCGCGAGGATCAGGCCCTGAAGCTCCTGCGATTCCGCGTCGATGTGCTCGATCATCGGAATGCCGAAGGCAAAGGTCTTGCCGGTGCCGGTCGGGGCCTTGGCGATCACGTCCTTCCACTCCATGAGCGGCGGGATCGCCTCCTGCTGAATTTTGGTGGGGTAGCCGTAGCCCTTTTTCTCGAGCGCCTGAAGGATCTCCGTGGAGAGGCCGAGGTCGCTGAAAGTCAGATTCTGTTCCATAGCTTTGTCCTTTTATTGAGATTCGCCGTCAAAAGCTGCGCGGCGTTAAGTTTACATAATCATAATACCGGAAGCGGAGGCCGTTTTCCTCAAAAAGCTCCGACTGTGCGCAGACGCGCCAGCTTTCCAAGGCGTCGAGATCGGGGAAGAAGGCGTCCGCCGGGACGGTCGTGAGGGTTTTCGTGACGCGCGCGGTGTCGCAGTAGGGGAGCAGCAGCCGGTAGACGCTGGCTCCGCCGATCACGCAGAGGCTTTCGCGCGGATACTGCCGCAGCAGCTCGAAAAGCGCCTGCTCGGAATGGACGGCGACCGCGCCGACCGCGCCGACCGCGTGAAAGTCCGGATTTGTAGTCAGAATGATGTTGGTGCGGTTTTTGAGCGGGCGTCCGCCGGGAAAGGTCTCCAGTGTTTTGCGCCCGAGAATGACGACCCGCCCCTCGGTCAGCTGCCGGAAGCGGCGCAGGTCTGCCGAAATGGACACCAGAAGCCGTCCCTGACAGCCGATGCCCCAGTTTTCCGTTACGTTTACGATCAGATCCATGGCGCTTCCTCAGACCGCGACGGGGATCTTCGCGTCGAACGGCGCGTATTGATAGTTTTCCATCCGGAAGCTGTCCACGGTGAAGCGGTAGAAGTCGGTGATGCTCCGGTCGATCACGAACTCCGGGGCGGGATAGCTCGGATTTTGCAGCATCTTTTCGACCAGCGGGACGTGGCGGTCATAGATGTGGCAGTCCGCGATCACATGCACCAGCTCGCCTGCCTCCAGCCCGGAGACCTGCGCCAGCATATGGACGAGCACGGCGTACTGCACGACGTTCCAGTTGTTGGCCGTCAGCATGTCCTGACTGCGCTGGTTAAGAATGGCGTTCAGGGTGTTTCCGCTGACGTTGAAGGTCATGGAGTAGGCGCACGGCGCCAGCGCCATTTCGTGCAGATCGTGGTGATTATAGAGATTCGTGAGGATACGGCGCGAGGCGGGGTTATGCCTGAGATCGTAGAGTACGCGGTCCACCTGATCGAACGCGCCCTCGGGATAGATGTGCTTCACGCCGAGCTGATAGCCGTAGGCCTTGCCAATGGTGCCGTCGGGCTGCGCCCAGCTGTCCCAGATATGGCTGCCGAGCTCGGAAATGCGGTTGGACTTTTTCTGCCAGATCCACAGCAGCTCCTGAATGCACGAACGGTAGTAGGTGCGGCGGAGCGTCATGATCGGGAACTCCTCGCGCAGGTCGTAGCGGTTTACAACGCAGAATTTTTTGATCGTGTGCGCGGGCGTTCCGTCCTCCCAGTGCGGACGGACCTCCCGGTCGGTGTCCCATACGCCGTGGTCAAGAATATCCCGGCATGTCTGAATGTAGATCTCGTCCGCTCTGCTCATGCTGTATCCTCCATTTTGCATACTAAATTATATTATAGCATATCCCAGACGCTTTTGCATCCGTTTTCCCGAAAAAACACCGCGATTTTTCCAATTGCGCAAGATGGAAAATGACGGACGGCTTGCAGAATAATGCAGGAATTCTTTCGAAATAAAGGGGAAATGCGGATAAATCCGCTTTCGACCCGGCCTTGTGCAATTTGACTGTCTTTTATATGAAGGAATTCCTGCTTGCCTGCGCAGCCGCAGGCCCGCCCTTCCTGCATTTTCCGCGTGGAAAGCGCCCGATATGCCGCCCGTTTTGCAGCCGCGCATTTTTTATCCTGCATCCTGCAAAATGTCCGCCGGGGGCGGTTTATGCATTAAGGAGAAAAAAGCGTTTCCGGCCCCTCCGGGGAAAATGGCAGTTCACAAGCGCGGCAAGCTGTGATATGCTTTCAAATGGAACCGCACAAATTTTCAGCAAGGATCCCAAATTTTCAGGAGGTGTTTCCCTTGACCGAGCTTCACAACCATGGCGTTTACCTTGTCAACGGCGTTCCCGCTCCCACCGCAGACGTTCCGGAGCAGGAGGCCAGAAAGGCCACGATGGCCTGGCGTATCCTTCAGGCGCACAACATTTCCGGCGACCCGAAGCAGCTTCGCATCCGCTTTGACGCGATGGTCTCACATGATATTACCTATGTCGGCATCATCCAGCAGGCCCGTGCCTCCGGCATGAAGGAATTCCCCATTCCCTATGCGCTCACCAACTGCCACAACAGCCTCTGTGCCGTCGGCGGCACGATCAATGAGGACGATCACATGTTCGGCCTCTCCGCCGCGAAGAAGTACGGCGGCATCTACGTTCCGGCGAACCAGAGCGTCATCCATTCCTATGCCCGCGAGGAGCTGACCCGCTGCGGCGGCATGATCCTCGGCTCCGACTCCCACACGCGCTACGGCGCGCTCGGCACCATGGCCGTCGGCGAGGGCGGCCCGGAGCTTGCCAAGCAGCTTCTCAAGAATACATGGGACGTTCCCATGCCTGAGGTCGTTCTGGTCTACCTTACCGGCAAGCCGAGAAAGGGCATCGGCCCGCACGACGTGGCTATCGCTCTGGTCAAGGCGACCTTTGAGAGCGGCTTCGTCAAGAACCGCGTGCTGGAGTTCGCAGGCCCCGGCATCGCCAGCCTTCCCATCGACTTCCGCAACGGCGTGGACGTCATGACCACCGAGACGACCTGCCTGTCCTCCATCTGGGAGACCGACGAAATCACGAAGGGCTTCTACGGCGCGCATGGCCGCGCACAGGACTTCTGCGAGCTGCACCCCGGAGAGAACGCCTATTATGACCGCATGATCACCATTGACCTCGACAAGGTCGAGAGCATGATCGCGCTTCCGTTCCATCCGTCCAACGCCTGGACCATTCACGAGTTCCAGGAGCATGCGGCGGAGCTTCTGGCGAAGGTCGAGGCCGACGCGCAGAAGCGCTTCCCCAAGGCCCATGTAAAGCTCACCGACAAGCTGCATGACGGCGGCGTCTGGGCCGATCAGGGCATCATTGCCGGATGCAGCGGCGGCCTGTTCGACAACATCACCGAGGCGGCGGATATCCTCCGCGGCGGCTCGACCGGCTCCGGTGCGTTCAGCTTCTCCGTCTATCCCACCTCCGTGCCCGTTTCCATGGAGCTGATGCGCGTCGGCGCGACGGCAGAGCTGGTGGAGGCCGGCGCGATCATCAAGCCCAGCTTCTGCGGCCCGTGCTTCGGTGCAGGCGATGTGCCGTCCAACAACGGCCTGTCCATCCGCCACACCACGCGCAATTTCCCGAACCGCGAAGGCTCCAAGCCTGGCGAGGGGCAGTTCTCCGGCGTCTGCCTGATGGACGCGCGCTCCATCGCTGCGACGGCCCGCAACGGAGGCCGCATCACGGCCGCGACCGATGTGGATTATACGCCAGAACCCCATCCGTATCACTTTGACCGCACGGCCTACGACCACCGCGTCTATTATGGCTTCGGCAAGGCCGACCCCAGCGTCGAGCTGGTCATGGGTCCGAACATCACCGACTGGCCCAAGATGTACGCGCTGAGCGAAAATCTGCTGGTCGAGCTGGCGGCGGTCATTCACGATCCCGTCACGACCACCGACGAGCTGATCCCGTCCGGCGAGACCTCGTCCTACCGCTCCAACCCGCTGCGGCTGGCGGAGTTCACACTTTCCCGCCGCGTGCCGGAGTATGTTCCCGCCGCCAAGCGCATCGCCTTGGACGAGGCTGCGCGCCGCGCCGGTACGGCTCCCGAGACGCTCCGGGCGGTGCTTGCGAAGATCGGCGACGCGGCGAAGCTGGAGCAGAATACGCAGTTCGGCTCCTGCGTCTTTGCCAACAAGCCCGGTGACGGCTCCGCGCGTGAGCAGGCGGCGTCCTGCCAGAAGGTGCTTGGCGGCTTCGCCAACATCTGCTATGAATACGCGACCAAGCGCTACCGCAGCAACTGCATCAACTGGGGCATCCTGCCCTTTACGCTGGACGAGGGCACGCCGTTTGAATACGAGGCGGGCGACTGCGTCTTTGTTCCCGGTATCCGCAAAGCCATTGCCGAGGGCGAGGAGAATATCCCGGCAAAGGTCATTTGCAGGGACGGAGGCGTCCATGACCTGCTGCTGCACGTCCGCGGACTGACCGAGGACGAAAAGGCCATCCTGCTGGACGGCTGCCTGATGAACTACTACGCCGCAAGACAGAACTGAGCCAAGCGCTCGAATTTTGGAAGGAGACGCAGCCATGAAAGAAAAAATCAGAATGATTACTCCGCTCGTGGAGATGGACGGCGACGAAATGACCCGGGTGCTCTGGGCCATGATTAAGGAAGAGCTGATCGCTCCATTTGTCGAGCTGAAAACCGAATATTATGACCTCGGCCTGCTGCACCGCAACGAGACGAAGGATCAGGTGACCGTGGACGCGGCCAACGCCACACGTCGTCTCGGCGTTGCGGTCAAGTGCGCCACCATCACCCCCAACAAGCAGCGCATGGAGGAATATCCGCAGCTCACCGAGATGTGGAAAAGCCCGAACGGCACCATCCGCTCGATTCTCGACGGCACGGTGTTCCGCGCGCCCATCCTGATGAGCGCCATCCATCCGGTCGTGAAGAACTGGAAAAAGCCGATCACCATCGCCCGTCACGCCTATGGCGACGTCTATAAGAGCGTGGACATGTACACCACCGAGCCGGGCACCTGCACCATGACCTTCAAGGGCGAGAGCGGCGAGGAAAAGACGCTGCTCGTGCAGAAGGTGGATGGCCCCGCCGTCTGGCAGGGCGCACACAACAAGGAAAAGAGCATCCGCTCCTTTGCCCGTGCCTGCTTCCAGTACGCCATTGATACGAAGCAGGATCTCTGGTTCTCCACCAAGGACACCATCGCCAAGATCTATGACGGCGAGTTCAAGCGCGTCTTTGAGGAGGAATACGAAAAGACCTACCGCGAGCAGTTTGAGCGCCTCGGCCTGACGTATTTCTATACGCTGATCGACGACGCCGTGGCCCGCGTGATCCGCAGCGAGGGCGGCTTTATCTGGGCCTGCAAGAACTATGACGGCGACGTTATGAGTGACATGGTCTCCACAGCCTTCGGCAGCCTTGCCATGATGACCTCCGTTCTGGTCTCTCCCGACGGCACGACCGAGTACGAGGCCGCGCACGGCACCGTCACCAAGCACTATTACCGCCATCTCAAGGGCGAAAAGACCAGCACCAACCCGACCGCGACGATCTTCGCGTGGACGGGCGCACTGCGCAAGCGCGGCGAGCTGGACAACATCCCCGCGCTGAGCGAATTTGCCGGAAAGCTGGAAAAGGCAGTCCTCAAGACCATGGAGGACGGCATCATGACCAAGGATCTGGTCGGCCTTGTGGACGAGGGCTTCCAGGCGAAGGCCGTGACCAGCGAGGACTTTATCGCAGCCGTCCGCGAGCGGCTGGAACAGAGCCTGTGAGGCTCTGACAAGAGGGAGGAAACGTCATGAAGCTCATCTGCACCGCGACCGCCGGCACCATGGAGTCCAATGACATCATGGTCACGCTCCAGCCAAAGGAGGAGGGCGGCATTCAGATCGATCTTACCAGCAACGTGCTGCGCCAGTTCGGCCGCCAGATCGAAAACGTGATCCGGGAGACCCTCGCCGCGCACGGTATTGAAAACGCGGAGGTGACCGCCGTGGATAAGGGTGCGCTGGACTGCACCATCCGCGCGCGTGTGGACGCCGCCATCTACCGCGCGGCAAAGTCCGACGCCTATCAGTGGGAGGTGGAGTGAACATGTATCGCAAGGACCGGCTCAGAAGAAGCATGATGTTCGTTCCGGGCAATAACCCCGGCATGATCCGCGACGCGCATATCTACGGCGCGGACAGCATCATGTTCGACCTCGAGGACTCCGTGGCCTATACGGAAAAAGACGCGGCGCGACTTCTGGTCTATAACGCGCTCAAAACGCTGCATTTCGGCACCAAGGAAACGGTTGTCCGCATCAACGACCTGTCCAGCGGCCTCGGCGTGCAGGATCTGGAGGCCGTCGTCCGCGCGGGCGTACAGGTCGTCCGCCTGCCCAAGACCGACTGCGCACAGGACGTGATCGACTGTGAGCGCGAGATCGAGCGCATCGAGCGCGAGACCGGGATCCCGGTCGGCACGACCGGAATGATGGCCGCGATCGAGAGTGCGAACGGCGTTCTGAACGCCGTGGAGATCGCCCGCGCCAGCGACCGCCTGATCGGTATTGCGCTCGGTGCGGAGGACTATGTCACCGATCTCAAGACCACCCGTTCAGACGGCATCGAGCTGCTGTTCGCCCGCTGCATGATCCTCAACGCGGCCCGCGCCGCCGGGATCGCCGCGCTCGATACGGTCTACTCCGACGTCAACAACGAGGAGGGCTTTATCGCCGAGGCGACGCTTATCAAGAAGCTGGGCTTCGACGGGAAATCCGTCATCAATCCCCGCCAGATCGAGCCGCTGCACAAGGTGTTCATGCCGAGCGAAAAGGATCTGGCCAAGGCCCGCGCCATTATGGACGCCATCGCGGAGGCCAACGCACGCGGAAGCGGCGTCGCCTCGCTCAAGGGCAAAATGATCGACAAGCCCGTCGTTACCCGCGCAGAACGCCTGCTGGCGCTTTACGAAGCCGGCAGCAAGGTGCATGAAGTGGAGGATATCTGACATGGTGGAACTGAATCAAATCCCGCACATCGATGAGATCGCCCATTACGGCGTATTCCATGGCGCGGCGGAAAAAAAGCCCGCCACATTCCAGGAGCGCTCGGCCTCGCAGAACAAGATCGTCCCCTCGCTGGAGGAGGCGATCCGCCGCACCGGCCTGCGCGACGGCATGACCATCAGCTTCCATCACCATTTCCGCAACGGCGACCATATCATCAACCAGGTCGTCGCGCTTCTGACGAAGATGGGCTTCCGGAACCTGACGCTGGCGCCGTCCTCGCTTTCGGCGGTTCATGCGCCGCTGATCGAGGCCATCCGCAGCGGCGTCATTACGCACATTGAGACCTCCGGTATGCGCGGAGAGCTGGCCGAGCAGGTCTCGCGCGGTCTGATCGACTGCCCGGTCGTGTTCCGGTCGCACGGAGGCCGCGCCTCCGCCATCCGCAGCGGAGAGCTGCATATCGACGTGGCGTTCCTCGGCGCGCCGTCCTGCGACCCCTACGGCAATGCCAACGGCTACAGCCGCGACGACGAGAGCGGCATTGCCTGCGGCTCGCTCGGCTACGCCAGAACGGACGCAAAATACGCCGATAACGTTATTATTATCACGAACCATCTGGTGCCCTATCCGAACGCGCCGTGGGCCATCCCGGAATACGACGTGGACTACGTCGTTTTGACCGACGACATCGGCGACCCGAAGGGTATCATGTCCGGCGCGACGCGCTACACCAAGGACCCGAAGGAGCTGCTGATCGCCAAGACCGCTGCGAACGTCATCGAAGCGGCCGGCTATCTCTACGACGGCTTCTCCATGCAGATGGGCAGCGGCGGCGCGTCGCTGGCGACGGCGCGCTTCCTGCGGCAGAAAATGCTTGACCGAAAGATCCACTGCCGGTTCGCCCTCGGCGGCATCACCGGCCAGATCACGGCCATGCACGAGGAGGGGTTGATCGACCGCATCCTCGACGTGCAGAGCTTCGACCTTGATGCGGCGCTCTCGCTGAAAAACAATCACTTCCATCACCAGATCGGCGCGACCTATTACGCGAGCTATCTCGTGGACGCGGCGGTCAATCAGCTGGATTTCGTCATTCTTTCCGCGCTCGAGATCGACACGGACTTCAACGTGAACGTTCTGACCGGCTCCGACGGCGTGATCCGCGGCGCGGTCGGCGGACATCCCGATACGGCGGAGGCCGCCAGCCTCAGCGTCGTCGTCGCACCGCTGACACGCGGACGCATTCCGAGCATCGTCAAGCATGTCAACACCGTAGTCACGCCGGGTGAGGTCGTGGACGTGGTCGTCACCGATCAGGGCATCGCCGTCAACCCGCGCCGGGAGGACGTGCGTGAAAAGCTCGTGGCCGCCGGACTGCCGGTGTTCTCCATCGAGCATTTGCAGCAGCGCGCCGAGGCGATCGTCGGCGTGCCAGACCCCATCCGCTACAAGGATCGGATCGTCGGCGTCGTCATGTACCGTGACAACACGATCATTGACGTCGTTCGCCAGATCGACGAGGATGACTGAGCCGCTGGGCTTCTCCGTGCTTCCGCAGGCGCTGCGGGCGGGTTATGCAGAGCTGCTTACAGCCTGCGGACTGCGCGATGAGGGTGACAGCGAATGGACCGTTGTGCTTCCGGGCGAGGATGATACCATCCTCGCCTGCGGCAGCTTGTCCGGGAAGATCCTGAAGCAGCTGGCCGTGCGGCCGGAGACCTCCGGCGGCGGAGCCTGCGCCGCTGTGGTCACGGCGCTTTTGCAGGAGGCGCTGCGGCAAGGTGTCACCCATCCGTTTCTCTATACGAAGCCTGCCAATGTGCGGATGTTCCGCTCAATGGGCTTCTATCCCATTGCGCAGACGGCGGAAATGTGCATGATGGAGCGCCGCCGGAACGGGCTGGCGCGGTATCTTGCCGCGATCCCGCCTGCGCCGGAGGCCGCCGCCGTGGTCTGCAACTGCAATCCCTTCACGCTGGGACATCTGCATCTGATCGAGACGGCGGCTGCGGAGAATCCGGCGGTCTATGTTTTCGTGCTGAGCGAGGAAAACGGCGGGATGTTCTCCGCCGCCGACAGGCTTTCACTCGTGCGCGCCGGGACGGCGCAGCTGCCGAACGTCACGGTCGTCCCCGGCGGGGACTATCTGATCTCGCGCGGGAGCTTTCCGGCGTATTTTCTCAAGGGAGACCCGGAGGAGGCACGCTGCGACCTCGATCTGACGCTTTTCGGGCAGAGGATCGCACCGGCGCTGCACATCCGGCGGCGCTATGTGGGCAGCGAGCCGTTTTCACCGCTGACGGAGCGCTACAACGCGCGCATGAAGCTGCTGCTGCCGCCGCTTGGCGTCGAGGTGCGGGAGCTTCCGCGCTATCGGGATATCAGCGCCAGCCGGGTGCGGGAATGCATCCGCGCCGGCTGCATCGACCAGACCAGAGCCATGGTGCCGGAGACGACATATGCCTTTCTCAAAAATCACTTTGGAGCAGATGCTCCTTGCCCGTGACCGGAGGGCTTCGCGTCAGGCCGCGCTTCTTTCGCGGTATGGACGCCCGGTCATTTCCTTTACGATGAACATTGCTGGCCCGGTCAAGGACAGCCCGCTGATCCGCTATGCCTTCCGAAGCGGCCTGCGGCAGCTGGAGGCGCTGCCGTGCGCGCAGCTTTGCCGGGAGGTCATTTTTGAGCCGACCGGGCCGGAAGCGCTGCTGGTCTATGAGACGCAGGATGCGCGGCTGCTCAAGGCATTCTGCATACGGCTGGAATCCGAAGGGGAGGCGGGGCGGCTCTTCGACCTCGATGTGCTGGATGCGAACGGAGAAAAGCTTTCCCGTGAGACGGGACGGACCTGCCTTGTCTGCGGCGGGCCGGTCAGCGTCTGTTCCCGCAGCCGCGCACATGGGCTGGAGGCCATTACCGCGCGCACCAGAGCGATTCTGGAGGCGTTTGCGGCGGAGACGTTGGGGGAAATGGCGGAAAATGCGCTTCTGGCCGAGGTGCATTTTACGCCGAAGCCCGGCCTTGTGGACGAGGCCAACAACGGTGCGCACCGGGATATGGATGTGCCGCTCTTTGAGCGCAGCGCCCATGCGCTGCGGCCGTGCTTTGAAGAATTTGTCCGGCTCGGGATTCAAGGCGCATCACCCGCCGCGCTTCAGCAGGCGGGAGTCCGGGCGGAGCAGGCGATGTTCGCCGCCACCGGCGGCGTCAACACCCACAAGGGCGCGATCTATTCCGGCGCGCTGCTGCTGCACGCCGCCGGGCGGCTCCTTTCCGGCGAAGAAGAAGGGGACCTCTATGAGCTTGCCGCGCAGACCGCCGCCGCGATCCCGGCCCCGACCGGTACGCACGGCGCAGCCGTGCGCGCTCAATGCGGCGGCATTTGCACGGAAGCGGTTTCCGGCTATCCGACGGCGCAGGCTGTCCTGCGGCAGCTGCGGCAGTCCGGGCCGCTGGATGATTCCACGCTCTGGCACCGGGGCGGTGCGGAGGGCGCACAGCTCGTGCGCAGCCGCGCGGCGGATATCCTCGCTGCGCCTGCATCGGAACGGGAGGCGCGGACGCGCCGGCTGGACGCGGAGCTGATCGAGCGGAATCTCAGTCCCGGCGGCAGTGCAGATCTTCTTGCGATGGCCTTCTTTCTGGAAAAGGCGCTCCCGCTGCTCGGACAGGAGGAAGCGTAAGCTTCGTGACCGGAAAAGCGGAGCATATGACTTTATTGAATCAAAACAAACAGCTCCTGACCGTGCCAAAACCCGGTCAGGAGCTGGTTTTCTGTGCATTTGCGGCAGACAGGTACACTGTGTCTGCCTTATCAGCGATGGACGTAGTGCAGGATATCGTTTGCGACCGGCGTATAAAACAGACGGTTGATCTGCTCCGGGTCGCGGGTCTGACCGAGGATCCACATGAGCTTTCCGCAGATGGCCTCGGTGGTCATGTCGAAGGCCTCCAGAATCTGCGGCGTATGCCGGATCTCATAGCCGACCTGATACACGCCGACGTCGCTGCCCTCGTTCTGCACCTGTGTGGTCAGGACGATGGTTTTCCCGGCCTCGATGCCCTTCTGGAGCGTGTCCAGAAAGCCGCTTCCGGGATAGCTGGGGATGCCGCCGACGCCGAAGCTCTCAAGGATCAGCGCGTCGTTCTCCTGTAACATATAGGCCGCAAGGCTGGACGGCACGCCGGGAATCAGCTTCAGAAGCGCGACTTTGCCGTCGAGCCGGTCGGAGAATACCGGCGCGTCGAGATAGGCGTTCTCGATATATTGCAGGAGACTGCCGTCCTGAAGCACCGCAAGATACGGGTAATTGATGCTGGAAAATGCCTCGTAGCTCTTTGAGCGCGTCTTGCAGGCGCGGGTTCCCTGAATGACCTTGCCGTTGAACACGATCATGACGCCGTGCAGGCGGTCGGACGCGGCACAGAGAAATGCGTCGGTGAGGTTGATCTTGGAGTCGGTGGAATCGAAGCTGATCGGCTTCTGCGCGCCGGTCAGGATAATGGGCTTTTTCGCGCCCTGGATCAGATAGGAGAGGGCGGCGGCGGTATAGGCCATGGTGTCCGTGCCGTGGCTGACGACGAAGCCGTCGTAGCGATCGTAGTTCTCCTGAATGGCCTTTGCAAGCGCGACCCAGTTCTCCGGCCGGATGTTGGTGGAGTCCAGACTGAACAGCTGGATACAGTCCACGCGGCAGAATTCCGATACCTTCGGCACAAAGCAGAGCAACTGCTCGGATGTGAGCGCGGGCCGGAGGCCGTCCTGCCCGATCTGGGAGGCGATGGTGCCGCCGGTGCCGATCATTAAAATGTGTTTCATGCGTGACCTCCGCAGGTGGATAGAATGCCCGTTCGCTGCGCGGACGGTGATTCAACATAGAAGGCCCGCCCGGAATCGGGCGGGTCTGAGCGTGTCAAAAAGTGTTTTTGACACGCTCTCAAACGGGGAACGCTGTGCTGTTTTCCCGTTTGAAAAGGCCTGCAT
>ENA-UEQW01001484-UEQW01001484.1-human-gut-metagenome-genome-assembly--contig:-NODE-1484-length-19268-cov-4.425564_pt1 | contig 19268 bp, 17 predicted proteins | sample MGYA00242947_ERZ507947 | MGnify/ENA primary metagenome ERZ507947 (study PRJEB26167, sample SAMN06115421) | human gut metagenome | host: Homo sapiens | place: China:Guizhou | collected 2015-03-17... | reverse complement strand
GTTGCATCAGTTGCAGTAAACATGCTCATTGGATCTATGACAGGATATTTCTTTGCACGAAAAAAATGGAAAATTAATAAAATTATATTCGCAGCATTTTTAGCATCAATGGTTGCTCCATTTCAGGTGTATATGATTCCATTAGTTAAAATTTATGCAGGACAACTTGGATTTTCCAATAATTTGATGATGGTTGCATATATAGCGGTAGGATTAAATCTTCCGTTTGCAGTATTTTTGTATAAAGGATTTGCGGAAGGCATTCCGGAAGAATTGGATGAGGCAGCAAAAATAGATGGCTGCAGTTTTACAAGAACATTTTTCAGTATTATTATGCCACTATTAAAACCAATTATTATTACAGTTACTGTATTCGTTGCAATGGGAGTATGGAATGACTTCCTTATGTCAAGTTTATTCCGTACAAAACAGGAAACAAAAACACAGGCAATTGCAATCAAAACATTCCTTACAAATCATACAGCCGAATATGCTCCGATGATGGCAGGTTTGTTGTTAAGCATTTTACCAGTGCTTGCATTCTATCTGTTTGGACAGAAGTATATTATTGAAGGTGTTGTGGCAGGCAGTGTGAAGGGCTAATCTTTTAAAGAAGCAAGAAAGACCCCTGGAGTGCAGCCATACAGCTTTTTGAATGTGTTGATAAAAGATTTTATGTTAGGGAAACCATTATCAAAGGCACACTTTGTCAGATTTTCCTGACCATTTGAAAGCTGTTCGGCAGCATGCCCGACGCGGACAATGTTCAGATAAGAAAGAAAATTTACACCGAGTGTTTCCTTAAAATGTCTCGAAAAATAGCTGGAGGTATACTGAAAATACTCTGCAACATCTGTAAGAGAAATATCTTCCTGATAGTGTTTTTCGATATAATCAGCATAAGAAGTGGCAAGGTGTATTTCCTGTCTGCTTGGAATGGAATAAGAAACATCTTTCTTAATACAGCTAGCAGAAAACAGAGCTAAAATCTCATAAATTTTACTCATAAGAAGAAAGTTGTATGTGTCACTTAAGGGATCCATGTTAAAGATATCCAGGGAGAGGTTTTTAACTTTTTCAGTCAGTGCAGTATCGCCAGGATTGTAAAAAAACAAATCTTTTCCGAGCCATTTTTCGATAAAGGGCAGAGAAAACAAAATACTGATTCCGGTAAAACTATCAGAAGGTGCAATGTATCTGCAGGAATGAAGTTCACAGCTGTTAATGAGCAGCCAGTCTGATTCTTTAAAATCAAAATTATTGCTTCCGGAATTAAACCGGATATTTCCTGTTAATGTGACAGTCAGCTCAATACTTCTGTGGAAATGAAGTGGAGAATAAATATAATTTCCTTCCAGCTTATGACGGTATATTTTTACAGGAAGCAACGAAACAATATCGTTGTGTGCTTCATATAATTGCGACATTCATTTCAGACCTCCTTTAAATAATCATGCATGCAGTAAATACATAAAGATACAATCAATTATATTTTAGCACATAAAATCAGAAATTCAAAATAAATGCATCAAACCGGAAAATGAAAATATATATCTTTTTTTTGAAAGAATTTAGAAAACAAACCTAGTATATTTAAACTAGAAAAATAAGCGAGGTAAACGATCATGGCATTATTACAGGTGAATACTTTTTCACAGGCACTCAGCAGAATTATTACATTTCATATTATATTACCGAACGATGCACCACCGGAGATGCTGGCTGGTAATGCGTATTATGACAGACCGATGAAAACCTTATATCTTTTACATGGTTTTTCGGGAAGTACACAGGACTGGCTTACAGGAAGCTTAATTCAGGAGCTGGCTTTAAAATACAACCTTGCAGTTGTAATGCCGGCTGGTGAGAACAGTTTCTACTTAAACGGAAAAGGAACCGGACGTGGATACGAGACATTTACAGCAGTAGAGCTTCCGGCATATTGCCAGAAGACATTCGGACTGTCAGATAAACCGGAAGACAACTTTATCGGTGGATTGTCCATGGGTGGATTTGGAGCAATTCATACAGCATTAATATTTCGGAAAAATGTTCGGTCTGTCTTCTGCACTTATTGTAAACGGAATCAAGGGAATGAAGCCGGGTACACACAACGATATTGCAGATTATGATTATTATGCACAGATCTTTGGTGATCTTGACCAGTTAGAAGAAAGCGAAAACAATCCAGAATATATTGTAAATAAGAGATTAAAGAAAGGCGAGAAGATCCAGCCGATTTTCATGGCTTGCGGATCTGAAGATTTCTTACTGAATGAAAATCATGAGTTCCGTGATTTCCTTTTGAAAAACAAAGTGGATTTTACATACAAAGAAAGCACAGGAATCCATGACTGGAAATTCTGGAACGAATACTTAGAACCGGCAATCGAATGGTTATTGGAATCAGACAAATAAAGGAGACGAACGCGAAGATGAAATCAATTGCAGAAATTACAAAAAACATGACAGACTGGCAGCCACCGGTCATTCCGGAAGACATTGCACACGGTGATATGCCGGGAGATAAAGTTGAGATTGGTGAAGGACATATCAAGAAGGCGAATGTTATCTTTCAGGAGTTATTGCCAAAATTAGCAGAAGCTTCTGAAAAATCCCAGACAGGTAAAGTAGTGATCACGGTCTGCGGAGGTTCCGGAGTTGGAAAATCAGAGATCGCTTCTTTATTATCTTTCTATTTAAAAGAGGCAGGAATTGGAAGCTACACCCTGTCCGGAGACAATTATCCGCACAGAATCCCTGTATACAATGATGCAGAGCGTCTTCATACCTTCCGTGAGAGTGCGTTAAAAGGAATGGTAAAAGAAGGTACCTTTACAGCAGAGCGTTTTGAAGTGATCCATGAATTCCAGAAAAACGGAGATGATGCCAATCCAAAACACACAGAGGAATATGACTGGTATGAGTCTTACTTAAGAAACGGAAAAGAAGGATTAAAAGGATACCTCGGAACAGACAAAGAAATCGGATTCGATGAAGTCGGGGAGATCGTAAAGGAATTCAAGGCAGGCACTGATGAAATCTGGCTGAAACGCATGGGAAGAGAAGATACAGAATTATGGTATGAAAAAGTAGATTTCTCCGAAATCCAGGTTCTCGTGATCGAATGGACACACGGAAACAGTGATAATTATAAAGGTGTGGATATCCCTGTTTTATTAAACAGCACTCCACAGGAGACACTTGCACACAGAAGAGCAAGAAACAGAGATGGTGCAACAGACAGCCCATTTACCATGATGGTACTGGAATTAGAGCAGGCAATGTTAGAGCATCAGGCTCCAAAGGCCAAGATCATCATTTCAAAGAGCGGTGAGCTGTTAAGCTATGAAGAATACTGTAAGCAGATGGAGGAAGGAAGATAACCATGAACATCGGACCAATGTTAAATGCTTACCCGGACAGCATGGGCGGCACGTTAGATGATATCGCAGCATTTTTACAGAAACCGGAACTGAAGGATGCATTTTCTTCCTGTTATGTACTGCCGAGTCTGTTCCATACAGACTTAGACAGAGGGTTTTCTGTGATCGACTATTCTTTAAATAAAATGCTTGCATCCAGGGAAGCACTGGATAAATTAGAAGGACTTGGGATTGATTTAAAACTTGATTTTATCTTAAACCATGCATCGGTACTGTCAAAGCAGTTCCAGGATATCATAAAAAATGGTGATAAATCAGAATACCGTGATTTCTTCATCGACTGGAATAAGTTCTGGGAAGGCTGCGGGGAGATGACAGAGGATGGTTATATCCAGCCGGATCAGAAATATATCAAGGACATGTTTTTCCGTAAACCGGGACTGCCGATCTTAATGGTAAGATTCCCGGATGGAAGGGATGTCCCATACTGGAACACCTTCTACCAGGAAGTGACCTACCGCACGGTTGATGCACAGGATCTGATGCAGGCAGCGGGGCTGCAGTATACAGAATCTGTGATGCTTGCGGAAGTGTTAAATACACAGACCAAAGAAGGAAAGAAACCGGCAGAGATACTGGCTGCCGACGAAAATGCAGAAGTGACCCGATTTATGTCGGATGAAGAGAAGAAAAAAGTCGTTGATTATATGGAAGCCGGCAGACGCTATCTTGGTCAGATGGACTTAAATATCAAATCCCCGCTCGTATGGGAGTTTTACGACAATACCTTAAAGACACTCGCAGGATATGGAGCTAAGATCGTGCGGCTGGATGCATTTGCCTACGCACCGAAAGAGCCGGGAGAGAAGAATTTCTTAAATGAGCCGGGAACCTGGGATTTACTTGAAAAAGTACGGAAACTGGCAGATAAATACAACCTGACCTTACTCCCGGAGATCCATGCAAGCTATGGCGAGAAGAATTATGAGCAGATCGCAGGGAAAGGCTATATGACCTATGATTTCTTCCTGCCGGGACTGATCATCGATGCCCTGGAGAGCGGGGATGGAAAACATCTTTTTGACTGGGCGAAAGAACTGATCGAAAAAGATATCCATACCGTCAATATGTTAGGATGCCATGACGGAATCCCGCTTCTTGACTTAAAGGGATTATTATCAGAAGAACGTATCCAGAACCTGATCGATACTGTTGTCGGAAGAGGCGGTTATGTCAAAGACCTTCACGGCCAGAAGAACATGTATTATCAGGTCAATGCAACTTACTACAGTGCACTTGGGGAAGACGATGCAAAGATGCTTCTTGCGAGAGCCTTACAGCTGTTCATGCCTGGAAAACCGCAGATCTGGTATCTTGATCTGTTTGCAGGAAAGAATGACCATGAGGCAGTCAAGCGTGCCGGAGTAGGCGGACACAAAGAGATCAACCGTACAAATCTTACCACAGAGCAGATGGAAGAGGCATTAAAGAAGCCGGTAGTAGCAAGACAGTTAGAGCTTCTCCGCTTCCGCAGTACCTGTCCTGCATTTGCGAAGGAGAGCAGGATCATGATAAATTCAGATGGAAATAAGATGGAATTTACATGGGAGAATGACGGATATCAGGCAAAACTGATGGCAGATCTGAAAACATTCGAATTTGTGATTACAGAAACAGCACCGGACGGACAGACAAGAACACTGTAAAATATTTGGTCATTTTCAAATTTTAAATATAAATACTGTATATTATCCAACAGGTCTGCACAGCAATGGCAGACCTGTTGAACTATAGAAAAGAGGACTCTGATATGAACTATAATATAAACGAACAGAAACTTGGTTTTGACCGCGTCCTGCCATGGGAAGGACAGGTTCCGGTATTGGTAAAAGAAGGAGAACATTATTTTCTTCAGGTAAAAGCACCGGAGGCAGAGAAAGTTACATTTACAATGAATGAGGAAGAATTTCCATGCACCAGGGAAGATGACGGAATCTGGCGTATGGAGTATACTCTCAGGACAGGAATACAGTATGTGCAGTTGAAGATTGATGATGTAGAAGTTGTGACACCATTGCTTCCAATCACCTATGGTTATAGCCGGCCATATAATTATGTAGCACTTGAGATGAAAAATGAAGAGTTTTATCAGGTAAAAGATGTGCCGCACGGAAGTGTCCGCAGGGAATACTTTTTTTCAAAGGTTACCGGAGAGTGGGAGAGCTGCATGGTATACACTCCATATTGCTATGAAGAAGAAACAGAAAGAGAATTTCCGGTATTATATCTTCAGCATGGACATGGAGAAAATGAGATCGGCTGGACTGCGTCCGGAAAGGTGAATTTTATTCTGGATAATCTGATCGCAGAGAAGAAGGCGGTTCCAATGGTGATCGTTATGAGCAACGGAATGGTTCAGACAGTGACAGAAAAAGGTGAGAGAATCGTTGATTTTAAACTTTTGGAAAACCAGCTTCTGACAGATATTATGCCTTATATTGAGAAAAAATTCCGTGTCGGAAGGACGAAGAAGATGCGTGCGATGGCAGGTCTTTCCATGGGATCCTTACAGACGAGCATTATTGGATTTAAGCATCCGGAGTACTTTGACTCACTTGGAATATTCAGCGGATTTGTGACAGATATCATTCAGGGAAGCCCACTTGACATGGTTGACCGTGGAACCAGTGAGAATGAACATATGAAAATTTTGGATGATGCCAAAGTATTCAATAAAACATTTGACGTTTATTTCAGGGCAATGGGAGACAAAGATCCGTTCTGGGAGAATTTTGCACATGACGATCAGATATTAAATGAAAAAGGGATTGATCAGATACGAAACGTATATCCGGGAGCACATGACTGGAACGTATGGCGCATGTGCATTCATGATTTCGCACAGCTTATATTTAAATAAGAACTGCTTCATGGAAAAAGAAACAGGATGCAAAACAGATTAAGTTCATAAAGGAGATAAGGATATGGCTTTTTTACAGATTGATTATAAATCCGAAGCATTAATGCGGGGTGTCAATATTAAGGTGATACTTCCATCTGATGGCATGGCAGGGAAATGGGAACCACCTTATAAAACACTCTATTTACTGCCGGGTTACAGTGCAACTGCAACGGAGCTTATCACATACCTTGGGCTGAGAGGACAGTCTGAATTAAAAGGAATCGCGATCGTACTGCCGGATGGCGAGAATCTGTTCTATCAGGACATACCTGACCGTATGACTTTTTACAGCACTTATGTTGGAAAAGAACTGGTAGAGGTAACAAGAAAAATGCTGCCATTATCCACAAAGAGAGAGGATACCTTTATTGGCGGAATCTCTATGGGAGGATATGGTGCATTATATAATGGGTTTAAATATCGGGATACGTTTTCTAAAGTAGCAGCATTCTCGCCGGCTGCCGATGCCTGCATGCTTTTGGCAGAGTCCGAGGTACCTGGATTTTCAAAAGCACAGTTTGATGGAATTTTCGGAAACAGAGAAGCATACTATGGAAGCGAGTGTGATATGTGTACACAGTGGACAAGAAAAGATGTGAATAACAGACCGGAACTGTTTCTGTGCTGTGGAAAAGATGACCGCCTTGTATATGATGCGGTAGAAAAATTAGAAAATGCTTTACAAAAGGAAAATATTACTCATGAGTATCGCAGCGGACATGGCGATCATGAATTTTTCTACTGGGAACAGATGATGGATCCGGCATTTTCTTTTCTTGCAGGAATTGAGGAAGGAACAAAAGATAAACTGCTGATACCGGAGCAAGGAGAATAGGATGAATTATCGTATTGAGAAATTAAATGAACAGACGTGGCTGATAGAAGAATATAGTAATACGGCAAGTGCTTATATGTACCTGCTCACCGGAAAGGAAAGGGCATTATTGATCGATACCGGATTTGGAACAATCCCACTGAAATCAATATGTGAAGAACTTACTGTGCTTCCGGTCATTGTGGCACTGACGCATGGACATGTAGACCATATTGGCGGAACCGGAGCATTTGAGGAAGTATGGCTTGCAAAAGAAGACAAAGAACTTTATGAGGCACACAGCAGAGAGGATGTCCGTCATATTTTTACACAGGATGAGCTTCTCCCGGTAAAAGAAAATTGCAGTTATTTTGAGGATGAGATGGTATTTGAAATTGGTGACAGACCGGTGCGTGTGGTAAGGACACCGGGACATTCTGTCGGATCAGTATGTTTCCTTGATGAAAAGAATAGATGGATGTTCACCGGGGATACCTGCTGTAAGGCTCATGTACTGCTCCAGATGGAATTTGCGGCACCGATGCAGACCTATAAGGAATCACTGGAAAAGCTGATCGCTATGGAATCTCTCTACGATATTACCTGGCCGGGACATCATATCAAACCGGTCGAGAAACAGGTGATACGTGATTTCCTGACAGCTGTGGAAGGAATTACAGGTGGCACAATGGAAGGTGCCTGGACCGAGCTTCCTATGGGCAAAGCAAGACTGTTAGAGTATAAAGAAATCGGAATCGAATATTAGATAAAGTATGAGGCAGGAGATGTTTTAATCTTTTGCCTTTTTGTTGCATGAAAATTTAAAAGAGGCTATACTTTTTTGTATATTTCAAATTCATCAAAAATGTATGAAGTTTTTACAGATAGAATAGGAAGGACTCATCCATGGACATCAAAGACTGCATCATTTACGAAAAAACAATCCCTGCTCACCCGGCAGTATACGATGATTTTCCGGAGAATCTGCTGCCGGAACTGGCAGGGTATTTAAAAGAGCACGGAATTGAAAAATTATATTGTCATCAGACGGAAATGTTTGAGAAAGTGACTTCCGGGAAAAATGTTGTTATCACAACATCGACGGCGAGCGGCAAGACATTAAGCTTTCTGCTCCCGGTTTTACAGGACATTTTGAAAAATCCGCTGACAAGGGCAATCTTCATTTATCCGACCAAGGCACTTGCGGCAGACCAGTACCGTGCGATTGCACCGTATCTGGAATATTTTGGAGAGAACCGTATTGTGGCGGGCGTGTATGATGGGGATACGCCGGTGGCGGAGCGTACAAGAATCCGGCAGAGTGCCAATATTATATTGACAAACCCGGAGATGGTGAATGGGGCATTTTTGCCGAATCACAGCAAATACGGGTTTGATTTTATTTTTTCCAATTTAAAATACATTGTGATCGATGAGCTGCACACCTATCGTGGAGCGTTCGGTTCGCATCTGGCAAATGTGTTCCGAAGGCTTTCAAGAGTTTGCCGTTATTATCATTCCAATCCGCAGTTTCTTTGCAGTTCTGCGACAATCGCTAATCCGGTAGAGCTAGCAACGGAGATTTGTGGAAAGCAGTTTATACTTGTGGATAAGGACGGCTCACCTGCAGCAGAACGTGGATATTATCTCATCCAGCCACCGAAGATCATGGGGAAAGACGATAACTATTATGGTCAGGTTCGCATTACAACGGTAGCTGCAGAGCTTTTGCCGGAACTGATGGATGAAGGAAAAAATTTTATTGCGTTTACGAAGTCCAGAAAGAATGTGGAGATCGTCTTAAAAGAGACGAGAGACCATTTGGAAGCGGAGGGATTTTTAGGCACGCATAAGCCGGATGAAATCTCCGGTTATCGTGGCGGTTACACGCCGCTTGAGCGGAAACAGATTGAAAATCAGATGATCTCGGGAGAACTGATGGGACTTGTTTCCACGAATGCATTAGAACTTGGAATTGATATCGGAAAGATCAGTACCACGGTGTTAGTCGGTTATCCGGGCACCAGAGCCTCGTTCTGGCAGCAGACAGGGCGTGCCGGAAGAAGCGGGAAAAGGAGCAGCAACTATCTCATTCTCGACAATCAGCCGTTTGACCAGTACATTGCGCTTGAGCCGGGCTGGCTGTTTGAGGGAAGCAGTGAAAATGCTGTGATCGATAAGAATAATCTGATCATTGAACTGGCGCATATCCGTGCAGCAGCAGCGGAGATTCCTTTGACGCTTGATGATATTTCCCTGTTTCCGGATCTTGGCGAGGCAATCCCGGTACTTCTCCGCGCTGAGGAACTGTCGAGCCACAATGGAAAATTTGCGTGGTCTGGCGGTGAGTTCCCGGCGGGTGATTTTTCCATGCGCAATATTGACGAGAAGCGCTATAAGCTTCTGCACAAGGACAGCGGAAAAGAGATCACAGAGATGGACGAGAGTCAGGCGTTCCGCGAGCTTCACGATGGTGCGGTCTATATGCATGACGGCGTTGCCTATCAGGTGACAAAGCTTGATCTTGAGAGCCGGACTGCCTATGCAGTGCCATTTAATGGAAATTATTATACAGTCGCGGCAGGGGAAGCGAATGTGAAGATCGTTCACGAGAGTAAAAATATGCCGCTTGCGCGCACAGAGCTTCATTTTGGCGATGTCAATGTGAGCGATTACGTTTATATGTTTAAGAAAATGCAGTTTCACAATCATCAGAATCTTGGCTATGAGCAGTTACCGAAGGCACTCTCCAAAGACTATGATACGGAGAGTACCTGGATGCGTGTGCCGGAGAATGTGGTCAGGGTTTACCGCGGACTGATCCAAGTGAATGAGAATACGAAAATGGTGCGGAACAATTATTATGAGGGCGTCTGTTTTGCATTGAAAAATGCTGCCCGGATGGTGACGATGACAGAGCAGGAGGACATCGGGGTCATTACATCGGCGAATGCACTGGAACTTGCGTTTGACACAAGCTCGGACGTAGACATCTATTTTTACGATAAGTATGTGGGGGGACTTGGATTCTCTGAAAAGATTTATGATAATATGGAAGAGATTATCATAAATGCCGTGAAGCTTGTAAAAGGCTGTGGATGCAAAGATGGCTGTGCCGCCTGTGTGGGAGATTACCGGCTTGACAGGCAGATGGTACTTTTCGGACTGGAAAACCTGCTGGAACACTGGGATGTCCCGATGGGAGTGAAGACCGCAGAGCATGCGCCGTCCACGTTCAGGAGAAAAGAGTTCTCGTTTGAAAAGTTAGGAGAGCAGTGGCAGGAGTTCTGCAAAAAGATTAGTGAAAACGGAGAGAACTTTGCCGCATTTTTACAGACCGTTCCGGCGGTCGAAGTGAGAGAGCGGATGCTGATCTTAAAATTATCCAGCGCCTTTTATGCTGACTGGGTGATGGAGCCGGGAAACCGCGAGAGCCTTAAGAATATTATCAGTTATTATGCGGATGTGCCGGTTGGATTCCAGATCCAGGTGGCACTCGCAGATGAAGTGAGAGAGCCGGATAAGGACGCGATGGAGAAGATGGAGCGGAGGCTAAAATGAAAACAAGAGAAGAAGCAACAAAATACGGACTGTCATTTCCAGACACTTATCTGGAAACGCCGTTTCATGATCCAAACTGGGAGTTAGTGCGTGTGTATGGAAGCAAAAAGGCATTTTTGTGGGTATATGAGCGGAACGGATACATCAATCTGAATGTGAAAGTGCGCCCGGAGTGGCGCGATTTCTGGAGGGATGCCTATGCGTCCGTGCTTCCGGGATATCATCAGAATAAAGAACACTGGAATACGATCATTTTAGACGGGACAATCCCGGATAAGGATGTGAAGCAGATGATTGCAGAAAGCTATGACATTATCACAGACAGTCCGACGAAGCGTATTTATGAGGCGGTGAAAACCATTCCAAAAGGTAAAGTGGCAACTTACGGCAGGGTGGCAGAGCTTGCCGGAAATCCGAGAATGTCCAGAGCTGTTGGAAATGCCCTGCACCATAATCCGGACCCGGAGCATATCCCATGTTACCGTGTTGTGAATTCCAAGGGAGAATTAGCAGGGGCTTTTGCTTTTGGCGGAGAGAATGTACAGGCGAAGCTTCTGGAAGCAGATGGCATTGAAGTGGTGAATGGTAGAGTGGATTTGAAAAAATATGGAATTTGAGGATTGTAATAATAGATAAGTTCAAAAAGGAATATCCAAAGTGCAGTAAGGAGCAGTTTCTATTTCATTTCATGAAAAGAGAGATAGGAATTGCTTTTTTGACATGTAATCTGAAATCTGTCGGGTTGAAAATTAAAAATCAGTCGGAATGGAAATATAAAATACGTAGGAATAGAAATATAAAATCTATCTGGTTAAAAGTGCAAAAATTATCGGATTAGAATTGCAAAATCTATCGGATTAGAATATAATAAATCTTGAATATATGGGAATAATAGTTCCAGAAACATCCTTTCATTATATGGAGAAAAGTATGAATAAAAGAGATTATAAACCAAGAATGATTGATCGGAAATTAGAAGAATATCTAAACACATTTGGTGCAGTTTGTGTGGAGGGACCAAAGTGGTGTGGAAAAACATGGTCATCTTCATATCACAGCAATAGTGAGATTATGATAGGTAATCCGGATGGAAATTTTCAGAACAGACAACTGGCGGAAATGAGTCCGGCACTGGTTTTGGAGGGGGAAAGTCCGAGACTTATCGACGAATGGCAGGAAGTTCCACCACTGTGGGATGCGGTAAGATATAAAGTAGATCAAAGTGGGAAAAAAGGACAATTCATTCTCACAGGATCAGCAACACCGAACCACAAAGGCATACTGCATAGTGGAGCGGGAAGGATTGCAAGGCTTAGAATGCGTCCAATGTCATTGTACGAGAGTGGCAGCTCAAGTGGGGACATTTCTTTAGAAGCTATTTGTACTGGGGATGCGCCATCAAAGATAACGGGCGAAGTGGATTTAAGGAACATTATTGATTTTATTATCCGCGGTGGATGGCCTGCCAATCAGGAGACAACTTTAAAACAGGCAGCGTATCTGCCGGTGGAATATATTAACGCAGTGCTGGATGATGATGTATACCGGATTGATCATGTAAAAAGAGATAAACATAAAATGCAATTGTTATTGCGTTCACTTGCCAGAAATGAAGCAACAACGGTAACAAATAAAAAGTTAAAAAATGATATGAAAGAAATTGATGATGAAGATATTGATGTAGAAACCATTGCAAGTTATCTGGATATTTTTGACAGATTATTTTTAACAGATAATCAAAAGCCTTATGATTCGAAATTACGTTCTTCTGTAAGAGTGAAACAGGCTGAAAAAAGACACTTGTCTGATCCGTCATTAGCAGCGGCACTTTTAAAAGCAACACCGGAAATGTTATTGAATGATTTGAATACATTGGGATTTTTGTTTGAAGCTCTCTGTGAGAGAGACATGAAAATTTATGCGGAATCGTTCGATGCGGAATTATATCACTATCAGGACTATAATAACAACGAAATGGATGCGGTTATCTCACTGCCGAATGGAGAATGGTGCGGTTTCGAGATAAAACTTGGGGCAAATCAGATTGATGCGGCGGCACAAAATTTAACACGTATCCGTGATGAGATAAGGAAAGATGGGGGAAAAGAGCCGGCAGCCTTATGTGTTGTCTGTGGACTTTCCAATGCAGCATATATGCGCCCGGATGGAGTCTATGTAGTGCCAATCACAGCATTGAAAAATTAATTTGTTATAGAAAAAGCAGGGAACACCATTGAATTTGAATTACACACAACAGCTACAACGTCTAAATGAATACCAGAAAGCAGCCGTTTTCGATGAGAGCAGCGCCTGTCTTGTGAACGCCAATGTGGGAAGCGGTAAGACGACGGTTCTTATCACAAAGGTCATGTATCTGCATTACGAGAAGCAGATTCCATATGAAAAGATGGTCGTTCAGACTTTTACGAATAAGGCTGCGGATGAGATCAAAGAGCGTCTGTATGCGCTGGAGCCGGAGATCGCAGAGGAACAGTTGTGGGGCTTTGGAACATTTCACAGTGTGTGTCTTACGATGTTGAAGAAAATGCTTCCGGTGGAAAATCTGGGTTATACCAAAGAATTTATGGTGATGGATCCGGACGAAGAACTTGAGATGGCAGAGCAGTTGATCTTAACTTATCAGCTGAAAATCAAATATAAGAACCGGCTGAAAAAGCGTCTGGAACAGAAAAACAGCAAATATCAGGATGATATTGAAAAATTAAAGGCATTGCTAAAGGAAGAGAAGATACGTCAGGATAAAATGACGTTTGACGAGCTGCTGGAAAACACATGTAAATTGGTGAAGATGTCAGCAGAAATAGAAGAAGTATCAAAAAAGAATGCGAACTTGCAAGACAACGAGAATACAAGAATGCAAGATATCTCCTGGATCATCGTGGACGAAGTTCAGGACAGCGATGAGAAACAGTTAGAGCTCATCGACTGTCTGAAAAAACCACAGAGCTGTTTTTTCGCAGTAGGTGATCCGAATCAGGTCATTTACAGTTGGCGTGGAAGTGCTTTTCATATTTTTTATCAGCTGAAGACCAAGTATCAGGCAACGGAGCTGACACTTCCGGTAAATTACCGTTCCAGCAGTGAAATCCTTGCAGTGGCACGGTGCTTTATGCAGCAGGGAGGCACATTGCAGGGCGGCAGGGAGAGCGGTGATAAAATTCAGATCCGGAATATGTATGATCCGTTTCAGGAGGCAGACTATCTTGCAGGCAGGATCAGGGAACTGCATGCGTCAGGACTTCCATATCGGGAAATAGCAATCTTTTACCGTTTGCAGAATCAATCGGAAATTTTTGAACATGTTTTTGAAAAAGAAGGCATTCCATTTGAAGTTTCGTTAAAAAAGACTGTGAAAGACATCCCGGTTCTGGACTGGCTGATCAAGGTACTGCGTTTTTCTGTCAATCCGAAAGATAAAAGCTCCGGTATTGCAGTGCTTGCGGATAAGAAATATGGAGACGGCATGTCGGTGAAGGAAGCGGAGAAAACGATCAATATTCTGAGTGAAACCCGAAAAACACAGACAGAGATTTTAAAGTCAGAAAATGCGAAAAGCGGATCAGACATCTGTGAAAAAATGCTTGAATTTTCAAAAGTATATGCATCAAAACAGGTTGCACTTCCAGAAGACCTCTGGAGCTATTTTTCTCTGGAAAATCATCTTCATCCAACGACAGCTTCGTATGTAGAAGACAGAACTTATGTCATGGACTTTTTTACTCGCATGATCACCTACCAGAAAGAGCAGCAGAAAAATGTCGTGGAAGGTTTTTCGGAATTTTTAAATATGGCGTCTTTGTATGGAATGAATATTTTGAAAAAAGAGATACATAATGAGAACGATACCGTAAAGCTTATGACACTTCATGCATCCAAAGGGTTGGAATTTTCCCATGTTTTTATCACAGGTGTGAATTATGGGCTGATTCCATTGCAGACCAAAAGTTTTGAGGAGGAAGAGGAGGAACAGCGTCTCTTTTTTGTCGGAATCACAAGGGCAAAAGAACATCTGGAACTTTCCTATTACACAAGTCCGGGACAGTACCGGGCAGCACCCGGGCCGAGCAGATATCTGCGCATGATACCGGGAAATCTGGTCGAAGGACAGGAGAAGGACAAGGAGTCCTCGGCAACGCATTTACAGGATCTGAAGCGCCAGATCCTTGCAGAGCGTGGAGAGCATAGAGAACTGCAGGAAGCCGGCAAAATATCAGGGGGCAAAAATCCGTCGGCGAATACAGGAACAAAGAACATTTCGGCAGGAAATGAAACTGTAACCACAGAAAAACGCCGCGTCCGTCATCCAAAATACGGCACAGGTTCCGTGGTAAGAGAGGATGACATGATGCTCACTGTTGACTTTGACGATTATGGAGAAAAAGAACTCATGAAAATGTTCGGCGGTCTGGAAGAATTGTCGTGATACTTATGCCTTGTCAGGTATCGGGCGGCTATGAAAAAGAATAGCGTACTTGTACAAAAAAGAAAACAATTCCTACCTTGACAAGGGGAAATAATGCGTTATAATACTTATATCATATCAAATAACTAGGAAATATCAATTACAAACTAATTTAGAGATAGAAAGAGGTACAAAGATATGAGTAAACTGATTTACTTAGATAATGCAGCAACAACGCAGGTATATCCGGAAGTGTTACAGGAGATGCTTCCATATTTTTCAGAAGTATACAGCAATCCATCTGCAATTTACAGTTTTGCATCTGAGAGCAAAAAGGCAGTTGATAAAGCAAGGACTTCCGTGGCAGGACTGATCAATGCGAAGACAGATGAGATTTATTTTACAGGTGGCGGCAGCGAGTCTGATAACTGGGCATTAAAGGCAACCGCAGACGCTTATGCGTCCAAAGGAAAACACATCATCACAAGCACGATCGAACATCATGCGATCCTTCACACCTGTGCTTACCTTGAGAAAAAAGGTTTTGAGATCACATATGTGAACGTTGACGAAAACGGTAAAGTAAAACTGGACGAGTTAGAGGCAGCAATCCGTCCTGATACAATCCTGATTTCCATAATGACAGCAAATAACGAGATCGGAACCATCCAGCCGGTCAGGGAGATCGGACGTATCGCACATGAACATGGCGTATTATTCCACACGGACGCTGTACAGGCATTTGGACATATTCCGATCGATGTGGACGAGATGAACATTGATATGCTGAGTGCCAGCGGTCACAAGATCAACGGACCAAAGGGAATCGGTGTAATGTATATCAGAAAAGGCGTGAAGATTCTTTCCTTCATCCACGGTGGTGCGCAGGAGAGAAAACGTAGAGCCGGAACTCTGAACGTACCGGGTATCGTAGGTATCGGCAAAGCAGCCGAGATCGCAAAAAATACCATGGCAGAGAGAAGTGCAAAAGAGATCAACTTAAGAGATCATCTGATCGACCGTATTTTAACAGAAATCCCATATGTGAGATTGAACGGTGACAGACATGACCGTCTGCCAAACAACGTAAACGTATGCTTCCGTTATATCGAGGGTGAATCCATGTTGATCTTATTAGATCAGGCAGGTGTCTGTGCATCCAGTGGTTCTGCATGTACTTCCGGATCCTTAGACCCGTCTCATGTATTGCTTGCGATCGGACTTCCTCATGAGATCGCACACGGTTCTCTTCGTCTGACACTTTCCGAGAAGAATACCGTAGAAGAGATCGATTTTGTTGTAGACGAGTTAAAGAAGATCATTGAACGTTTGAGAAGCATGTCCCCATTATATGAGGATTTCGTAAAAAAACAGAATAAATAAATTTTTCAATCACATGATTTTACAGTGATCAAAATAACAGGTTATTTCAAAGAAAGCAGGATAAAAAATATGTATAGTGAAAAAGTAATGGATCATTTTAACAACCCAAGAAACGTTGGAGAGATTGAGAATCCAAGCGGTGTCGGTACCGTTGGTAATGCAAAATGCGGCGACATCATGAGAATGTATCTTGACATTGATGATAACGGGATCATCCAGGATGTAAAGTTTAAAACATTTGGATGTGGCGCAGCCGTTGCAACAAGCAGTATGGCAACCGAACTTGTAAAAGGAAAAACAGTACAGCAGGCGTTGGAAGTGACAAATAAAGCCGTTATGGAAGCTTTAGACGGACTTCCACCAGTGAAGGTTCACTGCAGCCTGTTGGCAGAGGAAGCAATTCACGCTGCATTATGGGATTACGCAGAGAAAAACCATATCACGATCGAGGGACTGGAGAAACCGGTGAACGATATTTCTGAGAAAGAAGAAGGCGAAGAGGAAGAGTACTAAGCGCTTTTTTCGGAAGGCACATCAGACTGTCAGGCAGATTTATGAAAAAGGTAAACTGCCGGCAGTCTTTTTTGTGCAATGGGAAAATTCTCATATCTATTTCATTCCAGTTATGGTAAAATATAGCTATTGCAAAAAGCAGAATAGCAGATTATAAGGAAAATGAATTGAGGATAAAGAGATAATGGAAGATTTACAGGTAGAAGATTTTAATGATCCAATAGAACATAAAGCTGAGCAGACGGCAGACGGTATTAAGACACCGGAAAAGCAGGAGAGTGATGAGGAACAAACCTCCATTTTCAAAGAGATCATGAGCTGGGTGATCCCATTTGCAATTGCCTTAGTGGCAGCGCTTCTCATCAAAAACTTTCTGATCATCAATGCGGACGTTCCAACCGGATCAATGGAGAATACAATCCTGCCGGGAGACCGTTTTATCGGAAACCGGCTTGCATATGTGGTTGGAGAGCCAGAGAGAGGGGATATTGTTGTATTCCGGTATCCGGATGATGAGAGCGAGATCTATGTGAAGCGTGTGATCGGGCTTCCGGGGGATACCATCGATATTGAGGATGGAAAAATATATATCAATGGATCGACAGAGCCTTTACAGGAGGACTATCTGAAAGAAGAATGGACTGTTGCCACAGGTCCATATACATTTGAGGTGCCGGAGGGATCGTACTTCATGATGGGAGATAACAGGAATGATTCCTGGGATGCAAGATATTGGAGCAACACTTATGTGACAAAAGACAAAATTTTAGGGAAAGCACTTTTTACTTACTGGCCTTTTGCACATTTTGGAAAACTGGAATAAAAAAGGAAGCGTGACATGGTAACATTATTAGCAAAAATATTTATCAAAGACTCAGAAGATAAAATAAAACAGCGCGAGGCATACGGAATGCTGTGCGGTGTGATCGGTATATTATTTAATGTACTGCTTTTTATCGGTAAATTTCTCGCAGGAACTTTAAGCAATTCCATTGCGATCACAGCAGATGCCTTTAACAACCTTTCAGATGCAGGTTCTTCGATCGTGACACTGCTTGGCTTCAAGCTTGCAGGGGCAAAACCGGATACGGAGCATCCATTTGGACATGGAAGGATTGAGTATGTTTCCGGCCTGGTTGTGGCTGCGGCAATCCTTTTGATGGGTTACGAACTCGTCCGTGACTCCATCGGAAAAATCATGCATCCGGAGGAAACAGAGTTCACGCTCCTTGTGGCAGTGATCCTGATCGCATCCATTCTTGTGAAACTATATATGGCATATTATAACCGTGCTATTGGAAAAAAACTGGATTCTGCAGCGATGAAAGCGGTTGCCACAGACAGTTTAAGTGATACCGCAGCGACAACGGTCGTGCTTCTGGCATCCGTATTTACCCATTTTACAGGAATCAAAATTGATGGCTACTGCGGTCTGGTTGTGGGCTTATTAGTCGGTTATGCAGGTTTTGACGCTGCCAGAGAGACATTAAATCCATTGCTTGGACAGCCGCCGGCACATGAATTTGTAGAAAAAATAGATGAGATCGTAATGTCACATTCGGAAGTATGCGGAATGCATGATCTGATCGTCCACGATTACGGTCCGGGCAGACAGATGATCTCATTGCATGCAGAAGTTCCGGCAGAGGGAAATATTTTGGAACTGCATGATGTGATAGACAATATTGAGAATGAACTGCGCGAGACACTTGGCTGTGAGGCAACGATCCACATGGATCCGGTCGTGACTTCGGATGAGCATGTGAGTGAGACGAAAGCAGCTATGGTATCTCTGATCAAGGCAATTGATGAAGATTTGTCCATTCACGATTTCAGAATGGTGAGTGGTGGGACACATACGAACCTCATTTTTGACATTCTCGCGCCATTTGGATTCCGTCTGACGGACGAGGAACTGCTCACAGAAGTGCTCCAGTCTGTGCATGAACATTTCGGTGATAACTATTACGTGGTGACGAAAATCGATCATTCTTACATATAAAAGTCGTCAATTGATAATCCCCGGATTTTCTTCTGAAATGCCGAGAAAAAGCTATAGACAACATGAAAAACACCAGATTTATTTTTATTTAAATGAATCTGGTGTTTTTACATTATACAAAAAAGTTTTTGAAACCTCATCCCCGGGTTGTGTATCTAATATATGAAAGGTGGGTGAAAGATGAAAAAAGAAGAGTACTCTTTAGTTTATAAAGCAATTCATGG
>ENA-UEQW01001468-UEQW01001468.1-human-gut-metagenome-genome-assembly--contig:-NODE-1468-length-19440-cov-6.916439_pt1 | contig 19440 bp, 13 predicted proteins | sample MGYA00242947_ERZ507947 | MGnify/ENA primary metagenome ERZ507947 (study PRJEB26167, sample SAMN06115421) | human gut metagenome | host: Homo sapiens | place: China:Guizhou | collected 2015-03-17... | reverse complement strand
TTGATGAAATAATTAATAAGAGGAGACAGAATATGCAAGTTATTTTGAAAGAAGACGTAATCAACTTAGGTTACAAGGACGATATCGTAACGGTTAAAGACGGTTACGGACGTAACTTTCTAATCCCCACGGGTAAAGCAGTTATCGCATCTGAGTCTGCAAAGAAAGTATTGGCTGAAAACTTGAAACAACGTGCTCACAAGTTGGCTAAGATTAAAGAGGATGCTCAGGCTTTGGCTGCTAAGTTGGAAGGCGTTGCCCTGACAATCGGTGCTAAGACAAGCTCTACAGGTACGATCTTCGGTTCTGTAACGAATATCCAAGTGGCTGATGCATTGGCAAAAGCCGGTTTCGAGGTAGACCGTAAGATTATCTATATCAAGGAATCTGTTAAGGAAGTTGGCAATTACAAAGCTACCTTGAAACTTCACAAAGAAGTATCGGTAGAAGTTCCTTTTGAAGTAGTTTCTGAATAATCCTATACCGGATCTATAAATGGAAAGGGCGATTCCTTGCGAATTGCCCTTTTTTTATTTCAGATCAGCCCAGTTTAACTCATCAAAAAACATTACATTTGTCCCGAATTTGCAAGAAATTTTTAAAGTGGTAAAAAGAACTTTTCTATATATCAATTTGGTGATAGCCTTGTTTTTTGTTTTACCTGTGTCGCAGGCAAAGGAAAAGACGTTTACGGTGGTGATCGATGCCGGGCATGGGGGGAAAGACCCTGGTGCGCGTGGTTCGTCCATCAATGAAAAGGCTATTAATCTGGCGGTAGCTCTTAGGCTCGGTAGCCTGATATCGGAAAAGCATGATGATGTGAAAGTCATTTATACACGCAAAACGGATGTCTTCATCGAATTGGACGAGAGAGCGAATATCGCCAACCGGAATAAGGCGGACCTGTTTATCTCCATTCATACGAATGCGGTGAAGAGAGGCAGTTCCGTATCGGGAACGGAGACTTATACATTAGGTTTGGCCCGTACGGATGAGAATCTGGAAGTCGCTATGCGCGAAAACTCAGCAATCCTTTTGGAAGATAATTATCTGCAGAAGTATGAAGGTTTCGATCCGACTTCTTCCGAATCGTATATTATTTTCGAATTTATGCAGAATAAGCATATGGAGCAGAGCATTAGCTTGGCTTCGGAGGTGCAGAAATGTTTTGCTTCGGCCAAGCGTAATAACAGGGGAGTGCGGCAGGCGGGTTTCCTTGTGCTGCGTAAGACGAGCATGCCGAGTATTCTTGTGGAATTAGGGTATATCTCGAATCCTGCGGAAGAACGCTTCATGAGAACGAAGGAAGGGCAAAATAAACTGGCAACCGCCATTTATAATGCTTTTACAAAATATAAGTGGGAGTATGACCGCAAGCGCGGTGCGTTGGCGGGAAATGCAAGTGCTGCTCCTATATTGGAAGTTGTAGATAATATTGGTGATAATCAACCGATTTCTGCGCCTCCTGGAAGCGAAGAGTATATTCGCCAAAAGAACAAGATGGAGGAGTCCAACCAGAGTCGCGTGTCCAAGTCGGCAGTCTCCGCGAAGCAAGCGGGTCGGGTTAAAAAGGGGCAAACGATTTATAAAATACAAATACTTACCTCGGATAAAAAACTTTCTTCCGGTTCTAAATTGTTTAAAGGATATAAGAATGTCGATTACTTTATTGAGAAAGGCATTTACAAGTATACATACGGCGAGACGACAAGTTTCGATTCTATCCGCAAGTTGCGCCGGCGGGTAGCGAAAGATTTTAAGGACGCTTTTATAGTCGCCTTTAAAGATGGAAAGAAAGTGAAATATTGATAGTAACAGAATTTATATTTATATATACAGAGAAGAAATGAAAAATGTATTCACCAAAGAAGCAAAGATCGGACTTGTGTCTATAGTCAGTCTGGCATTGCTATATTTAGGAATTAATTATTTGAAAGGGATCAATCTGTTTAAACCGACAAATCATTATGTGGTGGCTTGTACGAATGTAAAGGGAGTGACGGTTTCGAGTCCTGTATTTGTAGAAGGTTTTAAAGTCGGTCTGGTGCGTGAGATAGTTTATGACTATGATGCCGTCGATAAGATTTCGATCGATATCAGCCTGGAAGACCACATGAAAATTAATAAAGGCAGTTATATCACGATTGTGAACAGCTTCCTCGGTGGCGGTGAATTGCATATCCATCTGAACAAGTATGTGGACGACTATCTGAAGCCCGGTGATACGATCGAGGGGCGGATGGAGTCGGATATGATGCAATCCGTGCAGGAAAAGATTCTCCCGCAGGTGGAACTGCTCTTGCCGAAGATCGATTCGATTCTGGGCGGTTTGCAAACGCTGGTAAATCATCCGGCATTGGCCCAGTCTTTGAATAATATAGAGACAACGACTAATAGTCTGGCTGTTTCTTCCCGCCAGCTCAACCAGATGCTGAGCAAGGATGTGCCGGGCATTATGAGCGATCTGAAGGTCATCACCGGAAACTTTGCCGATGTCAGCACGGATTTGAAAAAACTGGATCTGGCAACGACCGTGAATGCGGTGAATGCAACATTGGATAACGTGGAACAGATGACGCGTAAGCTGAACTCAAAGGATAATAGTATGGGACTCCTGTTGAACGACCGTGCTCTTTACGATAACCTGAACAGTACGGCAGACAATGCCTCCAAGCTTTTGCTCGATTTGAGGCAGAACCCCAAAAGATATGTACATTTTTCTGTATTTTAAGATTGCATAAGATTTGTTGTACAAATCTGTTTATTTAGAATTATTCCAATTAAACGAAAAAATATAAAATACAGAAGTTTGACTTCTCTAAGGCCTTTAGATTGAGAAGTATAACTGGATCGAAAGGCCTTTTTTGAAGTCGGTTGCCAGAGATGGCAAGGAGCTAAAGAATGCTCTTAAACAAAGGTTTTTTGTGATTCTGATATTTTAAAATGAAGATATTCAGATTGTTGGAATTAACTGCCTGACAATAAACGGGATATTGAACAATCAAAAGTTCCAAACAAAATGATACTTTTTTTTTCGGAATTAATTTCTAAACTTTGTAGTCGTAAAAATAAAAATTGAAGTTGTAAGTAGAGTTGGGAGAGTAAAAAATCATGCAGACTGAATATCAAACTTTGTGGAATAAATGCCTCGCAGTCATTAAGGACATTGTCCCTGAGGCCGCTTTTAACACATGGTTCAAGCCTATCATACCATTATCATACGAGGATAATAAATTTACGATTCAAGTACCCAGCCAGTTCTTTTACGAGTATCTGGAAGAGAAGTATGTGAACGTATTGAAAGTTACTTTATATCGTGTGATAGGACAGGGTACGATATTGAACTATCGTATCAAAGTCGTTGATAAGGTAAAGGAAGATGGCATGATTACTTTACCTACCGGTAATGACGCTCCCCGTACCGGTAAGAAAAGTGCGGATATCCCTTCTCTATTCGAGTCTAAAGCTCGTCAGGATTGGGATTCTCATTTGAACCCTAAATACAACTTCGATAATTATTTTGAAGGGACAAGCAATCGTCTGGTCCGTTCTTCGAGCGAGGCTATCGCACAGGAACCGGGAAAGACCTTTAACCCGATGTTTGTATTCGGGGCGTCCGGTGTGGGAAAGACCCACTTATGCCATGCGATCGGTAACCGCATTCAGGAGATCCATCCGGAAAAGAAGGTGCTGTATATATCAGCCCACCTTTTTACCGTACAATACACGGAAGCCATCCGGAAAAATACGACAAATGATTTCATGTATTTTTATCAAGGCGTGGATGTGTTGATTCTGGACGATATCCAGGAACTGATCGGTAAAGATAAGACACAGAATACATTTTTCCATATATTCAATCACTTGCATCTGCTGGGCAAACAGTTGATCCTTACTTCCGATAAAGCTCCCGTCGATTTGCAGGGAATGGAGGAACGTTTGATTACCCGTTTGAAATGGGGGCTGACGGCAGAGCTGGATCGCCCGGATTTGGATTTGCGCAAGAAAATCCTGAAGAATAAGATCAGCCATGACGGTGTGGTGATTCCGGATGACGTGTTCAATTTTATTGCAAGCAACGTGACGGAGAATGTACGCGATGTGGAAGGTATCGTTGCGTCCTTGCTGGCTTATTCTACGGCGTTCAACCGGATGATCGACCTGCCATTGACCAAACAGGTGGTGAGCCGCGTCGTAAAACTGGAAAAGAAGCAGGTGTCTGTGGAATCGATTCAGGATGTAGTCTGTAAATACTATAATCTGGAACTAGCCGCTATCCAGACCAACTCACGCAAGCGGGAAATCGTGCAGGCACGTCAGGTTACGATGTACCTGGCGAAGAAGTATACCGATAGTTCTTTTTCTCATATCGGGAAGATCGTCGGGAAGCGTGACCATGCAACCGTCTTGCATGCCTGTAAGACGGTAAGGGACCAGATCGAAACGAATAAATCTTTCCGTTCTTCGGTAGAAGAGATCGAGGCTTTGCTCAAGGCTTGATTTGATGATATATTTATATGAAAGGATGCGCTTCCGGGTTGCGTCCTTTTTCTATTTTGAGAAAATCTTATTGTAGTGTCGGTTCTCTTTTTGGAAAACTTTTTGAATTGAAAAAAAAGGTAAACTGTTGATAAATAGCATGGTCGGTCTGTGGAAGGGATAACTTGTCGACAATGTATATTTTCTTTATTGAATAATTTGGCTAATCCATAAACAATGCTTAAACTTGCACATCATTAAACTTAAAACAATCGTGAATCGTAAAACTTACACCTTCGATGAAGCGTTTAAAGCTTCACTGGACTACTTTACCGGTGACGAATTGGCCGCAAAAGTATGGGTAAATAAGTATGCCTTGAAGGATGCATTCGGAAATATCTATGAGGAGTCTCCCGTAGACATGCATCACCGCTTGGCAAGTGAAATTGCCCGTGTAGAAAAGAAGTATCCTAACCCTCTGTCGGAAGAGGAACTCTTTGCCCTGTTTGATCATTTCCGTTACATCGTGCCGCAAGGAAGCCCGATGACGGGAATTGGCAATGATTTTCAAATTGCCTCACTCTCTAACTGTTTTGTAATCGGATTGGATGGAGATGCCGATTCATATGGTGCGATTATTCGAATTGATGAGGAACAAGTGCAGTTGATGAAACGTCGTGGCGGTGTTGGTCACGATTTATCACATATTCGTCCGAAAGGATCTCCTGTTAAGAACTCGGCGTTGACATCGACCGGATTGGTTCCTTTTATGGAACGTTACTCAAATTCAACCCGCGAAGTGGCCCAGGACGGCCGTCGTGGTGCCTTGATGCTTAGTGTTTCCATCAAACATCCGGATTCGGAATCGTTTATCGATGCCAAGATGACGGAAGGGAAGGTGACGGGGGCTAACGTTTCTGTGAAGATCGATGATGAATTTATGCAGGCCGTAATCAACGGAACTCCTTATAAACAACAATATCCGATCGACTCGTCGGAACCTACCAATGTGAAGGAAATCAATGCGGCCGAACTTTGGAAGAAAATCATTCATAATGCATGGAAGTCGGCTGAACCCGGTGTGCTTTTCTGGGATACGATCTTGAGAGAGTCTGTTCCCGATTCGTATGCGGATCTCGGATTCCGTACGGTTTCGACCAACCCTTGCGGTGAGATCCCCTTGTGCCCGTATGATAGCTGCCGTCTGTTGGCAATCAACTTATATTCGTATGTTGTCAATCCTTTCACAAAAGAGGCTTATTTCGATTTTGATCTGTTCCGGAAGCATGTTATCCTGGCGCAACGTATCATGGATGATATCATCGACTTGGAATCAGAAAAGATAGAAAAGATTCTGGAGAAGATCGATGCCGATCCCGAATCATTGGAAGTAAAACAGAGCGAACGCCACCTGTGGGAGAAGATACAGAAGAAGACTTTGCAAGGACGTCGTACCGGTGTGGGCATCACAGCCGAAGGCGATATGATTGCCGCCTTGGGATTGCGCTACGGCACGGAAGAAGCGACTGAGTTTGCCGAGAAGGTACAGAAGATGTTGGCTTTGGCAGCCTATCGTTCTTCTGTGGAAATGGCCAAAGAACGTGGTGCATTTGATATCTATGATGCAAAGCGCGAAGAAAAGAATCCGTTTATCAACCGTCTGCGTGAAGCCGATCCGGAGCTGTATGACGACATGGTGAAATACGGTCGCCGTAATATCGCCTGTCTGACGATAGCACCGACAGGAACGACCAGCTTGATGACGCAGACTACTTCGGGTATCGAACCGGTGTTCCTGCCCGTTTATCGCCGTCGCCGCAAGGTGAACCCGAACGATGCGGAAGCTCGTGTTGACTTTGTCGACGAAACAGGTGACGCATTCGAAGAATATATCGTATTCCATCATAAATTTGTAACCTGGATGTTGGCCAACGGCTTCTCTGCTTCCAAAAAATATACACAAGAAGAAGTGGAAGAACTGGTTGCTAAGTCTCCTTACTATAAAGCGACGTCAAACGATGTCGACTGGTTGCAGAAAGTCCGTATGCAGGGACGTATTCAGAAATGGGTGGACCACTCCATCAGCGTAACAATCAACCTGCCGGCCGATGTGACGGAAGACCTTGTGAACTCCCTGTATGTGGAAGCCTGGAAGTGCGGTTGTAAGGGCTGTACGGTTTACCGTGACGGTTCCCGCTCAGGTGTATTGTTGTCTACGGATAACAAGAAGAAGAAAAAAGAAGATTGCAACTGTATGGAGCCGCCGGTTATCGTGGCTACCCGTCCGCGCGAACTGGAAGCCGACGTGGTGAAATTCCAGAACAACCGTGAGAAGTGGATTGCATTTGTCGGTCTGCTGAATGGTCGCCCGTACGAAATCTTTACCGGTCTTGCCGATGACGATGAAGGTATCATGTTGCCGAAGAACGTTTCGAAGGGTAGCATTATCAAGAGCTATGACGAGGACGGCCAGAAGCATTACGACTTCCAGTTCAAGAATAAGCGTGGTTACAAGATGACGATCGAAGGTCTGGACGGCAAGTTCAATCCGGAATTCTGGAACTATGCCAAGCTGATCTCCGGTGTCTTGCGCTACGGTATGCCGATCGACCAGGTGATCAAGCTGGTTCAAGGTATGGAACTGAATAACGAATCTATCAACACTTGGAAGAACGGTGTGGAACGCGCTTTGAAGAAATACCTGCCGAACGGTACGGAGGCAAAAGGCCAGAAATGCCCGAATTGCGGACATGAGACACTTGTCTACCAGGAAGGTTGTCTGATCTGTACCAATTGCGGTGCTTCGAGATGCGGATGAAAAGATTTATGGTTTATGATTTATGATTTATCATTGACGCTAAATGATAAATCATAAATCGTGAATAATATCCCATGAATCATAAATCATAAATATAAAAGTACCATGAAAGTCACCTTTAATATCAACTTCCATACCGTTTGGGGGCAGAAGTTATGTGTTGTAGGGTCGATTCCTGAGCTGGGTTCCTGGGAACCTGCTTTGGCAAAAGAAATGAGTTATAAGGGAGATGGAAACTGGCAGCTTGAACTGGAAGTGACCTCTCCTGTCAAGGATATAGAATACAGATATTTCCTGAGTGTAAACGACAAGCAGATATTCGAGGAATGGGAAAAGAACCATCAGGTATTCTTTATCGGCCAGGCAGACCAATATACACTATATGATTATTGGCAGGTTCGTCCTGCTAATCTGGCCTTTTATTCCTCAGCATTTACTAAAAGTTTGTTTGCACATCCGTGTAATACGCATGAGCGGGTGGTGAAGAGCGGTAAGAGACTTACGATCAAGATCTCTGTTCCGCGTGTCGAAAAGAACCAGCGCGTGGCTATCACCGGAAATCAGGACTGTTTGGGCAATTGGCATCCTGATAAAGCGTTAATATTGAGTTGCGACACCTTTCCCGTCTGGCATATAGACTTGGATGCGGGGGAGATTTCCTATCCGTTGGAATATAAGTTTCTGATCTGCGATGATCAGCAGCAGCCTTTATATTGGGAAGAAGATGAGAACCGTGTCTTGAATCTGCCTTCGCAACAGGTGGGAGAGACGGTGATCGTTTCGGGCCTTTATTTTCGTGATAACCTGCCTTTATGGCGGTGTGCCGGTTCGGTGATCCCGGTCTTTTCCTTACGTTCGGAGAAGAGCTTCGGAGTCGGTGACCTGGGGGATTTGCGTATGTTGGTGGATTGGGGCAGGAAAACGTGTCAACGTATCATCCAGGTGCTTCCTATGAACGACACGACGACGACGCATACCCGTACCGATTCGTATCCTTATAGCGCCATTTCGATTTACGCCCTTCATCCGATGTACATCAGCCTGCCCGATCTGGGAGAGCTGGCAGATCCGGAAAAGGCGGCCTTTTTTGCCCGGAAACAGGCAGAGTTGAACGGACTGGATGCCGTCGATTACGAACAGGCGGTTCGATATAAGCTGGAATATTGCCGGGAATACTTCAGGCAGGAGGGCGAGGCGATCTTGTCCACCTCTGAATATCGGGAGTTTTTCGCGCAAAACGAGTCTTGGCTGATGCCTTATGCCGCCTATTGCTACTTGCGTGACATGTACCGGACTTCCGACTTCACGCAATGGAAAGAGAACTCCGTATTCGATAAGAACACTATTCGTGAACTTTGTTCCGTGGGAGGCAAGGCATATCCGGAAATATCTTTCTTGTATTTCCTGCAATATGTCCTGCATACCCAGTTTAAGGGCGTTTCCGATTATGCCCGCAAGAACGGGATCGTGCTGAAAGGCGATTTGCCTATAGGAGTGAACCGTACGAGTGTCGAGGCATGGATGGAACCGAAATACTTTAATATGAACGGTCAGGCCGGTGCTCCGCCCGACGATTTCTCCGTAAATGGTCAGAACTGGGGGTTCCCGACCTATAATTGGGATATGATGGAGAAAGATAATTTCTCCTGGTGGAAGAAACGTTTCCGTAAATTGGAAGATTATTTCGATAGTTTCCGTATCGATCATATCTTAGGCTTTTTCCGTATCTGGGAAGTACCGTCGGAGTATGTTCAGGGACTTTGCGGGCATTTCAACCCTGCTTTGCCGCTTACCCCGAACGAAATCGAACAGTATGGCTTGGATTTCAATGAAGCGCGCCTGACTACCCCTCATATCAACCGCGAGTTCCTGCCCGAATTGTTTGGCGATCAGACGGAAGAAGTGATCGGTGCGTTCCTGGCCCAGTCATCATCGCGGCATTTCGTGTTGAAACCTTTCTGCGATACGCAACGCAAGGTGGAAGCTCTGTTTGCCGGAAAGACGGATGAGGCATCCCTTCGGATTAAGAAAGGACTGTTTGCCATAGCCAATGAAGTGCTGTTCCTGCGCGATCCGCGTGAGCCGGATAAATTCCACCCGCGTATTTCGGCTAGCCAGTCCTACTTGTATCGCGAGTTGAGCGCTTCTGACCAATATGCTTTTGACCAGTTATATTGGAACTTTTTCTATCACCGCCATAATGAGTTCTGGAAAGCTCAAGCCTTTAACCGCCTGACTCCGCTGGTAGGCAGTACGAACATGTTGGTTTGTGGCGAAGACTTAGGAATGATCCCGGAATCCGTCCCCGATGTGATGAACAAATTGCAGATATTCAGTCTGGAAATAGAACGTATGCCCAAGACTCCGCAACGTGAATTTTCGGACTTGTACAACCTGCCTTATCATTCGGTTTGTACGACATCCACCCACGATATGACACCGCTCCGTAGCTGGTGGAAAGAGGACCGTGCTAAGATACAGCGTTATTATAATAATGTTCTGGGATATGCCGGGGATGCGCCAGAGGAATGTACGGCAGATTTGGCGACGCAGATCGTTTCCAACCACCTGGCGACGGCTTCGATGCTGGCTATAATCCCTATACAGGACTGGTTTGCAATGGATGACTCCATCAAGCGGAAAGATTACGAAGCGGAACGCATCAACGTCCCGTCCGATTCAAACCATTATTGGCGATACAGGATGCACATCACGTTGGAGAAACTGATCGAGGCAGACTGCCTGAATAACAAGATTACGGAACTGATTAGGAATTCGGGGAGAAAATAAACAGCCAGTCGGTTCTACAGTCGCGGAGGAGCACGCTATTTTTTCAGAAAATAAGTAAATAGAGTGTTCCTCCGTTATTTTTTTATATATTTGCTTCATTGTAAGTTATAACAGTAGGTTTAAACGAAAAAGTATCCGTGGCTCCCTTCATATGAAGGGGATAGCCGGCTTTTTTGTGGCGAAGGTGTCTGAAAAGGCAGCCTTCTTTTTTTGTTATGCAGCCCGTTTATTATCCATTTTTATATTTAAAGACACTGTCCAGAATTTTGTGTAAATGAAAACAGGATTCAGTTGTAAGTTTGTTCTTATATCTGGATTCTGTTTTCAAACATAAGCATAAATTGATTCATAATCAAGCCCCAGTTTGAAATAGGCATTGTCCATTTCTTTTCAATCTCCATAAGCGAAAGATATACGGTCTTTTTTACAGCATCGTCCGAAGGAAATGAAAGTTTTGATTTCGTGTACTTTCTGATTTTTCCATTCAGGTTCTCAATGAGATTGGTTGTGTAGATTATTTTTCTGATTTCCAGCGGGAATTGGAAGAAAACAGTCAAATCATCCCAGTTGTTTCTCCATGAAAGTATAGCATAAGGATACTTTCCTCCCCATTTCTTTTCCAGATTGTCAAGTTCTGTGGCTGCAACCTCTTTGTTGGGTGCATTATAGATATTCTTCATATCCGCTGTAAACTCTTTCTTATCCTTATAAACGACATATTTACAGGAATTTCTGATCTGATGTACCACACAGACTTGAGTGGATGACTGAGGGAATACACTGCGGATAGTATCCGTAAATCCATTCAGATTGTCGGTACAGGTAATCAGTATATCCTGCACTCCACGGGCTTTTAAGTCGGTCAGGACGCCCATCCAGAAAGAAGAGCTTTCCGATTTGCCAACCCACATGCCAAGAACTTCCTTCAGGCCGTTCTGTTTCAGTCCGACGCAAAGGTAAACGGTCTTGTTTATGATCTTGCCGTTATCCCGTACCTTGAAGACAATACCGTCCATCCAGACTATCAGGCAAACAGGATCAAGGGGACGGTTCTGCCACTCCTGGGCAGCCTGATTGACTTTGTTGGTAATGATGGAAATGGCCGATGTAGAGAGCTCTATTTCATAAATCTCACGCATCTCTTCCTCTATGTCAGAAACGCTCATTCCTTTGGCGTATAGGGAGATAACGAGCTTTTCTATAGAAAGTCCACGACTTTCATGTTTGGGCACTGCTATCGGCTCAAACTGGCCGTTACGGTCACGTGGAATAGAAATGACAGACTCTCCATGTTCGGTCTGGATTTTCTTCGGATAACTGCCATTCCGGGAGTTGCCGGTATTGTTCCCTGTCACAGAATTCTTTTCATAGCCCAAATGGGCATCCATTTCGCCTTCAAGCATCTTCTCCAGCACCTGGGCATGCAACTGTTTCAGAAACTTGCTCACATCCGCTTCTGTCTTGAACTGGCTAAGGAACTCCTTGCTTAACACCTCATCGTTTCCATTTACACAAAATATTTTATAGTGCCTTCTATTTCTACCGCATCCGTATTTTTTCATCTTCCGGTACAGCGTCGCCGGATTGACATTCAGCATTGCGGCGGCTTGCTCCCTGTGCCCGTTGCAGGCTTTAAGGGCGTTGACAATGTTCTTCTTCTCCAACGATTCATCCTTCAACGGCAGGACTGCCGGTACGGATGCCTGCCCATTATCGCACGGCGGAATTCCATTATCTAACCCTTCGATATCCAGTATCGGTTCTTCGGAAACAAGTACGGAACGCTTGATCTTGTTTTGCAGTTCACGCACATTGCCCGGCCACGGGTAGGCAAGCATCCTGCGCTTGGCATCGTCTGTAAAGCCTTGTGTTTCCCTTTTCAGTTCTTTCGAGTGGCGTTCGCGGAAAAACTCGGCCAAAGGGATGATATCTTCCGGACATTCTGCTAACAAAGGCTGGCGTATCTTGAACTAGCAAAGGAGGTGATAAAGGTCTTCTCTGAATTGCCCTTCCTTGATGGCCAATTGCAAGTCCTCGTTCGTAGCGGTAACGACACGAACATCTTGCCACCCGTTCTTTGCCACTTTTAATCTAAAATCATAGTCTACATCTATTGTAATTCTATTGTTCCGTATGAAATGAGAATATTTCTCACTTCATCTGTATTATTCGTCTCCTTTCAAGGGTATAAATCCTATTTGTTCCAATTGGACGATTTTTTGATCCGACAAGCTTCCTCTTCGATAATTCCGTCTTTGAACCGTACACCAACGCCCCAATGCCCCTTCACGACATCCAGGCCACCGTCCATTTTGGACATGAAACTGGTGCAACTGTTCCAAGTGGCTTCGCCAGACCTGCTCCACCGACCACACAAATCCTATTCGATCTAATAGTGTTTGACGATCAGGGGAAAGTTTCCCTTGCTTGCGCATTTTCCGCTGTGTACTGCACCACTCGCCCAAATAGCCTTCGGCTGATTTGGGAAAGCGCTGCTGTTTGTCGAGAAAGATTTTCAACGCTTCATAATTTTTCATCCATTCACCGTTCAAGTCCTGACTCCACACAAATCCGATCTCATCCAACACACGAATGCGTTCTTTGCTCAAACGTCCTTTCTTACGTCTTTCCCGTTGAGTATAACACCAGGTAGCCAAGGCACCATCCTCCCGTTTGGGCCAGCGACCTTGAGTCGCAAAGAAGACTTTCAATGATTGGAATTCCTTCATCCAGTTTGAATCCAGCAGGTTCCATTCAAAGCCGACAGACTCCAGCAGTTTGTAACGCTCCTCCGAGAGTCTGCCCCGTTTGTAAGCCATGCGCTGCGTATTGCACCACAAGCCCAGCTTCCCCTCTGTAACCGAAGGCCAGTCATTTTCTTTCTTACGGAACTCAATAAGCCTCTCATACATGATCTGCCAAGGTTCCAACTCTGTCAATATCTCCTCAATACGAAGCCGTATGTCTGATAGGAAACCTGTGGTCAGAAAAGAGGTCACCCCTTCAAATCCCTTGGGTGAAGGCTGACAGGCAAGGCGTTCCATGTGCAAGGCCATCATGTCATATACAGATTTGCCCGATAGGTTATTCACAAAATCCAATACGACAGGCTGTTTCCCGCTTCCGGCATCCAAGCAACGGCCCAGCTGTTGCAGGGTAACAATATAGGATTCTGTCCGCCGTAGAAACAAGACGGCATCTATGCCCTCCACATGCAGTCCTTCTATCAGCATATTGACAGAGAACAATACATGCAATTTCCCAGATTCTTTTTGGAAAGCCTTTAGTATTTGATTATTAATCCGTTCGCTTTGAGTGTGATGGATCTCAAATGGTATGATTACCCGTCCGGCTTGTGTCAGCCAGCCACACACCTCAGGAACCATCTGTTTCAGGTCGGTAAGATCACGGCAAAAAACCAGCAGTTTACATACATCTTTGGGCAAGAACTTTCGGATTACCTCAGGAGCTCCTAACGCCCCTTTAAAATCAACGCGAGCCACATCCAGTTTCTTTTGGACTTGTTCTTTTCGTCGAATTGAACATCCGCTTCGATCCAATCGCTTTTGTAAACGATTCAGTTCACCGTCTAATCCATAGGCACTTTGTACCAGGATTGGGACTGGTAAAATACGGTAATACCAAGCCTGAGGTAAGGTAAGTTCATAAAACAGATTTCCCTCGAAATAAAGATCCACCGTATCAATCATTCCCTCCGGGCGAATAGGAGTGGCCGATGTTCCTAATATATAGGCCTGCGGATTGGATTCAATTACCTCCTGCAAAGCAGCCCCCCATATTTCTGCACCGAAATGATGAAACTCATCAATCAAAATATGATCTGCTTTGAGTTGTTTATCATTTTTTCGATAATATATCAATGACTGAAACGTTCGATAGCAGATATAAGGAGAGGTAAAGCCTACCGCCTTTTTGATCTCCTCCAGGATTGTGACATTTGGAGCAAATACGCAAATTCGTTCTGTGGCATGGTCTGATATATAACGAGCCAGCAGATATGACTTTCCCGTCCCGGTCGCTTGCACAACGGTACCGATACGATGCTGTTCAAAGCCTTTTATAATAGCACGATAAGCTTTCTCGTTATGCGGGTAAAGTTCTACATGTCTGCCGGAATTAAGGCTTCTGAGGTAGTTGTCGTCAGAAACAGTCAAACCATGCAACTCATAAGCCAACGCCTCTTTCAGAAATCCACCATGAGCTACAATCCGAAAATAAAGACTCCCTTTACCTTGGGTTAATACTGTAAACTCCTCATAATATCTCTCAACGTCCGTTCGGGTCAAGGGGCGAATATTCCAAACCTCTTTAGCAATAAAATGTACCATTCCCGGCTTGAATCCGACCCATAGGAAGCCGTCCGATTCTATTACGTGATAAGCAAGTTTTCGATAATAAACCGATAACGAAGAAACCATGTTATACAATCAATGTTTTCAAGATATCAAAAGAACAAAAAGTGATGTACAAGACGCAGTTTGTTCCAACACTTCTTGTTCTTTCTTCATTCCCATACGAAATAGCATAAGATAAATTCTTAATGGATTAACACCGGAATATTTTGATACTATCCACTGAACATTTGCATTTTTGGAATGCAATATAAATTTTGATTCTCCCATAAACTCGATTTTCATAATCAATGGAAGAATCACAAAAGCCCTTGCCTTTTATAATTCTGAATTTTGTGTAAAATATTTAATCGGATTTGATTATCTGGAAGTTCTCGCCAAACTTTGTATCTACTTTTGCCAATTCCAATCAAACAATTCCACATCATCTTCAAGAAGATCGCTTCCGGTTTGCGTTTCTATCAGGGTCAAGTCATTTATGGCTTTTAGACCGTGGCGCATATCTTGAAGGATACAAACAGTATCTCCCTGTTTAACTGGGGTAATTTTTCCTTCTATAGCCAACAGTCCCTCTCCGTCAACAACCGTCCATACCTCTTTCCGTAGATGATGAGCTTGATATGTGAGACTTTTCCCTGCCTTTATAATCAATTGTTTCGTCAACGATTGAAAGCCATCTGAATATTGAACATTATGAATAATCTTGTATTCTCCCCAATGTCTTTCCTCATACATTGGACAACACTGTAGCCGGTCTGCGTATTTTTTTATGTTCTCGCTCTTGCTCTTTTCGGAAATTAAAATACCGTCATTCGATGCTGCAATCACAATCTCTTTGGTTCCTATACCAATAATCGGAAGATACAATTCATTAATGATATGTGTATTTTCTGCCTCTCCATCAGTGATAACATTACCGATTACATGGTCTTCCAACTCATCTGTAAGTGTATTCCAAGTCCCTAAATCTTTCCATTTGCCAGAGAAAGGAACTACTGCTACCAATTTGGCCTTTTCTGCCACCTCATAATCGAAACTGATTTTGGGGAATTCACTATATCTGTTACGGATTTCCGAAAAAGAAACAGCCCGGATATATTGCTCCACAATATTCATCATATATCCCAACTTAAAAGCAAATACGCCACCGTTCCAAAATACATTTTCTTTTATAAGATATTCCGCTGTAGCTACATTCGGCTTTTCCGTAAACCGTTTGACCGAAAAGATTCCACCTTTCAGTTTCAATTCATCAGGCACTACATATCCATATTTAGCAGATGGATAGGTTGGAGTAATCCCCATAAGAACCAGATCAGCTACATTGTCATCCACCGCATGCACCATCTGCTCAATAACTTTGAAATATCCAGCTTCCGTAAAAGGGTCACAAGGCATAACAACAACTACTTCTTCATCGGCACATGATTTCTCATATTTCAGATATGAAGCTGCCAAAGCAATGGCTGGAAATGTATCACGTCTTTCCGGTTCCGTCACTACATCAATGTGGTCACCCAACTGATTGACAATAACATCAGCCTGCGAGATACTGGTGGCTATGGTAACATGTCCCTTCAAATCTGATTCCCCCAATTGACGAACTACACGCTGCAACATCGACTCTTTTTGCCCATCGGGAGCATCGAGCAACTTTATGAACTGTTTTGAACGGGCATTGTTTGACAAAGGCCACAACCGCTTTCCGGAACCTCCGGATAATAAAATAATTTGCATGATAATGGTTCAATAAATGCAATAAGTTAAGAATAAAAAAGAGGGTTTTGACAGGAACCCTCAACCTGTTGGAAGATTAGATTTTCAAAACTTCCAGTAATTCATCCTGTTTCTGTTTGCTCAATAAGTTGTCGTATAATCCATATACCGTTAACTCAGCAGCGAACCGCTCTGCACTTGTCTATGCAACATATGACTGATGAGCGTTGTCTAGCGTCTGTGCAGTGGCAAGAAAAAGAAGTATTATTACTATCCAATTTGGCAGCCTCGTCTTCCATTGAGAGAGGCTGTTCTAAATTTTACATATAAAATTCATATTAAATTCGTTTTAAGTTAAACTTAGTTGATCTCTCTTTGGCAATTACCTACTCTTCCGCAAATTGCAGTACCATCGGCGCAAACAGTCTTCACTTCTCTGTTCGGAATGGGAAGAGATGTATTCCCTGTCGCTATAATCACCATATAATGGGTAATTAGTTATGTTATCGTTTCGCCCTCATGGGATTGTTCAAAAAATCCTCGTATGAAAGGCGTATGCCTTCTTTCAGTTCCGTCTTGTAAGTCCATCCGAACGAAGTCGCTTTCGATACATCCAATAGCTTTCGGGGTGTGCCATTAGGACGTGAGGTATCCCATCTGATTAAGCCTTCAAAACCAACAACTTTAGCCACCAATTCTGCGAGGGCTTTAATGGTGATTTCCTTCCCTGTTCCGGCATTTACCGTCTCATTCCCCGAGTAGTTATTCATCAGGAATACACATAGGTTGGCCAAGTCGTCAACATAGAGAAACTCACGTAACGGACTTCCGTCACCCCAGCAGACCACTTCTTTCAGACCTGCTTCCTTTGCCTCATGAAAACGACGGATAAGCGCCGGTAACACGTGGCTATGTTCGGGGTGGTAATTATCATTGGGACCATATAGATTGGTCGGCATCACGCTAATAAAATCTGTACCATACTGCCGATTCAAAAACTCACAATATTTCAGACCGGATATTTTAGCTAAAGCATAGGCCTCATTCGTCTTTTCTAATTCCGACGTTAACAAACATGATTCCGGCATCGGTTGGGGTGCCATGCGTGGATAAATACAAGATGAGCCTAAAAACTCCAGTTTTTTGCACCCGTTCTGCCATGCCGCATGGATAACGTTCATTTCCAATATCATGTTCTCATACATAAAATCCGCCAATGCCGACTGGTTGGCTACGATACCGCCCACTTTGGCTGCGGCAAGGAACACATATTCCGGTTTCTCCTCCGCAAAGAACTTTTCCACCGCTTCTTGACGGGTCAAATCCAATTCCTTATGTGTACGGGTAATGATATTCGTGTAACCCTGTCGTCTCAGTTCACGTACAATGGCAGAACCAACCATACCCCGGTGTCCCGCCACATAGATTTTTGCGTCTTTCTCCATCATTTCACGATTCCTTTCTCCAAATATTCAGCCAAGTTCGTCCTCATTACGCTGGTAACATGTTCCGCTGCCACTTTCTGCATGTCGTGCGTCACCATGATGCGAACCAGTTCCTCAAAGGAGGTACTCTGCGGATTCCATCCCAACTCGTTCTTTGCCTTGGTCGGGTCTCCCCAGAGGTTGACTACATCCGTCGGGCGATAGAAGTCTTCACTTACCGCCACCACCGTTTTCCCTGTCTTTGCGTCAATGCCTTTCTCCTGTACACCTTCTCCTTCCCAGCGAAGTTCGATGCCCGCATAACGGAAGGCAAGCGTGGCAAATTCACGCACCGTGTGCTGCACACCAGTGGCAATCACGAAATCCTCCGGGGTATCATGTTGAAGAATCAACCACATACATTCCACATAATCCTTGGCATAGCCCCAGTCACGCAGGGAGTCCAAGTTACCCAAATAGAGGCAATCTTGCTTGCCCTGTGAAATGCGTGCGGCAGCCAGCGTGATTTTGCGTGTCACGAAAGTCTCTCCACGCCGTTCGCTCTCATGGTTGAACAAGATGCCCGAACAGCAAAACATGTTATATGCTTCACGGTATTCTTTCACAATCCAGTAGCCATAGAGTTTCGCCACAGCGTATGGACTGTAAGGATGGAAAGGCGTCTTCTCGTTTTGTGGCACTTCCTCTACCTTACCGTAAAGTTCGGAGGTGGATGCCTGATAGATGCGGCATGTATCAATCAGGTCGCATTGGCGCACAGCTTCCAATATACGTAATACGCCCGTAGCATCCACGTCTGCCGTAAACTCGGGTGCATCAAACGATACCTGCACATGGCTCTGTGCGGCAAGGTTATATATCTCCGTCGGCTTCACCTTCTTTACCACTTGCAGTATACTCATCGAGTCGCCAAGGTCGGCATAATGCAAGTGGAAGTTCGGATGCCCCTCCAGATGAGCGATGCGTTCTCTATAATCCACTGACGAACGGCGGATGGTGCCGTGTACGTCATATCCTTTACCCAAAAGAAATTCGGCAAGAAACGAACCGTCTTGTCCGGTGATACCGGTAATCAATGCTTTCTTCATTTGTACATAGTGTTAATAGTGTCATTATGCTTTTTATTGTACTTCCGCTTGATTTCTTCTATTAGCAGTCGTGGTAAGGTCAAGATAATCATCGAGCACCGTTTCAATTGCTTCTTCGGACTGCACATAATACGAAAGACCCACTCCAAATGCGTTTTCAGCATCCACTGCGGAGCACGCCTCTCATCTGTATCGCTGTAAAACTTGAATGCTGCTCCTACGGCGATCATCACCCCACGTTTCAGGTAAGGCTTCAGTTTCGACATGAACATCTCCTGTTTCGGAGCACCGAGAGCTATCCAAATGATGTCAGCCTCTGATTCCTCCACACGCCGTGCTATATCTTCATAGTTAAACTCTTTCACATCGCAGAATGGTAGTTCATAGAATGTCATCGTAAGTACATCTGTATTCCATACTTTTATGGTATTCTTCAGCCCATCCAATGTCCGTTGCGAAGTACCCATGAACATCATACGGTATTTCCTTGAACTAACAATATCTTTGAATATCTGCGCCCCACAGTATTGCTCATACCTCACGCCATAGATCCATTTCAGATAGAGCGGCACATACCCGCTGTCGCAAATAGAGAACATTCCACCATTAATCACCCTCAGGTATTCCGGTTTCCTATTGGCGATATTCAGTACCACTCCGTCAGCCACACATATCTAATCAGACGTTTCCGCATTTACCAGCGCGGCACTCCGATTCCACCCAAGCTTCTT
>ENA-UEQW01001466-UEQW01001466.1-human-gut-metagenome-genome-assembly--contig:-NODE-1466-length-19452-cov-4.645471_pt1 | contig 19452 bp, 17 predicted proteins | sample MGYA00242947_ERZ507947 | MGnify/ENA primary metagenome ERZ507947 (study PRJEB26167, sample SAMN06115421) | human gut metagenome | host: Homo sapiens | place: China:Guizhou | collected 2015-03-17... | reverse complement strand
GTTTCCGGAAGAGAGACTTTGGAAGACGTGAACTTTATCGTGTTTGTTGGTGGGTTCTCGAACTCGGACGTGCTTGGGTCGGCTAAAGGATGGGCCGGAGCTTTTAAATATAACGAAAAGGCTCGGGTGGCTTTGGAAAACTTCTATAAGCGTGAAAATACTTTGAGTTTGGGTATTTGTAACGGTTGCCAATTGATGGTTGAGCTTGATTTGGTGTACCCGGAACAGGGCGAGAAAGTAAAGATGTTGCATAATACTTCCCATAAATTCGAATCCGCTTTCTTGAGCGTGGATGTTGTTGAAAGTAATTCTGTATTATTGAAATCATTAGCCGGGTCTCGTTTGGGTATCTGGGTGGCACACGGAGAGGGAAGATTCCAGTTGCCTTACGGACAGGAAGAATATAATATACCACTTCGATATAGCCACGATACTTATCCGGCAAATCCGAACGGGTCTTCTTTTGCCACGGCTGCAATTTGTAGTAAAGACGGACGTCACTTGGCAATGATGCCTCACTTGGAACGTTCTCTCCATCCGTGGAACTGGGGATATTACGCGGAAGATCGGAATGGAGATGAAGTCAGCCCATGGATAGAAGCATTTGTAAATGCCCGTTTGTGGATTGAGGAGCATAAATAATATACATCTCACGAATGCAATAGAAGGGAGTACTTCACACAGAGGTACTCCTTCTTATTTTACTTAATGAACCTATTATTTTGATTATTATTCTTATTTTTGTCGGCGTGTAAAAAAGTACGATCAACATGGATTTACTCAAGAAAAGAATTTTACAAGATGGAAAATGCTTTGAAGGTGGCATTTTAAAAGTGGATAGTTTTATTAATCACCAAATGGACCCGATTTTAATGAAGTCGATCGGGGTGGAATTTGTGCGTCGTTTTGCGAATAAGGATTTCAATAAAGTGATGACCATTGAGGCTAGTGGGATAGCTCCGGCGATCATGGTGGGGTATCTTTTGGAATTACCGGTGGTCTTCGCCAAGAAAAAGCAGCCGAAGACAATGGAAAATATGATCTCAACGACGGTACGATCTTTTACAAAAGACCGGGAATATAATGTTTGTATCAGTAAAGATTTTTTGACAAAGAAGGATCGTGTGCTTTTTATCGATGATTTCCTTGCAAACGGGAACGCTGCGAATGGTATTATTGATTTAATAGACCAAGCGGGGGCTCAATTGGTAGGCATGGGATTTATTATTGAAAAAGCTTTTCAACATGGGGGCGAAGTACTGAGAGAACGTGGGATTCATGTTGAATCTTTAGCTATTATAGATAGTCTTGATAATTGTCAGATAAAAATAAGATAGTCCGTATGAATGAAACGACCAATTGTCAGGTTAGTTCGGCCATTATTTATGGAATAGAGGATCGTCCGCCTTTTAAAGAGGCTTTTTTTGCTGCATTACAGCATTTATTAGCCATCTTTGTTGCTATTATAACCCCACCGTTAATTATTGCCGGAGCATTGAATCTTGACTTGGAAACAACGGGTTTCCTTGTCTCTATGGCTCTTTTTGCCTCAGGTATTTCTACTTTTATTCAATGTAAGCGGGTGGGATCTATCGGAACCGGGTTATTGTGTATTCAAGGGACAAGTTTCTCGTTTATAGGTCCGATTATATCTACGGGATTAGCGGGTGGTTTGCCTCTGATATTCGGGGTGTGCATGGCAGGTTCTGTGGTTGAGATGCTGATTAGTAGGGTTTTGAAATATGCCAAGAAAGTCATTACCCCGCTGGTATCGGGAATCGTGGTTACATTAATCGGAATGAGTTTGGTGAAAGTAGGTATTACGGCTTGTGGTGGGGGAGTTATTGCTCAAGAGAACGGTACTTTCGGTAGTTTCGAGAATCTTGGGTTGGCTTTACTGGTGTTGGTCTTGATTATCTTCTTTAATCGAAGCAATAATAAATATTTACGGATGAGTTCCATCGTGATCGGGTTAGTCGTTGGGTATGTTGTCGCTTATTTCATGGGAATGATAGATTTTTCGTCTGTACAGAGTTATTCCGGGGTAAATATTCCTATTCCTTTTAAATATGGGTTAGCTTTCAGTTGGTCATCATTTATTGCCGTTGGGTTGATTTATATGATTACTGCTATCGAGGCGTATGGTGATATTACGGCTAATTCTATGATTTCGGGGGAACCCGTGGAAGGAGAGAAGTTTATTAAACGGGCTTCCGGAGGAATCCTTGCCGATGGTTTCAATTCTTTTTTGGCAGGGGTATTTAACTCTTTCCCGAATTCCGTGTTTGCCCAGAATAACGGGATGATACAATTGACGGGAGTGGCCAGTCGTTACGTGGGATATTATATTGCCGCTTTTCTAGTGATATTGGGACTTTTTCCTGCTGTCGGGCTGGTGTTCTCGTTAATGCCGGAACCGGTTCTGGGGGGAGCTACACTACTTATGTTCGGTACGGTTGCTGCTGCCGGAATCCGCATTATTGCTTCCCAAAATATAAATAGGAAGGCCACATTGGTAATTGCATTAAGTTTCTCTTTGGGATTAAGTGTCGAATTCATTCCGGAAATATTGAACAGTTGCTCTGATACCATTAAAAACATATTCTCGTCCGGAATCACAACGGGAGGTTTGACGGCAATTTTGTCGAATGTACTGATACACGTGAAAGAATAACGATGCCATCTTGTTAGGATTAATAATGATTAGATGAATAGCATAAAATGATAGGAATAGAAGAGATTTACCCTTTGGCTGTTGAATTCCGACGTTATTTTCATCAACATCCGGAATTTGCCATGCAAGAAGTGGTGACGCAGCGCTATATTGCGGAAGTACTGGAACGAAATGGAATCCCGTACCAAAAAGTGGGGACGGGATTAATTGCAACCGTGGGGAAAGGAGAGAAATGTATCGCGATTCGGGCTGATATGGATGCTCTGAAAGTCAAGGAAGAGACCGGATTACCCTATTGTTCTCAAAATGAAGGCATGATGCATGCTTGTGGACATGATATGCATATGGCTATGGTTTTAGGGGCTGCACTTGTTCTTAAATCCGGAGAAGACAAATTACAGGGAACAATAAAAATTGTTTTTCAACCCAGTGAAGAGAAACGTCCGGGAGGGGCTCGTTTATTACTTCCCGAGCTTTTAAAAGAACCCGTTCCGCAAGCTATATTCGGACAACACGTATTTCCGAACCTTCCGACCGGAACTGTCGGAATTCGTCCTGGGGCCTTTTTCGCCTCTTCTGATAATATTATTTTTTCCGTGGAAGGTAAAGGTACTCATGCTGCCATGCCACACATGGGTTCGGATCCCATATTGGCCACGGCTTGCTTGATACAATTTTACCAGACGTTAATTACTAAATTTCGAGATCCGTTGATCCCGGCCGTTCTTTCAATTACTTCTATACACGGAGGCACATGTAATAACGTAATTCCGGATCGTGTAGATGTGTTGGGAACCGTTCGTACACATGACAACTCTTTACGATACAAGATTTTCGAGTTAATTGAGGAGAAATCTAATTCTATTTGTGATTTGTACGGTTGTACATTCCATTTGGATAAAACATGGAATGGATTGCCCGTGTTGGTGAATGACAAGAGTTTGACTGAATTTGTGACGAAAAATGCAACGGATTTACTGGGTGAACAACATGTGATCCTCATGGATCATCTTACTTTAGGAGAAGATTTTGCCATTTACTTGGAGAAGATTCCAGGAGTATTCTGGGTCTTGGGTGTTCGTCCACCGGAACAGGAGAGTATGCCTCCGCTTCACAATCCGGGAATGGCTCCTGACGAGAATGCCATGAAAATAGGTATCACACTAATGGTGGAAAATTGTGTCAAGATGTTGGGTTCATGAAATACTTTAGGATACATATTAAAAATCCCCAAGACTCTGAGTCTTGGGGATTTTTAATCACATGTTCCGATGATTACTGTAAATCTGCTATATTTACTTCTATCGCTGCCGGATAGATTCTTTCCGGATCAAAGAATGCTGCACAACTATTTACCATATTTTTAAGTTGTGGTTTAACTTTCCCCTTGAAAGCTTCTTTTCCATTTACTACCAATGTAATTTCCTTGTTTAGATCCACTAGCTGATCATTCAAGTAAATGATTACTTTTCCTTTTGTTGCAGGTTGATAGCTTTTTTCAAAATCCAGTTCGATCCCCCAGTTCGGATCAATTTCTGTTGCTTTATAAGTAACTAAATCCACCTTTAAAGAAATATGATTTTCCTGTATATCCATTTCATAGTAGGTCCTGGATTGCGTATCATCATTAGAACGTTCTTCAACAAATAGGTTGTAGAATCCGTCACGATATATTCCGTCCATTTCGAAATTTTCCCAGCTCACATGCTTGGGATAGGGATTCCGGGTATATTGTTTTAGCCAAGGAGTTGTAAGTTTGTAATCAATACCGTGTCCCATACCGGGGATAAGTTCTATGCGGTGGATAAAGTTACCCGGATTAGCTTTTTCTAATTTATCAAATGCATCTTTCGTACGTTGTGTGAGTTTATTCCTGTAAAATCCTCTGTCATTTTCTCCTGTTAGCAGGGAGAAGGCAATGTTTCTGCAATTTTCAACAGGAGCATTCTTCAGGGGTTCCCCGCCAGCCATTGGACCTGCCGCTGCAAGATAGTCTGCATAGAATGAGGCTAACCGTTGACTACCGTACCCGCCTTCTGAGATTCCGAAAAAGTAAACTTTATTGGGATTGATTTTTCCGGATACGAAAGCTAAACGCAGCATCTTTTCCCAAGCAAACTGCTTTGCCTTTTGCCACCAACGATAGTAATCACCCATATTGGGTATTTGAGGTATAAAATAAACACATGGGGCATCATCGAACTTTTGGCATATGTTGAGTCCTGTTTTCCATTCACCGGTTTTGTCTCCAGAGCCATGCGTGTATAAATATAACGGGAAACCTCCTTCTGGTTCTGCTTCCCCCTTATAGCCCCAATAATAGGGCATGATAGCATGAGGTTCAAGGCGTACCGGAAGAGTCCATCTCCCTGAATTTGCTTTCTCCAGTTTATCGAGATAAATCAGTTTTTGTTCTGTGAATTTGTTATTCGCCTCTTTCCATGCGGCCCACACGATTTGTTGCATCTTTTTTACATCTGCTAATTTGAGCGAGCTTTTGTTGTTATAGGCATCTGCATGACCTGACAGATGACCGGAGAAGTAGGACGTGATTCTTTCTTTTGTTTTTATATCCTGTTTTTTCAAGGATACTTCCTGAGCCATACTATAGTTAGAAAATGCAAGGATAATTAGCAGGCTCAATATTTGGAATGAATAAATGGTATTTTTCATGTTGTTATTTGTATTTTGTATCGTTGCAAAACTACAAAAAATATGCAACGGATGTCTGCAAGTCTGATAGAGGTTATTGTACTTAATAAAAATGACTGGATAATGAATATTAGCCAGTCATTTACCGTCTATTACTAATCCTAAATGATTACTTGTAGATTTTTCCAGAAAGTTCTCCGCGAAGAACCATCAGTCCGTTCATGGCTAATGCTCTCATTTCATCTTCACCGGCATATACTTTTATCGGAGCGATGAATCCAACCATCTCTTTCACGTAATCAACCAAGAAAGGATTATGAGCGATTCCTCCGGTCAACAAGATTCCATCAACTTTACCTTTTAACACGGCAGCCATTTCTCCGATAGCTTTACCCACTTGATAAGACATGGCATCTTGTACTAATTTGTATTTCGGGTCTTCTTTTGCTTTTATTTCTACTTCGTAAGCATCGTTTGTTCCGAGGTAAGCTACTAATCCTCCGGCACCTTTTAACATTTTCTTGATCTCAGCTTCGGTTTTCTTACCACTGAAGCATAGTTTTACCAACTGACCGGTAGGAAGACTTCCTGAGCGTTCCGGAGAAAACGGACCATCCCCATCTAAAGCATTATTCACGTCAATTACCCGTCCGTGATCATGTGCTCCAACAGAAACACCGCCACCAAGATGTGCAATAATCAAGTTAATATCTTCGTATTTCTTCCCAATCTCTTTGGCATAAGTACGTGCTATTGCTTTTTGATTCAAGGCATGGAAGATAGATACTCTCGTGAAATCAGGATGTCCGGTTAATCGAGCTACATCTTGTAATTCATCAACAACTACAGGATCAGCGATATAAGCTTTTGTTCCGTTATTAAGAGATTTAGCGATATCGTTTGCGATCAGACCACCTAGATTAGAGGCGTGTTCTCCAAGTGGAGGATTATTCAAGTCGTTAATTAACGCTTCATTCACCTCATATACACCGGATTCAATAGGTTTAACTAAACCTCCTCTTCCAACGATTGCATTGATTTCGTTAATATTAAATCCAGCATCTTTCAGTTCGGAAAGAATAATATCTTTCCGGAATTGGAACTGTGAAGCCACGTTATCAAATTTCGCAATTTCCTCTGCGGAATGTTTGATATTCTTTACAAACTTCTCAGTTTCATCTTCAAAGATTGCAATTTTCGTGGAAGTTGATCCCGGATTGATCGCAAGAATTTTAAATGACATAATTTTAATTGTTATTTTAAATATTAATAATTATTCTTTTTCGCACGTTTTTAGGCTGCAAAATTTATAAATTGTAAGTGATTATGCAATTTTTTCTTCAAAAATATTTCTTTTTCTTTTTTTATAGCGAAGAATAGTAACTCATACCTTCGTTGTTTCGATATTATTAATCTTTTGCCCGGCTAACATGAAGTTATCGATTCGTCTTCAAACTTTTTTTTAATTGTTTTATTGCCACTTTGGTAGTAACCCAAAATATCCGTATTTTTCTTTGTTTTAAAGCTTTAATGTATTGGCTTACGATGGTGAATTTTTTCGGGGTGTATTGACAAGAGGCCGAAACTACGTGAAATGTTTCCAAGGAATCGACCTCGGTTATGCCATGACCTATTTCTGCATAAAGGTGAGCATCACTACCTGCTAGAACAGGAATACCATGCTTCTGTGCCAATTGTAAGGCTTTTTCATTTTCCATCGGGGCTAATCGGGCATTATAGGCTTCGATATAATCCACAAGAGAGAAATCTACCTTCGAGAGATCATGTTGCTTGTAAGGATGATTTAATATGACTTTACCCCCTTGTTTCTTTATTTCCAATGCCACTTCTGTAAAGTTCCTGGATTTGATTTCTCGGGTTAAAAAGATTCCTGTAACATCTCCGGCATCTGTTGCCATCTCGGCACCAACAATCACATGAAATTCGGGATCATGGTTTAAATTATAAGCTTCCAATCCTCCGCGAATGGTATTGTGGTCGCATACGACAATGCCATGAAGCCCTCTCTTTTTTGCTGTCATCAAGATTTTAGCGGGTTGCATAATACTGTCGTAAGAGTGACAAGTGTGGATATGACAATCTATTTTCATTTTTTCTTCCATTTTTTGTAATAGTGTACCGGTATATATGCCAGCTGATAAAGATTAGGAAACGGATCTCGTATCCAAAAGTCACTTTTCGTCCGGAATACTTCTTTGAAAAAGGAGCCGAAAATTCTTGGTCGTTCCAATAGATGAAACAGATCACCATTCAGAATCCATTGGAAACGCTTTCCTTGAGGGAATGATTTTTCGTAGACTCTTTTTTCCTCCGTTCCTTCAATCATCATTCTGGGAAAATTTACCCCACAAACCAAAGCTAAATCCAGTGAGCCCCAGAATTTGGCATTAATCTCCATCAAATAGAAAATACCCGTGCGCTCATCCTGCTTGAATTCGACCATCGCTACACCTTCCCATCTTAAATAATCGAGTATTCTCTTTCCATGTTGCATCAACTTTTTATCCGAATAGGATTCTGCCAGCGTACTGGCTCCACCGGAGATAGGATATTCCCGCAAACGCTTGTGCATAAAAAAATCTTTACACATGCCCTTTTCGTAGTATGCAAAAAAGCCATAGCCCTTTCCTTGGATGTATTGTTGAACCACGGGCCATGTTTCGCTAAAATTATAACGTTCGCAAAGTTTGTGGTATTTTTCAATCATTTCTTTTCGATCATGGGCATACTCCACCACGTTTGCCCCCATTTCCTCGGGAGCTTTTATCACACAGGGGTAGGTGATATGTACGGATTCGATTTCCTCGGGATGATTCAGTACGATTGTTTCCGGGATAGGAATTTTCAATTCCTGTGCTAAATTGTATGTGCGGATTTTACTGGAAGCCAGCAAGATGTTTTCTGAGGTTGTGATGGTTAGATGCGTGTACTGTCGAATCTCTTCCCGATGTAAGGAACAAATCTGAAAAGTCTTAAACGATACAGGGAGTAAAGCTTTATACCTATTTCTTTTCAATAATTCCACTAGTTGAACATAGAAAGCCTCAGGTTCCTTTTTAGGAGAAGGTAATAGAAATTTTTGATTCACGTACTTTGAAAACAAGGCTATCGATTGTTTGTTATGAGCTACGATATCTTGCCGATAATTTCCGGTTTGTCCCAAGTGACGAACAATGGCCAGAGAATTCTTGTGATCTCCATCAAGTATTAATATGTCTGATTTATTCATTGGGTATACATGTTATAAACTTGTTCTCCATTAGTCAACCACGCTTTTTGTTCATTCATATATTGTAAGAGTTCAACATATAGTTGTCGCCAGCCCGCGTATTTGTAATCTGAAAAGAAATTGTTATGCCACAAAATGGTTAACATTCCATTAAATTGTTGTGTCACGTCAATCAAAGGTTTAATCTCCTCTAACACCTTTCCTTGAGGTATTCCCATGTAATGCTTGTTGCGAAATGTAGTATCCATGACAATCAATGGAATTTCTATCACCGAGGAGATTCGGTTCCTCTCAAAATCGTAGAGATAAAATGGGGAGCAACATCCCCGCCTAAAACCTACGTGTTCGGCAAACATCAGCGAAGTGTCATATTTTATTCCACAATCTTCCAAAATTTGTACTGTTTTCTCAGGATCGAACATCAAATAATGGAATCGGTTACCCATAACTATCGATCCTCCCAGACAAGAAATATCTTTTTTTAATTGATTAGAATCATGATGGGAACCGATGCTGCCGTGGACTCCAACTTCTCGGCCTGTTTCGCGGAGCCTCTGGATTATCTTTTGGATATTTTTACATCGTACATCATAGTCGGCATTTTTTAAACCTCCTTTTTTTCCTTTGTGTGGCAAAAAATAGAAGCTTGAAGAGGCCTCAAATGGATGTTCTATGGACATAATTGTTTCAAAATTAAACCAATCATCCCGTCCCAGGATTCTTTTCCACAGTAATTGGGTTACGGTCGCTAATCGCCTTTGTTTCAATTCGCTAAACCCTCCTTCCAACCAAGCACTTTGGCACTGATCAATATCATGTGTTAAAACCGCGGAAAATTCAAAACCTTCCGGTTGTTTCCTTCGATTGACAATGCCTGCCATCGTAAGGGCCTTTGACAAAATATCAAAATAGATATTGACAACGGGTATATTTATTATATTCAACTGGTAAATCATACTTTCTTTGAACGAGACACGGCCAATAGCGTCTTTATTAAGGTGAAAACATTCATTCCATCCACTTAAGAAATAAAAAACACCAAAAATAATATCGACATGAATAACCGGATGATTATTTTCGATAGTTATAATTTCTTCAATCACATTACAATCCCCCAAACAAGGAAAAGACAGTCCTTTCCAATTCATCCACACCACTTTTTGTGGATCAATATCTTCTACCTGCAGAAAAAATGTTGGGGAAATTCTTTTTTTTATCTCGATATCACCCTCTGAATTTTCATAGGCAATTGAAAATTTTTCAGTTATATATTGTAATTGAAAATTTTCCATAATGTAGGAAAGAAGTGTTTTATCATCCATAGTTTCATTCTTCAGAATTAGTAATAGAACAAATATAAATTCAAAATGCCTATAAAACAATAAAAAAGAGTATTTTATTTATTTTTTTTATTTAAGTAAAATTACTTTGTTTCTCACACCTGTTCTCTCCCCCTTGCCAATCTTTTCTTTATCCTTTCTCTATGACACAAACACAACACATATCCTCCCAATGTTCAACTATGTTCATGTCATAGAGAAAGGGGGGAACAGGGAGGTTGTTCAGATAAATTTGGGACTCGTATTTTTACAGATTCAATCCGAATAAGCGGATAAATAAAGGGTGTCAACAATAGCCTGTGCAATGATCTTTAAGTAGGACGGGGCATTCTTTATAGAATCTTGAACAGAACGGGCATACTGACTCATAGTGAATACTTTATCGAAACGGGGAAGGACTTGTTTTTCTGCCAGTCCAACAACGGCATAAACCGGAATATTTTGTTTTTGGCAAAAGTTTGCAATAGTTCCCGGAATCTTGCCATAAAAAGACTGTAGATCAATTTTCCCTTCTCCGGTAATGACAACTCCTGCTTGTAAAAGATAGTCGTGAAAACGGGAGAGTGTCAGGCAGTATTCGGAACCTGAAACAAGTTGTGCATTTAGTAAAGCGTACATGGCCGCCGTGATTCCTCCTGCGGCACCTCCATGCCTCAATCGGGTCACATCTTTACCTGTATTCTGTCTTAATAGATCACTCCATAATCCCAATTGCTTGTCAAGCATGACAACTTGTTCTCGTGATGCCCCTTTTTGTGGGGCAAACACAGCGGCTGCACCTTCCGGTCCACAAATAGAATTATCAACATCACACAATATTGTAATATGAATTTCTTTAAACTTTTGCTGCAATAATTCAGTGTTAATACGCTTAATATCTGTGATGTAATTTCGATTCTGGGAGTTGTTGACAATTGTCAATCCCATTTCCCGAAGAGCCCCTGTTCCTCCATCCACGCTGGCGCTCCCACCGACACAAAGAATCAAATTGTTTGCTCCTTGCGAGAGGGCATGGTTGATTAAAATACCGAATCCAGCCGTGTTCGTGTTCAAAATGTCATATTCCTCTCGTTTCAAATGTTTCAGACCACAAGCTTCTGCTAATTCAATGATCGCCGTGCTGTCTTTTAAGTAATACGAGGCGAAGTGCTCACGTCCCAAGGCATCTACCGTTTTCGTTTTGATGGGGGAAGCATGAAGGTAATGTGCAACAATTCGAGCTGTTCCATCACCGCCATCTCCTAATGGAAGGGAGATGGTATGGAATCCACATTCTTCTAATTCAGAAGCCAGAATTCGACAAAACTCGAAAGCATCCAAACACCCCTTGAATGAGTTGGGAGCTAGAAGAATATTACGATTATTTATGAGGTTCATGGCTAAATGTTGTCAGGGTGCTCAGGATGTATTTGGACTCTCTTTTCGTTGGCCAGCAATTTTTTCTCGTCTTCGAAAGCCTTGCAGTAATCAGGATCGAACAGATTTCTGTCTGGCCATTCTTTTACCCGATCCATGGCACGAGCCATCATACCTTCGATCTTATGGGGAAAACGAGGTCCGGTCCAATTACTCGTATTAGTGATAAACGCCCAACAGAACCCGTCCCGTTGACGCTTTAACATGGCACTGGTTCCCGCCAGGGTACCGGAACGCCACCAATCCCCCTGGTCATTGGTGTTCATCCATCCAAGAGGCAAAGCGTTTTTCACGCATTTTGTCATGGTTTCCACGCTCTCTTTGGTTAATATATCCGGATATGAATCCTCTGCGTCTATGGCAGAAAGGAAACGTAATAATTCCGTCGAGGAGGCCACCCAACCGCCGGCGCCATAAAGGGCCTCGATGTTGTTTCCCCCATTACTACGATACACGAGTGTATCCCGCCCATCGCATGAACGGATAAGGTCTGCGTCCGATTGTTCGTAATACTTAACCTCATTGAAATATCGGTCTTTGTCTAAATTATGAGCCAAATGCATGTCATAACATCCGGCTGGAATGAGTATGCTATCCTGGATGAATTTTTCGTAGTCTTTTCCGGAAACTTTTTCTATTACTTTTGATAGTATTCCGTACCCTATGTTTGAATAACACGTGCTTGTTCCCGGAGTGAAACCTAAACGTCGGGATAAAACAAATTTGATGATGGTATTCAAATCGGCTGGTGCCGGGACATTCATTTTTTCTGCGATATCTACCGGACAGAACATGGGGTCTCCCGCACGATTGGTGAATCCACCTTGGTGACGTAGAAGGTTTTCCACAGTGATATCATTCACCCGTTTGTCTTTTATCGGGGCGTAAAGCGTCGTATCGTTCAAAATGCCTTCTTTACCAAATACTTTGTCATCCAAGGATAGAGTTCCGTTTTCAACTAGTTTCATGATCCCAGCTGCGGTGATTAGCTTGGAAACCGAGGCAATCCGGAAGATGTGATTCACGTCTGTTTTTACCTCATTTTCTTCATCTGCATAACCGTAGCCCTTGCTATAAATTAGTTTTCCATCTTTCATGATTGCAAGGGAAGCTCCTTTTATTTCCCATTGATTCATAAAACGTTCGATTGTTTGATCTAAACGTTTGGTTTCAACTAGATCTGAATATTCATTCGTGAATAAATCATGCACCGCTACGGCAAGTGTATCTTGAGGAACAGAATCTGTTTCAACTTGAATTTCTTTCGTGAAAGAATTCCAAGGCCTAAAACTGATAACTAGAAAAAATAGTATAATTAGTATAGTATATTTCATTACATCTGCAATCTAAGGAAAAAAGCGTAATATTCTAGGTCAAAAGAATATTACGCTTGCAATATTAATAAAAATACATTTTTATTCAAAGCAATCAGATGTAAAACACCTTTAAAAATTCTTACTTAATAAATCGAAATAGTATTCCATAACTTTCACCAGTAGTGGATGATGTGGGTCGAAAGCGATCCCGTCGATATGAGCGATGGGTAACACGAGCGGAGAAGTCCCCGTTATAAAGGCAGCTTGATAGGAGGCAATGTCTTTGTAATTCACTCTTTGTTCCACTACGGTCAGCCCGTTTTCCTTGCAGATATTCAGTACCCGTTTTCGGCTGGTTCCCGGCAAAACATGGGGAAGAGGAGCCGTGTAAAACACGTTATCCCGGATAAAGAATACATTTGAACGAGAACCTTCTGTTACACAGTTGTCTTGATCGAGCAATAGAACTTCAGCAACACCTTGTTCTTGAATGATCTTGTTGGTCATTTCCCGTAACCCGGAATTGACATATTTCACTTCGGCATTCTCACGGATAGCATGACACGTAACGGTGTCTACTCCGTTTTGATAAGCTTCTTCCGACGGGTAGGAGTGTTTTATCTGATAGACATATTGTTCAATTCCCTTCGGGGTGACTCTAAGTACGTACTTAATGTTTCCTTCCTTGATGTTTTCAAGTTGAATCAATCGATTTAATTGGTCGGCCACGTGAAGAGAATTTAAATCAATGGCAATATTTGATTTTTTTATTGAATTATCAAGTCGTAAAAGATTGTCATTTAGAAATATAACTTTACCTCTAAAAACCCGGCATACTTCATATATGCTAAGTCCTTCATTTAGGATGTCCTCGGAATATTCCTTGTTATCGATGGGTTTATTATTTAACATCATAATTTATCTCCTTTTATGTATCGCGAATTTATGCTTTAAAACGATTATATAACCGGAAATGTTTAGAAATTTTAGAGAGAAGAAATGGGGCTTGTTACTTTCGATAATTTGCGCTATTTTTGGCTGATATATGGAAACACAAGAGCAAATAGAACGAATAGAGCATTTCATACGTGAAGTGGTTGTGGATGAAATCACGAAATTGCAGGGTGTGGGCTTGTCATATATGCAATTTGTCATCATGGGACAAGCAATTGAGGTTTTGGGAAGCTTTTTAGATAATAAACCTATGAAAGCCAAAGGCCAGTCGGCCAAACGTTTTTCTCTTGGGGTAAAGAAATTATTCGGGGGACGTTATCGATTGTTAAATGATAATGGATTCTTGTATGATAAACTTCGCAACCAAATGACTCACACGTTCATCCCCGGGAGTGACTTAATATTATTGAATCAAGCGGATAATAAAAACGGATATAAACATTTACAAATAGTCGAAGGAAAATTAGTTTTAATTTCCGAAGTTTTCAATGAAGATATTCACAAGGCGAGTGAACGTCTTTTAGAAGCCATTAAAAACGGAGTATTATCTCCTAAAAATATTGCTTACTAAATACATGGAACAACAAGATAAAATTATATTGATCGGGGCAGGAAATGTCGCCCACCATCTGGCCGGAGCTCTTTTGAAAGCAGGAGAGAATTTATGTCAGATATACAGTCGGACACTAGATACGGCTCGGCAATTAGGTATGAAGACAGGAATATCTTACACGGCAGAATTAAATGAGATATATCCGGATGGAGATATCTACATTTTTTGTGTAAGTGATGATGTACTACCATCTATTGTTAAGACAATTAGAGTTTCGGAAAATGCGTTACTTTTACACACCTCGGGAAGTCAACCGATGGATGTATTCAAGTCGTATTCCAAATATTACGGGGTAATTTATCCTATACAAACCTTTTCCAAGAAACGAGAGCTGGATTTCAGGGAGATCCCGCTATGCGTGGAAGGAAACACGGTTTCCGTGAAGGAACGTATTAAAGAGTTGGCAGAAAGGTTATCGGATAAAATATACGAGATCAACTCGGCCCAGCGTAAAGGATTACATTTGGCTGCTGTTTTTGCTAACAATTTCCCTAATTATTTATATCAAGTGGCAGGTAAATTGCTAGAAAATAAGGGACTATCTTTTGCCATGTTACGTCCGTTGATTTTCGAGACGGCGCATAAAGTGATGTTACTGAATCCTGAAGAGGCTCAAACAGGACCGGCCAAGCGGGGAGACGAGAGTATCATGAATATGCACAAGAGTATGTTGAAAGGCGATAAAGACTTGTTGAAAATATACACGATATTATCGGAAGGGATAAAGGAAATGCAAAATAAAGAAGAGACCGGAGAGCAAAAACTTTCGCAAGATATAATAGATATGCCCACGTTGTGGTAAATTAGATAAATACAAACGTTATGAGATTATTCAAAGAGGAATTAAAGAAGGTAGAAGCTTTTGCTTTCGATGTAGATGGTGTTTTTTCACGTCATGAGATGAATATCACTCCGGAAGGAGACTTGATTCGTACATCCTGTACTAAAGACGGTTATGCCATGATGTACTGTACGAAGAAGGGATATCCGGTTTGTATCATTTCCGGAGGACAGGCTCCCGGGGTAAGAGAACGTTTTGAGAAATTGGGCGTGAAGGACGTGTATCTTGGCGTGGCAAATAAAGTGGAAGCGTTGAACGAGTTCTTGCAAAAATATAATTTAAACCCGGAGAACGTGATGTACATGGGAGATGATATACCTGACTACAATGTGATGAAAATTGTGGGAATGCCGGTATGTCCTTCAGATGCGTGCGAAGAGATCAAAGCCATTTCCCGTTATATTTCAGACACGCCCGGGGGGCTTGGATGCGTACGGGACGTTGTGGCTCAAGTCCTGAAAGCAAAAGGTGAATGGATGGATACCCAATGCTACGTGAAATGTATGTAAGTTAAAGAATAAGATGTTGGAGATTCTCAAGTTAATACGCCTACGAACGATTGCATTCACGGCATTTACCATGTATGCCATGCGTTTCTTTGTTGTCCAGCCCGTGCTGGAGAAAGCTGGTTTTACCCTGCAAATGCCGGAAGGCAATTTCTCGTTGCTGGTAATAGCCGTGTGTTGTCTGGTGTCAGCCGCTTATGTCATAAATGATTACTTTGACACGAAAGCGGATCGTATTTCGGGAAACAGACCCGTGATTGTTGGGAAAACAATTAGTCGAAGGGTTGCGATCATTCTGCATTCCATTTTGAATGTCGTGGCTGTGGGAATCGCATATTATCTGGCCAAAGAAGTTCATCATGCTGAAATCGTGTTCTTATTTTTAATCATATCGTTGGTACTGTGGTTTTATTCCTCCCGGATAAAAAAACGTTTTATATGGGGAAATATCGTCGTGGCCATTTTGGCCGGATTAATCCCGCTTACCGTGGTTACATTCGAAATCCCGTTATTGAGTGACGTGTACTCGGATATCATTTTGAAAACACATGTTAGTTTTGCCTACGTGTTCCACTGGACGGCATGCTTCTCGTATTTTCTTTTTATAAATATGCTGATATACGAGATTAACAAGGACATATATAGTATAAACGGCGACCGGGCTGATGGAATTGTTACTTTACCTGTAAAATTCGGTGTTCCGGCCACGAGAAAGATTATGGCGGGATTAATTGCGATAGCCGTTATATCGTTGATCCTGTTTTTGTTATTCGGATTTACTCGAACCCCGATCGTATGGATTTATTTTTTTGTAGCCTTGATCATCCCGTACTTGATTTACGGCTATGCGGTATTGAAGAATGACAAAATGAAATTTCAATTGCGAATGATTCGTTTGATCATGGTTTTATGTATAGGAATCAGTGTGTTTTGTAAGTTATGTGAATGATGCATTCTATTAAAAATTATAAATTGATATTGGCTTCTGCATCGCCACGAAGACAGCAATTAATGAAAGATGCAGGGTTTACATTCGAGGTCCGATTGAGAGATGTTGAAGAAAAATATCCTAAGGGAATTGATCTGAAAAAAGTACCGGAATACTTGTCGAAAGTGAAAGCCGAGGCTTTTCGGGAAGAATTAAAGGCGGATGAAGTATTGATAACTGCCGATACGGTGGTTTGTATTCATGACCGGATTTTAGGGAAACCTGCGGATCGGGAAGAGGCTATCTCCATGTTACAGGAATTGTCGGGAAATCGTCATCAGGTGGTGACAGGAGTGAGCGTGACTACCCGTACGGAACAGCTTTCCTTCTCATCACAGACAGATGTGTTTTTCAAGCATTTATCAAATGAAGAGATCGCGTTCTACGTGGATACGTATAAGCCATTTGATAAAGCGGGAGCCTATGGGATTCAGGAATGGATCGGGTACATCGGAATCGAACGTATTGAAGGTTCTTTCTATAACGTAATGGGATTACCGATACAGAAATTATATGAAACTTTGCGGAAATTACAATTTCAATAAATAACATTCAAAAATACCAGTAAATGAGAAAAATTGCATTATGTTTTTTGGCTTTCATTCTGCTAACTTTACCAAGTTTAGCTGACGAGGGTATGTGGATTCCCATGTTGTTGAAGAAATACAACATAGAAGACATGCAGAAAGCCGGTTTTAAATTAACAGCAGAGGATATTTATGACATCAACCAGGCCTCATTGAAAGATGCTGTTATCGGATTGGGTAATGAAGGTTCACCCTTTCATCACTTTTGTACCGGGGAGATCGTAAGTGATCAAGGATTGGTGATCACGAATCATCACTGTTCTTTTGGCATGATTCAAGCTCATTCCAGCTTGGAACACAACTATTTGCGTGATGGTTTTTGGGCACAATCTATGGCAGACGAGTTGATTAATCCCAAGATAACAGCTTCTATTTTAGTTCGGATGGAGGATGTTACGGATAAAATCAATGCAGGATTGAATGCCGGAATGTCTGAAAACGAACGTACGAAGAAGGTAAATGAAATATGCCGGAAATTGGAAGCCGAAGCTGTTAAAGGAACCAATCTGGCGGCTAACATAAAGCCATATTTTAACGGGAATCAATATTTTCTTTCCGTGTTTAAAATCTTCCGGGATGTTCGTTTGGTGGGAGCACCGAATTCTGCTATCGGTAAATTTGGTGGGGACACGGATAACTGGACATGGCCGCGTCACACGGGAGATTTTTCCGTTTTACGTATTTATGCAGGACCAGACAATGAACCGGCAGCGATATCCGATAAGAACGTGCCTTATAAACCGGCTAAATTCTTTAAAATTTCTGCACGTGGTGTACAAGAAGGTGATTTTACGATGGTCTTTGGTTATCCTGGGACGACAAACGAGTATTTGACTTCCTATGCGATAGATCAAATTGCTACTGTTGAAGACCCACACAAGATTAAAATCCGTACGGCAAAATTGGATGTTATCAATGCGGCGATGGAGTCGGATGAATTGTTGCGAATAAAATATGCCGCTAAAGCTGCAAGTGTTGCTAATGCCTGGAAAAAATGGCAGGGAGAGATTAAAGGATTGGATCGTTTTAATACGGTTGATAACAAAAGAGTGCTTGAAAACAATTTCAATAACTGGGCTAAAAGTAATGGAAAAACCGAGTATATAGGTTTAACGGATCGTTACAAGGCGTTATATGACGCTCGTAAAGAATATATTTTAGCTGCTGCTTACGCTTCAGAAGCCGGGCTGGGAGGTGCAGAAATCATAAAATTTGCCCGTGAAATAGAGCATGCATTGACTAACTATGACAAATTTGCGGATAAGGAACAACTTAAAAAATCTTTGAAGAATTACATTGAGGCATTCTACAAAGATTACGATGTGGCCACGGATCAACGGATATTGACCGAAATGTTCAAGTTATATAATAATGAAGAAATAGGGGAGCAGTGGATCCCGTCTGTCGTTCGCTTAAGCCCGAAATATGCTAAATTGAATGATTATGATCGTTATGCTGCCAACTTGTTTAAAAAATCAATATTCACGCACAAGGATAATTTACTGAAATTCATTGACAATCTATCTGAGAAATCAATCACGAAAATTGAAAAAGATCCGATTCTTGGAGTAGCTACCGGAATTTATACCTTGTATGCGAATAAAATTCGTCCTGAATTGAGTAAGATTGAAAGTGAACTGAAATTATTGAATCGTTTGTGGATTGCCGGATTAATGGAGATGCAGCCTGAAAAAACGTTCTATCCGGATGCAAATTCAACCTTGCGCGTGGCTTATGGAAAAATTGCCGGATACCATGCAACTGATGCTGTTTATTATATGCACTACACGACATTGAAAGGTATCATGGAAAAGGATAATCCGAACATCTATGATTATAACGTACCCCAGAAATTACGGGATTTGTACAAGAACCGGGATTTCGGCCCTTACACTCAAGACGGGGAAGTTCCCGTTTGCTTTATTGCGACGAATCACACGACTGGCGGTAATTCCGGTAGTCCGGTTTTGGATGCGGAAGGAAATTTGATCGGTTTAAACTTTGACCGTGCTTGGGAAGGTGTGATGTCAGATATGCAATATAGTCCGGAGATTTGTCGGAATATAGCTGTCGATATTCGCTATGTTTTGTTTATCATTGATAAATATGCAGGAGCGCGAAGACTGATAGATGAAATGGTGATCATTCGATGAGAGCTATTAAACGTTCTTTCTATTGCTTGGTATAATATAGGGTTCTATGAAAAATAACCGTAATTTAACCATAAAGTAACCGAGAAAATACCCCACGCTCGTTCTCCAACCAGAGCTTATTCGTAGCTCGTACAATCCGGATTGTATGAACTACGAATAAGC
>ENA-UEQW01001462-UEQW01001462.1-human-gut-metagenome-genome-assembly--contig:-NODE-1462-length-19473-cov-4.661167_pt1 | contig 19473 bp, 31 predicted proteins | sample MGYA00242947_ERZ507947 | MGnify/ENA primary metagenome ERZ507947 (study PRJEB26167, sample SAMN06115421) | human gut metagenome | host: Homo sapiens | place: China:Guizhou | collected 2015-03-17... | reverse complement strand
TAATTCTGGTATGATCACTCATTACTGTTGTTATCTGGAATTTTCAATTCTCCTTTCCAACAACTGTTTGTTTCCACAGTTCTTAACTCATTTTGATGTCCACCTCCGCCATCCACTCCTTTCACCTCATACCCTTTCCAAACAATTCCACCCACCATTCTCTCCATTATCCAAACACATAACACCCACTCCCTCCCATCTTCTCCATTAACCCTCTCCACGATCCACTCAACACGCAACTCCCCCATTTCAAACAAACACACCCATTCTACACATATTCAACTACGCATCGTGGATGATCCTCAACACTCGCTTTTCGTACTACACATCACCTCGCAAACCACCCCTCACATGATCTACATCATACGTCACGTTAAAGGTGGCTGCCGCCTCCAGCAACTCTCTTCGAATCACACTCCCCTCCTCCTTCATTGCGCTGTACAACCGGTTATACTCCTCCGCGCTAATCTTCCCGCTCACCAGCATCTGCTCCACCGTCGACTCGATAAAAGACACGTACACCTTCGTCATCGCCGTCCCCTCCTTCTCCAAAATCGACTTCTTCGCGTCCTCGCTCAAACTGTTGTACACGCCAGGATGCTTCTCGCGCAGCTCCAGCGGCGAGGGACGGCAAAACAGACTACGCTTCATGCACACACACAACCACGCACTTCTGCTCCATCATATGCTTCTTCATCTTCATCTCCAACTCGCTCACCTTTGAGCGAAGAATCGGAGTCATTTGGGGATTCGCTACGCATGAGCCCCAATCCTCTTCCTCACTCTGAATGCCGCGGCGAACGAGATCGTTCATGTTGGAGCGGTGCTGCAGACTGCGATTCACCTACCTATCACCCAGAAGAGCCGAAATCACAGAGTCCTCCTTCATGTGACGCTCCAGCTTCTGTAGCCGGTTTGAAAGCGGACTGCTGATCCCAGGGTCTGAGTATGAACCCGCTCTCTCACTACCCACTCAGCAAACCACGCTGTACCATGTCTGACAGCGGAATGCGCTCTTCCAGACTCTTGCTCAGCTTCATCCCTCTCACACTGCGACTTATATCCACGCTCTACGCATCAACGTATCTCCTCATCCCCACTCCTTCCTCTCCGCGCAGCCTGTCATTTGCTACTCGTTATGACCATAATGGACCACCCACACTCCATCACCACGTCTCCAATGATTTGGTTCGACGATCCCACAGAATTCTAACCTCACACGTGTGACTCCAAACCTACAATCAGATTCGTCGAAATGGGAGGCTCCGTCGAAAGCGGCAACGAAGCGTCCTTCAAGTGGCAATCTTCCGCCATCACTCCACCACCAAACGTAATACTCGCCTGTCGCTCCTCATCGTTCTCCACGTCCTTCGGGGACTGATCCTGCTTCTATGCGTCACGTCACACGCAGATCCTCAACCTCGTGTCGAAGTGACTGTTCCATTCCGTCCTCGCAACGAGCTGAGAGAAGAGAAATACGTTAGGAACAACGATGAAAATGGTTGGACGCACCCGATTTCCGGTGCGCAGCACAGAAGGAGAGAACCAACAAACAAACGCCACTAGGATACACTATGATACAACGTCCGGAGTTGGGGAGGACAACTTCTCTTCCTCGTCCTCATCGCTGTCGCCCACATCCACCTTCGTCGTCTTCAGCAGGCGGTCTAATCGCTTCTTCTCGCACCGAGCGACAGTGAGCACGATCACGAGGGTTAGAATCCCCACGAGCACAACACCACCTATCACGACGAGGATCGCTACAACTCACACCCCATAGAGCATAGAATACTCACCAAGTGGGACTCTCGGCACACTACACGTCATGACAACACCCCACTTCTTACTGTCATTCTCCTCCCTGTGGAACACGATCTGTCCAATTCGATAGGCGTCGTTGTCTATCCCATTACCCGGTGAAGGGAATCAAACCAAGTGCCATGAGCACATAGCTGCCCGTCGAGCCCAGCTGCTTTTGCACCTCTCCGAATCCCGTGTGATTGCCCACCGTGCACGTGTTCTCCCTACTGCGTCAGGAACCTCAACAGCGAAAACGAAATGGGCGTGCTTCTGTCCTCTACCATGGAAGAGCAGTCGTACCCGTACTTGCTCATCTCCTCGATGCTATGAATCCGAAGCGAGATGTCCCTCACCTCCTTTGAACACACCAAGTCCGCTATGCCTCAGGAAACTTCACAAATGATACATCCACTCACTTCGTCCGCATTGCACGACAACGACTCCCTACCCCGTAAATCGCCAGAGAAGGACATACTCATACTGTATCGAATACTGCTCCGCCCTGCAGCTGCTGTCATTGTAGTGCGTAATTGTGTAGACAAATCCCAGAGGAACCTTGCTCCTGTCCCGAAAGACGCCCACGCGCTGTATTTCTACACGCTCACCACGAGGTCGGACAGCGTACCCTTCAACTGGGACAGACAGCCCGAAGAGAGCGTCACACAGTCTACGCCATGGACACAAATCCAAATCCAAACCTGCCCGCACTGTGGAGAGCAGGAGCAGAAGCAGTGCGATTCCGATGCTCCGCGTCATCAACTGGAGTGGCAAATGGAGACAGATTCCAGAATTCGGGGCGATTTAGCGTCATTCTGAAACGCAGAGATTCCTCGTATTACGTCCCGCATCGCAGTGGATTTGAGGAGACTAGGTGATTCCGCTGTCATTTGCATCCATTGCAGAGCCAAATGAAGAACAATCGTCCTGTTCGTCCCTTCCCGCTCCGTGTGATGGCGTAGTATTCAAAGAACCACAAGCAGCAGCATGGCAGTCGCTTCGACGCTCCGTTGGGGTTGTTGACATTCCCTGACGCGTAGATCGAATCGAGGCAGTTTCGGTCGCTACCCGCAGTACAGTGACGAGATGAACGAGTTCCAGGACCGATTCCCAACGCAAACCCAGAGACCCAAGGTTTGTTTCCTCGCCTTTCCTCACCGCAAGACGAGACCGAGCCAGTTGCACAGACAAGAGCAGTCGCCCCTAAATCTGGATAGTGGCGAGATGAGTCAGACCTCGCCGTTCTACCCACTCAGCCAGGAACCCTTGATCCCGGACTCGCAGTGTACGTCCTGAATCCGATCGTGACGCTCAGATATGCCCTTGAGCCAAGAACAGTCCTTTCTCTACGCTTCACACCCCCGTGCCTTTTCGTCGAATGGTGCTCGCTCCTTTTCCCCAACAGGCAGCAGCCAGTCGGACAACTCGACGTCGGGTGTGAATCGAACGCTGCTGTCCCAGAGTCAGGTGGGCCACGCTGCGCTGTACTACTCGAGCAACAACAGCGACGAGGAGAACTGGCTGCAGAGCGCGGGGACTCGCTTCGAGTACTACGACTCGCCGGACGTTCTGTACCACTCGGACCCTGACTACAACCTCTCGCGCCGCTCTCCCACCGTCCCGTCCCAGCCGTTCAGCTTCACGCAGTCGTCGCTACCGAGGCACTACGAGTCCCCCACGGGCTCGCCTCAGCGCTACGAGAGCGACTCCTCCTTCCACTCCCACCAGTGCTTGTCCGGCTCGCGCTTCCAGCACTCCCTCTCCCCCGCGCCCCAAGCGGGTTCTCACCTCTATCTCCCGCCCTGTCCGAACCCCTCGGACTTCCCCTCTCACGATCCTTCTCCTCACTCCATGCTCCTCTTCTCTCATGACACCTCGCCTTTCTCAACTCGTCTCTTCACTTCTCATGACCCTTCTCCCCATCTCTTCGACGCCTCTCATGACCCCTCACCTCATTTCTTCGATACCTCCCACAACCCCTCCCCCCACTCCGCACACATCTTCGACGCCTCCCACAACCCCTCCGACGAGGAGTACCGTTACCCACCCAGCTTCTTCGAGCCGCCTCCGCAGCGCCGATTCACTCCAGAAATACCCATGGCTTTCGGCAACTCGCCCTCCCTGCTGGACTGCGGGCTGACAGCAACGCCGCCGAAGCCGCGTTCCATGGAGGCGACGGACTGGGAGGGTTTCGCGGAGAGCGCGCCTCGCACGCCGTACCGGCCCATCTCCCACGAGGACACGGAGCCTCGACTCTCGCGCCGCGCGACGCCGAAGCAGTTGTCGTTGACGGACAGCAGCGCGAAGGAGGACACGTCTAGCGAGAAGGGAGGCATGGAGCACGCGCTGTGCCTGAAGAAGGCGGGACGAGTGGCGGAGGCGCGGGAAGCGCTGCGCCGCCTGCTCGCGAAGTACCCGAAGAGCAGCGCGATCTGCTTCGAGATCGTGCGCATCGACATGGACGCGGGGTGCTTCAGCGAGGCGCAGACCCTGCTCTCCGAGTTCCGGCTGGTGAACGCGGAGGAGCGCGTGCTGGAGCGTCTGCTGCGCGTGGACGAGCGCATGGGCGACGCGCCGGCGATCCTTCACCTCGCGAGCGCGCTGACCGCCAGCAACAACTACTCCAGTGTGAAGGTGACGGTGGAGGCGTGCATTCACCTCGCCAAGCTCTGCCACGACTTCGTGGCGCAGCAGCTGTTCACCTCGCTGATCGACCGCGGCTGTCTGAAGCAGGGCAACCTGGCGACGATGTACGCGAGCTTCCTGTTCCGCTCGGTGGGCATCGACGCCTCGCTGCGCGCCCTCGAGTCCGGCGTGAGAACCTTCCCGAAGCACGGACCGCTCTGGTTTTTCCATTTCTATCTGCTGGAGCACCAGGAGCTGATGCTGTGGGACGGCGCGAGCATGACCGACCGTCTCCGCCCCACGGCGCTCCTCTCCTGCTACGCCGCCTCGCTGCGCTCCGTGAGCATGGAGATGCGCTGGAAGGTCTTCTACGTGGCGATCCAAATGATCCTGCGGACGCTGGTGCATCTGCGTCTGGTGAGTCCGAACCAGCGGGAGCGCCTCGCCGAGTACCTGGAGAACACGCGATTCGGTCTGGAGGTATATCGCTGGTACTTCCGCAACCTCGTGCAGCTCTGTCCCGCGAGTCTGCGGTGGAAGTGCTGGCTGCTGGCGGGACGCGCGAACATGCTGTCAGGCAACCGGCGTGTGGCGAGCGAGGTAGGGACGCATAATAGATTGAAGAGTAGTGCTTCGCGCGCAGCGCCTTCCAGAGCCAGCAGCGGAACGCGCACGCGCTGTTCTTCGAGATCTCGCGCCTGTTCGACTTCGCGGGCGACGTGGCGACGAGCGCGGCGGTGCTGGAGGAGGGCATGACGCACGTGCCGTCGGAGTGGAAACTGGGCATGGAGCGCGTGTATCTGATGGTTGCTCTGTCCGCCCTCGCTCACACATAGCTCAAGCAGAACCGTCTCCAGGACGCCATTCGTCTGAACACGCAACTGGTCCTCGCCCACCGCGGCGCGGGTCGTCTGTGGGCGTCGCTGATCCAGCTGATCCACCAGTACGCGCCTCGCCTCCACCTCACCCACAGAGCCTCCGGACCCTCCCACGCCTTCTTCTTCTTCGTGTTCTCGCTGCGCCACGTGGCGAAGTCGGGCGAGGTGTGGTGCGAGGGCGCGCGCATCTATTTGAACCCGTGCTCGCCGCTCTTCTCGCTCCACAACGCGCGCTACTGTTTGAATCTCGCGGTTTTCTTCACGCCCCAGTACGGTGACAGTTTCATCGAGGTGGGCGTTTCATCAGGGAGTGAGGACTAGGCGCTGCGTCTCGACATGCTCGTTTCTCCGGAGTTCCTCCGCTTCGCGCACACGCAGAACACATACCAGCTTTACCGCTTGCTGTGTTCGCGCGACTACCATTCTATTATCACGCGATGCCAATACGCTGATCCTAATTACGGAACGTGTTGGTTCAAAGCAAAGATTTTCCCCGTGGGCACTGCGGAGGACGTGATGGTGCGCGCGATGAAGTACGCCGCGAGGGAAATCGCGTGGCACTCCGACTTGTACTACGATGCGATGCTGAAGAGCGCGACGTCGGCGAGACATGCCGATTCGAAGCGGGCGTTCAAAAAGGAGAGAGGAAGCTATCTATCTGAAGAGGAGGTGGACAATCTGTTGAGAACGTTCCTGCGCGGCTCTTCGGCGCAACTCGGTAGTGGAGGACGAAGCTCCTTAGAGAATCCGTCCTTCCACCTGTACACTTATGCTTTCCAGCCCGATCAGATGTACTGCAGTCATGACAGTTTATCGACTGAAAAGAAGATGATCCAGCTGTTTGGATCGAGTCAGATTGAGGCGTGATGTGTTTGTTGGAGAAAAAATAGCACCTCGTAGTTTCGATCTACGGACCTCAGGGTTATGGGCCCTGCACGCTTCCCCTGCGCCAAGGTGCTTTGTGGTTTGGCTTCCATGTGTGTTTATAAGAGGGAGGATTGGGGAGGAAGGAGAGTGCGGCTTTGTCTGTTGACAGGTGATTGATTCGGAAGAGAGAAGCGAACCAGCTGTGTGATTGTCCTTCCAAACTGAATAGTGGGAATGGGATGTTGATAATCAAGAACCACTGAACAGCTCTTTCCAGCTCGCTGTCACAGAAATCAACTTCAACGCCATGTTCAAAGGATTATTCGCACCCAAGGACAAGAGAACGCCCCAGGAAAAGGTACGGATCGTGCTAGAGACGATGACGGGGTAGTTCAACGACATGAAAGCCAGTATTCGACACAACATTCGCGATGTGCAGAGCCAAATCCGAAGTCTGGATCATCCTGATTCGTTGATACGTAGAGATGGAAAGAACTCGCACAAAGCTCGAGGCTGAGATCAAGAAGCAAGCCAAAGCCGTACAGATTACAGCATTGTGTCAGATCTAGGGAGATAGTCCCGAAGTGTTGCGCATCAAGTGTAAGTCGCGCGTACAGTTGCAGAAAGGCATCGAGCGGATGCACACAATCATCGCAAACATGGAATCCGTCTTAACGCAGATGGCTTTGCAGAAGGGTGCTGTTTCGGTTTTGCAGTGATGTCTAGCCAACATCATCCAGGCGTTGGCGGTGGATAAGGGAGTACAGGCGATGGCCCAGATTAACGAGTGCGTTGTTCGTTGTCTCCTTTCCCTGTAGAGGCATGAGCGCGAAGGAGATCACGGCTCTCACGGCCAACTACATGAAGGAGATGGAGAGAGTGGGATGCGTGTGAAGTGCGTGAAGTGTAGTTCGGTCTTTCCAACGATCTGGTGAATGAAGCCTTCTCCATGATGGACCAGGATCTCGACGACGCTGCAGATGAGGAAACGGATAAGGTGCTGATGGAGGTGGCCGGCGTGAAGCTCGCTGGTAGGGATTTGGAGTTTGCGTGAATCGCAGATTTGAAGGACGCTGGAACGAGACAGGTGGAGGCAAGGCGACAAAGCGCGCGACAAGCGATGAGCGCTCTCCCTAGTCTTCCCATGTAATGTTATTGTTTTAGTGTGGTACTTGCTTTCAATAATTCCTTCACGTCAAATATGGAAACGGAGATGCATACGCTGATCATCTTCACTTCAGGATAATACACATCGTAATACCTTCAGATGAACCCATACAACGATTTCCTTCCAGAAATAGAAATGTCCTCTGTCAGTTTGTTTCCAGGGTTCAATGCACTTGACAAAGCCATAATCATCATGGATCACTGAAGGAGTCCTTCCGTTTTGCCAATAATCTTCTTCAGAAACAAACGAATGGCAATGCAAACAGTTCGCTTTGAGTAAGCGGATGATATGTAGGGATATAGAGGAACGCGGAATGTTCGGGACAGCATTCGAGAACTGACGCGTGAAAAGACGAGTAGCCGATTCGTGTTGGCATCACGCATAGAGTTGGAACGCACTATGGCTTCGCTGGATAGGGAGATCATCGCCCTCACAAAGAGAGTAGAGCGTACTGTCGCAGTATCACACACAGCCCAATTCAAAGCCGCTGCTGCGCGCAAAGTGCAAACAACGAGAGGAATTGAAGCGATCCATCCAGAGGATGGAGAACACGATTGTGAATCTGCAGACGTTACCTACACAAATGGCCATCGCAAACGGTTGAACCTGGATGAGGGATTGAGGAGTAGCTCAACAAGTGAGTATGCGCGCCATGCAGACTGCGACGAGCGCGTTGCAGCAGAACAGCGCGTAATGCTATGAGCGTGCTTTCACTGTAGTGCGATGAATCCGCAGCAGGTGCAGCGTACGATGGCGGAAATGCAGAAGCAGCAGATGGCAGTCGGTGCTGGTCACGCTCGGATTACGGCGTAGATGGATATGAACAGCGAGCTGATGGACGGCATGTTCAATGAAATGGACGGAGGAATCGAGGATGAGGTGGACGACGAGGTGAACAAGGCGCTGTTCGAGGTGGCTGGAATGACGATGCAGGGTATTGGCGTGTTGTGGAGATGAGGAGTAGATGTTGTGAATGCAGGTACCAGAAAGCACCAGGTCGCCCAACAGACTGCGGGAAGGGATCCCGAAATCGACGCAATTCTCAATTCGCTGTAACTATAGAACAATTCTTGTTTACAACACAGTAGTTAGTAAATGAAACAGAACGAGAGGATAAACGCTGTTTCTTCTACGATGCGTAATTGTTGAGCTTGTACTGGGCGCTGTCGTACAGTCGTGCTGTCAAGCGATAGCCGTTGAACAGCAGCCCACTCAACCCCTTTACCGCCTACAGATGAGAGGAGGGCGTGATGATCACAATGGAGGCAGAATAGGAGTTTGCAAACTGGAGAAACAATCGCTTGTCCTTTCCCACTTCGATGTACTTCATATCTTTCAACTAGCCCTCACAACCACGAACAAGCGACCACTTTGCCTTGCTCGGTAGCCAAACGCTTCAGCTCCGCGATGTTCTTTGGGTCCTTCACGTTATCGCCTTCGGAGAAGCCAGTAAGCAGAACAATGCAGCTCTACCGATCACCAATTCGCCACAACAACACATTCGCTATACTCTTTGGGACTGCTTCCTGTTTCTTTCCATAGGACACATATCCAACCGCCTATTGTTGAAACAGAGCGATGAATCCCACTTCGGGAAGAACTGGCTTCGGAGCGACCACTCTTGCAGGCTGCCCTTCCCTTTCCAGATAGACTTTCATCGGCGTGTTCTGAACCGAAAAGCCATTCATGGACTACGCATCAGAAAGAGAACGTGAATCGACGGAAACGGCCTTTTCGGCAGCTGCATCACTATCAAACAAAAGCCGGAATCGAGTGGATTCGCCGGAGAGTCTTTCACTGACGCATTTGCCGAATATGGAAAAGAGAGACTATTCGTTATAGGATCGGGTAGAAATGACGCGGAGATCTTCAGAGGACACAGAGGCGTTGCTGCACTCCACAACCACGCCCACTCTCTGCAAGGGAGCAGAATACGGTATGTTGTTGGTCTGTATGCGCACTTCCGGTCTCGAAGAGCTCATTTGTACGGTGATTTGGCTTCCTTTCACCATGTGGTTGTTCAGATAGGATACAGCTTGAAGAGCACACACCGGCTTCTCAAACACTATGGTACAGGTGGAAGAGGCGTTACTACGATCATCAACTGTCCTTCGAATCCTACATATGCTCCCTGAAGTCCACTTCGACGATTCTTCCCAGCACGGAAAAGCCGGCGACCAAATGCTTCTAGACGGCGTTATTACCACTTTGGAACGATACTGCCACTTACTCTTTGGATTGTGGGAGGAATGTTCGAAATAAGGACGGACCGTCTTGCCTTTTGCTAGAGTGGATGAGAGGGAAGGAGTTTGGGATGCACGGAGCCTACCTCTTCTGAAAGTGATGTGTGTTCATCTGCGAGCATTATGAAACAAGAATGAACGTACGATGGGACCGCCGATGATGATGCTCCGGAGAGGACGAACGAGAACGATGACGGTGGTATCGATCTCTGGAGTGCCGATGGTCCATGGAAGTGGAGTTCACACAAGAACGAATCAGTGATTCTGGGGAAGCACAACAACGAATCAATGATTCTTGGGAAGTGCAAACAAACAGAGATACAAGTAATGATTTAGAAGTATCTCAAAGCTCTCCTGCTTAGCGGAACGCGGCGTGGGCTTTCCGTGCTCGAGAATGTACCGCTCACATTCCTCGAAGGTCGCCCTGCCATACTCAATGCGCTCTCCTATTCCGGAGTTGTACGACCTGTATCGTCTCTCCACTATCGCTGGGTATATATTGTCCTGGATTATTTCCTGCACGATGAGGAGCGCGTGGGCAAAGGTATCCATAGCGCCGATGTGTGCAATGAACCGGTCTTCCATCTCCACCGACTCGCGACGAATGCGAGCGTCGAAGTTCAGTCCGCCCGTGTGAAGACCGCCAGAACGAACGATGTGGTAGAGAACGATGACAGCCTTCTTCACATCCATGGGGAATTGGTCCGTATCCCATCCCAGCATCGGATCGCCCGTGTTGGCGTCGACCGACCCGAGCATGCCCTCGCTGCAGGCGAAGACGATGTCGTGCTCGTAGTCGTGACCCGCCAAGGTCGTGTGATTCGGCTCGATGTTGAGCTTGAAGTCGTTCTCGAGGTGGTACTTGCGGAGGAAGCCGATCACCGTCTGCGCGTCGTAGTCGTACTGGTGCTTGGTCGGCTCGCGCGGCTTCGGCTCGATCAGGAGCGTGTAGTTGGCGCCAATCTTCTCCTTGTAGTCCACCGCCATGCGCAGGAAACGACCCAGGTGATCGAGCTCCTTGCCGGGGAGAGTGTTCAGGATGCTCTGATAACCCTCACGACCGCCCCAGAACACGTAGTTCTTGCCGCCGAGCTTCTTCGTGATCTCCATGCACTTCTTCACTTGGGCCGCAGCATAGGCAAACACGTGAGCATCGGGGTTCGTGGCGGCGCCGTTCATGTAGACGCGGTCTCCGAACAAGTTCGCCGTTCCCCAGAGAAGCCTCACTCCCGTCTTCTTCTGCTTCTCCAGCATGTAGTCGGAGATGATGTCCAAACGGCGGTTCGTCTCCTCCAGCGTATCGCCCTCGGCAACGAGGTCGCGGTCGTGGAAGCAGTAGTAGTCGACGCCAAGCTTGGTGAAGAACTCGAAGGCAGCGTCGCATTTTTTCTTCGCTTCGACAATGGGATCTTCATCTCCGCACCACGGGTGAGTCAGAGTGGGCCCGCCAAACATGTCGTTCCCCTGATAGCAGAACGTATGCCAGTAGCAAACTGCGAAACGTAGATGATCCCTCATGGGCTATACGTGACAGGGGGTAAACAACACAACTCTGCCCATTACGATCTTGTCTGCATCATACCATTTGAACGCGAGGTCATTCATGCTCTCGCTTCCCTCGTACGTAATCTTGCTAATTCCGGGAAAATACTCCATTTGACGAAAAGATATATGTCATTTATGTTAGCATTAACTAGGACGTATCCTTATTGCATTGGGTCCATTACGCTCATAACTGGTAATCCTGGGGAAGAAGTGTTGCGGATGCGTCTTTCGGCTATTTCTTTCATCGAGAGGCGTGGGATTCTGATGCCATTTTAGGAATCACTCTCTCGCCAGATTGGTAAAGATCAAAAGGACTCACATAGTACCAACAAACAACCCACTAAAACAATCACTACTCGTCGTCCTCGTCTCCCAGCAACGAGTCCTCATCGTCTTCCTCCATGTCGTCCTCGTCCTCTTCATTCTCGTCCTCGTCGTCATCCTCGTCTCCATCCTCGTCCTCGTCGTCATCCTCCATCTCATTCTCCGGCTTCACCATCTCGTCCTCCTCCTCTTCCTCTTCTTCCTCCTCCTCTTCCTTGGGAATCATCGAGCTCTCGTACACCTCCACAAGCGGCACTTGCGCCTGAGAGAAATCCATCTTGTTCTGCGAAATGTCCTGAGCATGTCGCAAAACAAGATCTAAACGGCCGCGCAGCTTCAGGATTCTCTTGTAGGACGCAGAGCGGTTGTCCAGTAAATGACGAAGGAGGAAGAGGCGCTTCTTGATTCCAGGGACACCCATGAGATAGGTGCCGTGGAACACAAAGATGGACTTAATCCACAGCATGAGATCCTCGACTCTCTACACATCAACGACGCCCATCTTGCTCACTTTTGGGTTTTTCTCAAATTTGACGAGCAGCATATCCAGCAGTGGAAGCACATATTTGGAGTTCATTCTTTCGACTGTATTGGTCACCGCCTACACCTCAACGCAACCGCTTACAAACTACGGTCCTCTTCTGTCCCACAATGGCGCTCTCAAGCTGCGCCATATCAGCCGTCTCAATATATTGTGTTATAAGGACTTCCAAGGAGCCCGCTTTGGGCAGCTTGTTCGGTGTCTGTTCTGTCTCCATTTCCTTCATCACGTCCGTCGTCTCTTCCACTTCCAGCGATTCTAGTCGCTTTCCTAGGGAGAGTGAAGATGTGCCTCCTTCGTCGCCTATTGCGTTAGCACGGAATACGGAGATCGCGTACTCGTACTCATCTGTGCAAAAGAATGACTATCCAATGAGTATTTGTGGTGCGAATGGGCGGGAGTTTCATCAAAGAAACAGAAAGCAAACGCAGACCGCCACGAGCGTGAATTGAAACGGAAATGGATTGGGGTAAAACGACAGAGCTCACCTCCTCATCCTTCTTCGTGAAGAGGGTCTCGTGTGATGCGATGCGTCAGATTGTGGTGCGGGGGCATTTGCGCGTGATGCTGGAGTCGATGGAGACGGAGAGGAGGGTATTGTAGTTGATGGCCGTGATGGGGAGCAAGTAGAAGGTGTATAAGAAGAGGGCGCAGGAGAAGAAATCGTTGAAGGTACAGAAGAAGACTCCTCTTCACTCTTGTGTACTCGCATATGCCTCTTCAACTGCCGCTCACTCGGGAAGTGCAGGTGGCACTGAGAGCAATCAAACGTTACAGACCGCCTCGCGGGAGCGGCAGAATCCTCCATCCTTGCAATCACTCGCGGCTTCTCGATAGGATGGAACGAAGGAGGCAGCAGTACAGATTCCGACGCGTGGATTGGAACCGCTTTGTCCGTGACGTAATAGCCATCCGGAGAGCGTTTCATTTGATTCAAATCAACCTCGGTGAACAGGTAATCGCCGAAGTAGTAGTTCGTGTTTCCTCCGTACAGCGAATCCGCAATTCGGAAGATGGCATCGTTCGGTATGCTCAGGGATTGAAGGTTGCGCTTGTACTCGCCCCATGAACTGAACGTTGAGAATGCTGCCGACCGCTTAGCGATGGTCGCGTGCGTAGTCCAAGAGTAGGGGTCTTCTTTCAGTGAAGTGAAGAACGGCACGCATGGAGCAGGAAAGGATATTCAAATCGATATCGTTCAGGTACTTTCGAATCGACTGCACGCAGCACTGCAAACGACGGCTTCATGTGAGATCAACGGAGTATCCAAACAAGGCGTCATCGTCTCGAATGTTGAAGAAAAGCACGTCGTTGCGAAATGTGGACAACCCTTGCATCGAAATCACACATGGCTGAGGATCAGGACCTGCTCCGTAGTAGAACTGAAAGCACTCCCGCACTCGGTCCATCGCTTCACTGCGCATGAAAATCCACAAAAGAAACTACGTCATTTGCTCAATGCGGGCTGTTGTGTCCAACACCATTACTCCGAGGGTGATATGAAGTGACTGTGCATCCACTTTAATGCGGTTCAGCATGGGATTGATTATTCCCAGTTCTTCCTGAATTCTCTCTACGCCGTCATAAAGAATGAAACAAATATACCAGCATGCTTCCACAGATTTGGGCACTTCAGTCGCAACGAAAGGAAGTGAGTCGGCCTTTGCTTCTTGACTCCTGGCACTGCCGGTCGCAGCACAGCTTTGCATGTCGGAGCAACCCACTTTCCGTACTGCTGCTGCAGTTTGACGAATGCTTCCTCCATCCGTGATTATTGTGGAGCGATAGAGTCCAATAGGAGTGCGCAGTTCATAACTCGAGAGAGGTGCTGCAAACGCATATGCAGTCCGACAACACACTGTCATCATTGCTGTAACAAATCCAACACACTATTCTCACCATCCAATCAAATGAATGATTGCTTCCAAAATGGGATCGGCGAATTCTTGCGACACGCGCAGATCCGTGAGTAGGTCTCCGATGTAGTGCAACGCCTTGACAAGCGTCGCCGACGAGACGTCGTTCATCTGTCTCTCACCTCGCTCCACGCCATTCTCCGCTTTCGCAACTACTCGTTAGATTGCGCGCAATCCACTCACTCGCATTCAGCACATTCTTCCTTCGCTTTGCATGCTCCTCGTCACTCAAGCAGCGGTAGTGCATCCGATACGCCGCACTCACGTCATCCCCGCGGCAATAGTCGACGAGCAACTCCCTCCAAAACCCCACCTTCTTGTAAATCTCGTGCGTGTACAGATAGCCGTACAGCGGAAACTGCCGCAGGGGGTCGTTCACTATGAAAACCGCGGTTATCTTGTGCAGCTGGAGCCCGTTCACGTAGTCGCGTTGCTTCACGCAACTGGTGTAAAAGGAGTTGAACAGAAACGCCAGGTTCTCTGCGGACGGAGACGAAATGATGTGATAGGAGCAAAACGGAGTCGTGGGCTGGGTCAGGATCTGAATGAAATTCGTGCGCAATGATTTCTCGACGAGTCCCTCTTTCACGTGGTTCGCCAGCTCAGTCGATCTACGTGTGAACGGAGGAACAGAGCGTGACTTCTTGGAGGACGGGTCCAGCAAGTACTGCTTCAGCAGCCGGTTGATGGGCGAGGCGTAGGGCTGTGAGAAGGCGCGAGAGGGGTTGGGTGGTGATGATGATGATAGTAACGCTGATGACGCTGACGATGGTGACGCTGATGACGACTCTGATGACGCTGACGACCCCGTAGGGTGGACGAGGAAGAAGACGTAGTCGTCTGGGTTGAGAAGCGTGTGTGGCGACGGCAGGGCGATGGAACGGAGGTGGAACAGCGAAGAAGCCAGCTGGTCGCTGTGGGTCGCATGGGGCTGCGAGAAGGAGAAGAGAGGGTATCGAATGCGGTAGTGCTTCTCGTTCACCTCTTCGGAGAGAATCTGCGGGTGCTGCAGCGCCAGCAACGACGCGTTGTGAGGCAGCCAGAAATGGTCCACGAACATGGCGAAGCTCTGCGTCGTGAGCAGTCGCTGGTAAAACGGCTTGAACGTGTCCGGCACCTCCTGCACGATGTACTCGGGGTGGTTGAAGTAGCACGTGTTGCCGAGAAGCGTGTACAGGTACGAGGAGAAGCGGGGAAGGAGCATCCAGAAGAAGGTGCCGACGACGTGCTGCACCTGGGAGAACAGAGCCGAGTCGGACTGCGTCAGGTCGACGAGAGAGAGCTGGTGGAGAATCCATCGCTTGGGGTACTCCGGGATGGAGAACGAGGGAGAGGGCGGCGACGAGGAGAGGAAGACGACGACCACGTCGGAAGGAATGGAGTCGCGCACGGAAGAGAAGGTGGTAGTGGTGGTGCCGAAGAGGAACGGAGACGGCGAATCGACGAGGACGGAGAGAAGGTAGTACGGGATGAGAGGGATGAAGGTGTGCGGCCACGCGTACGGCAGCAAGTGGAGAAGGGACTCGAGAACCGTCTAGCGTTGAGAGAGGCGGAGAACCATACGGGAAGGAGGTGCGCGCGGTTGGAGACGAAAAGCACCTTCTCTTCGAGGAGCAGCAGCAGCAGCACATCCACGATCGACTCGGCGTCCAACCACTCAAACAGCAGTCGAAGACCAGTCACTAGATGTGATGGGCGAGGAAGAGCGAAACGGTTGCTCGTCCGGTCCGACGGGGTGGGGCCGCTCACGACGCACTCCTCGTTGTCGACGGAGAACACGACGTCGAAGCAGGCGGTGGGCGGCTGGACGACCTCCTGGAGCAGGAAGGAGAACAGCTCGCGCACCTCGCTGGCGCTGCCCGCGCCGATCACGGACACCACGGGGCTCAGGAGACGACAGAGCTGGAAGGGCGAGGGGATGCGCGAGAGGACGAAGAAGCACACGGGAATGAACACGTCCTCCTCTCTCTCCCTCTCCTCGTCCGTGGAGGAGGTATCGATGTCGCGCCTGAAGGAGTCGGGAAGCGGCGTTGTCAGCGCGGGGTGTGTGAGTGCGGAGGAGAAGGTGTAGCGATGGTAGCTGTAGAAGCAGCAGCAGTAGTACCGACTCGAGCCGTTGCAGAGAATGGTGTACTGCGTGGACGAGGGCAGGTGTGACGCGAACACACTCTGCTCGGAAGAGGGGTCAGGCGGACTCGAGTGCGCTGGCTCTTCGTGGAGGTGTCTGGCGATGGTATCGAAGAGGAAGTCCGCGTTCAGCACCATCACCAGAAACACCGTATAGAGCGTGTTGCGCTGCTTGGCGTTGTACTGCGTCGCGTCCAGCTGGAACAGGGAGTCGAAGAAAAAGTGGGCGATTTCCTCAATTCCGTAATGCGCCGCCTCGTACGGCAGGTGGAAGAGACACGTGTAACGCAAGTCCTTCTTCTCAGTGTACGACACAGTGCGACCCAGACAGTGCTCGTCTCCAGAAGGATCCGCGTCGCCCACCGGAGAGTCGCTCAGCTCGTTCTCCGAGTACACGTGGCATCCGCGTTGGTTGGAGCGAAGAACCAGCCGGATGAAGGAGAGGATGTAGAAGAGCAGCACCAGATTCCCGCGGGGAAGGAGCTTCAGCGTTCGCTTGACCAGGCAGAGCGTGATGGTTGGAATGTGGTCGTCCAGGATGTCGTCGAACCCGATGCGGAGGAAGGCGCGATGCGTTGTGTTGTTCACCAGAGGAAGCTAGGAATGAACATCATGCGGCTGATGCAACGCGACTCTGGAGAAGTCGCTTCAGACAGTTCATCATCTCTTCGGGAAGGAAGTCGTAGGAGTTGAACGCGGAGGGGTTGAAGAAGGGAGTCGATTCCGTTGGAGATGGCACGGAGGACAGAATGTGAAGGATTTCGGTGGCACGATTCGCTGCAACGGACGAAGAGCACAGCGACTTGCACGGCAAACAGGGGATGAGATACTCGATGCAGGCGATCACGCCCTTTGGTACGTACTTCCGCATTAGCGCCGGAATCGGACGGCGAATATGAATTCCATCTAAGGGTGAAGTGGGAGAAGCAGTACAACCAGGAAAGCAAAACCACTCCAGCGCACTTGGCCTCTCGTCCTGATGTTCTGGCCGTGACGTGCAGGACAGGAGCACGGGCTCCAGCTTCAGCGACGAAGTGAAGGGAAGAGGCAACAGCGAGAGAGAAACCGATTCTTCCTTCCCTCCACAAACACCGATGGAGTCCGCAATTCCGTACTGCAACTCGCCTGTGTGTGAATCAAATAGGCGTCAACGACTCATTTCTTTTGAACTGTCCGTCAGCTCGTTGAAATAGGTCTTGTCTTTTCTACGGAATGAAAGAATGTGCATTACGGATACGCTAGAATATACTTTGATGTCTCATCTGGGCCCACATCCAGAGTACTACAGCTAAGGCGAGTGCGAGGAATCCAATTACTCTATTTGTATTTGCGAGTAATGTCGACGCTATGCATTAGTTCAGGTCACGAAAGGGAGTACGATGGGCGAAGCACTCCGTCGCTTGGAGTTCGACGGCTTCTCTTTTGCAAAATCTCCTTCCATGCTGAAAGAAGCATACAAGCCGTATCCGTGAAACGAGGACACAAATCCAATGCTCCAACAAACAGCACGATCTCAATCGAACGACCAGAACCGGCCGTACTTTTGGCGAAACACATCGACCGTCGTTTCTTTCAGCAACGCAACCATTTCGGAAGCGTCTAGAGTCACATTGCGATCGCGCGTGCCGCGGTACAAGCAGTCGTTCGAGTTGGGCTTCTTCCTGCACTGCGGACCTCGCTCCCCCTTCGCCTTGTACGCCTTGTGAATCAGTCCGACATTCACCGCGAAGCGCTTGTAATGCGACCAATCCCAGAAGGGCGGGTACACCTCCACGACGGCACTGCCCGGCTCCATGAACAGCGCGTAGAGGATCTCGGACCCGTACACGGAAACGACGATGTCTGTGACGGCGAACACCTGAAGGAGCTCGTCCGTGGTGTATGCGTCAACCGAGAGCGTCTGCATGGTCAGCGCGGGCGAGAGCGCCTCCTCCACAGCGCTGCTCATTGCATCGAGATTGGTGATGCACCGCACCTGTCGCCGACTCAGCTGGAGCGTGTTGAGGGACATGGGGGTGCGATGAAAGGGTTGGTGGTGCGCGTACACGTACAGCGCGGAGCGGAGATAGTCGACAGTGGGAAGCGAGGGGAAGAACGACCCGCCGCCTTGCTCCTGCCAGTCCCGAATCAGCACCTGAACGTGAGAGAGAGACGAAGGCCGCACCATGATGCGATCGCAGACGTGGTTCTGCGTGAAGACGGAGGAGGACTTGGAGATCCACTCGACGGGGTGTGCCGTGGGGAAGAGAGCGAGGAGGCCGCGCAGCACCACGCTGTTGAAGCCCGCCGGGTGGAGATCGTCCTCTCCCAGAAGGAGAAGGCGCTCGATCTATGGGTGAAGGTGGATCACTGAACGGACGGGAGGAAACTCCGCGAGGTGTGTGGCGACGTAGCTGAGCATGCTGACGCCCTCCGTGAACTGATAGCGGTTCGAGATGGACGGCGGGTGCGCGAGGACCAAATGAAGAGGCGTTTCGGCCACTTTCGACGGATGAAGCGGAGTCTTCAAAACACGCACATAGTTGTCTAGGAATGAGCCGTGGCGCTCTTGCGAACAGAAGAAGTCTTTGCGCTTGTAGGTGGAGAGAATGGCGCTGAGCTCCTTCTCGTCGCGAAGATGAAGCGTGAGGGCGTTGTTCTTCAGGTTGATGCACACGTTTGACACGACGGCGTAATGGGGCGTGTGGAAGATGTTGCTGAAGCCCTCCGCGCTACTCATCACTGCGAACACAGACACCTACTCCTTCCACAGGTACGAGAAGTCCTTTGCTTCGTGTCTACTGATGATTCACGTTCGTTGCAGCTACTCTTCTCGCCTTTTGCACTCATACTCCTTCTTCCAGCTAGCACGGTGCAGATGAACGTCCGTCGGTGTTGTGCACGTCGACTTGTTCGACTTCACCGAATACGCGTATCGACTTGAGTAGTCATCGAAACGACTGATCCAATAGGCGTCGCTTCTGTCGAGTTCGTTTTGCACACTCGTAATAGAGGAATTCGGCTGGTTTGTTTCGGGAGCGCTGACTTGGCTACACCGATCACACCCAGACGAAAAGAAACACATGTGTTCCACATAGTAGTTGGTTCCTGACACAACAATCCATATAAAACCGAGCATCCAGCCCAGCGCTATGAATGTCAATAGAAAGACGAACTGTTTCTCTTCCGTGAGCATAGGATTGTTCTACGACGCGAGAAGAGATGACTCTGCTGTCACGTCCAACGCAAATCTGTCATCTCACGTCTTCAACAAACACGCAATAACTATTCATATGTCCTGTGGGATAGTGTAATAAGTCCAGTATTCCAAGTGATAAGGACATGAGAAGCATCAGTTACTCAACACCGTCCTGACGGAGTCCAGAGAAGAGGGCGACAATGGATTTGTTGTCGCCTACGGTAACAAGCTGCTTCACATACGGTATGCAATCGTCGGGGGAAG
>ENA-UEQW01001460-UEQW01001460.1-human-gut-metagenome-genome-assembly--contig:-NODE-1460-length-19485-cov-6.338520_pt1 | contig 19485 bp, 21 predicted proteins | sample MGYA00242947_ERZ507947 | MGnify/ENA primary metagenome ERZ507947 (study PRJEB26167, sample SAMN06115421) | human gut metagenome | host: Homo sapiens | place: China:Guizhou | collected 2015-03-17... | reverse complement strand
AACGGATTACACATCACCACATACGGTGAATATGATGCCGACGGGAACAAAGTACGGAATCCAGACTATATGTACTGGTGCTTTGTTTCATTGTTCTAAAAATATCCCCGGTATTCTCCCAAAGTTTAATTAATTCTTCCGTTGTGCTTATATAAAATAATAAATAATAACTTCTAAATTCTCCTGAGTAAAATGACATATCATAGTCCATATACTGAAAATCTATCTTGTTCTTTTCATCAAAAAGTGCATTTATAAATTCTTTCATACTTCTCTCTCCATATTTTCAATAACTTCTGTTGCCTTTATAAACTCTGGCCTTTTAGGTACAAAAATACTATTTTCATTATGATTTATTTCTACCTCATCAATATCATCTGGTCTTACTTTTATGCAACTTGAATCCCATACATCGGAGTTTTCTTTCAAACGTGTTGTAATAAGTTGATCTGCTTCAAATATAGTCTCAACTAAGCCTTGATTTTTCTCCATCGCCTTTGCTATATTCTCAACCGTTTGAAATTCGTCTATACTTGAAATTGCGGTTACATATGCTACTTTATTTTTATTTTTTACCTTTATATGTATTTTGTCTTCTCTTTCAATAAGGTTTTTATGTGCAACCTCTTTAATAATTGGAAATACAGATTCCATCATTCCATCCTTGATCAATAAATACCCTAAGCATTCTCTGTCAAAAATCTGCTTATCACATTCTGGGTTAAGATTATAGCAAAACTTTATAAACTCATTCTTTTCCAGGCTTCCCTTTCTATACTCAGCCTGTTGTAATTTACATATTTCACTTTGACAAACATCTCTATTTTTTCTTTGGCAAGCATTACAGTAACTTTCTAAATGGTCATTATAAATTCTATTCAATGCTAAAATATTTGCTTCTTTTTCATAATTCTCTACCGTTCCATCTAACATTTTTTTAAATTCACTCAACATAATTTCATAGGATGCATCTTTCTTTTCTTGCATACATTTATGACGTTCCAATATCTTACTTTCAATGAAGTTTATCATTATATCTGCGATATATTTAAATTGCTCATCAATAAATCCGCAGTTTTCCCCCTTATAGCGCTTTACTTGTCCTACTATTGCGGTGAACACATCCGAACCAGTACAATAACTTTTACCTGTTTCGTATTCATAGATTTCTACCTCTTCACTCACTTGTGTCGCATACAACTTTCTGTCTAAATAGTTTATGAAATCACCTAATGTATCCTTAATCATTTGTTCATTTTTGAAATTGTCACTTCCAATATCTTCTAATGCATCATTACACATTTTTTTAAGTTCCGAATATTTCTTTTTATATTCTTCTCTATTTATGCCAATTGTTTTCGTATTATTTTTCATAAGATCAAGTAGACGCTTTAAAGTCACTTCATTACCGACAAAGCTATCATAAGTCACACTCAGATCATTGTAGAACTTTAGAATATCAGCCTTCCAATTTTTCAAACACTCCAAAGCATATTCATTCATGCTTTCACTTTCATAATTTATTTCTTTACTAATATGGAGATAGGCAGCTGGTGTACCATAATTATTCTTTCTGCAAAACCCCTTTTCTAGCATAAGCTGAATTAATGGATCTTTATATGATGTAAGTTTACACCCCTTTTCATTCTTTACTTGATGAATTGAATGATACTTCTTATTATTTCCATCCATATAAACTACTGCAATATCCTCACACTTTTCCATTTCAAGCGCATATTTTTTGATTTCAGATTCATTACCAGCTTCCCGCAACTCATTTATTTTTCTAACTGCTAAATAAACTGCGATACGACCTTGATACAAAAAACCACTCCAAGTAGGAACTGCATCATGCATAAAAATATTATCCATACCCATCACTATCTCCAATCAATTTATTTCCTGATTTTCCTCTTAATCTCCCCAATCAGCTCATGCACCGTCGTACACGGGTACATCTCTGATGGCTTTGTTTTACCTTCTCGTTTACATTGCTCCAACTTCTGCTGTGCTATCTGAATTGCCTTTTCTTCATCACCGAATTTACAGAGTTTTCCATACATCTGCTCATCGGCTTTGGAATACTTCTGCCCGGTTTTGGTCTCATATACTCGTCCAAAATCTGAGCAGCAAGTCCAAGAATCTTGGATTGCCGGCATGGCACCGAAGTAGGCATACATCCATATTTCAAAGCATGGATTAGACCAGCCCACCTGTATTCCTTTACTCACTGCTTCTGCAATAATTTCGTCAAACCCTTGCACCTGATCTCTGTCAAATACAATCCATGGGATACGATACTGTGCATCATAAGCTGTGAGTTCCAGACATTTATCAATCATGGTACGTGTCTTTGTCTCCACAACCTTAATAACCAGCTTATTTCTAACATCCTCTGGCAAAGCCTGATGGAGTCCTGTAAAGTAACAACGCTCTGTAGCTTCTGTATCGGTAACAATCAGATAGTAACCTAATTCCGGCACTTTGAATTGTTTTCTCTGCTCTCGCGATTTTCGGTTACCTGTTCTATCCTTTTTCGCCATACTCAATCCTCCTTAAATATATCAATACTCTTTAAGGTAGGGATTGCACCATACTTTCCTATCAAATAATTCTTCTCATAGCTTTCGTCCTTACGGATACGGGAACCAGCCTCATCCACAAAATCAGCCAATGAATACAGTGTAGAAACGCCTCTCTCATCCTTTTCCACAAACCATATTTCATCACGACGTAACAACTGATTAGACAACTGCCATGTGTCATGAGTTGTAAATACAAGCTGTGCATGATTAGTATTGATTTCCGGATTTAAGAATGTAAGCAAAAAATTTCTTACAAGTAACGGATGAAGGCGGGCATTTAATTCATCAATAAAAAATACGCTTCCCTTTTCCAATACTTCCTGTAATTCCGGATATAATGCAAACATTTTCAATGTTCCGGCAGACTCCATTCCCAAAGGGATTTCTGCCATACCATCCGAATCAATCATTTTATGGAGGGCATTAATTTTGTAGGTATCCTCTTTTGTTTCTCCATCGTGAGGAACCTTTTCAATCCTAAAGTCCTTGATATGCTCGTCAAAAGATGCAAAATATTCTACCACCTTCTGCTGAACATCCTTGTTTTCTACAAATCCCTTTGGCAATCTACGCGACATAAAGAAGTTTGTGAAAAGATCGCCAAAATCAGCAAATTCATTTGCCAGAAACCAATCTCTGATTGCCTTACACTTACCGACTTTCAACTTCGCTCCCAAAGAGATAATGAGTACCTGCTTTTCAAGAGCAACCTGAATATTATCCCTACTGCTCTTAGGGAATCCGGATAAATCCAACTCATCATCGGAAGTTCCACGGTAAAATACGGTACTGTACTTTCTGGCGGTCTTTGCCTTCGAGTTGAGCCATTCTTCCGTTACTCCTTCCTTGTCAATGCAAAAACCATAATTATATGTTCTCTCTGCCTTATCGCCCGGCAAGGTGAAATAAACTTCAAAACTGGATTCTGCACTGGCCGATGTAGAATCGAACAAGAACGGAGTAGGGCTGAATTCCTCAAACTTTTCCTCTTCATCACCATACTTGAAAGAATCTGCAAAAGAACTAATGGCAGCAATTGGCAAAATCTTCTCACTACCAACAGTCACTACTCTATCCGAGAACTCTGTCATTTTTGATGCGGACAAGTCCAAAGTAGCCTCATCTCTAAATGATTTGAAATTTTTAAAATTAAATTGAATTAACATGATTGCTACCTCACCTTCTTTTCTACTTTCTATTATATACAGTTTTTGTGCAAAATCAACATCCAAATTCGTTTTTTTCTCATTCCAATGTATTTTTATATGGGTTTTGCTACTATAACGGAGTAAAACACCCTGTAAAACATTATTACTAGCCATATAAAAAGCAGATATTACAAACGCTCTGCAATACCTGCTCATTTTAGTTTGTTATTAAATTTATAGCCGACTCCCCATACCGTCTGTATGTAAATTGGCTTGCTGGGATTATCCTCTATCTTTTCCCGTATGTTACGGATATGGCTCATGACAATGTTGTAATCACCGAAATATGGTTCTTTCCAAACACTATTATATATCTGCTCTTTACTAAACACTCTGCCCGGATTTCTTGCTAATAAATGCAAAATTTCAAATTCAGTAAAGGTCAAATCTATTTCCTGTTTCTGCTTTCTTACCAAACGTTTTGCAACATCTATTTCCAATCCATCGAATCTTAATTCTGTTCTTGCATTTTCTACCACCTGAAATGCCTTCGTTCCTGTACTAACAAAAGAAACTATATGGTTTAGTATTTCTTCCTCGCTGTCTTCAAATGTCAGTATTAACATTTTCCCATATATGTACCTCACACTAACATTTTTCAAATAACGTTTAACTTCTGAACCTTGAATTTTCAAGCGACTCAGAAAATAGCCTATCTTACAAAACCTTTTTTTCGTGCATAATCTCCAATTATAAAAGCAACTGATACTATCAACAGGATAAATACGGATAATATATCCCAAACATCAATCACAGGTTCTCCAATTAATTTTGATAATGTAATATTTATCAAAAGTGTGAACGGAATTGCAAACAAAAATGTAATTCCTGTTGCCAACAGTTTTCGTTCCTTGAGTCGATAATACAGAATATAAATTATCCACAAAAAAACTAGTGTATAAATGGACATAATCGCACCAATGTTGAATACTTCATTGACTTTTATCAAAATACTTAATATGTACATAAATGGTAAAATGAGAATACTAATGGCAACCATCGCTACCAAAACACCTTTTTTCCCTAACAATATAACAGGAAAAGATGCTATCCATGTAATCAAAATAGAACTAAGTGTAATAAGTGACCATGTAAGGGTGCCCGAAATAGCAACATCACATATACAACATACTAGAATACCAATAACCATGGTAATTGTATATATTATTGATATTATAGTATTCTTGTTCATATTATTCTCATCTTTTCGTTTTAATTCAATGAGATTTTCGCTGACTTTTTCTTCGTAATTATTCATTTCTATCCTCTCCCCACTTAATAGTTCATTGACCGTAACATCTAAGATATTGCAAAGTTCCAACATGATAGATGAATCGGGCATACATTTTCCTGTCTCCCATTTGGAAACAGCTCTGTCAGTGATGTTTAACTTTTCTGCTAATTGTGCTTGTGTCAGACCTTTTTCTTTTCTGCAACTAGCAATAAACTTTCCTGTATCAATTTGATTCATTACAATATGCCTCCTTTCACGCTACACTTTACAATTTTTATCAGTTTTTGTACACAAACTGTAAGTGGAATTATCAAACTCAACCATAGGTTGGGAGAGGTATTATATTTGATAAATGCCGTTTTCTTCAACAACACCATTTTACCACACGCGCACACACAATTCCATTAAAACCGTTTACTTCGCTTTAACCGATACTTCCCATACCACACTAGTGTTAAGGGAACTTACACCCATAAGACTTTAGAAGAACTTCTTGCAGAAGTGAGTAAGATATAAAACAATAAATCGAGACTGATTGCTGGATACACTTATGATGTTGTTTTTGATTGACATTACACCATATTCAGCCTGAGTCATCTTGAAAAGCAACGGATGGAAACGCTTCAAAAAATCATCCAAAATCAGAAAAAACAAGTGCATACCACCTGCATATTACTTGTGTACCACGTGTATATAACGACCTCAAAATAACGTAAATTATCTTCTATTTATGAATATTCTGACAACCCTTTTGTCATTTCAACGCATAAAGAAAAGTCCCATAAACACTGGGTTTACAGGACTTCTCCATACAATCTTATATCTTAGAATTCTGCTATTATACAATACCCTGAGCCTTCATAGCCTCTGCAACCTTTAAGAATCCGGCTACGTTAGCACCTACAACGTAGTTGCCTTCCTGACCGCACTTCTTAGCTGCATCATCCAGATTGTGGAAGATGTTAACCATGATACCCTGCAGTTTTGCATCAACTTCCTCGAATGTCCAAGAAAGTCTCTCGCTGTTCTGGCTCATTTCCAGAGCAGATGTAGCAACACCGCCGGCGTTACTTGCTTTACCCGGGCAGAACAGAATGCCGTTCTCCTGCAGATACTGTGTAGCTTCTAATGTAGTAGGCATGTTAGCACCTTCAGCTACTGCGAAGCATCCGTTTGCAACAAGTGCTTTTGCATCATCCAGATTTAATTCGTTCTGTGTTGCACATGGAAGAGCGATATCGCATTTTACATTCCATACGCCATGCTCGCCGTTCTTCTTTTCATGATACTCTGCGCTCTTTCTTGCTGCAGCGTACTCTGTCAGACGTGCACGTTTTACTTCTTTGACTTCTTTCAGAAGTGCTACATCGATTCCTTCCGGATCATAGATCCAGCCTGTAGAATCAGAACATGTAACAGGCTTAGCACCAAGCTGCTGTGCTTTCTGGATTGCATAGATAGCAACATTACCGGCACCTGAAACAGCGATTGTCTTGCCTTTGATGTCTTTGCCGTTGCACTTGAGCATTTCTTCTGTTAAGTATAATAAACCATATCCTGTAGCTTCTGTTCTTGCTAAAGATCCGCCGTATGTAAGACCTTTACCTGTTAAAACGCCTTCATATAAGTTGCGGATTCTCTTATACTGACCATACAGATAACCGATCTCACGTCCGCCAACACCGATATCACCGGCAGGAACGTCTGTATCAGCTCCGATATGCTTGCAAAGCTCTGTCATAAAGCTCTGGCAGAATGCCATAACTTCTCTGTCTGATTTACCCTTAGGATCAAAATCAGAACCACCTTTACCGCCGCCGATCGGAAGGCCTGTTAAGGAGTTTTTGAAGATCTGCTCAAATCCTAAGAATTTGATAATACCAAGGTTTACAGATGGATGGAAACGAAGACCACCCTTGTAAGGTCCAATTGCACTATTAAACTGTACACGGAAACCGTTGTTTACCTGAACCTGTCCCTTATCATCTACCCAAGGAACACGGAACATGATAATTCTTTCCGGTGTTGTTAATCTCTCTAATAAAGCGTTCTTTCTGTACTCTTCTTCGTTTGCTTCTACGACTGTACGAAGAGACTCCAATACTTCTTTGACTGCCTGATGGAATTCAGGCTGAGCTGGGTTCTTTGCAATAACCAGTTCAATGACTTCATCAACATATGACATTTTCAATGTCCTCCTTTGGTTTAATAATATACATGACATGGACCCCATTGCCCAAGCAATATTATAAACGATAATTTTTATTTGTACAAGAGAATAATTGTATACATGTATAATAATTCTGCATTTTTTTACAATTTTCTATGTTTTTTCTATATTTCCTGTAACGTCAGACTTTCCCCCTGTGCAAAAACCTGTCTGCCGCCTGCAATGACAAATAACATTACACAGGCACTTGTAAACAATAACTTCCTCATTCCTCTCTTCTTCATTTCATGCCTCCTAAAAACAGTATATGTTTATCCTATTGTTCCTCACATAAAATCACAAGTAAATAGCAAGTAAAATCACAACCGGAAGAAATTAATAACAAAATATGCGCGGAGATAATACAAAATTGCTTCATTCCGAATTGTTTTCCCAAAAAACTTGTATTTCCGTAAAAACTTGTCTACAATAAATAAGTATGCTAAAAAAGCTTATTTGAGAAAGGAAATACAGCATGGACACCAGAAAAATCGTACAAAAATCAGTTAATATTTTAGTAGAATATTATGAAAACAACATCCAGCCTTTTAAAGATGCCATGGATGATGACATTCTCTGGATCGGACCTCTGCAGGGGCAGATGATCCGCGGAAAAAAGAATTTATCAGACACTTATGCATTGGAAGAACATGATCTGACTTTTGATGTATTTGACATGCAGGCTTCTGTCGTTTATTCAACAAAGCAACATTGTGAAGTATTGCTGACTTTTATCGTTGATACGCATTATCCTGATCAATCTGTCATACGTTGTCATCAACGGGTTTTATTATCCTGGCAGCATTATATTGAACATACCGAATCCGGAAAACGAATCAGCCATGATCTGATTCATAGCTGTTTTGTTTCAAATGCCATTCCGGCAGATACCCGAGATACCATTTATCCGGTTCATTTTACAGAGCTGCCATTTTCACAGGAATTCAGCGTTGCACCAAGTGGCAGACATATCACATTGCTCGGCAAGCACAAACAACAATTATATTTACTGGATAAGCAGATCATCCGCGTCCAGAGCCACAAACGCGGCAGTAAAATTTTCACACTGGATGGTGTTTTTGAATCAACAGAGTCTCCGTCCCGCATTTTCAGTGAATATCCTGATGTATTTGTCCGTGTGCACAGTATGCATCTTGTAAATCCGATCTATGTACAGTCTGTCCGCAGATTTGCACTTCTTTTACAGGACGGAACAGAACTCCCGATCCCGGAGAAAAAATATACCGCCGTTAAACGTGAGATTGCAGAACGGCTCGGCATTTCCAAATTACCTAAAACAAAAAGCCAGGAAGCATAATGCTTCCCGGTTTTTTTATCCCTGTTTTTTCAATTCTTCTCTTCTGTCTTTCCATCCTCTGTTTCACACGGATAAGTAAGACCAATCTTTTCACGGATTTCATCCATGGCATGCATCAGACGCATAATTTCCTCATGTGGCATTGCCCCACAGGATAAAGCCTTCTTCTTTAATGCATCTCTGCAGGCAAGCACTTCATATTCATAGCCGGAAATCTGCTTTGGACATTTTCTGTACAGAATCTTTTTATAATCAGCATCATAAACAGTCATAGACTGATAATTATTGATATTCTCTATGACCATATAGCCCTTTGTTCCCTGAATGATACCAAGTCTGTCGCTGACTGCCACCATAGAGCTGTTCAGGACTGCCATTCTGCCATCCTTATAGGTCAGAGTCATGCTGTCCTGTGTATCGATCCCATCTTTCAACACTGCAGATGCCTCAATTTTATCAATATCATTTCCAAATAACATATAAGCAAAATTTAACGGATAAATACCAACATCCAAAAGCGCACCACCTGCCAGTTTCGGATCTACCAATCTTTCCTTTTCCGTCATTTCATAACCAAGATTTGCGGTCAAAAGCTTAGGTTTCCCAATGATACCAGAATCCAGTGTCTGCTTGATCGTCTCATACATCGGAAGATAACGAACCCAGATTGCTTCTGTAATAAAGACTCCCTTTTCTTTTGCATAATCCAAAAGCTCCTGTGCCTGTGCTGCATTTACACAGAACGGTTTTTCGACAAGTACCGGCTTTCCATAATCAATACACAGCTTTGCATGGGTAAGATGTAATGTATGAGGCGTCGCAATATAAACAAGATCCAGCTTTTTATCCTGCAGCATCTCTTCATAACTGCCATATGCCTTTGTCATACCATGTTCAAATGCAAATGCCTGCGCTTTTTCCAGACTTCTGGATGCAATCGCATAAGCCTCCACGCCTCTCATTTTGCGCAATGTTTCCGCCATGACTACAGCGATTCTGCCTGCTCCGATAATACCAACTCTCATTTTAGCCATCTGTCATACCTCCTGTTTCATGTTTTTCTTTCTTCTTATTTCATTCCCATATATACTGTTATTCTATCTTTTTTTCCTGTATAAAACAAGAAAACACAGGAAAAATCCTGCGTTTTCTTATTTTTTAATATTTCAGCTCTTTTCCTTCATTATGTGAAAAAAGCACAATCTGTTATTCTACATATTCCGTCTTTACATAACCTGTCTGCCCATTAAACGAAATCTTGCACCATCCATCAGCCTGCTCCATGATCAGATCATAATGCTCTCCCTGATATGCCACACCGATCTTATCCGAAGTCTCAGAAGATGATTTGCGGACATTGACCGTTTCTCTGATCGTAACCTTTCCTTTAGCCGTCAGACTTGTTGTTCCTGCGGTCTCGGTCTGGCTGTTATCTGTCTGATTTTCATCCTGCGGCTGCTCTGCCGAAGCATCTGCAGTACCTGCAGCCTGTAAATACTCACTCTTCACATAGCCATCACCGCCATTATAGCTGATACGGCTCCAGCCATTCTCTTTTGCCTCATATCTTGTCACAGTCTCGCCCATAGCAATCTGCCCGATCCTGTCGGCATTTTCGCTGTCAGAACTTCTGACATTGACAGTATCTGTAGCAGTTACCTGCTCTTCCATCACATTTTCTGTCGGCTGTTCTTCTTCAGCAGGCTGTTCTTCCTGCGCTGCATCCGTCGCATCTGTTGCTTCTTCTGTATTACCCTCTGCCTGTGCCATTGCTTGGCTGACTTCCTCATCCAGCTTTGCGGACAGATTATCCATAAAGCTGCTCAGATCAGCATCCGCATCAATGGCTTCCGCATATTTTGTCTCTACCATACTGAACAGATCAACCACATCATCCTGTGCCACAACTGACTTAATATAAGCAGTCGTATTATCATCCAGATCTCCATCACAGATATACAGGCTTCCATCTTCTCTCGGACAAATATATAAGGTTGTCAGTCCCGGAGCCAGTGTACTGATATCTTTAAACTTAATCTCATAATATGCAAATGCCACATAGGAATCTGTCAGCGGACCCGGTTTTGTATAAACTTTGATATTGTCAAATTCATCAATATATGCACTTTCTTTTTCAATCTTAATCAGATCTTCCTGTGCTGCTGTATCTTTCATTGCAGTGATCGCTGCTGTATCACCAGTCGTCATAGCAGCGAAATACTGATTTACAAGTGCATTGACATCCGCATACGCATCCTCTGCCAGTGCTACATCCGGAACCGTATAATCCACTGTGCCTGCTGTCTGATTCTCACTGACGGAATCTGCGGAAATTTCATTATCTGCACCATTATCCTCTTTCTTTGAACAGGATACAGAGACAATGATCACAACGATCAGCGCGATCAAAACTGCAATAATTGAATAAAAGGTTCTGGAATATACTTTGTCTTCTTTTAATCGTTTTCCGATTTTCCGGAAGAAAAGGGCAAGTTTATTATCTGATTTCATATCATTCACTCCTAACAAAGATACGCAGCAATGACTGCGCAAAGTAGTAAGGCATCCTCCCACGCTCGAGATTTATTTGCTCCTACTTCCACGGGATGCGCAGCATGAAAATTGCCTTCGGCAATGGCTGCGCAAAGTAGTAAGGCATCCTCCCACGCTCGAGATTTATTTACTCCTACTTCCACGGAATGCGCAGCATGAAAATTGCCTTCGGCAATGGCTGCGCAAAGTAGTAAGGCATCCTCCCACTTCGTGGGTCCCTCCTTACTACATAGCGTACCCAAGAGGAATCGAACCCCCATCGGCTGAACCGGAATCAGCTGTTTTATCCGTTAAACTATGGGTACAGAGTGCAACATGCATTTGTTACAATTTTGTTACACAAGTGGTATCATAGCATACTTTTTCTCAAATAGCAAGCAACATCGACAAGCACACAGAATCTTCATAAATAAATCAAAACAATTACATGCAGCCGTTCTATCATCCAATGAATATTTCGCTATGATCTATGCAATAAAAGCTGTATTTCTTCCTTGTAAGGCGGGATAGTCTTTTTTTCTTCTCCTTCTGCACAAAGATACGGTGTTTCCAGAATTTTTGGAATACCCAGAAAACGTGGATCGTGCACTACCTTATACAAGGTTTCAAACCCAATCTCTCCCTTTCCGATATTGGCATGGCGGTCTTTATGTGCACCGCACGGATTCATACTATCGTTGATATGAAAAACGGCAATCTGGGAAAGTCCGATCACTTCGTCAAACCTTTGGAACACACCCTCATAGTCATGCACCAGATCATATCCCGCATCATGTACATGACAGGTATCAAAACAGACTCTGAGACGATCTTTTTTCTGCACGCCGTCATAAATCATCCGGAGTTCCTCAAAGGTCCGTCCGATCTCACCGCCTTTTCCCGCCATTGTTTCGAGCGCGATCAGAACATCACTGTCATCTTCCGCAAGTACTGTATTCAGCCCTTCCACAAGCTGCGCAATACCGGCCTCTGCTCCCGCCCCTAAATGAGAGCCCGGATGCAGCACAAGGATTTTGCTTTGAAAAGCAGCCACGCGTTTCAGCTCCTGTGCCAGAAACGATACCCCAAACGTATATGTGTCCGGCTTTACGGTATTTGCCAGATTGATAATATACGGTGCGTGAATGATGATCTCCTTTACACCGCATTCTTTTGCATAGGCAAGTCCTTCTGGCAGACGCAGCTCCGATACATCCTTCCGCCGTGTATTCTGCGGTGCTCCCGTATAGACCATCAGTGCATTGGCACCATAGCTTTCTGCTTCTTTTACAGAGCCTAAAAACATTTCTTTTCCAGACATTCCCACATGGGAACCTAATATAATATCATTCATAACTTCTCCTTATCCTGTCAGGGTGTTTCCCTGTGAAAATGTGCATATGCCGCATCCGTTACCACACGCCCTCTCGGTGTTCTGTTCAAAAGACCGTTCAGGATCAGATACGGCTCATATACATCCTCAATCGTACCTGCATCTTCCCCGGTCGCTGCGGCAAGTGTATCCAGTCCGACAGGACCGCCGCCGAATTTATCGATCATGGTAAGCAGGATATTCTGGTCGACATGATCCAGTCCCAGCTTATCCACACCCAGCAGATCCAGTGCGGTATCTGCCACCTTTTTTGTGATCACACCATCGTACTTGACCTGTGCAAAGTCTCTGACACGTTTTAAGATACGATTGGCAAGACGCGGCGTTCCGCGGCTTCTTCTGGCAAGCTCGTAAGCACCGTCTTCTTCTATCTCTACCTCAAGGATCCTGGCAGAATGCAGGATGATCTGTTTGAGTTCTTCCACTGTATAAAATTCCAGCTTGTGGATCACACCGAATCTGTCACGCAGCGGTGCTGTCAGAAGACCGGCTCTTGTCGTTGCTCCGACAAGTGTAAACTTAGGCAGGTCCAGACGGATCGATCTGGCACTTGTTCCTTTTCCGATCATAATATCGATCGCGAAATCCTCCATTGCAGGATATAAAACCTCTTCTACCTGTCTGTTCAGGCGATGGATCTCATCCACAAAAAGGACATCCCCTTCCTGCAGATTATTTAAAATCGCAGCCATTTCTCCCGGTTTTTCGATTGCTGGTCCACTTGTTACTTTGATATTTACGCCCATTTCATTGGCAATGATCCCTGCAAGCGTTGTCTTACCAAGCCCGGGCGGTCCATACAAAAGGACATGATCGAGAGAATCCCCACGCTGCTTTGCCGCCTCAATAAACACCTTCATATTTTCCTTGGCTTTTTGTTGACCAATATAGTCATCCAGAAGCTGTGGCCGCAGTGTTTCTTCTACCTTACTGTCCTCCGGTGTGAAATTTGTCTCTATGATTCTACCAGCCATTCTGACTTTCTCCTGTATCATTCAAATTACAGCATTTGCTTTTTATGCTATTTTCATAAACCTTACATCAAATATTTCAATGCAGCCTTTAAAATATCCTCCGCATCCATATCCGCATTTGGATCTGCCTGTTTCACTGCTTTTGCAGCATCCATACTGCTGTAACCGAGTGCAGTCAGAGCATCTATTGCATCCTTGCGGTTATTCGGTTCTGTACTTCCCACCGTTTCATCCGCAAGCTGCCCCAGCAGCGTATCTGCCTGATAATCCAGCTCCACCTTATCCTTCAGCTCCAGCACAAGACGTTCTGCTGTCTTTTTGCCAATGCCCGGTGCTTTGGAAATCGTCTTGATATCTCCCGCATAGATCGCATAGCGGAGATCTTCCGCCGAAAATGCAGACAAAATAGAAGCTGCACCTTTCGGTCCGATACCACTGACCGTGATCAGCTTTTTAAACAGAGACAGCTCATCTTTACTGATGAAGCCATATAACTGGAACGCATCCTCCTTGACATAAGTGTAAGTATAGATCTTTACTTCACTGCCAGGTGCCAGCATCTGCGATGCCAGCGCGCCGCCTGTCAGAATACGGATTCCAAGACCGTTGACATCTACGATCACACAATCCTCTTCTATTTCTTCCAAAATACCTTTTACATATCCGATCATATATTCTGTTCCTTACCTTTGTTTATTACTAAAAACCTGTATAGGGAGCTTCTGCTTCATACATCATTTATTTCCTGTCACTGTGAATAAAAACAGCTCTCCTGTCATACATAAGCTGTCCCAGAATCCCGTTACAAAGCCCTGTTACCATACCCATGAGCAGCAGATACGGCAGATAATACCACATGGCTGTTCCAAGGAGCACAAGTGCCACCAGAAACTGCCCTATATTATGAGAAATACCACCCAGCACACTGACCGGCCTGATGGAAAGATGCCTCTTCTTTGTCAGCCACATGACAAAAAAGCTGACCGTAGCGCCTGCCAGACTGTATAAAATGCTGAACAGATTACCAAACAAAAATCCGGAAAGCAGAATGCGGAGCATATTGACGCAGACCGCCTCTTTTGCCCCCATCAGGTAAAGCAGCAGCACGATCACCATATTTGGCAGTCCCAGTTTTGCGCCCGGAATTCCCACAAAAACAGGCAGGATGCTCTCTATATAAGACAAAATCATGGCAAGTGCCACGCACAGTCCTAAAACCGTTATTTTCTTTGTCTGCAATCTGTTTTCTCTCCTTATCGGATCATTTAATTTACAACTGCATCCATCTGTTTTTCCCCGGATCCTGTTATCTGTATGATAAGCTTATGCGGCAGACAGATGATACTCTGTCCGTTTTGCGAAATTGCCATGGAATGGACACAGACCTGATTTTTGCAGTCGGAAGCCGTTACACCTGCCTTTCCGTCTTTGATCGTCAGCTCGTTATATCCATACTCTGTTTCTATCCGGATCACCTGTTCCCGTTTGAGGCTGTACGTGCCATAGATTTTTCCATCCACAGTCACCACGACCTGCACCGCTCCATCCGTGCTAAGTGCCTTTTGTGCAGCGATCAGCAGCCCTGCCAGCAGCAGGACAAAAATACAGATTGTCATTGTCGGATGCTTTTTTATTATTTGTTTCATACTTGTTTATAGTACCATGTTCCCATGCATTTGGCAATGATTACAGCATATTTTATCGAGCATATGTTCGGTTTTTTTTCAAAAAACAAAAGGCAGGTCTGATCAATAAACCTGCCTTCCGTTATCCGGTACTTATTTCTGGTTGATATAATTTACAAGTCCCTGTGCAGCAATGATCTTCTGCATAAACGGAGGGAATGCCTGCCCTTTATATTCGGTTCCTTTCGTGCGGTTGTATATCATACCGGTATCAAAATTGACTTCTACCGTATCGCCTGCCTCAATATTTTTGACTGCTTCCGGGCATTCAATGATCGGAAGTCCGATGTTGATCGCATTGCGGTAGAAAATTCTAGCAAATGTCTCCGCAATGACGCAGCTGACACCGGCCGCCTTGATAGCGATCGGTGCGTGCTCACGAGATGAACCACAGCCAAAGTTTTTATCTGCTACGATAATATCTCCTTTTTTTACTTTTTTGACAAACTCTGTATCGATATCTTCCATACAGTGTGTGGCAAGTTCTGCAGGATCTGAAGAATTCAGGTATCTTGCAGGAATGATTACGTCTGTATCTACATTATCTCCATATCTGAAGACTGTTCCGATTGCATTTTCCATTTTCATATCCTCCTTACAGTTTCGCCGGATCTGAAATGTGTCCGGTAATTGCGCTTGCTGCTGCGACTGCAGGAGAAGCCAGATAAATTTCACTTGTTACATGACCCATACGGCCTACAAAGTTACGGTTGGTCGTGGATACACATCTTTCATTTTCTGCCAGAATACCCATATAACCGCCCAGACAAGGTCCACAGGTCGGAGTGCTGACAACGCCGCCTGCTTCGATAAAGATCTTTAACAGGCCTTCTTCCATTGCATGCAGATAGATTGCCTGTGTAGCAGGAATGACGATAAGACGCATGCCCTTTGCTACCTTTCTGCCCTTTAAGATCTCAGCCGCACATCTCAGATCGTCGATACGTCCGTTTGTACAGGAACCGATCACTACCTGGTCGATCTTGAGCGCCGGATCAATCTCATCGATCGTATGTGTATTTTCCGGCAGATGCGGAAATGCAACTGTTGACTTTAAGGTACTTAAGTCAATGGTGTACTCCTCATCATAAACCGCATCCTCATCTGCTTCATATACGGTATATTTCTTTGTGGAATGTTCCTCCATATAAGCGATCGCTTTTTCATCAACCGGGAAGATACCGTTCTTTCCGCCAGCCTCAATCGCCATATTGGCAATGGTAAATCTGTCATCCATGGAAAGATTTTTGATGCCTTCTCCGACAAACTCCATGGATTTGTAAAGTGCACCGTCTACACCGATCATTCCGATGATATGTAAGATCACATCTTTACCGCTGATATATTTATTTGGCTTACCAACCAGATTGAATTTGATCGCGCCCGGTACTTTAAACCATGCTTTTCCCGTTGCCATACCTGCAGCCATATCTGTAGAACCGACACCTGTTGAGAAAGCACCAAGTGCACCATATGTACAGGTATGGGAATCCGCACCGATGATCACATCGCCCGCAACCGTCAGACCTTTTTCCGGCAGAAGTGCATGCTCAATACCCATCTGTCCGACTTCAAAATAATTGGTAATCTGGTTACGATAAGCAAACTCTCTGACGCATTTACAATGCTCAGCAGATTTAATATCTTTATTCGGTACAAAATGATCCGGAACAAGTGCGATCTTATCCTTATCAAATACACCGTCCACTTTCATTTTGCTCATTTCCTTGATCGCAACAGGGCTGGTAATATCATTTCCAAGTACCAGATCAAGGTCAGCTTCGATCAACTGACCGGCTTCTACCTTGTCAAGACCCGCATGCGCTGCAAGTATTTTTTGTGTCATTGTCATACCCATTGACATGTCCTCCTACCTTATCCGCATTGTGCTACACCTGTCCGGCAGGACAGGTTATGCCACTTTTCTTTGTATACAGTATAACAGATAATATACTATAATCCAAATACATATTGTTTATATTTACTATGAATTATATTTATGATACACTGAAACCAGGATATCGGAGGCAAAAGCCCCGGCTTTGATGATACGCTTTCCTGATAATCTGCGAAAGCACTCTATGAACCGGTCATAAGCACAGAAAGGGAACACATGGAAAACAATTTAAACTTGTACTATATTTTCTATACCGTAGCACTGCATAAAAATATTTCAGGTGCAGCCAAGGAGCTGTATATCAGCCAGCCTGCGATCTCAAAAGCGATCTCCAAGCTGGAGCAGAGTCTGGATGTCATTTTATTTCACCGTTCTTCCCGCGGCGTTACACTTACCATGGAAGGAGAACTGCTTTTTGCACAGGTACAGACCGCATTTTCCGCGATCCGTCATGGCGAGGAGCAGCTCAAGAAAGTAAACGAGCTTGGCATTTCCCAGATTTCCATCGGTGTCAGCATCACGCTTTGTAAATATGTGCTTCTGCCCTATCTGCAGCAGTTTGTCAAAGACAACCCACATATCAAGGTGACGATCACCTGCCATCCAACGATGGAAACGCTGCGCGATATTGATAATTCCGTTACGGATATCGGTGTTGTCGGAATCCCCAGCCTGCCAAACGGGCTGACCTATATTCCGTTCCGTGAAATACAGGATACGTTTGTCACGACAGACCGCTATCTGGAAAATCTGAAGATTCGTGTCGGAAATGACCGGAAGGCAATTTTAAACAATGCAACCTTTATGATGCTGAACAAAGAGAATATTTCCCGTAAATATGTGGATATGTATTTATCCTCCCACCAGATCACCATGGATAACATCATTGAGATCAATACGATGGATCTGCTGATCGAGCTGGCAAAGATCGACCTCGGAATTGCCTGTGTCATCAAGGATTTTGTCAAAGATGAGCTGGATGACCACTCTTTAACAGAAGTGAGTCTCGGACGTGCCATTCCCAAACGAAAGCTTGGGCTTGTTTACAAGGATGATACGATCATGACGGATGCAATGAAGAAATTTATCTCCTATTTTACGGAGGCATAGGGTAAATAATAAATTACAAGAAGATATAAAAAAGAAAACATATGTTTTCTCTTTTCCTTATATATTTTCCGTATATCGGCAATTCGGGAATCCCATACAGCCCCAAAACTCTCCGTAACGACCGTTCCGTTTCTTCAATGGCTGCTTACATAACGGACACAGCTTTACAGTTACATTTTTATGTCCATTCATTTCCTCTCCCATCCGTTCAAATACTTTCTGATTCATTCTGCAGTCTGCCAGTGCACGATGCGCACCATCTGTAGAAATACCATAGTAATCTGCCAGATCAGATAATTTTCGATGTTTCCATTCCGGGAAACAGACTTTTGCAACACGCAAAGTGTCTATGTAGTCATTTGCCACCGTTTTTCCAAAATACTTTTCGGAATCTCTGCAAATAAATGGGATATCAAATGTATGGATATTATGCCCCACTAAAATATCCTCTCCCACAAATTCCAAAAAACGTCCCAAAACTTCTTTGCAGCATGGTGCATGACGAACCATCTCATCTGTTATATTGTTTACCCGTGTTGCATCATACGGAATTGGTCTGCCCGGATTTACCAGTTCACTGAACTCCTCTACCACTTTCCCATTACGTACTTTTACCGCTGAAATCTCAATGATCTCATCTTTCGAGATCATGACTCCTGTCGTTTCCAGATCAAAAACGACATAATCCGGTACGTATTTCGTTAATATCTTTCCTTTGTTTTTTCCTAACATATAGCCCCTGTTTTAAATAATCTTGTTGTTTTGTTTGTTGAACATATGTTCTCTATGTTATACTGTTATTGTGTAATTGAAAGGAAAGCAGGATGTGATTTTCCGATTATTAGATGCCCTCTAGTTTTACGAAAGAGAGGGTGATGCCCTATGAACACAATGGAAGTTTTAACTTTGTTGTTAGTAGTATTTGCGGCTCTGTCATACATAGACAATCATAATAACAAAAAGAAATAAGCATCCCCTACCGCCTAAAGTGTGGATGCTTATTTCTTAGTATATTCACTGAGGGCAAATCGGATAATCACATCCGGTTCACTTTCTAAGTAGATTATACATCAGGGCATTTGAGAAATCAAGTGCCCCTTTACTGGACATATTTCTATTTTTCTTGTATAAACTGAAATTATGTGATATATTTAATCTATACAAAGAGGGAAACCAGAGAAGCGGCTTGCCCGAATAAATCAAGTAACTGTTTTATCAACAGCCGTCATTATTGCGAGTAATGGCGGCTATTTTCGTTTATCCCTGAAAATCTTATAGCAAAGACTTACAAGGGCGCAAATGAATATTCCAATCTGAATCAAATCAGCGTATGTAACATA
>ENA-UEQW01001452-UEQW01001452.1-human-gut-metagenome-genome-assembly--contig:-NODE-1452-length-19551-cov-4.249974_pt1 | contig 19551 bp, 16 predicted proteins | sample MGYA00242947_ERZ507947 | MGnify/ENA primary metagenome ERZ507947 (study PRJEB26167, sample SAMN06115421) | human gut metagenome | host: Homo sapiens | place: China:Guizhou | collected 2015-03-17... | reverse complement strand
AAGGCGCACTATGGAAGCACCTAGAAGTGTAAGTGGAAGCGTTACTTCGATTTCCACAAAGTTCCTCTCAGTGACATTCCGACGGTGAGTAGTGTGTTTACGCGTGATACCCCTTCATGTTAGTGTGTATTCTATTTGGTGTGGTTGTTTGTTGTTCATGTTTCATCTGCAATGAGGGTTGCGTTTGTGTATTTTCTACTCTTCCTTGCAGGTGTACTGTCAGCAATCCAGTGCAGTAGGCATCCTTCCCTTGCCGTTAGCGAATAGGTCGTTTTGTCATTCCGAGGATACTGCAGTATTATTTGCTCCCATACGAACGCAATACAGACCGTACACCTATTGCATTAACCAGCGAGAATGGACTGTTCGGGGCTGACAAAAATGGGAATGGGAATGGAGTTCACTCCGTGGTCAATGAGAACGGTGGTTTAAGAAGGGGTGGTCATGGAGTGAATAGCCACATTCCTCCTCAGTTTACCTATCCCGAATATGAGGAGCTGGATCGCCATTTGACACAACGATTCGGTCTTCCCTTCACATACAAACGGTTTCAACCTGAGAGCTACTATTATATCCCGTATGGCTACAACTACACGTACTTGGCTGAACCCACCCACTTCTGTTCTAATGATACATTCATGGTGGTTATGATCATGTCTACAGTCAAGAAGCCGGAAGAGCGAACGGCGTTGCGTTCGAGTTGGTTCAAAGACAAGACAGTACTGGGAAAGAAGATCAAGTATTTGTTCATCGTATCCAGTAGTCCTGATCCGGAAGTGAACGCCAAGATCGACGAGGAAGCGAAAGAGTTCAACGACATCCTCCACATGGATCATCTCGATTCCTACAATAACATCACGATGAGTATCATGAATACATTCAATTGGTTACATCGTAATTGTCATTCGATCAAGTACATCTTGAAAGGTGATCCTGATTCCTATTTCAACACTCCTAAGAACGTGAAATGGTTATTGGATCTTCCTCCTCAACGTCAAACGAGATTGTACCATGGTTCTTGTTTCATCACTTCCTTCTTCATTCGGAAGCCGGGATACAAGTGGGACACACCGTACATTGTGGATAAGGACAGTCTGACATGGCCGTACTGCGTGGGTGTTGGTTATGTGATATCTGCTGATCTTCTCGCTCCACTCGTGTTGGCTTCTCGCCACTATCCCTACATGCTTCGTACAGAAGACATGAGTATTGGATTGGCTGCGTTGATGTTGAACGTGACTCCGTATCGTTATCACGATTACTACTGGACCCCTCCGGAACGGTATCATTACAACAGTATCAAGAAGTGCAGATGGGAGCGCTATTTCGATTTCCACAAAGTTCCTCTCAGCGACGTCCCGAAGATTCACTCCGTTTTTACTGGGAATGTTTCAATGTGTTGTTGCGTTTCTTAAGAAGGAAAGCAGGTAAAGAAAGTGATACGCACAATAAGATACATCCAGAATACAGCACTGAAGAGGAGAACACACACGAACAAGGGTTTCTGCGTTTTGTGGCTATGAATGAGGTGGCTGACACATGACCACTGCAATGAGTACATCCCGAAGTACGTGCCAACAACACCGCCAAGAAGCGTACTCGTCAGTAGCGCCCTCTCCGACACTCTCCACTCGTTGTTGACAGCCCTCCGTTTATCGGCAGCGTACTATAGATCAAGGCATTGGATAAATCCAACCATACAGAAAGAAACGACATTGACGACAAATAGATAGCGATACAAGAGCGAGGCGTACATTTGTAGCGACTCCACACTCCGTTATCGTGATGAACGAAATGAAGCGAAAATCGAGCCGATTTGAGGCGTGCTGTGAGAAACCCTCATTCCTTTCTTAAGGACGCCGTGAATTCCGTCGAGTAGCAGATGAGCCTTTTGATCCGGAGACTCTCTTCCGCCCATAGGCCGTGTGAAACGGCGGCGGTGATTCGGATTCTCGCCCTGCAAGGTGCTCAGCCGCTCTATATTGTTCGTCACATGTCATTTAAGAAAACGTCCGACTTATCGCGCAAGGAGAGAGAGATTGTTCGGTATCGTTGCTTTCTCCTCGGTCATACTGTAGGAGACAGCACGTGAAGGAAGGCAACATGATCACATACGTTGGAGCGGGAGTGAATGTCCTTCTATCGGGTTTGAAGGTTTGCCAGTCGTTTCGGCTTGATTCGTAGGGTCTATCTGGTTATCTGCTCAATTCCCCTGCGCTCATTGCAGGTAGATGCTCCTCTTTTCTGTGATGCCCAGATGCCGTCCACAGCCTGTCTGATTTGATCGCGGACGCAATGACGCTTCTCACCGTGAAGAAGAGCCGACAGGACCCGAACCCCCTCTATCCGTTGCCGTAACACTCTCTGTTTAGCGATAGATACGGTCACGGCAAGGTGGAAGCACTCGGCGCCATGGGCATAGCGTGCTTCCTGCTGGCGACGAGCGTGATGATTGGTTGGGATTCCTTCCAGGCGCTCCAAGACATTTTCGTGAATCACAAGATCAACGACTACGCCGCCTCGGGCAGTATGCTCACCTACTGGGTACATTCAAGAGATCGTGTTGATGTCGTAGAGCGGACCCGGCGTGCTGCTCGCGGCCGTCGTCTCCAAAGAAATCCTCTACCGCGTCACGAAGAAGATCGGTTTGTCTCCAGAGGGCGTTTCACCCGTAGGGGAAAAGTCCAACTCCAGCGTTCTTATCGCGAACGCGTATCACCATCGTTCCGACGTGTGGGCGTCGGTGGTGGCGTTGGCGGGAATTGGCGGGAGCTATCTGGGGTTTCGTTAGTGCGATGGGGTGATGGGTAGATTTCCGTTGTGCGACCCCCTGGGTGGAGTTGCGGTGGGGGTGTTGATTGCCAAGACGGGTTTGGATCTGTTGTCGGGAAACTACTACAACCTGATGGACCGACAGGACCTGGACGAGAATGAGTTGATGGCGAACCACCGTGGGAGATGATGTGGTGATTGACGATTAGTGCGGGAGATGAACATTCCGTGCTGGTCGTTGCGGCATCGACACCACGGTCCGTTCGTGTACGTGGATTTGAAGTTGGAGGTGGACGGGAAGACAACCGCATTGGAGATGGAGGAGGTGGGGAAGAAGAGATCGGTTGAGGCATAGATGGAGAAGGACGTGAAGGAGATTCTGACGGAGGACTATCCGGACATCGAAGAGGTGTTGGTTGGCTTTAAGGTGAAAGAGAGTGGGGAAGAGAAAGGGAATGTGAATGGAGAAGAGAAGGAAATCACGAATGAAACAGAGAAAGCTGCGATCGAAGCAGAGAGGATGATTCCAAGTGAATCAGGGAAGGAAGCGGCGAATAGAACAGAGAACGAAACTGCAAACGACGCGAAGAAAGTCCTATAGTTGATGAAACGCAAGAAGTGTTTGTTGCCGAATCGAAATGCATTGTCTCCCTGACTGTCTCTCCAAACTGAAAGTCAAATATAGACATACGAAGATGAGTTCGCCTTATGTTCATGAAGAGAGTACGAAGTGCTCCTTGCCTCTCGTGATAAAGGTGCTCAATATCATCATTCTGTGCGAATGCGCGTTAAGCTTACTCGTGACCATGCTCTTGTGGCCACGATATTGCATTGTAGGAGAAGAGACACGTCATGTTGGTGTAGAGGGCGCAGGTGGGAAGAGGAATCGGAATTCTTCTGTCTGTGTGCATTTTCATTCACAATCTCGTGCCCTCCTTCTTCACACAGTACTTTGTGGGCAATGAGAGTGAAACGTCACTTTGTAGAAGAATGTTTCGTTTGACTTCATCGAGTGCGTCTTTTGCGTATTGTTCGATCGTTCCGATTTGTCTGATGTGTAGGAAGGGACTTGTAGTCCTCAGGGGTGACAGTTTCTGCTCTTCCTCCGCTGGATTCGTTATTTCCTCGCTGCTCGTCCTTCTTTCGGGAGTAGCGAGATGGGTTCTCGTATGAACTCGTCGTCTCTTTCACCGTAGATCCAATGCCGGAGGAACGTCGTCAACGGGGAAGAGAACGTTTGTATTCTATAGCTTGATCAAACGTAGGATGATGAATCGGAGGTGCGCGTGGAGCTGAGACGACTCATAAACAACACTGCGTCGTCAATAGAGCACTATCTGTAACCTTCTTCCTGCACGTCGTTTTTACTGGGTTCTTCCTATCGCTATTGTGGAATATATAGATTGTATGAATCTGTTTGCTTGAGGAATCGCTCATGGGATCACTCTTTGGAAACGACACAAAGGTGCCCTAATCCCCTAGAAAGACACTATTTCTCACTCTGTTTTTGGGTCCCTTCTGGAAATAATTGGAATAACTTGGTTCCATGAAGCGCGGAGTCCTGAAAAGAGTGAAACACGGACAACACGCCATGCTGCAGTGAGTCCCTTGTTTCTTTCTTGGAATGAGAAGGCCATTGGGGAGAAGCAGAAACGCAAGAACGCGGCAAAACGAAGTCAATTCGGAAGCGGATTTCCGGCTTCGTCGTTGTCCAGAAACACACGAAACACTATTCGCAGTCGAATGTGAATAAAGAGAAATGTATTGATAAGAAAGGAAGAAAGATCACTGCACGCACAAAGACACAAAGAGCATTTCACTCTCACCATCGAGCCTATTCCCGTTCTGTGTTGACCGTTGAGCAGGGGTGATGAGTGAAGATTCAAAGGGTGGTTACAAGAGGCCAGGCCCTAGGTTGTCGGCATGTCAGTGGTGTGGGAAGGTTTCGTGCAATCACTGTCGATGCACGGGACAGGAGAATTGTACCCATGCGCCGGGAGAGATGTGCAAGAATCCTCGGTACAAGAGGCGTCTTGTTTGCAATCCGTGTGAAAAGAATAAGCTAAGACACCGTCAGATGTGTCAGCAGAGCGAGGAACGGAAAAGAGGCAGTTCTGTTTTACTCTCGTCCTCGGATAGAATCGCCGCCTTCTACGGGACCCAGCTATAAGGCGAACGCCACTGCGGAGCGTCCCAACGTGACGCAAGGTGAAGTGCTGCCCTATCCATGTATCTCTTTGCCCTTGTATGGACTGTAGATTTCGGTTCCTCTCCGAACATTGCTGTGATGTTCTTCAAAACGAACACCCTTGTGTCGCTCATTCCCATTTCTTCCGTCCACGGTTCTCTGGCCCAGCTGCGCAGCATCCTCAACAACATGATGTTGCTTCTCATGAATGTTCAGTTTGTGTTCATCAAGGGTTCCAGCATCATTTCGATGAGCGACGTTCCTCCTCCTTCGTTCCGTAACGAGTAGGAGGCAACGATTCCCGCTCGCGATATCATTCAGGAGTTTTCGTTCCCCTTTCCCATCAATTGTTCCAGCTGCTTTTTCATCCACTACTACCAGCAGGTTTTCACGTTTCATTCCGTTCATTGTAGAAGGCGATGCAGATGAATCAGCAGCCCCTCTCGCCGATCGGGAATTCACTGCCATCGATGTGGCAGGCAAAGCCGATCCATCCGTCGCAGCGGCCTCCGTCTTCTGTGCTGCTTCAGCAAAACGAGCCGATTGCCCCCGCGCCCAGAATGGATGCCATTCCCCCTCAAGAGAATCCTCAGCTTGCTCCTTATATGCAGTCTGGGGACTCGAAACAGTTCATGCGCATGAGTATCGATTCAAGCCAGTGGAACCCTCTGACCATGAACGATCCGATGATGTCGAACTCGATTCTTCTCTTGCGCCAAACAGAGGCCGCCAGCAACCTGGCGAATCTGGCGCACACGGGCGACGGCAGGCCCTCGCTGAACTTCCGCGATGAGACGCTCTCCAGCGACATGGTCAGTTTGTCGTTATTCCCGCGGAACAGTTCGTACGGAGACATGTCGTACATGCTGCCGTTCCAAAACCGGCTTCTTCGTCGACCGAGTGCATCATCGGACATGAACTGGCCAGTGTTCTCAAGACGAATGGGCGTGAACGAGGAGCCACCGGCGTACGGTTTGACGGAGGAAACGGAGGCGCGAGAGAAGCAAGGTGGTGCATTGCCGAATGGCGATGCAAGTGCATCGAGCGCTCTTTCGGGGTTGAAGAGGGACCCCCCGGAAGGGAGGAGTGAGGAGGAGTCGAAGTCGTGTGATCGCATTTCACTGAAGGCGTCGATAGCGAAGCAGGAGTTGAGTCACCATGATTAGGTCTTTTCTGAGTTGCTTTAGATGGGTGTGTTTGTTGAAAGTTGTGAGAGAGTGTGTTGTGATGATATGCTTTCACTGTGTGAGTTCAACTCAAAGTGATGTCACGAGTAATCACTAGGTGTATCATCTCGAACGAGCGAACTCCAATGAATCCACTCCCTTCTATATAAACACACAACAACTCAAAACAAACACCCCGGCTGAGATAAAACTTAAAGTCTCTTAAGCACCATATCCTCGGGAATGTCTTCACGAGAGATCACGCCCTTAACATCATAAACAAGCTTCTGAGCAATCTCAGGCTTGAACAGAGCACGAAGGTCCTTCATCGACATAGCAGCATACTCCTTATGAGCGACAGCCATCACAACAGCATCACAGTTCTTGATCTCCTCCAGGTCCACCAGCTCCACGCCGTAGAAGCGCTTCACCTCGTCCTTCGGCGCGATCGGGTCGCACGACACCACATCGATGTCGTACTCCTTCAGCTCGCGAATGATGTCGTGCACCTTGCTGTTACGCGTGTCCGAGCAGTTCTCCTTGAACGTGATGCCCATCACGCACACGCGCGCGCCCTTCACCACCAGACCGCACTGCACCATCAGCTTCACCACCTTCGTCGCGATCCACGCGCCCATCGAGTCGTTCAGCAGACGACCGTTCTGGATGATCTTGCTCGTGTAGCCCAGGTTCTGCGCACGGTACGTCAGATAGTACGGGTCCACGCCGATGCAGTGACCGCCCACCAGACCCGGGTGGAAGTGGAGGAAGTTCCACTTCGTGCCGGCGGCGTCCAACACGTCGTTCGTGTCGATGCCCATCTTGTCGAAGATCATCGCCAGCTCGTTCATGAACGCGATGTTGATGTCGCGCTGCGAGTTCTCGATCACCTTCGCCGCCTCAGCCACGGCGATGGACGAGGCACGGTACACGCCAGGCTCCACGACCATTTCGTAGACCTTGGCAATCTTGTCGAGCGACTCGGCGTCACAACCGGACACGATCTTCTTGATGGTTCTGAAGGTGTGCACCTTGTCGCCGGGGTTGATTCTCTCGGGAGAGTAACCCAGCTTCCACTCCTCCTTGTACTTCAGGCCCGACAGCTTCTCGATGATGGGAATGCAGAGCTCCTCCGTCAAACCGGGATAGACAGTGGATTCAAAAACGACGTAGTCGCCCTTGCTGATCACCTTGCCCACCACTTCCGAGGCGCTCTCCACGGGACGCACATCCGGAGAGCGGTCCTCGTTCACGGGGGTGGGGACGGCCACGATGTAGAAGTTCGCGGAGCGGATCTGCTCAAGATCGTACGTCAAGGAGAGATTGCCACCCTTGAGCGTCTTCACGAGTCTCTCGCTGCCGACTTCGCAGGTGGGATCCTGACCGTTCAAGTACGCCTCGATCTTCGGCTTGCACACATCGAAACCGATCACCTTCACTCCCTTCTCGGCAAAAGCAACAGCCATAGGCATACCCACATAACCCAAACCGACAACACAAATCTTGAGATCCTTCGCGTCCATTTCCCTTTAGGATAAATGATATCTGACACAACGGTTTTGTTCCTGTTCATCTCAATTTGGGGGGAGTGGGGGATAGTGTTCCGAAGCAGAAGTTGTATGTCTCTGGAGTGCATTTTTTCACATACGGTTAACTGGGTAAACAGGGACGGCCCCTCATCCCATCATCTCCATCCCGTTTTCGATTTGGAAATAGCACTCCCTTCCTCCCTTCCCAACCCTTTCACATCGAATGCCACAGCTACACTCCAAAGAAAGAGAGATGGAACACACAACACACAGACTGAACCGAATCAACGCACAATTCAACATCACACTTCACATACATCCTCCTGACACGATATCAGGACGGGACGGAAGGGACCCATTATTCGGTTCCAACGCCAATAGAATGGAAGAAAATGAAGAGAACGCAAGATGGAAGAGTGCGCAGCGATGGTGGAAGGACGTGACGGCGCGTTGCTTTCGGAAATGCCCTGTGCCGAAGCAGCTCCTTCTGTTTGCCTTCATCGTGGTGTTTGTCGTCGTTTACAGTGTTCTGAACCGCGACGTGCTCCGCGTTTCGAACGAACTGCTGGATTTGCAGCGCCAGGCGGATACGATCAAGTCGTTTGAGTCAAAGAAGATCAGCATTGGCGAGAGCGAGTCGGACGTGAGGCCGCTCTCCCTCGCATCCGAAACGGAGAAGACACAGTCCGAAACGACGGGATCAACGATGCAGCCTCAAAGTCTTTTCAACAGCGAGTTGAAGAGCGGGAAGTGGGAGCAGAAGAAGCGTTTGCGACAAGAGAAGGGGGAAGCGGCGAACCAAACCCCCTCTTTTGTCTCTACCTCGTTTTTAAATGTAACAATCGAAGGAAGCCTTTCGCAAATCCTCCCCATTCAAGTTCCCGACGCCGAGCGGAAGGACGGGTTCGACATGAGTTTCAAGTTTACGTATCCCGCGTTCGTGATCGCGCCGCCGTTCACGTACGGAAAGAACGCGCGCAACACGCTTCCCTCCATTTCGAGTTTTTACCGCGAGTTGGCGAGTCACAAGCACGACGACTGCGGTAACGAGGACATCTGCGTCAACCCCTCCAAGTACGTCCATCTATACACCGACTGGTCGAAGGACGATCCGATCAGCACCGCCGACAAGGACTACATCGTGTACTTCCAGGATGAGTATACCCACGGCAGCGTGGACGTGATTCCGAACGGCGTCATGTCCTTCAAGGCCGATTGCTCCTGCTACTTCGATCACGCCAAGGCGCTCCAATCCTCTTCAGAGCGCATCTACAAGGTCCCCCTCACCGTGGTGTATCTCGTCGTCCCCAACGGCGCCACCTTCTACCACTTCATGGACAGCGTGCTTCCGAAGCTGGTGCAGTTGGAATCCTTCCTGAGCGATCCCTCGATCACCTTCCTGTTTGACCTCTCGCCGCAGTACTCCATCGTGGCGAAGCTCATCGCGCGGCTTGGGATCCCCCAAAATCGAATCCTCAACTACCGTCAGATCAACCACCTGGGCGACGCCATTCAAGCGAACCGTCTGATTCTCGCCTGCAACACGCCGCCCCTCCACCCCTACCTGTTCCAACGTGCGCAGTACCTGCTGAAACTCCCGCACATCCAGTTCCCCTCCAAGTACAAGCCACACACCATTCTGTATCTGTCGCGTCGCAAGAGCACGCTGGGCGGAGGCAGACGTGTGATGAACGAGTCGGAGCTGGAGCAGCATCTGAAGCTGTTCGCGGAGGCGAACCACTACAACTTCGTCACCTTCTTCCACAACGAGTACACCGATCTGGAGCGTCTGCTGGAGTTGTGGTCGCAGGCGGCGGTGATCATCGGACCACATGGTGGTGCTTTCACGAACATGATGTTTGCGCCGAAGGGCGCGGTGGTGATCGAGTTCTTGCCGAACGGAGCGGTGTTCACGGGAACGACGTTCAAGGAGCATCTGTCGGTGTATCAGCAGGCGATGGTGATGGGGCATCGCTACTTCGCGGTGATGTCGACGTTCACGAAGAGGGATGATATTACGGTGAACATGCGTGAGGTGATGGAGATTCTGAAGAATATGGTGAAAACGGTTTCTGTGTGGTGTGTTTGTTGTTCCTTCTGTTGTGCATGCATTCTTTAAGCTGAAGGTACTGTGCTTCCTTTGGAGGAGGGAAGGGTTGTTGGATGCAGAAGTCAATTGATTCCACAATCAACCCCTCTTTTCCTCTCCTGCAATACAATTCACGTACCAACCCCACCCACAGTATGACACGTAGAATGGATGAACGGTTACGCCAGTTGGTGAAGGCAAGTCAACAAGCGAATCAACGCAGCAAAATGGATTTGACGGAGGTATGACACCCCATCTCCACTCATTATGGAATAGAATCCTACCGATTCTGCAAACCATGCAACGACGGCCACCCCGTATGAACAGTCGCAACAGCTAACTCACGTAGAGAACAAAACGAGGCAAAGCAACCCTCTCAACCCAACGACGCGTGTTCGGTCCCATCCCCCGCTTCGTAATCGCCCTTCTCCATCATCACTCACTAGGTATTACACCATGTGCTATGACCGCTCCATCACCCACGCCCTCGAGTCACTGGAGCGGGAACGCGAAAGAGAAGTGCTGCAATGGGGAGTGTGTAACATAAACAACCTATAGAATGGATGTTTGTTCCATGATCCAACTATTCCAACAGCTTCATCAAGTATCCGCAGCGATGACCGCTCTCCTCGTTTGACCAAACAATATCGATGAACCGATGCTCTCTGCCCGCAATGCGAGGCACCAAGTCTACACTAAACGCACGCATCCACCTCCCACTCATTCGATACAATCGCGTCTCCAGTGTGTTGTAGTGCTCGATGAAATCCATGTAGGGCGCATACCGCACTTCCGAGAGAACGCGCGCGGACGTGCTCTTCCCATCTGGACGTGAATGCGGCGCGATGCCTGCGATCATCGCGTTCGTTGTTCCCGGAGACACATCCGTCAGTAATGGAGGCACCGCTTGCACGATATGACAGTACGGACATGAGGAGAACAGCTACACATAATCGACCCGATTTCAGGAATACCGTGATCTCCTCAATCTCCTCTTCCGCAACGTTCTCCGCCACCGCCTTAAAGAACAGCACGTCTTGATTGTCAAGAATCACTGAACACTCCGTGCTCAGCAACGGTTTCACCTCGATGTCCCTCTTCACACGCACCAGTCTCCACTCACTCCCCTCGCCTCCAAGCAGTAACACACATCGCAGCGAGTACAGCACACGCGACCCCTCCTCACGCAGAAACCCACATCCATTGCCCTCGGGGAGATGCAGGTAACTGGCAACGGAGAGCGTGGCGCCGGGCTGCAACGCCTCTCCCGGCTTGAGCAGCGCGTACACCTGCGCGAAGTCCAGCGACGGCGAGTGCTGGAGGTTGTTGGTGAGCGCGATCACCGCCTGACGGTCCTGCTGCTCCACGAACCAGTGGTAGTTGTCCGTGAAGAGGAACACCGACGTCAGCGGCGACGTCCCGCGGTTCTCGATGGTTAGCGGCAGTGCGATGAGCTCCGAGAAGAACGACGGCGGCACGCTCTCCAGAACACAGCGCGCGCGCAGACGGTTAGGTTCGACGCGGAGGCACAGACAGTTCTCCTCGCCGTACACGCGCTGTCGACGCTGCTCCGCCGTCTGGTTGAGGCGAAGACCGCGTGGGTGCAGAGCCTGGTCGACGCGGAGCGTGTGAGTGTCGTTGGGTGCGTGCAGGGTGAATGAAACGCCTGTGATTTCCACCTCGCCCTCCTTCACGAGTCGCGTGACCACGCACACCTCCTTCACCTCGCAGGGCTTCAACACGAACTCGGTGGCGGTGTGCTCCACACTCGTTTCCGCGCTGGTAAGAAGACGCACCTTCTCGCACACCACCTCCTCGTCCAGCGGGTTCTGGACCTGGAAGCGCACCGCCACGCGCGAGCCCACGGGCAGCGTCGCAGGCTTCTTCTTCCCGTTGAAGAGATACCCGCCGTGCTCGCGGTACTGCGGAATGCGCTGAGCGTCCACATGACAGCGACCGATCGAGTTCATCAGCTTCTCGAACACCTCGTCGTACGTGCGGTCGTCGCTCAGGTAGCACCACTCCTCCACGTCCTCGCTGGGGTTCTCATCGTACAGCACGCGGATGGAGGAGTGGAGGATGCACGGTAACGCGCAGTCCGTTACAGAGAGCGCGCGCTGGTCCTCGGGCAGGAGTTGGAGCGCGTGGAAGAAGGAGTGCGAGGAAAGAGCCATTGCGTCGCTGCAACGACGTGTATTCTGGTAAGCGAGTCGCCGCACGGTCGCCAGCGCCTCCCAGTCGATGCTGCGCTGCATGAGAAGGAGCAGTTGCGCTTCGGTGGTGATGTAGTTCTGTGGGTGAGACGCTGGGAGAGGGAAGTACCCAGATGTGGTGAAGGGGGTGGGCAGAGTAACACCGCCACGCCGACAGCAGCGACAGCAGCGCGAACGCGTAGAACTGACTCTTCTTGAAGCGCAGCGTCGCGAGCACGAAGGAAAACACGGCGCGACGCTTCGCCTGCAGCGCCTGTAGCGACGCAGTCCACAGCAGACACACGGGCGAGAAGGACGATGATGCCGACTGTGCTTGGAGAGCAGATATGAGAACCTGTGCGTCGTACAAGCGCGAGCGGGTCCGGATCTCGTTGCACGACATGCACAGCGCATACAGCGAGGCGGTGAGCGCGGCGTGGTACGACGACGCGAAGTGAAGGGCCTGTTGAAAGTAGTACTGCACTTCGCGCACCTCGATGCCACCTGAGGCGGGCTGACTGCCCAGCAGGAAGAAGGAGACGGCGATCATGAGAGAGGTCTGCGCGATTTGGAATGGGGACTAGATGTCACAATGGGGTCATTAGGGCACATTGTTGTTCTTGTAGTCGTCGATCAACATCTTGTAGTACTCGATCGATGTGTCGTAGTCCTATTCTTTATGCCCCCGAATTGGGATGACGTGGACGAGGAAGGCGATGTCGGCGATGAACCGGATTTTGAATTCGATAGTGCTTCGGTTGTACAGCACGAACTCTTCATCCTGATTTGCATTCAGCATGTTGGTGCTGCTACTGGTGCGCAGCCATCCGAATAGAGCGTTTGCGATTCCGCGACGATCGTTTACGACGTCCTGCGTGAACACCGTGATCATCTTGGCGAGATTCGGGAGGATGCTCTTCATGATCATTCCGTGCATCGTTTCCTTCATGCCTCTGATGTCCTCGTCCGATAGACGTAAGCACGTTCCCTGTCTACACATGAAGACGGCAATCAGCACGGACGGAACGGAAGAGAGCGAGGACGGAGTCACGGACCGCTGTTCTTCCTTTGAAAGCGAGTTGATGCGAAGCATCTTGCACTGGGACGCGTTGAAGGTCGATTTCATGGTGCGAAAGACACCCTCCGCAATCGAGGACGCTTCGCTCGTATGAATCAGAAAATAGAAGAAGGGAATCGATTTGGAGTAACTGCCGTTCCGAAACACGGGTCGTTGAAGAACGCGCTGGGACAGCTCGTCAAAGCGGTGGAGCGGGTCCGTATCCGTGCTCGACACGATTAGAATGACAGCAAGCGGGTGATTCACGAGGTCCGCCTCTCCAAATCGACATCCCTTGAGCAGCGTCGACACCAGTGGAAGGATCCATGGCTGATTTCCGTCCACATCCACACTTGCATCACCGAGGGACTGAGCAAGGGCGTGTAGCTGCTGTTTGGAAGGCTCTTCCCTTTCCAGCGTTTCTTCGATCTCCTTTTCAATCGCGTCATCACTCGCAGGCTGGAGCCGACTCGAATACTCGAGATCGAACGCGACACTCTTCATCGGAACATAACGACTGTCAAAGGTCAACGAATAGTTTATGTCCTTCTCGACTGCGAACGATCTACGAAATCACGATTGAACGAGCAACATGGACTTGAGGAGCTCCAGGGTCGTCACGCCCGCTTCCTTGCATGTCCTTTCTGCGGCACTCGTCGACTCCACCGTGATAAGGTGGTGGAAGCCGTTTGCAAGGAAGTCATGCAGCTGCGTGTAGGAATACATCTTCTTTGTGTAGGCCTGTGTGCAACCCTCTCAGAACAAGAACCGAAGCAGCTGGATGAAAGAGAAAGTGATTTGAAGTGTGGATTGGTTTTGCGCCCTTTCTGCGTGCTTTCGGTCAGATTCCTTGTTGCAATGCGCATCGTACTGGGAAGGACAACATGTCGCTGTCCCCTTTTCCTTTCTCCTCCATCGCATCGTACATCCGTTAGAGAAGGTAGGGAGAGTGGAGAAAGAAGAAATGGACTCGAATGATCATTAGAGTGCATAGGGAGAGAGGCAGTCCCTATTCCTTCTAAACTGATTCTGACGCGCAGATATCAATTCGTTGCAAAGATACGAGATGAATCCTGTGTGTCCCGTCGGAATTGATTTCGGTAACACAGTCACCATCATGGCTGCCTACCAGATAAATGAGAAAGACCCGAAGAAGTCCGAAACGATCATTCTTGTAGACCGAAATGGCAACAATAAGCCGTCGTACTCACTGATGTGTATGGTTTCATCACATGTAGCTCTGAAGTGCTTTTCAGCAAGGGGAACCGCTACACGGGAACTGCAGCAAGCGTTGAAGTACGGCTGTTTTTGACGTGAGATTAGTGCGTGTAGAGTGAAAGGAATCCGTTCTGCTACGCAAAGTTCATGAAGTCAAGCATCAAGAGGCGCTACTCCGAGGTGAACGAAGATATCCGCGTGGGAATTCCGTCCATGAGAGAGGATGGAAATGGAAACGTCGAGTACGTAATCACCGTCGAAGGGGAGGAGAAGCACTTCACACCCTTTCACCTGGCCGGTACCGTCATTGCGGATCGAGTTGAGGACATAAAACGGAATCGAAAGACGGAAACGCTGAATCTCGTGCTCTCGGTGGGTTGTGTTCTTATTTGCTGATGAGCAGGTTCCGAACAGCTACTCGGCGGAGCAGATCGCGGATTTTCAAGCGGGCCTGGCGATCAGCGGCGTGAAGGAGTACATTCTCATCAAGGAGGCGGACGCGATTGCGGTGGAGTACGGCTATGAGAGGAACCTGAACAATGAATTCGAGAATCCGGTAACCGTTCTGTTCGTGGGCGTTGGGTTCGCATCGTCTCAAGCCTTCGTGGTTCAATACACCAAAGTGAATTTCGTGATGCATTATAACAGCTAGGACCATTTCTCCATCCTTCATTACGCATCATCGGCGGTTGGCTCCAATGCTGTCGACTCCGCTCTTCTTCACAGCGCTTTGAAGAATTGTGAAGAGGAGGAATACATCGACAGCCAGGACAAGCACTCTCTGTACTTCAAATTGCTCAGTGTCCTCTCGGAGAAGAAGAAGGATTATTCCTTCTCCGACTTCTCCGAGTGGGAGTTTTCGCTGGACGAGAGAGACGACGACGCTCCCTGGGTTGATGTGAATGTGGAGGACGTGAACGAGGAGTTGGACAAGAAGGATGTGTTCACACAGTTCGAACAGATGATCGAGGAGTGTTTGAAGGACGTGCGTGACGGTAATGTGGATCAATTGTAGATTACTGTCCCCATTGACCGCATTGAGATTTGCGACCAGGGCGCCTTCTTCTATCCGTTCAAGCAGCGAATTCAGCAAATCGCCTCGAAATTCGGCATTCAGATATCCTCCCGTTTTGTCCCAATTTCTTCCTTCACCCCACTGCGACGTCAACACCAACCGCACTACACAGGAGTGCGTCGCGCGCGGCAACGCCCTGTACGCGTTCTACACGGCGTTCTTCGGCGAGGAGCGTTACACGTGTGTTCTGAGCGGGCTGTGCGATGATGTGGTGCCCGTGTTCAACGCCTCCACCACGGCGAAGGAGGCATGTCTGAAGCGAAGCGAGTTGAAGTGTAAGGAAGGAAGAGGGCGTTGAGTCCTAGTCGATGACGCCGTGCAGAGCCAGATCGACTCCACCGTCTCGCTGGAGGCGGACATTCACAAGAAGAACGCGCAGCTGAAGGAGAGAGACCACCAGAAGAACGTGTACGCACAGTTGATCCACGAGACGGCAGAGAAGATGAAGAATCGTGTCCAGTACCCCGAGTACGCGCTGAACCAGGCTGTGTTGTCGGAGATCCTGAGCGACGCGAAGAAGTGGCTTGCTGCGAAGGAAAGCGAGACGGAGGGCGCGGTGTTCCGCGAGGCGTACGAGGCGCTGAAGAAGCAAATTGAGGAGGAGATGGAGCGTTTCCACACGAAGTACATGGAGGAGTTGGAGAGAGAGCGAATCGCGCGGGAAGAGATGTTGAGGAAGAAGAGAGCGGAGGAGGAACAGAAGAGGAGGGAAGAGGAACAGAAGAAGAAGGAGGAGCAAGAGAAGATGGTCAAGCGATGGTGTGCGCTGGAGGCGCGTGTGTTCGATCTGAACTATCACTTCACAGACGAAGAGTACACGTTCCTGAAGGACCACGAGCGCGACGTATTCCACCTCACCCATCTCGCCAACGCCGAGTCCGAAGTGCACGCGCTTCACCCCTCCGATCCGCGAGCAGCCGTGCATGCGGAGCGCGAGCCTGTGAAGATCCCGGGCAAGAGAGAGCTGTTTGACGCACTGGCGTACCGAGTCCCGCTTTCCCTGACGCGCGAGGAGGCGCCGCGCGTCAATCTGCCGCAGAACTCGTTCATGCAATCAACCGTGGAGCTCGAGCCGGGCGTTCTGTATTGCGGCGGTGTGAGCAACGGCGTACCGGAGGGCAGTGGCACCGTTTTCGACACGGTGGCGAAGGAAGTGGTGTATCGCGGCGGCTTCAGTCAGGGCTGCTATCACGGACGAGGCACGCTGTACAGCCAGAACGTGGAGGTGAAGGATGGCGAATTCGAGAGAGGCGTGTTCAAGCGAGGTCGGTACATCCGAAGCGACGGGCTGATTCTGAAAGGAGACATCTGCGACAACAAGCTGTGCGGGAAGGGAACGATGATTCTGCCCTCCGGCGTGTTTATCGACGGTCAGTGGGATATGAACACCCCGAAGGGCAAGTGTCTGGTGCACATCTGCGAGTCGATCCCCGATCTGGAGTACGACTTTAGCGACACGGATAGCAACACGAAGTTCTCGGTTAGCGTGAAGGACGATCGCGTGTTCTACAACGACAAATACCTGCTGAGGGGCACGCAGTACGAGTCGGTGGTGTCGCCGGTGCTCCTGTTCTATTTCAATGGAGATGTCTTCATTGGACACACGACGGGAAGGAACGAGCCTGTGAAGGGAGACTTCTATCACATGATTAACGGCAACTACGCGAAGCTGCTGGTGGGCGATGTGCTCCAGGAGCTGTCCATTGTCACGCTGTCGTGGACGCCGTCTGGGCTCATACAGCCCATCGACTTGAGCATCGAAAAGAGTGGCGTGTGGAGTGTTTGTTGAAGTTGTTCGTTCAGGAGACGATACCGGTGATTCGTGAAAGAGTCGCTCGTACCCCTCGCGAAAGACCCAATGGGGGAACCAATCAGATTCCGTGTTAGCAAATGCCAGTCATCCCGAGCCGTTGCGAGCCCAGTTAAAGAAATCTCGTCCATTCCGCCATGTCGAATCGCGATAGCAACCTGAATGCACTCTATCCGTCCTTGCGACGTACGCTTTGGACTCATGTGCGACTGTAGACTCCCTGTCGCAGGCGCATGATCTCATCAACTCCTCGAAAATGAGGAAGCTGTCAGAGGACGAAATCAGCGAACTGAAGAAGCAGGGCAATCACTGTAATGGCGACTCTCTCCATTCACGCGTAGCTTCTGACAATTCGTGGAGCAACGTGCTGGTCATGACCACGGAGGAAGAGGCGAAGACGAACTTGTCATCCTTCATCAACTGTCTCTTCATCGGAGAGAATGTCATCTCTTCCCAAGAGGGGGAGGTTCATTTCGGCGATGACATTTGCCTTCCTTCTTGTGTTTCGACTACTACCTTCAAGAACTGCGTGCTTTTCCCGAACTGTTTTTTCTCCAACAACACGCTGGTCGAGAACTGCATTTTTCTGAGTGGATCGGTTTGTATGTCGAACGGACGGATCACTTGCAAAGGTAGGTTTTGCTTTCCGTTTTGACAGTAGCGAACGCCTCTTTTGGAAACGGGCAGCTGTGCAACGTCGGCAACGAGACGGGCGGCTACGCCATTCGTCTTGACGGTGATCTGTTCTACACGGACATGAAGGAGTTGCTGGAGAGTGGCTCGCAGCCTTCTTTTGAGCCTATCCGGGAGAATCGATGTGTGGTGGGTCCTTCTGCATGTATCGAGTACTGTTCCCTGCTCAATTCTGTTTTTGTCGGTGAAGGCTGCCACATCATTGCTAGTATGTTAGTGGACTGTACTGTATTGGGAAGCCACGCCAATCGCACTCTGTACGCGCGCCACGAGAGCGTAACGCCATAGAGTGTCTAACGGCAACGCCGCGAGCAGCATTCTCCAGTGGGGCGTTCACTTCGAGACGGGGTCCAACTGTGTGAACAGTATTCTGTGTGAGCACTCCTTCACGGACTGCAACGCCAAGATCATCAACAGTGTCATCGGTAGCGCTCTGTCGCTCGCTTCACTCTAGCTCCAAACACGGGAGTTTCATCGGGAGAGTGCAACTCTTCGCTCGTGGGACCGTTCATCGGTTTCCACCACAACAGCGTTTTAATCAGTGGTGGGCTGTTGGGGTTGGCGGATTACACGTAGCGATTTGGTACAAGGGGAAGGGCAACATTGGATACGGCGCCAACATTGGCAGTAACCACACGGGTCGTTTGCCTGACCAGGAACTCATTCCTGGTGAGGGGTTGTTCTTCGGCCTCGGTTGCAACATCAAATACCCCTGCAACTTCAGCAATGCTCCTTACTCGCTCATCGCGTCGGGCATCACGACTCTGCCTCAGGTTTGTTCCCTCCCTCCTTCTCATGTCCAGAAAGTGGAGATGCCCTTCTCGTTGATCAACAAGCCATCGACCAATTACGAAGGCGTTTCGCCGGCGTACAACATATCCTGTGTGGAATGCGTGGTGGGTCCTTGACGCCACGAGATCCTTCCGGGCTGGGCGCTCTACAGCAACTACTACATGCTGATCCGCAACGAGAACAAGTTCTCAAAGCGAAACAAGAGCAAGCGCTGCTCCTTCGAGATGCACATTCTCCGTCCCGACATCATCGCGCTCCTCGTGAAGGCGCGCAACTACCTGCTCATGCGAGACAAGCTCAGCAAGGAAGCCTTCTTGGATCTGGACGCGTTCGGCACGCTGCGTGACAAGCGCAACTGCTCTTGCCAGTTCCTGCACACCATTGAGGAGGAGTCGGACGACTCGTCGGAAGACGCGCCTTACCTCGAGTTGAATTCGGTGGTGAAGGAGATCTACACGGATGCGGACGTGAGTCAGGACTCCGCGTGTGATAAGTAGATTGCGGGTCTGGGCAAGAACTGCATGACCAACAAGAGTCGTCTTCACGGCATTTCGGTGTACTCCTTCTTCATTCGTCTGTACTATCTTCGAGTGAGAGCGAGGGATGGTGGTGAGGCGTAGCTGCTGAAGCAGTTCCTTATGGAGGAGTTTGAGAAGCATCCTGAGGCGTTGACGATGGAGGCGTTAACGAAGAAGGCGGAGAAGGAGCCCTTCTTTGAGTGGTGATTGGAGGTACGTGTGATCCGTAGAAGCATTCGCAACGAGTGTTCCGAGAGGGATTTGGTGTCGCTGATGCTGTCGCTGCAGTCGATGGAGACGCTTCTCCTCCAGAACGCCATCTGGTCCAAGAAGAAGGACTTTGTGCGTGGGAGGAAGATCATGGATGTTTGGATGAGGCGTGTGAGTGATGTGTAGCAGTACGACGTGACGCACGACTACGACAAGGACATGGAGGTGGTGGAGGAGAGAAG
>ENA-UEQW01001447-UEQW01001447.1-human-gut-metagenome-genome-assembly--contig:-NODE-1447-length-19579-cov-3.873449_pt1 | contig 19579 bp, 6 predicted proteins | sample MGYA00242947_ERZ507947 | MGnify/ENA primary metagenome ERZ507947 (study PRJEB26167, sample SAMN06115421) | human gut metagenome | host: Homo sapiens | place: China:Guizhou | collected 2015-03-17... | reverse complement strand
TGTAGGAAGATATCGGATCCCGTCAAAAACCTCTCCGATGTCAGATATCAGGTTTCAGGTCATCAGGCGGCGGGGTCCGTCCATACCGGGAACAGCGTGGTGCCCTCCGGGATCTTCCCGAAATCCGCGGCGGCGTACACCGCCGTACCGCCCGCCTCGGTCGCAAATCCGGCAAAGCCGTATCCGATCCGAACCGGCGCCGTTACGGATGTTGTCTCATTGAAGTTGGCAGTCGCTGTCTCGCGCTTGGTGAAACCGGAAAGAACGCCGTCCTCCGCCTGACAGCCGTACAGCACGGGGCGGTAGGAGGAATTCCACCGGGCATCCCAGCCGGCGGGTGCCGTCTCCGGCACCGCATACAGCGTCAGCCCGCGGCATCCGTAGAAGGCGTGCTCGCCGATGCTCTGCAGGGTGTTGCCCAGCACCAGTCCGCTCAGCGAGGTGCAGTTGCGGAACGCCTGCCGCCCGATTGACGTCAGCGTATCCGGCAGGATAGTTTCAGCCAGCGCGGTACAGCCCGAAAAGGCGTAGTCGCCGATGCGCTCCGCACCTCCCAGCGACAGCCGCGTCAGCGAGGTGCATTTGTAGAAGGCGTAATCCCCGACTGTACGAAGCGTCTCCGGCAACGTGATCTCGGACAGCGCCGCACACTTGTAGAACGCGCGCCCGCCGATGCTCTCCAGCCTGCTGTTGCCGAAATCCACCGTTTCCAGCATGGTGCATTTATAGAACGCCTTGTCGCCCAGCGAACGGACCTCCGCCCCCAGTGTCACGCGGCGCAGGGACGGGAAGTTGGCAAACGCCTGCTCGCCGACCGTCTGTACGCCGGAGCCGATCACCAGAATGTCGATGCCGCCGGCAATGTACGTGTCCACCTTGTCCGGGTCGGCGTAGCTATAGCCGCTCCCGTAGAAGGCAAACGCGCCGATGTATGTCACGCTGTCGGGAATGACCAGCGTATCCTGTGCCGTGTCGTTGCTCTGCTCCCCCAACGCACACTTGTAGAACGCCGAGCGACCGATACCGGTCAGCGTGGCGGGCAGCGTCGGCAGGGTCAGCGCATCGCAGTGATAGAATGTGTAGTCCTCCAGCACGGTCAGCCCGGCGGGAAGCGTCGCGCTTGCCAGCTTGCGGCAGTTGTAGAAGGCGCCTCGCCCGATACTGCGCACACTGTCCGGGATGGTCACACCACCGATAAATTTGCAGTTATAGAAAGCATAATTGGCAATGCCGACCGTCCCGTCCGCGATAGTCACATCGCCCGCGGCATCTTCCTTACAGCCGACCAGCCAGTTCCCGGCATACACCGTGTCCTTGGCACTCGTCCACAGCCCCGCGTTACGGAACGCGAAGGAGCCGATGCCGGTCACGGTCTCCGGAAGGGACACCGTGAGAAGCGAGCCGCAGCCGGAAAACGCGGAATCGCCGATATACGCAAGAGCGCTCGCCCCCGTGAGCGTATCCGCGTCGGGGTCATAGGCTCCGAGAATGGCATGGCTCAGCGAGGTGCAGTTGGCAAACGCCTTGTTGCCGATCCGCCGGACGCCGCTCCCGATGACCAGTCCCGTCAGAGTCTTGCATCCGGAAAAGGCGCCCTCCCCGATCAGAATCACACTGTCGGGCAGGATCGTGATATCAGCAAAGCCCTTGCATCCAGCCAGTGCGTAATCCGCAATGGCAAACGTCCCCGGCTCAATCACCTTACCGGTCATGTCTCCGCTCTTGCAGGCAAGCAACCAGCCGTTCAGGTAAACCATGTCGGCTGCCTCCCAGAAAGCGGTTCCCTTGAATGCTTCCTTGGCGATGCTGTCCAGCGCCGTGCTCAGGTGCAGGACACCTGCGGACGTGAGTCCGGAACAGCCGGAAAAGGCACTCTCGCCTATCGCCGTCACGCTGTCGGTCATGTCCAGCGTCCGGAGCGCGGTGCAGTCGGCAAAAGCATACGCCCCCACCGTCCTGACGTGCTCACCCAACCGGACGGCAGGCAGTGCCGTGTTCTGCCGGAAAGCATTCTTTCCGATCTCGGTCACGCCCTGCCCGACCGACAGGGATGTCACTGCGGTACATTTGGCAAAAGCGTCCTCCCCTATCCGCGTGATCTGGTCGGGGATGACGATGGCGGTCAGGCTCTCACAGCCGCTGAACGCGCCGTTTCCTATCTCTTTGACACCGGCACCCAGCGATACGGCGGGGAGCTTGCGGCAGTATGCAAACACCTGCTCACCGATCGCGGGAAGCCCGTCCGGAATCTGCATCGGCACCTCCAGTGCCCGACAGCTCTGGAACGCCTGATCCCCGATTTCGGTCAGCCCGGAGGGGAGATTGACGTGCGTCATGTAAGAGCAGTTGGCAAACGCCTGCTTCCCGATGCGCCGGATGTTCTCCCCCAGCGTCACACCGGTCACGGTGTTCTTGTTATACAGTGCCCGCTCGCCGATGGCGGTGACAGGCAGTCCGCGGTAGGTGTCCGGGACCGTGATCTCCCCCGTGGCGGTGCCGAGGCCGGAAACCTCAAACGCCGTCCCGTCCTCGATCAGCCGGAAAGCCAGCCCGGTTTCGTGCTCTCTTGTAAAGCGGATTGGCTCCGACCAGCCGGAGTCCTCCGTGTCCGCCGCCGAGCCGCCCGCGACCGCGCGGACGCGCAGCTCATAGCTGCCCTCCGTAAGGCTTTCCAGCGAAAGACTGGGCTTGCTGGCATCCTTTTCCACGGCGTCCGAGCCGTCATCCGGGCGTATGCGCACGGTGTAGTATGCCGCGCCCTTGACCTTGTTCCAGCTGAGCGTCAGGGTGATCTCATCCAGCCGCGTTCCGGTCGGTGCCGACAGCGGCGTTCCGCGACTGCACGCCGTGCAGAGCAGTGCCGCGCCGAGCAGGACGCAAAGCGTCAGTGCCAGCGGCACGAGGCGACGCAGGCTATATACGGTCGGTCGTCTCATTTCCCTTCCCCTCCTCTCGCACCCGGTCGTGCGGGTATACGGCACGTACTTTGTCAGAACCTTCATTCCGCACCGTGCCCCCCTCCGCCGAGCGTCTTCATTGCGCGCCTGTCGCGCACGATCTCGTGGATCCATTTGAATTTGAACTTGCGCACTGCCACATCCAGCAGCAGGCACACCATAGCGATAATCAGGAATACCATGCGGGGGTCTGTCTCGCGCGGCAGGAACCGCACAAAGTAAGAGAACACCTCCACAGGGTCACTCAGCACCCTGCCGCCGCCATCCGCCGCGACCTCCGCCAGCAGTGCCGCGCCCTCGCCCTCCTCACGGAAGGCGTTGTACTCCTCTGAGTACGAAAAGCTCTGGCAGAAGGACACCGACGACAGCGTCTGCCCGGCGGCATCAGTCTTGGCGATGCTCACCCGGTACAGTCCCTCGTGCTTTATTTCAAAGGTAAAGCTGATCCCGTTGCCCAGTGCCGTCACCGGAATATTGCCGTTGTAGGCGTTCTTCGCGCTCTCGGACACCGGCATGACGGTCACGGAAACCTTTTCCCCCTCGGCTGTTGCCGTATAGACATCCAGCCGCGTTGTGTAGTTATCGCGGTCGGTGCGCAGGACATAGTCCATTGCATCCGGCTCCAGATCGGTATCCGGTGCCAGATCGTACGAAATATTCCGGACGATGGTACGCCCCACCGCATCCGCCATAAACTCCGCCGACCACTCGCCGCCCAGATCGCACAGGAAGCTTCCGACCCGTCCGGCGCCGAGATCCCATTCGGCATAAATCGGCACATAATCATGGATCAGCGGCACGCGGGCACCGTCCTTGACCTTGGTGCCGTAGTAGCCCTTCAGCGCCGGAATGACGGCGGACGAATCCAGTCCCTCAAACACGGCGGTCTGATCCTTGATCTTCGGCACGAAGGAAATGCCTCCCTGCAGTTCCGCGACTGCCGCCGCCGCCAGATCCTGCCGCATATTGATGCTGATAGTTCCCTCGGAATCTTCAAGGCTGACGTCGTAGTAGTGACCGTGACCGCGCTCGGCGGTCTTCTGCATCTGCTCGCGGTTTCCGCTGCTCATGCCCACGGTAATGACAGACATAGTGATGTTGCTCTGCTCGTAGTTGTAATCCACATATCTGCCGTAGTAGTTGTTGTCATCGGCACCGGATTGATCCAGGTGGTCGCTGGGGTTACCGTCGGTCACGAGGATAATGTGCCGCCGTTCCACCGAAACGGCTGCCAGCGCGCGTCCCGCCTGGTCAATGGCGTCCGAGAAAATCGTACCGCCGCTTCCGCCGCCCTCATCGTTCAGGTTCCGGATTGCGGTGCGGATGGTTTCCTTCTGAGAAACCGGCATGACACTAACGTGCTCGGTCGAACTGGTGCTGAAGCCCATAACGCCGCAGTAATCCCGTTCTGTCAGGGAATCCAAACACTCCTCGGCGCCACGGAGCGCCGCCTCAAAGCGTCCGCTGCTCATGGAACCGGAGCAGTCGATGACCAGCATGACCGCGATAGGCGGCGTGTAGTCGATCGCCTGAACCGGGAGCATCTGCTGGAAGAGCGTTCCGGACAGATCGGAGCGGTTGTAGGCGTGCGGGGTAGGCTTGCCGTCGGCTCCGACATCGTTCTGCCCGCCGACGGTCAGAAGGCTGCCGCCCATCCGGTACACATAATCGTACAGCGCCTGGTCAAAGCCGTTGGGGGCATCCTTGCCGGTCAGGTCGCTGTTCGCAATATTGACCAGCACGACCTGCTCGTAGGCGCAGAGCTCCTTCGCCGACGTCGGCAGACGGTCAGCATCGGTATGGATATTCAGCACCGTGACGCGGAAGTCCTCGCCCAGCAGCGCCGCCAGATCGGCAGATTCACCCGGCTGATTCTCCAGCACCAGCACGTTCTCAAACACCGGAATGTTGAGGAAGGACTGGAAACTGTTGTTCTGGCTCAGGTTGTCGTCTCCGGCTGTCAGGGAGAAGCGCAGGTCATGCAGTCCCGCCGCCTGAAAGGTGACCGGCACTTCCAATGTCTGCTTGCCCGGCTTGACTTCAAAGTCAGTCGCGTCCCCCTCAAAGCCCTTGTCCGCGACCACAAGGGATACTTTCTTGGCGGACAGATAGTTGTTCTGCACCGTCACCTTCAGCGTGACTGCCTTGCCGACAAGAACCTTGTCCTCCGGCATCTCCACGCCGAGAATCTGAATTTCTTCGTGCGTGGGGGCGGTCATGTCTACCGCATCCACGCCGATACCGCCGGATGTCAGCGTCTTGACCGTCGCCAACGCACGCCCGTCGGTCTCCACGCCGTCCGACAGCAGCAGGATACGCGCCGTCGCGGGCTTGGTTATCTGCGCCGCCGCAAATTCCAGTGCCGTCGCAATATCGGTGGCACCGGTATCCGGCTTGTCCGCCTCCAGATACTGGCGGTAGACCTCCCGCGCATCCGCCGACAGCGGAGCGGCGTAGACGGTGCCGTAGCCAAAGGTTACGATACCGACCTCGCAGGATTCATCGCAGGCATTCAGCACGGTCTGAATGAATTCATTCCGGGCTTCCTCGACCTCGGCACCGCTGTCCGACACGTCAACCAGCAGGATGAGCTGGTTTTCCCGGTTTGGCACCTCATAGCGGAAGGTCATGCCTGCCAGCAACAGCACACACAGGATCAGTGCGATGCTGTGCAGTGCCAGCGATATGACGCGGTTGCGGCTCCGGCGGAACTTTTTCGCCACGCGGAAGTGCGGAATCAGCGTCAGTGCCGCCAGCGGCACGAGCAGAAGCAGGAGCCACGGATTGGAAAATGTAATACGGAAATTCGACACGGCTACCGCTCCTTTCAGACAGAATTTTCTTTGGCGTGCAGCAGCCATTCAGCCGCCAGCAACACCAATGCCGCCCCCGCGAACCATACCAGCAGGTCGCGGTCGCCGTCAACCTGCGTCTTCTCGGCATACATGCGCGGCAACTCATCCACCCGCTTGGTGATGTTGCTCTCGCTGTTGGGGATATGCACGAAGAACTGGTCTACCACGTACTCGCCCCGCAGGTTCTTCTGCGTGACGGTGTACCCGCCGGGAACCGTAGGCGTCAGCGTACCCGGAAGCGTTGCGAAGGACTGCGCCTCGTTGCCGCCGCCGCTCACGGTCAGGTCTGAGCCGCGCCCGTTGACCGTAACCGTCTCGCCCACCTCGTAGGCATTTCCGGTCAGCGTCACGGGAATGTAATGGTTGAAAATATTGTACATCATGATCGGGAAATCCAGCACAACGCCCAGACTGGACATCTTCAGGTTGAGCGACAGCACCACGACATGAGCGTTTTCCTCATCCTTTGCCAGAATGACCGGGTTTCCGTTGTAGTACATCAGCTCATCGTAACCGTCCGCAGACAGCACCTCGCGGTACTCGGCGACGGTGATGCGGTCGGGGTTCATATTCGCCGTGATAGGACTTGCCTGTCCGGATGCCAGCGTGGAGTCACTGTTGATATTCACCCGGTCGCCGAAGCGCAGACCGCTTCCCTCCGGAGCCTTGTCCGGATTGACCAGCATCACCACGCCGTCTGTCGGCAGGACGTCCGGCATGGCACCCTCGAAGATGTAGATGTCAAAGCCTTCGGTCGCGGCAGCCGCCTTGTTGGTCGTCTTGAGTTCAATGTTCCAGGAGCCGCGCTGTGCCTGACGCAGGGAGCGCAGAACGCCGGAGAAGAAGTTGTTGGTCTGGGAGCTGGCATACTGAATGCGCACGGTGTGCTTCTGCCCGCCGTACACATCATAGGTATTGTCGCCGTCAAAGGAGTCGTTCTCGTCCAGATAGACCAGCATGGATGCGTAGGACGTCACCGGAACGCCGCCGAAATCATCGGTCGTGAAAAGCAGCTCGCGCTCGCTTTCCGCCTCGGTGAAATACTCGGTCTTGCTGACCTTGAGTGTGCCGACTCCGCCGTTGATACCGGTCAGTTCGCAGTACACCGTCATGGAACGGGACTGCCCGTAGCACCCGGCGCCCACCGTAAAGGAGTAGCTGTTGCTCTCCTCCAGTGTCGGCTGCACGTACAGGATTGCGGCGTTCCAGTCGCTCTCGTCCGCCACATTGACCACCGTGAAGTTGCCCTTGTCTATGTACTCGGTCGCCGTATAGAGGATGACCTCTGTTTCGGAATTCTTTTTCAGGATATCCTGCGCCAGCGTGGCGGCGCCCTCCATGTCAGCGGTCCCGTAGCTGCATTTCAGCTCCGGGCTGACCAGACTGTCCAGTGCCATTCCGACCGCAGCCAAGCCGTCCCGCGTCTGGCGCGAAACGAGATAGTGCGCGTCGCTGTCCGCCACGATGACGGACAGGATCATATCATCCTGCGAAAGGATGCTCTCTGCCTGCCGGCGTATCTCGCGCACCGCCCGCTCAAAGCGGGTCTCGCCGCCCGTGGACACGCGCATACCGGCGGAAGCATCCAGGATGATGACCTTTTCGTTTTTGGGCGTCTCCGCAACATACGGAATCACAGGACGCGCCAGGAGCATCGCGAAGGAGGCAAGCACCAGCATCTGGCACAGGAAGATCAGGATGTTCCGCAGCCGGCTGACCGGCACGCGCTTTTTCCTGTACTTCAGGCTTCGCTTCCAGATGTATGTACTGGAAACGATCTTCTGCTGGTAGTTCGGCTTGATGATATAGATAAATATCAACACCGCCACCGCGAGAAGACCCAGAAGCCCAAGAGGAGCAAGTAAACTCATTGCAATATACCTACCTTCAGCAATTCACCGAACAGGACGCGCTCGATCGGCTCCTGCGTGTTTACGGACATGAATCCGACATCGCGGGAGGCGCAGAAATGCGCTATTTCGTTCTGAAAATCCTTCATTGCTTCCCCATATGCGGAAAGCATCCCGCGGTTGATACGCATTTTCATGTTCCGGTCATCCATCATATCCTCGGACTCGGAGTCGATAAGGCTGACGTGCCCGTTATAGGTCGGATCCAGTTCCTCCCGCGTCATGACCTGCACCAGCAGAACCTGCCGGCTCTTGTACTTCAGGAAGTTAACCGCCTTCCGCCAGTCACTGTCGGTGAAGAAATCCGAAATGATAACCGTCAGTCCGTCGCGCGTTCCGGTTTCACAACTCGTGACGGCGGTGCCGATGTCCGAATCTCCGGTGAAGGTCAGATTTTCCAGCTCGGAAACAGCGCGGAAGAACGCCCGCTTGCCAACCAGTAATCCGAAGGGATCCTCCGCCCGGTCGCCGCGTATCAATTTGAAGGACACCTTGTCCATGTTATGTACCGACAGAAACCCCAGCGCCGCCGCCATTGCCACCGCATAATTTGCCTTGTCGGGGTCTGCCTTGCCCATAGAGGCAGAGCAGTCCAGGAATATCTGCGTGTGCATCTGCCGTTCATCGGTGAACAGCTTGATGAAATACTTCTCAAAGCGGCTGTACAGATTCCAGTCGATGCGGCGGATATCGTCTCCCAGCATATACTCGCGGTAGTCCGCAAACTCAACCGTCTGCCCGTACGTCCGGACCAGGTGCTTCCCGCCGAAAAATCCGGACAGGTCCGCACGCAGGCGCAATGCGCAGGTCTCCAGACGGCTGAAGAATGCGTCATTCAAGTAAGAACCCTTCATAGTGGCTCAAGCCCGTGCCTCTGCCCGACGGCAAAAGCATCCTTTCCTGTATATATTACGACGTCTTCTTGCCGAAGCCGCGCTTCTTCTTTCCCTCGGCAGTGCTTTCCTTGGTGTCCACGGAAGCAACGGTGCCGTCCACATCAAAACGCTTGCTGACCTCGGCAACAATCATGCGGACGATATCGTCTGCGGGAACACGGTCTGCAATCGCCTCAAAATTCAGCTTCATGCGGTGCCGCAGAACCGGCAGTGCCAGCGCATTGACGTCACTGTACGCCACATTGTACCGTCCCTGCATCAGGGCGCGCACCTTGGCGGCAGAAATCAGCGCCTGTCCGGCACGGGGGCTGGCACCCAGGCGAACGTACTTCTTCGCCGCCTCGGATGCACACTCGCTGTCGGCGTGCGTTGCGGAGCAAAGCGTCATAGCGTACCGCATGACTTCGTTCGCCACGGGAATCTGGGAAGCGGTCGCCCGCATTTCCAGCAGCTGCTCACCGCTGCAGGCGGCATCCGCCACCTCAGCCATGGTCTTCTGCGTCATATCGACGATCTGCATCAGCTCGTCCAGACCGGGGTTGGGCACGATCAGGTTGAACATAAAGCGGTCCATCTGCGCCTCCGGCAGAGGGTAGGTACCGTCCTGCTCAATGGGGTTCTGCGTCGCCAGCACGAAGAAGGGCTCCTTCATTTTCCGGGACACGCCCATGACAGTCACGGTATGCTCCTGCATAGCCTCCAGCAGTGCCGACTGCGTCTTGGGCGTTGCACGGTTAATCTCGTCCGCCAGCACGATATTGCTGAACACGGGACCGGGCTGGAACTGGAAGCTGGAGTTTCCGTTCTCATCCTTGACGATAATGTTGGTACCCGTGACATCGGCAGGCATCAGGTCAGGGGTGAACTGAATGCGGGAAAAAGGCAGATCAAATACCCGCCCCAGACTGCGCACCAGTCGGGTCTTGCCCACGCCGGGCACGCCCTCCAGCAGCACGTTGCCGCCCGCGATCATGGCAATGACGGTTCCCTCGACGACCTCGTCCTGCCCGATAACGTCCCGGCGGATCTGCGTGAAAATGTTGTCGCATATGCTCCGGAACTTCTGAATGCTTTCCTCGTTAATCATGATGATCTCCCTTTATCTTTTTATACTTGTGGTAAAACATGGATTCAGGGAACCTCCGGACGCTCCCGGCGGCTCCCTTCATTCTGCCCTGTTGCGGGCGCCCTGAAAGCCCCCGCACGACAACCGCCGGCAGATGCAGATTTAGAAGCGCCCTATGCATGGGTTTTCGTTTCCTCGGATTCGGATGATGTCAGATACTGCCGTAGTACTTCTCGATGAATGCCTTAAGGTCAGCGGGCAGCTCGCCGCCGTTCCGGACGATCTCCATCGCCATATCGTAATAAATGTCATACACATCGCGGTAATCGGTCTTGCCGTCAATGATCTGGTTGCCGTCCGACCAACCGCCGCCGGCGCCGTCGCCGCGACCGTTACCCTTGCCGTCTCCCTGCTGTCCGCCGTCGCCCTTACCGCTGCCGTCGCCGTTTTCGCCCTCTCCGTCGCCTTCGCCGCCGTCACCGTTACTGCCGCCCATGCCGTTGCCGTCATTCTCGTTGGGATCGCTCAGGTCCTTATCGTAATCGCCTTCCTCGTCACCGTCAACCTTGCTGTCGTTGTCGTCCTTGTCCTCGTCCTCGGGAACCTCCTCAAAGATAGCAGTAATCTCCATATCTTCGGTCACGGATCTGTCCGTGCGCGCGGGATCCCTGTTGCCGTCGCTCCAGCGGACAAACATCCAGCCGTCCTCGGCGACCGCCACTACCTGCGTGCCGTCCTCTCCGGGGCGAACCGACTGCTCCGCATCTCCTTCAATGTCGCCGCCGCCCTGAACGCCGTAGATCAGGTTAACGTACACATTGCGCTCCTCCTCCGGCGTGAGAATGTCCGGCGGCGGAATGACGCCTGCCTCGGTCAGCCCCATGACGGTGGTCATGCCTGCCGCCATCAGAAGTGACACAATCATAACAGCCAAAACGCCCCGTCGGATCACAAACAGCGGGAAAGAGCGGTTGATCTGCTCCTTCGTGACCTCGGACACACGTTTGACAGTGTCCTCCCGCTGCAGCTTTGCAATCGGCGAGTCGTCCTTCTCCAGTTCCAACATCGTGACCGTCCGTTCCTCCAGTCCCATGCTGTCCATGCGATGGGCAACCCGGCGGTCATTCGGGCGAAACCTGACAAAAAAGGTAACAAAGCCTGCCGCCAGTGCGACACCGAGTCCCACTGAAAGCGGCAGCCATACCGCCCGGACGTCCAGCAGCCAGCAGGTCAGGGCGGCAACAAATTCGGCGCAGGCGCCGAACAGAAGCCCGTAGCCAGCCGACGCAAAAACGCCTGACCGCACCATCCGGCTCCTGAATTTTTTAGACATAGGATTCTTGTTCATGGGAAATCTCTCCTTTTCCGAACCGTTCGGACAAAACGCACACATTCCCCGCGTCCTGCGGCGGTCTTGCGACCGCCGCAGGGTGGCCGCCACAGGGTGGCCGCCACAGGGTGGCAGGGAAGTTTTGGGGATACCCGTATGTCAGACTGCCGAAGTCGCGTTGTAGACGACCGTTGCGTTTTCCGTCCAGCGGTTGCTCCAGCCGTCAGGGCGGGACTCCGCATCGGCAAAAGTCACATAAATCGTCTGCGCATTCGTCCACGAAGCGAACACACCCCAGCCCATGGTCTGGACCGTACCGGGAATGAAAATCTTCGTGATGGAAGTGCAACCTCCGAAGGCGTTGTCCTTGATGGTCGTGACCCCTGCGGGGATAGTGAATTCCGTCAGCGCGGTGCACTGCCCGAAGGCGCCCTCCCCGATGCAGGTCAGGCTCTCGTCCAGCGTGACCGAGGTGAGCGAAGTGCAACCGTAGAATGCTCCGCTACCGACAGTCTTGAGACGGGCAGGCAGTCTTACGGACTGCAGCGACTTGCAGTTGGCAAACACACCGGCGTAGTACCACTCGTAAGTCTCCTGGTTGAAGGTATAATCTCCATCCGCCAGCACAAGCTCGGGACCCTCGCCGCTTCCGGCAAAGTCGATAGCCGTCACGCCGGTATGCAGGAACATGTAGGCGTTGATGTAGGTCACATCCTCCGGGATGACGTAGGTCGTCAGCCGGACACTGCCGGGCACGAAGATCAGGCTCCAGCCGGTTGCGTTCCTGGAATACAGGATGCCATACGCATCGGTACGCAGCTCGGTATTGCCGGCGGAAACAGTCAGCGTAGTCAGCGCCGTGCATCCCTCAAATGTCTTGGCATTGATGCCGGTCGCACGGGCGGGCAGCTCCACGGACTTCAGGTTTGCAAGATTCCGGAACGCACCGCTGGCAAAGGTCAGCGTCTCGCCGGGAATCTCATTGCCATCCGCGTCCTTCTCAAAGGTGATGCTTACCAGGTTCTTCAACGCAGCCAGCGACTTGACCGTGGTGACCTCGTGCGGGATGACCAGCTCGGTCGTGCCCGCCGGGTACAGCAGCGCATTCCAGTCCATGTCGTACAGTACGCCGCCCACAGACCGATACACCGTGTTGGCAGGATCAACATTGACCGCCTTCAACGATGTGCAGTTGTAGAAGGGCATATAGCGGCTGGACGTGATCCTGACCAGTTCGGTCAGGGACGCGGGCAGGTTGACAACCTCCAGCGAGGTGCAGCTCATGAATGTCAGTGCATCCACCGATGTCGTGCGCTCGGGCAGGCTCACGGTCTTCAGTGTCGTGGTCCTTCCGAAGACGCCCTCGCGTTCACTGGTCAGTACCAGCGGAGCAGTGCCGCCCTCCTCGTAATCGACCGTCTCGATGCCGGAGTACCGGAAGATGCCCTCGGGCAGTCCCGTAACCTCCTTCGGGATGGTGAACACCTTGCGTGCCGCCGGAACAGCAAGCAGGTTCCACTCGGTATCATACAGGGCGCCGAACGCAGAGCGGAAGCGCGGGTTTCCTTCCTCGACCAGGATCTCCTGCAGCGAGGGTGCCGCACCCAGCAATTTCAGAATGTCATCCGAAGTCATACCGGCGGGGATCGTGAAGGAAGTCTTACCGACCGCGAAGAAGATGACCTGGCTCTTGTCCGCCGTATACAGCACGTCGTCAGCCACCGTAAATGCGGAGTTGCCGGACTCTACCGTCACGGACTTGATGCTGGTGGACGAGAAGAAGCCGTCCGGCAGAACCGTCACCTGCTTCGGGATTTCATAGGTCTCCTTGGCGGGCGGGAAGTAGCAGATCGTCCAATCCTTGTTATACACAACGCCGTCGCGGGACAGGAAGGCGGTGTTCCCGTCCTCCACCACAAAGGCGCGGAGCGACTCACAGCCCTCAAAGGCATCGGACTTGATCTCGGTCACGGACGCGGGAACCGTGAAGGTCGTCAGCGCCGTGCAGAAGGAGAACGTGAAGTCGGGGATAGTCGTGATGCCGCCCTCAATGCGGACATTGGTCAGCAGCTCACAAGCCTGGAACACGCCGTAGCCCATCCGGGTCACGGTCCGCGGGATAACGATCTCGCGCAGCTTGGTTCCGGAGAAGGCGGAGTTGCCGATGCTGGACACCGTATTCGGAATCGTAATGGATTCCAGCGGCGTGCCGTCAAAGACAGACTGCCCGATGCGGGTCAGCTTGCTGCCCTCGGCGAAGGTGACATGGCGCAGGGAGGAGCACTCCGCGAACAGCCCGGGGCCGTTGCTTTCGGCGCTCTCGCCCTGTCCCATCAGCTCGGTCAGGCTGGCAGGCAGCTCAATGCTCTCCAGTGCCGTGCAACCGCGGAAGGTGGTGTTGGGCAGTGTCTTGATCTTGCAGAACGCGGCGAACACCACATTCTTCAGAGACCGGCAACCCTCAAAGGTTCCGTTGCCGACCGTCTCCAGGCTGGCAGGCAGGTTGACCGTCTCCAGCGCGGTACAGCCGCGGAAGGTCCCCGCACCCAGCGTCTTGAGACCCTCAGGCAACGTCACGGTCATGAGGTTCTCACAGCTTGCAAAGGTCAGCTCGCCGATCGAAACGATACCGGCAGGCAGAGTAACGGCATTCAGCTTGGTGGAGCCGAACACGCTGTCGCCCAGCGTGACCAGCTTGCTGTTCTCAGCGAAGGTGATGCTGGAAAGCGAAGTCCGGTTGAACGCCCAGTCGCCCAGCGACGCCACGCGAGCAGGCAGGTCAACAGAGGTCAGGGCGGTGTTGGCGAACGCCAGCCTGCCGATAACCAGCAGTTCCGTGCCGCCCTTCCGGAATTCGACCGTCTCCAGCGCGCCGCAGGAGTTGAACGCAGAGGTATCAATCAGCGTCAGCGATGCGGGCAGGGACACGGAAGTCAGCATCTTGTTACCCGTGAAGGCGCTCTCGCGCAGGATGACCACGCCGTCCGGCACCGTGTAGGCGGCATCGGCACGGGTAGGCAGGTAGTAGACCAGTTCCTTGCCGTCCGCCGTGAACAGCACACCATCCACAGAGCGGAAGGACTTGCTCGCGGCGCTGACGTTCAGGTTCTGCAACGCCTCGCAGGCATTGATGATGGAAGAGTCAAAGGAGGTCAGTCCGGCGGGCAGCGTCAGGCTCACCAGTGCCTTGCACTGGAAGAACGCATCCTCGTTGATGATGCCCACACTGTCGGGCAGAACCAGCTCGGTCAGACCGTAGCAACGGTAGAATGCCTTCGCACCGATCTCGGCGCACTGGCTGCCGGAAGCGAAAACCACACCCTCCAGCTTCTGGCACTGGTAGAATGCCTTTTCCCCGATCTTCCGGACCTCGGCAGGAATGGTCACGGTTCCGGTCTTGTAGGACGGGCAATACACCAGCGTCTCAAGTCCCGTTGTATAAACCACACCGTCCTTGGAAACATACTCGCTTGTACCGTTGCCCTCAATGCGGATATCGGTCAGCCCGCAGCCGTTGAACACCGAAGAGCCGTTGGCAAAGGGAGCAACCGTATTGCCGCTCGCATCGGTAAAGGACGCAAGGCGGGCAGGCAGGACAAGCTCAGTCAGAGAGCTGTTGGAGGCGAAGGCATTCTCGCCCAGCGTCAGGGGCGCGGTATCGGCAGATCCGCCCATCTCAAATGTCACTTTGGTAAGTCCGCTGTAATAGAACGCCTCGGAACCGATGGCAACGCGGTCGGTATTCCGGACGGACGCGGGGATCACGATCTCCGTAACCGAACCGAACCGGAACGCGGCATTGCCGATGGTGGTCAGCCGGCTGCCTTCCGCGAAAGTCACGGAAGTCAGCGAATAGTTGTTTTCAAACGCGCTGTTTTCCAGCACAGTCAGACGGGCAGGCAGCTTGAGTGTCTCAATGCCGGTGCTGTTGATGACGTGCCCCTCCTCGCCGTCCGAGGCGGTACCGAAGGTGAGCGGCTTGTCGCCGTCTTCAAACAGAAGCTCGGTCAGTTTGGAGTTGCTGTAGAACGCATAGGCTCCGACGCTTTCGACGGAAGCGGGCACCGTGAAGGTGGTCATGCTGCCGTGTGCGAACGCATACGCGCCGATGGTGGTCAGCTTGCTTCCCTTCTCCACCGTAAACCCTGCCTTTGTCCAATCGAAGGCGTGGTCGCCGATGACAACGACAGACGCGGGAATCACGATATCGTTCTCCATGCTGTCGCCATCGTTCATTTCATAGAAGGCGTAGGCGGAGATGAGAGTCAGTCCGGATCCGGGAGCAAAGGTCAGGTCTGTAATAACCGCACCGCGGAAGGCGCTCTCCCCGATCTCCGTCACGGACGCGGGGATCTCCAGTGTAAAGCCGCTCCAGTTACCGCAGGAGTAGAACGCGCGCTCCCCGATGACGGACGCGCCGCCCAGCGACACCGCCGTGACTTTGCTCGTCTTGGCGAATGCATAGGCGCCGACCGATTTGGTGCGGGCGGGCAGTTCAATGGTTGTCAGCTTGGAGGAATAGAAGGCATACGCGCCGATCGTCAGCGCATCCGAGCCGTTCTCAAACGTCACCTTGGTCAGCTCCGCGCCCTCAAAGGCGTTGGCACCGATAGACGTCACACCGGCAGGGATTACGATCTCCTCCAGGTAGTAATGTTCGCGGAAGGCGCCCTCGGCGATAGCCGTTACGGTAGCGGGCACCGTGAAGGTAAGATCCGTCTTGGCGGAGGGGTAGAACAGCAACGTCACAGGCTTGCCGTCGCTTCCCTTGGCGTACAGGACACCCTCCACCGTTGCCAGTGCCGGGTTGTTCGCGTCCACCTCAATGCGCTCGACCGACAGACCGCCTAAGAAGTTCGGCAGTGCCGTCACGTTCTTGGGCAGCGTCAGCGTGCCGATCTGACAGCCGGAGAACACGCCGTCGCCGAAATGCAGGGTCTTCTTGCCCTCCAGAATGGTCACTTCCAGTGTGCCGCATTCCGCAAAGGCGCGGTCACCGATGCTCTCCAGGCTGGCGGGAAGCGTCAGGGTCTGGCCGTCCAGACCGCTGCAGTTCTCGAACGCACCGGCGCCCAGTCCGGTCACGCGGCTGCCGTCCTCAAAGGTCAGGGAGGAGAGTCCGCTCCGGCAGAACGCCCCCGTTCCGACCGTGACATTGCCAAGACCGCTCTTGAAGGTCAGGGACGTAAGTCCGTTGCAGCCGTAGAAGGCATAATCGCCGATGACAGCCACACGGCCGGGCATCTCCAGGCTGCCCTTCACATCCATGCAGTTCAGGAAAGCGCCTGCGGCGATTTTTGTCACGCCGTCGGGAACCGTCAGATTCTCGACAGCCAGTCCCGCCGGTGCATACAGCAGGGTACTGCCGTTGTCCGACAGAAGCATACCGTTAACGGAGGTATACACGTTTTTGGTGCCGCCGGTCACGCGGACAGATGCCAGTGCCGTGCAGCCATAGAACGCATCCGACACGTTCTCGGTATCCATCACACCGTCCGTCACGGTGAAGCGTTCCAGCGAGATCCGTCCGAGACGGGCAGGCAGTGTGACGGAGGTCAGTGCCTCATCGTTCATAAACGCCCGGTCGCCGACAGTCAGCGTGCTGACCTTGCCGCCGGTGCTCATCTCTTCAAATATAACAGATGTAAGCTTCGTGCAATTTGCAAACGCCTCGATGCCGATTTCCTTGACAGACATCGGAATGGTGATGCGGGACAGACTGCTCCCGGCGAACGCGCCGCGCGGGATGATCTCCACGCCGTCCGGGATGCGGTACGCGCCGGTTCTGCCCATAGGCATCAGGACAGGCTGTGCGCTGTGGCGGGCACTCTCGTCGCCAAGGTCGAACAGGACGCCGTCATCGGAGCTGTAACGTGCCGTCGCACTGCCGTCCACCGCGTAGACGTTGACAGCCTTCAGCGACGTGCAGCCTTCAAAAGCAGTCGAAACCGCGATGCGGGTCAGGGTGTTCGGCAGGTTGATCTCGGTCAGACCGGTGCAATCCTTGAACGCACTGCCGGCAATCTCCACGACCGGCACGCCGCGATAGGTCGCGGGAACCGTCACGGAGCTGACAAGCCCGATGCGGTCGCCCTTGGTCACGACATAGCCGTTTCCGACCAGCGTGTATTTCAGCACGGAATCCACCCAGAAGGCGTAAACCGTAACGTTCTCCTCCAGCTGTGTCCACGGAGCAAGCGAGTTGCCCTCGGCATCGGTGTAGGCAATACCGGCACCGTAGGGGGCGCTGAACCAGCCGCCGAACGCACGGGTGGGATCGTCACTTGCCGGAACCGCGAGCACATAGTTACGGTTGTAGGACACCTCGGCGGTAGCGGCAGTCGTGCCCTCGCCGCCGTTGCAGGTAACGGTGAATGTGCGGGGTTTGTAGTTGGCATACAGAACCGTCTCACCCGATCCGGTAAAGACCGTCTCGCGGAAGGCGGCGCCGTTGGTCTCGGGACCGCCGGGAACCGTGTACCATGCATCGAAGACATAGCCGGTCTTCTCGGGAGCAGGCAAGGTCAGCCTGTCGCCAATCGCCTTGTACAGCGTACCGGTCGCACTGCCGCCCTGGCTGTCCAGCGTCACGGCGTGTGCAAACACGGTCGTCTCAACCCAAGCGGACACATAGTTGCCGTTGTGGAACCGGACGCGCAGGGTGTTCTCCCCTGCCTTCTCCAGATTCTCGATCAGGCAGAAGCTATCACCGCTGTCCACAGTCAGGACAGCGCCGTCGCCGACCTGCACATCATAGGCAGTCGCGCCCACGACAGGTCTCCATCTAAGAACACTGCCCTGATAGGTGAGCGTCGGGAACAGAGCGTTATAGCGCACGGTCAGACTGACCGGTGCGGAGGAAGCAGAGGCGCCCACCGCCTTGACGGTCAGCGTATAATCCGCGCCCTCGGACCATTTGACGGCGTCCGCCAGATCGCAGGCAGGCTCGGTCACGGTCTGCGACCTGCCGTCCAGCACGATCTCATAGGAGGAAGCGCCGACAACCGGCGACCAGGTGAGCCGGGTTCCGACCAACCGCAGGTCGGCGGGAGCGGCGAGCGTCGCCTTCTCCAGCGCCAGCTCCGTGGCGGCAGGGGAATTGTAACCCTTGGTAACAGGCGTAACCGATGCGGTATAGCTTCCGTTCGCCAGTGCGGACAGATCCAGCACGGTACCGGTCACGGTATAGGTGCTGTCGCCGACCCGTACCGTATAGGAAATCGCGCCGGGGACTGCATTCCAACTGAGCGTATCATTGCGGAAGGCAAGTCCGCTCACGGCATCCAGCCGACGATCGTAGGTGAAAGTCGCCGTGGAGGAAGCATAGCCGTCCGCCACTGCGGTAACCGTAAACCGGATGCCGCCCTCCTGCATCTCGCAGGTCGAAAAATCATAGAAGCAGGACAGCCCGTTGTCGAACGCCTCATGCTTATGATCCTTGTTGCCGCAGGACACGGTGATAAGGTACTTCTGGGCGTTCTCCACGCCGCGGAATACCAGCACGGCAGGCTCGACAACCGACAGACCGGTGACGCGCCCCAGCGCCTTGTTGACATAGTACCGGACAGTCGTACCCGACACGGCGTTGCCGCCGGCATCGACCGCCGTCACCTCCACGCGGTAGGTTCCCGCCTGCTCATAGGTAAGCTGGAACGCGGTACCGGTCGTGCGCTGATCGGCAACCGTGACGCTGCCGTCCGGTGCCGTGACGCGAACCGTGTACGCGGCGGCGTTGACCGCATCCCATACGGCGGCACCCGCCTCCAGCCGAACCATCGGATCGTCGCAGGCGGCTCCGGTTTTCTGCCAGAGCGCGAACAGTGTCGTATCCGCCGTGAACAGCGTGCCGGCAGTCTTTCCGGTCGGCTCCTCAAAGCGGAAGGTGATCTCATCGGCGGTGTTGCTCATGCTGACCCACCAGCCGGCGAACGTATAGCCTTCGCGGGCGGCGGGAACGGGCGCGCCGTAGAGCTTGCCGCCGACCGTCTGCATCGGTGCGAAGGTCTCCCCCTCGTAGCCGGCATCAAAGCTGACGGTAAACTCGGTCTGCCCTGCGGTCTTCTCCGCCCAGCGGGCAAACAGCTTGACATCGGAGGTCACAGGCTCCGAGGCAACGCGGAAGGACTCGCTGTACGCGGCATCCTTGTACCAGCCGAGGAAAACATAGCCCTCGCGGGTCGGGGCGACTGTTCCGGCAAGCGTCTTGCCGTTGAGCACGGTCACGGGAGCCACAGCGGAACCGCCCGCCGTGTCAAAGCTGACCGTGTAGTATATCTTCTTCAGGAAGCGGTACTCCGCGCCTTCGTAGGTCAGCGTAACGGTATCGCCGTCCAGGGAGGCAGTCTGCGACCAGCCGTTGCCGTCGGACATGGACAGGCTCGTGCCTTCCAGTCTGTATGTACCGGTCTTGACGGTGTTCTTCACGGTAACAAGGCTGTACTTGGGGCCGGGGATCGCGCCGCGGACAACGAGCATATTGAGCTCGGGATCGACCTTGACGACCTCAAGGTTCTGGATGGTGACAGTCTCCACACCGTACTGGCCGGGGCCGATCTTGCCCTTGAA
>ENA-UEQW01001441-UEQW01001441.1-human-gut-metagenome-genome-assembly--contig:-NODE-1441-length-19624-cov-28.294419_pt1 | contig 19624 bp, 15 predicted proteins | sample MGYA00242947_ERZ507947 | MGnify/ENA primary metagenome ERZ507947 (study PRJEB26167, sample SAMN06115421) | human gut metagenome | host: Homo sapiens | place: China:Guizhou | collected 2015-03-17... | reverse complement strand
TGTTGAAACTCAATGCGTCGTATTCGAAGAAGGTTCCGGCCGGGGAGGAGTATTCGAGCCAGAGCTTTCATGCGTCGATCGAAGTCGAACTCCCGGACGGGCTCACGCAGGAGCAGCTGCAAAGCCGGATTCATGAGACCTTCGATCTCGTGCGGAATTCGGTCGAAGCGGAACTGCACGGAAATGTCCCTCGCAATCATGAGGGGTATCCCGTCGCAGAAGAGCGCAAAACCGCGCCGCAGGGCAACCGGGCAGCGGGGCGTCAGAACGATGTTCCGGCGAGTCCGAAACAGCTCTCATATCTGCTCGATCTCGCCCGGCAGCGTGGAGTGACTCCGCAGCAGATCGCCGCTCAGCATGGTGTGCCGGATGTGCGGCAACTGAGCAAGCGGCAGTGTTCGGAACTTATCAACAGCTGGAGGGCGGCATGATGGCGACCATCGATGAACTGCGGCAGAAACCGCACTGGTCTTACTCGGCGCTGAACACCTATCTCAACGTCTGCCAGTTACAATACTTCTACCGTTATGTGGAGCAGCCGGAGATCGAGCGGACTTCGGTCTGCTTCCCGTTCGGCAAGGCGTTTCATTCGGCATTGACCGCGCAGGCGTGGGAGTGTCTGATGGGAAGTTCGCTGACCCGGGAGGAGATCGTCAACCTCTTTGCAGAGTCGTTCAAGATCGAAACCGAAATCGCGCCAAATTTGATCTACAAGGAGGGCGAGAATTTCGATTCGATGATCGCGCTGGCAACCCGGATGCTCGACGCCGCGCTCGCGAACTGGTCGGACTTCTACACGATCAAAGGCGTCGCGCAGGCGTTCCGGATCGAGGTCCCCGGACTCAAAGCGCCGCTGATCGGCGAATGGGATTTTCTCGTGCAGGACGGGCGGGATGTCTGTATCGTGGACTGGAAAACCTCCGCGAGCCGCTGGTCCGCAGGCAAGGCCGATCGCGATTTGCAGGCGACCGCGTTCAGCTATGCCTACGAGAAGCTGAACGGCACGATGCCGCTCTTCCGGTTTGACGTGATCACCAAAGCGAAGAATCCGGTCTGCGAAACGCACTACACCAGCCGCGATGACTCCACGTTCCGACGGTTCGAGTCGCTGGCGGCGCGGGTGCAGGACGCGGTGGACAAGGGGGTATTTCTGCCGAACGAAACGAGCTTCGCCTGTGCGGAGTGTCCGTATCGGGAGCGTTGCAAATCCTGGCATTCGACTTTGGTCTACTCTCCCAGTACGAAGCGTTTGAACCAGGACGGCAGGAGCTCTGAATGCAGAGTGAAACCGACCTCTGATTCATACTCCGCCAGATAAATCGACTGTTCCGTTGAGTTGTCGAAAAAGTAGGCCCGGTTCAAGTATGGCAAAGCATAACGGACCTGTTCCATGCAGCGCAAATATCGAGACAGGGTTTTCTCTTCCGGAACATCATGTCCTCCCAGGGCGACCCGTTCCTTGATCCGGTTTACGTTGATCACGGGATTCTCGGTCGCGACGAAGTACATGTAGGTCTTGAATCCGGCTGCTTGTGCCCGTCTGAGGATATCGATTTTGGCAGGATGGGAAAACACCGTTTCAAAAGAAAAACTGATCCGGTGTTTCAAGTATTGCTCTTTGAAGAAGTCGGCGACGATCGCCACGGAATAGGAGTTGATTCCGTTCGCAGAAAAGTGCAGGTAATCTTCTTCGTCAATATAAATCTCCCCCGATTCAAAGGGACGTTTATATTCCCGGGGATAGGTTGACTGGGCAACGAACTGGACGAGTTCGGCATTGTCGATTGAAAACGGACAAGCCGTCCGATGGCTTTGCTCCACTTCGGCAAAGAGCAGATCCGCATTCAAAAAGCGATAGAGATTGACGGCATAATCTGAACTCAGCTGGGCCGCAAGAGTCGATTTGCCTGAGCCATTGGGACCGGCAAGCATTCTCAGGCGTGGAGTCATCGGTCTACAGCGCTCCGATGATGCTTTCGCTGCCGTCCGGATGGATTGTTACAATCTTGTCTGCTTTGGCGACAGTAACAGACACGCCGCGCGACAAGGCGTTTTCAACCGCATGAGAACCGGCTTTCGCGGCAACATTTCGCAAGGTTTCTGTGGTGGCATCATTTGTTTCCACGGCAGAAACGACAGGAACGGTTACTCCGTTCGGCAAAGTTACTTCGGTGATTTTTGTCGGACTCATGGCGTATCCCTCCTGTTTCCTCTAATATACAATCATTTCAACAAAAAACAACAACAGGAGTAAAAGATTATGGGACTGATGATGAGTGAAGGCAAATTCGTCGGACGCGATGAGATCGCGCTGGTTCCGACGCCGGAAGCGACCGCGAGCTGGAAGCCGGTTCCGCACAGCGACGTGATCGACGCGGTGACGGAGGTGGTCAAAGCGCACAACTGGCAGATTCTGGAGGAGCAGTACGGTCTCGCCCGGGAGGGACAGCGGATGTTCGGCGTGATGCGGATCAACCGCACGTCGAGTACGGAGTGGAGCCGCTGCATCGGCATCCGCAACAGTCACGACCGCACGCTGGCGCTCGGATTGAGTGCCGGGTTGAGTGTCCGCGTCTGTTCGAATTTGATGTTCGGAGGCAGTACGATCTTGAAGCGTCGGCATACCTCCCGGATCGAGCTGAACGGCCTGGTGCTGGAAGCGGTGAATTCACTTGAACTGGAGTTTTTAACCTTGGAAAATGTAGCAGAGGAGTTGAAGATCGATGAACTCGATGATGATGAAGTTCGTGCTTCGCTGGTGGTGGCGGCGGAACGTCAGGCGATTCCGTCGTGTGATATTCTGACCGTCTGGAATGAATTCAAGCATCCCCGGCACGAGGAGTTTGCGGAACCGACCCGGTGGAGTCTGTTGAACGCCTTCACCGAGACCGCGAAGAAGTACAGTCCCGCCCGCGCCGACCAGTGCTACCGCAGCCTGACCCGGCTCTTCGGACTGGATGGTCAGCCGGCGGAACTCTGGAGAAAGTAAGTTACAACGAGAAAGGAATGGAAAAATGGAGTGTCCAATTTGCGGGAAGAAGGCCTATCCGGTTGCTGCGGTCCGTGGAACGACGACCTTGCTCGGCGCCGGAGCCGGAAGCTATGTCGCCGCAACTGCCGGAGGTCAGACTGGTGCCGCCATCGGCACGCTGCTCTGTCCCGGCGTGGGAACGGTTGTTGGTGGAGCGCTCGGCATCCTCATGGGAGCCGCCAGCGGAGCCGTGGCCGGCAACACCGTCGGCAAGCTGATCGATGAGAACGTCATCCGCAGCTACCGGTGCGGTTCCTGTTCCTATCAGTGGAGGGTGTGACGATGAGACACTGTCCCGACTGCAACTCCACGCAGGTGATCCCGTGGGACGACGGTTATCTCTGCTGTTCCTGCGGCTGTGAATTCGGCTCGCTTCCCCGCGAAGACGAGTCCGAAGAAGAGTGACTTCCATGTCACGGAGAATCCCTGAAATGGGGGTTCTTTTTTGGGGAGATTTTCGTGAAGAGGAACAAGGAACTAGCCTTGATATGAAAATGCGTTTTTTTGCGTATAATCGCGGTTGAATCACGGTAAAACAGTTGTATATTACGGACGGAATTGAGCATTCGTAACGCTTTGAAAGCGAAAAGAGGTTTGTTATGGACGATCGCTGGTTGTCTATGAGAGAAATATGTGAATATCTGGGCGTAAGCCATGACACCGTTTCACGCTGGATCACATCTTACAATATGCCGGCGACCAAGCTCGGCAAATGCTGGAAATTTAAACAGAATCTTGTCGATTTATGGATCGCAGAAGGTGGACCGGCTAAGAGAAAGCGTAAGATACTTTTGGTAAAATAATTAAGAATACGACTCGTCATGCAGATCTGAATTTTGAGTGATTCAGAACCTGGGAATGCAATATGTTGAAGTTGGAAGAAATTACTGTCGGCGCGGAGATCGCCGGATTGCTCCCCAATGAGCTGGCCACTGTTGTTGCTGTAAACAAGGTGGGCGAAAACGCTGTTACGGTATACTATAAAACGCATTCCGGGGCTGTTCAGGAACAACTTTTATTTCGAGAAAATGAAGAGAAGTTGTCGGTCGCCGAAACCGGATTGGCATGGTCTTTTGACTCACCCAGCAAAGATTTTAAATTAGCTCTGGAAGCCTTGCGGATTCGAATGGGATTTCTGTTTGATCCTATGATGGCAATTCATACTTCTAATGTGGAACCTTTGCCGCACCAGATTTCCGCCGTCTATGAAGCGATGCTTCCCAAGCAGCCGCTCCGGTTTGTGCTGGCAGATGATCCCGGCGCCGGTAAAACAATCATGGCCGGATTATTGATTAAAGAGCTGCTCATGCGGGCGGATGCGCAACGGATTCTGATTGTGGCGCCGGGTTCTCTGACGGAACAGTGGCAGGATGAAATGCGTGATAAATTCACCATTGATTTCAAACTTTTCAGCAGAGAGCAGCAGGAACTGTCGTCTTCCGGAAATTATTTCAACGATGAAAATCTGTTGATTGCGCGCGTGGATCAGCTGGCTCGTGCAGAGGACTTGCAACAGAAACTGCAGGCAACGCACTGGGATTTGATTATTGTCGATGAAGCTCATAAACTTTCCGCTCACCGGTTCGGTAATAAAATTGACAAAACACAACGCTATGAACTGGGAGAATTGCTTGGCAGAATCACCCGGCATTTTCTGCTCATGACCGCGACGCCGCACAATGGCAAGGAGGATGATTTCCGTTTATGGCTGGCACTTCTGGATTCTGATCGTTTTTATGGAGGCGGTCGCGACGATGCCAAACTTGATGTTTCTGATGTCATGCGCAGAATGGTCAAAGAGGAATTGCTGAAATTTGACGGAACGCGTCTTTTCCCGGAGCGTCGGGCATATACAGTCAATTACAGTCTTTCGGAGTTGGAGTCCTCTCTTTACGAACAAGTAACGCAATACGTAGTGGAAGAGATGAACCGGGCGGAACGGCTGGATAAGCAACGCAAGGGACAGGTCGGTTTTGCTCTGACCATGTTGCAGCGACGTCTGGCGTCCAGTCCGGAGGCGATTTATCAATCTCTGCGCAGAAGAAAAGAGCGTTTGGAAAAACAATTAAAAGAGATGAAAGTTTCTGCCCGCAGTTTGGCGATTCAGGAGCCGAATTCCTGGTCTGCAGACGGAGTTTTCGAATGCCGGGAGCCGATAGCCTCCTATTATGTGGAGAGGCGGGTTGACCTCCCGGAAAATCCGGATGATATGGAAGACGATCTGAGCCCGGAAGAATATGAGCAGATCGTGGACAAGGTGGTTGATCGCTCCACAGCTGCAGAGACGGTTCAGGAGCTGGAAAAGGAAATTCAAAGCTTGAAAGGCCTGGAGGCGCAAGCGGAAGCCGTAATCAATTCCGGGAAAGACTGCAAATGGGAGAAACTTTCTGAAATTCTGCAGGATCAGCCGGAAATGCATGATTCTTCCGGTGCTCGTCGAAAGTTGATCATCTTTACCGAACACCGGGATACTTTGAATTATTTGCAAAATAAAATTTCGGGCCTTCTGGGAAGTGCGGATGCTGTTCGGGTGATTCACGGCAGTACAAACCGTGACAACAGAAAACAGATACAGGAGGATTTCTGCAATGATCCGGATGTTCTGATTCTGATTGCCACGGACGCAGCCGGGGAAGGGGTGAACTTGCAGAAGGCAAACCTGATGGTCAATTATGATCTTCCGTGGAATCCGAATCGACTTGAACAGCGGTTTGGGCGCATTCACCGTATCGGCCAGACGGAGACCTGTCATTTGTGGAATATGGTGGCGTATGAAACCCGCGAAGGAGAGGTGTTTCAGGCCCTCTTCAAGAAGCTGGAAGCGGAACGGGAATCCCTCGGCGGGCGAGTGTTTGACATTCTCGGAGATGCATTTGAGAATATTTCGCTCAAGGAGCTTCTGCTGAAAGCGATTAGAGAGGGGCAGACACCAGAGGCGAAGAAGTGGATGACGGAGAAGGTTTCCGAAGCGTTGGATACGGAACATCTGAAAGAGATCATTCGCCGGAATTCTCTGGTGGAACAGGCGATGACACCGGAAATGCTCTACGCAATCAAAGAGGAAATGGACAAAGCCGAAGCGCGAAAACTTCAGCCTTGTTTTGTCCGGGCATTTTTCAAAGCGGCCTTTGAATCCGTCGGCGGTCAGATTCGGCCGCGTGAAAAAGGGCGATTTGAGATTATCCATGTTCCTCCGTGTATTCGGGAAAACGACCGTCTGGTTGGCCAGGGGAGAAATGCCATCGCCAAAAAGTATGCGCGAATCTGTTTTGAGAAAGAGCAGAAACGACCCTCGAACGATGTTCCGGAGGCGGCATTTATTCATCCAGGCCATCCGCTCATGTATTCTCTGACGGACTACATCCTCATGCAGAAGCAGGCGATGTTGAAACCGGGAACCGTAATGGTGGATCCGGCTGACGACGGCATCACTCCATCGCTTCTCTTCATGGTCGATCATGGGATTCGAGAAAGTGAAGGAGACAAGCTGATTTCGCGGCGTTTGCAGTTTGTTCGGATTCGCCCGGATGGAACGGTGCAGAATGCCGGGTGGGCTCCTCATCTGGATTTAACGGATCCGACGTCTACGGCGTTGGAGCTGGCTGCTGCCATTCGAAATCAATCGTGGATTCACGGTGATCTGGAGCTGCAGGCAATTCAATATGCTTCCGCCAACATGGCACAGGAACATTTTGCCGAGGTGAGTGAGCGCCGCCGGAAGCAGGTGGATAAGATAGAAACCGCAGTTCGCTCCCGACTGATTTACGGAATCAATTACTGGACGAATCGTGCGTTGCAGCTGGAGGAAGAGGTGAAGGCGGGCAAACAGCCGCGGTTGCAGCCGTTCAATGCGAGACAGATGGCGGAAGAGCTCAGCAACCGTCTGCGGAAACGTGAGGCCGAACTGGAGAAGATGCGGAATGTCGTCTCCAAAACGCCGAACGTGCTGGGAGGAATTCTGGTGATTCCGCAGGGGCTGTTGAACAAGGTGACCGGGGCCGGGCCGTTTTCCGCCGATCCTGCAGCAAGGGCGCGGGTGGAGCAACTGGCGATGGAAGCTGTGATGGAGACGGAACGCAGCTTCGGGCATGTGGTAACGGATGTATCGGCGGAAAAATGCGGCTGGGATATTACAGCACATGTGCCGCAGTCAGTTCCGGGAGCACCGCTGAAGAATGCCCGTCACATCGAGGTGAAAGGGCGAGTCAAGGGCGCACAGACGGTTACACTTTCCCGGAATGAGATCTGTTATGCGGTCAATCAGAAAGATAAGTTCATTCTGGCGATTGTACTTGTTGACGGGGAGAAGACCGAGGGGCCGTTCTACATTCGTAATCCCTTTGATCGCGAGCCGGATTTTGGAGAAGTGAGTACCAATTACGATATCAATTTTCTGCTCTCGAAGGCAGTGAAACCGGAGGAGACGCTGGAATGCAACTGAATAAAATAGTGCTAGACAATTTCCGATGCTTCAAACATCTGGAACTGTTTTTTCACACGAATCATCAATCGAAAACGTTGGAAAAAACTGGAGGAATGACTGTTCTGGTCGCGGCGAATGGTCAGGGGAAGACCGCCGTGCTTGAGGCGGTCAAATATCTGTTGGGCAGTTTTATCTCCCGTTTTCCGAAGACCAGCGTTCCGCGTCTCAAGGACTCCGATTACCGCGACGAATGGAGCCTCCGGGAGGGCCTTCTTGAGTCTCAGTTTGTGAAGAAACCGCGAGCCCCTTATCTGCGTCTCTGGGGGGAAGCGGAATTTTCGCATGCTGGGGATGAGCCGATTCAGTGGGATCTTTTCATGAAGCGCGACAAGACTCCACGTACCAGTGCACAGCTGCCGACTTTTACCGGCAGCAAAAAAATCAATGAGCAGGCGGATTGGTTTATTGACAGAGATAATGAGGAGAAGCAAGCTCCGCTGCCAATTATCGCTTATTACAATACGGAACGTGCAGTGATCCGGAACAAACCGGAGCGTCGCCGTGGATTTCAGAAGATATTCAGCCGTTACGATGCCTATACCGGTGCATTGGACAACGGGTTGAACTACAAAAAAACAATAGAATGGTTTTGCTTTCTGGAAGACAAGCAGCGGCGGGAAAAGGAAGCTGTGCAGGATTGGGCTTACCAGACTCTTGAATATCGGACGATTCAGTTGGCGGTAGAAAATATGCTGCCGGGATTCCGGAATCTGCGAACGACGTTGGGGCCTCTGGATTTGATTGTAGATATTGAAGAGGCGGAGCAATCTTTTAAAACCTGCAGAATCGACGCGCAGTTGAGTGATGGCTACAAAATTGTGCTGGTTCTGGTGCTTGATCTTGTATCGAGAATTCTGGAAGCGAATGCCGGGATTCCCGGAGTTACTCCGGAACAGCTTTTAAGAGCGGAGGGAATCGTCTTGATTGATGAGGTGGATCTTCATCTTCACCCCTCCTGGCAGCAGCGTATTCTGGGGGATTTGCGGCGAACGTTCCCCTGCCTGCAATTCATCGTTTCCACACACAGTCCGCAGGTCGTATCGTCTGTGCCGAAAGAGTGTGTTCGGATCATTGACGAGGGGGAGGTCATTCCTTTCGATTCTCAGACACAGGGGGTGGAAAGCCAGGATATTCTCGCACAGATTTTTGGAACAGCTCCGGCGCCCCAGGAGGATCCTCATGTTCGTCTGCTGAAACAATATGCCGAAATGGCAGCTCATGGCTTGGCGGATTCTGAAGAAGGTCGTCAAGTCTATCAAAAACTGGCAGAACATTTCGGGGTGTTGTACGCTCCTCTGCTGAGAATTGAAATCCATCGCAAATTTATGGCAAAGAAACACGGGGGGGAGAATGCATAAATTTGTGAGAGGAGAAGAGCCTGTCGATTTGGAAGCAATGCGCCGGCGCCATCCGTACTGGGATGCGTTTGCGCGGACAGCAGAACACACTCAGTTGGGGGATGCTCTGTATGAAAGACAAGCTCGCTACTGCGCATATTGTGAAACCAGGATTACACAGAAAGAAAACGGGCATATTGAACACCTGGAGCGGCGTTCTGACAATCCTGCGCGCACGTTTGATTGGTCCAACATGTTTTTCTCCTGCAACCACAGAGATTCCTGTGGAAACTACAAGGACGATACCAAACCCCGGTTGCGTTTTAATCCGGCAGATATTGTTGACCCGTCATGCGAAGATCCGCTGGATTTTTTTACTTACGATGCGCTGGGGGGAATTTCAGCACGAGATGAGGCGCACAAAATGCGTGCGGAAGAGACCATACGAATCTTTCACCTGGACAAGTCTGCGCGACTGTGCAATATTCGGGCCAATGCGGCCAAAACCGCAATCAACTTTATGGAACGTGAACCCAGTGAGGATGAGATCACAGCGTTTTTGAATTCTCTTCCGCCTGATTGCGATTGTATTTCTGTTTATTACAGCCTTTGCGGCAGAAAGATTTCTTAACCATGAGCAATATCAAATCTCCGAAAAAACTGATTGAGGTGGCGCTGCCGCTGGATGATATCAATGCCGAAGCGGCGCGGGAGAAGTCCATTCGGCATGGACACCCCTCGACATTGCATTTGTGGTGGGCGCGGCGACCGCTGGCGGCGGCGCGGGCCGTGCTGTTCGCGCAGATGGTCAACGATCCGGGCGGGGAGCGCGGCTATATGGCCGGACTCACCAAACAGCAGGCCGCGGCAAAGCGGGAGGTGCTCTTCGACATCATCCGCGATCTGGTGAAATGGGAAAACAGCAACAACGAAGCCGTTCTTGAGCGGGCGCGGGCCGCCATCCGCCAGAGCTGGCGTGAGACCTGCGCCATGAACAAGGGGAAACCCGGATTCGACCCGGAACAGCTGCCCGCATTTCACGATCCCTTTGCCGGGGGCGGCGCGATTCCGCTGGAGGCGCAGCGGCTCGGGTTTGAGAGTTATGCGAGCGACCTGAACCCGGTCGCCGTGATGATCAACAAGGCGATGATTGAGATCCCGCCGAAATTCGCCGGTTCCAGACCGGTGGGGCCGATTCCGAAAGAAGAGGCGAAGGATACTCCAGATCTCTTGAAACGGCAATGGAAAGGCGCGGAAGGGCTTGCCGAGGATGTCCGGCGTTACGGATACTGGATGCGTGAGGAGGCGAAGAAACGGATCGGGCATCTCTATCCGGAAGTGGAGATTACGCAGGAAATGGCGGCTTCTCGCCCGGATTTGCGCCCTTATGTCGGCAAAAAGCTGACCGTCATCGCCTGGCTCTGGGCGCGGACGGTCAAAAGTCCGAATCCGCAGTTCAGCCATGTCGATGTCCCGCTGGTTTCGAGTTTTGTGCTTTCGAAAAAGAAGGGGCACGAGGCCTATGTCCAGCCCGTGATCGAAGGCGACTCCTATCGCTTTGAAGTTAAAGTCGGGACTCCGCCGAAAGAGGCGGAAAATGGGACGAAACTTGCGAGAGGAGCCTTCCAATGTCTGCTTTCTGGCGCTATAATAAAATATGAAGAAATTGATAATGAAGCAAATGCTGGACGCATGGGGAAACGTCTCCTTGGTATTGTTTGTGAGGGGGGGAGAAGTCGAATTTATTTGTCACCATCCTCCTTGCAGGAAAGGGTAGCGTCAGAAATTTCTCCCTCTTGGAAACCGGAAACACCTTGTCGAGGAACCTTTGCCAGCAATGCTCAAGGAAGAATTTACGGATTTCATGTATTCGGAGATTACTTCACTCCGCGCCAGCTGGTGGCGCTGAACACCTTTTCCGATCTGGTGCAGGAGGCGCGGACAAAGGCGATTGCCGATGCAAAAGCGGCCGGGATGCCTGATGATGGTCTGGGAATCGCCTCCGGCGGTACCGGTGCCACCGCCTACGGTGACGCCATCGCCACCTATCTGGCGTTTGCTGTGGATAAATGCACAGACTATTGGTCTTCCATCTGTAGCTGGCATTGTTCCGGAGAAAAAATGAGGAATACCTTCGGTCGCCAGGCAATTCCCATGACTTGGGATTATGCCGAATGCAATCCGTTGTGCGGATCTACGGGGAATTGGATAGCCATGGTTGACTGGGTATGGAAAACCATCACTCGTTTTCCTTGCCAAGGAAAAGGGACTGCCACTCAACAGGATGCCCAAACACAGGCAATCTCTCAAGATAAAATCATCTCGACTGATCCGCCGTATTATGACAACATCGGTTATGCGGATCTCTCGGATTTCTTCTACGTCTGGATGCGCCGCTCTCTACGCAACATTTATCCGGAAATATTTCCCACGATGGCGGTTCCGAAAGCAGAAGAATTGGTCGCCACCCCTTATCGGCATGGGAGCAAGGAAAAGGCGGAAGCCTTTTTCCTCTCCGGCATGACCGGTGCGATGCACAATCTGGCGGAACAAGCGCACCCGGCATTCCCCGTTACCATCTATTACGCCTTCAAATCCTCCGATACCGACGACTCCGGTACCGGCAATACCGGCTGGGAAACTTTCCTGTCCGCAGTTCTGAAGGCGGGATTCTCTATTACCGGAACCTGGCCGATGCGGACAGAGCTGGCAAATCGAATGATCGGTTCCGGTACTAACGCGCTTGCTTCAAGCATTGTGCTGGTCTGCCGGAAACGGGACGCCAATGCCGAAGAGGTCGGACGGCGGGAATTCCTGAACAAACTGCACGAGACGATGCCGGGCGCTCTGCGCGATATGCTGGGGCTCGACGGACTCCGTTCCCCCATCGCCCCGGTTGACCTCGCGCAGGCGGCGATCGGTCCCGGCATGGAGATTTTCTCCCGATACAAAGCGGTGCTCAATGCCGACGGAACGCCGATGACGGTTCATGAGGCGATGCTTGAAATCAACCGGGAGATCTCCGACTATCTGAATCCGGATGGTGCAGGTTTCGATCCGGCGACGCTCTTCTGCAACGACTGGTTCCAGCAGTACGGCTGGAGCGAAGGCCCCTTCGGCGTCGCCGATACGCTGGCCCGGGCGAAAGGCACCAGTGTGGATTCCGTCAAGGAGGCCGGCGTCATCACTGCCGCCGGCGGCAAAGTGCAGCTGCTGAACTGGCAGAATTACCCCGAAGAGTACGATCCCGCCGCCGACCGGAACCGTCCGGTCTGGGAGGCGTGCCATCACCTGATCCGCGTTCTGAACCGGCAGGGTGAAACCGCTGCCGGGGAGCTGCTGGCCCGGATGCCGGAGAGTGCCGAAGAGGTGCGCCAGCTGGCCTATTTTCTCTACACCCTCTGCGAACGCAGAGGCAATGCCGAGGAGGCCCGTTCCTATAACGAGCTCATGACCAGCTGGCACGCGATCATCGGCGCCAGCATGGATGCGGCAGTGGCAAAACCGGAGCAGATGGAACTGTTGTAATGAATTTGTTGGGAGCAGGAGAATTTTGGGGAACACCGGCCAGTTTCTTCTGGCTGGGGCTCCTGATTTTTCTTTTGCTGTTGTTTCCGGGAAACCTGCTCCGGATTCGATACCGGAAACGTAGTGTCTCCAATTCCGATATGGAACGGATTCTGGATCATTACCTCCAGATCCGTCAGCCGGATTATGCGATCATGATTTCCGGAAAGTGGGGAATCGGAAAAACCTATTTCATCCGCAGTTATCTCCGAAGAATCCAATGGAATATTTTTCGGGAATTTCCAGTTTTCGTTTCTCTGTACGGCGTGGAAAACGAGGAGCAGATTGAGCAGGAGCTGGTAAAAAAAACACTTCTCTCATGGCGAACGATTTTCAGTCTGCTTCTGTTGCTGATTCCTCTGTATTTTCTGAAACCTTTATTTCCAGATCTTCTGGGTATTGTCAAACGCATCGGCGGAGAAAATAAAATTGAATTCTGGGGATTTGTCGGCCCGATTCTTGTTGTACTTGTTGCTTATCTGTACAAGACATTCAAGTTGAACTGGCTGAATCTTCTGCTCTGGAAACGACCGATTATTTTTGACGATTTTGAAAGAACGAAAATGAACGGTTCCGAGATGCTGGCCTATCTGAATCGTTATGTCGAGCATCTGCACAAGCACATCGTCATTGTCTGCAATGAAGAAGAACTCAACAGAAACGATGAAAATTTCAGGAAAATCCGGGAGAAAGTCATCGGCAAACAATTGTCTTTCTCTCCCGATTCGGAAATGGCGATGAAGAATCTGTTAAATACGAAACAGTTTCCGCTCCTGTGCGGTTTGCTGGATAAGCAATTTTCGTGGAAATGGTTCCAGCTTGTTACCACACCGAAAAACGAAAATGTGAATCTCCGCGTCTGGATCTTTTGTTGCCGTGAGTTTGAGGCTCTCTTTCGTGGTGTCAACCGCGAATTGCTGCATAACAAAAAGGTCTGGGTAAATTTCGTCCCCCAGTTTTTCGCACTCAAATATTCTTTGCAGATTCACAATTTTGGGAATGGGCGTATTCTGGATCAAAGCAATTCCAAAGGTATTTTTAAGTTTCTTCATGGTAACACCGCACCAAAGTGGTTTCGGGAATTATTCCCGCATATTGATGAAATGATTGACGCACTTCCGGAGTCGGAATGGGACGCTATTATCGACAATGGTTTGCCGGATGTGAAAATGGTAGACGAATATTGGGTTTTTCTGATTCATGGAAATCCGGAACTTTGGGCACGACTTTCCTATTATTATAAACAAACCGATGAAGAAAATCTGAAAATCTGGCAGGAACTCATCGATGCCTATCGCCATAAAACCATCAACGATCCAGCCCAGATATTGAGTATCTTTGGAATCGTCTTGGAAATGATTTCTAGACATTGTTGTCCCTGGCAAGGACTCACTGCTGGAACGGCCTTGCAACTTGCCAGAAAATATATCCGAAAATTGACAACGTTTGCCGAAATGTGCGAACACAGCTATGATCTTACTCGACATACGTATCAGTTTTACCAGGGCTGTTGTACTGACTCGCAGGAATTTCAGGAAATAAATCAGGAATTAATCGATGCGGTAAAGAAGTTCGAATATAAATCTATTGCGAAAACTTATGAGCAATTTTTAACGCTGTTGCATGCAGATGACCGAGAATTCAACCAGAAATGGTATAGAAGAGGCATGGTATATCAAAATATTTTCTCAGGTCAGGATCCTCAAAAACTTCTGGCAGAACTGCTCTCTCTCCCTCCGGAAATGTTGTGGGATCGAGAAAATGCAATCCGTTCGTATTTGAAAGATTCTTCTTCTTTGCGTTACCAGGCAGGAGACTTCTGGGAGAAATTTGCCGAACTGATCCAAACTTGTCTGACAAAGGATCTGCCGCATATCGATTGCTCAAAGCAGGCGTTGTTGCGAGAGCTGAATGAGACAGTCATAGAAGTTGCAAAACAATATAAAAAACTGTTGCAAGAAAAAGAAACATCAAATAAAAAGGATGCAAAAATATGAAACCTTGGAGACAGATTGCCCGGCCGCACCGGGATGTGTTGGAAGGGACGTTCCAGCAGTCCGAATTCGCCGCTGATATTTCTCAGGTTGTGCAGGGAAATGCTTCGCCCGAATATCAGGATGCGGAAAAATTCTTCGCCCGGACCTACATCACCGAAGGGATGCGCCTGCTGTTGATCTCCGTAGCCCGCCGGCTCGCCGGTCAGGCCGGAGACCCGGTGATTCAGCTCCAGACCAATTTTGGCGGCGGCAAAACCCATTCGCTCCTCGCCGTTTACCATCTGGCCAAGCGCACTGTTCCGACCGAGCGTTTGCAGGGAGTTCCGGCTCTGCTTGACGAAGCCGGTATCACCACGCTTCCGACAGCCAATATCGCGGTCATCGATGGAATCAATCTTTCTCCCAATCAGCCATCTGAACGCGGTGCGTTGAAAATCCGTACCATCTGGGGCGAAATCGCCTATCAGCTCCTCGGGGTGGAGGGGTACGAGATGGTGGCTGACAGCGACGCCTCCGGTTCCGCTCCGGGGAAAGAGGTGGTTATCGCCCTGCTGAAGAAAGCTGCCCCCTGTGTTCTGCTGCTCGATGAGCTGGTTGCATTCTATCGCCAGCTCGACGGTGCAGAACGTCTGGCCGCCGGTACGCTGGAGAGCAACATGAGTTTCATCCAGTCTCTGACCGAAAGTGTAAAATGTGTCCCGAATGCGGTCCTGCTCGCCTCCCTTCCGGAGTCCGACACGGAATCGGTCGGCTCTTTTGGCAAGACCGTGCTGGATACCCTTGAGAAATTCTTCGGCCGGGTCGAAAACGTCTGGAAGCCGGTCGCCGCCGATGAATCGTTTGAAATCGTACGCCGCCGCCTCTTCGATTCCGTCGGCGATCCGGAGGAGATGGAGGCCGTCTGCCGGGAATTTGTCGATTACTACCGGAAAAATAAAGATAAATTCCCTGCGGAAATTCAGGAGAATCTCTACGCGGAACGCCTGAAAAAATCCTACCCGATTCATCCCGAGGTTTTCGACCGCCTCTATCAGGATTGGTCTACGCTGGATAAATTCCAGAAAACCCGGGGCGTCTTGCAGTATATGGCGATCATCATCCATCGGCTCTGGAATTCCGACGATCAGGACCCGATGATTATGCCCGGCTCCATCCCGCTGGCGGATACCAATGTCCGCATCAAGAGCACCACATATCTTCCTCCCGGGTGGGATCCGATTATCGAGAAAGAGATCGACGGCCCCGGCTCCGAACCTGCCCGGATTGACGGGAACGATACGCGCTTCGGCAGTATCTTTGCCGCCCGCCGTGCCGCCCGGACCATCTTTTTCGGCAGTGCGCCTTCTTCCGCAGCGCAGGGACACCGGGGGATTGCCGTGGAACGGATCCTTCTGGGATGTGCGACTCCCGGCCAGATCGTCTCGATTTATGAGGATGTCCTGAAACGGTTGCGGGATAAGTTGCATTATCTATTTGTCGATACCGATCATTTCTGGTTCGACACTCGCCCGAATTTGCGTCGTGAGATGGAAAGCAGAAAAGGGAAAATCGATACTCTCCTGCTGAAGCGTACATTGAAAGAGATTACTACCCAGCTTGCCGGACATGGTCAGCTTTTTTCCGGTGTGCATGTATTCACGCCGCATGGCGATATTCCCGATGAATTCGGCACCGGCCCCCGGCTGGTTCTGCTTCCGCCGGAGCTGGACAACGCCTATTCTCAGGCGAATCGCAAACTCGCCTGCAAAGCAGCGGAGGAAATCCTGAATAAGCGAGGGGAACAGCCGCGTATGCGTCGCAACCGCCTGTTTTTCCTGGCGCCGGATATGAATACCATAGTCCGCGTTCTTGACCAGTGCCGTACCTATCTGGCCTGGAAGGAGATCGTCAACGATATCGAGTTGTCCCGTCTCAATTTGGATCTCTTTCAGGTGAGGTTAGCAGAAAAAGAGTTGGGAAGTGCACAGAAAATTCTGGAACAGGCCATTTTCGAATGTTACCGGTATGTGATGATTCCCCGGCCGAACGGGCCGAATAAGGTGGAGTTCGATGTCCGCAGAATCGGTACAACCGGCAGTAAAATTGCTGCTGCGGTGGAAAAAATTCTACTTGACAATGAAGAGATCATTCAACGCTGGTCTCCTGTTTTCCTGAAAAAACTTCTGGCGGAAAATTACTTTAAAAACGGCCAAACCGAAGTTTCCGCGTTGAAAGTCTGGCAGGATTGCTGCACCTATTATCAGATGCCGCGCTTGTTGAATCAGGAGGTTTTTGAACGCACCATGGTTGACGGTGTGAGCAAAGGCGATTATTTCGGTTATGCGGATGGAAAAGAGGGAGAGAAATACCTCGGGTTTCAATACGCGTCTCAAGTCTTTTCGTTGGGGCTCGATGATCAGGCGCTCCTGATTGAATGGGAAACCGCAGCTCGTTACAAAGCTGATCACGCACCGAAACCGGAATCTGAAACTCCGGCAGCTGGCGAAACACCGCATCCTGCTTCATGGGGGGGAGCCATTCCGCCGCAGCCGCCTTCCGGTGGGAATGGGACTACACCGCAGAAAAAACAATACAGAAACTTTTTTGGTTCCACGTCTATCGATCCGATTAAAGGGGCTCTTCAGTTTCAAAGCATCATGCAGGAACTGGTTTCCCTTTTTACGACGAAGCCGGGAGTCAAGGTTACAATCAAGCTCGACATTGAAGCGTCATCCTCTATCCCGTTTGATGACAATACGGTAAGAGCGGTTAAGGAAAACAGCGCTTCGTTGAAATTGGAATCTCATGATTTCAGTGAGGACTGAATGAATATCTATCATGCGGGGGATCTTTTTGATTTCAAACATCTTGCCGGCAATCTGCTGCTGAGCGACGCCATCCGGAACGTTTCCCGGGGCTTTTACCGGACGGTCCTGCCGCAGAATACCGAGGGGAATCAGCTTCGCAACACCAGTATCCGGAACGGCGATCTGGAACTGGTCATGAGCTGTCATCTGGCTCTGTTCAATTTTGACGGAACGGATCTCGATTCCGGAACCGTGGTGGAGTTCATGATCGCCAAAATGCTGGATATTCCATGCGTCCTGTTGCGGACGGATTTCCGGAATGCCGGAGATCAGCCGGTCAGCGGTGATCCGTGGAATTTGATGTGTTCGGATTATCCCCGATCGCAGACGGTGCGGATTCATGCGATGAATCTCTATCACCAGTGCGTCTCCGGTTCGGATGGTTTGAGCGCCTGTCTGGACGAGATCGCCTCTCAAGTCATCGCCGGGCTGGATCACATACGCACGATGCCTTCGCTGTTTCACGGCGATCTGGAGAAAGCCCGGGAGGTCTACTCCTGGGTGGCCCGCGCCTGCGGAAATGATCTGGACAAGCTGTTGACCCGGGAACGGATTGCGCAGATCGTCAAAGAAAAGGCGGAACTTCAGCTGTTCGCGTGAAACAAAGCCCCGCCCATTCCGTAGTCCGGAATGGACGGGGCCAGCCTCTTCGTCATACGGTTCATACGGTTCGTACGGGGGATGTCAACTTCTTTATTTTTATATTCCGGTAACCGGAGCGGTTGGTCCAGCGACCATCCGTGCCCGGGCGTTTGATGTCACGGCAGCGACTCAGATGAAACAGCGCCTGCATACAGTCTGGAAGCGCTGCCTGAAACTTCCGTTCCGGCATCAGCTGCCACCCGATATGGTTGGCCACGCCGACATAGAGGCAGAAAATCTCTTCTGTCGTAAGGTTGCTCCCCGGAGCCTCCTCCAGATAGTTCCGGAGAATGCTTTCCAGTTGGAAGGATTGGCCGAAAAGGAAATTCAACCGTTCTTTCTGCAATTCAGATATCGGCAATCGGGTAGAGTTCGCCAGCAGAAGCTGCCGCAATCCCGCAAGACTCCAGTTCAGAATGCCGGCACCTTCGTCCGCAAGGAGAGTGTCAGCAAAGTGATCGATCGGCTTTGGCGGCATATAGCTTTTGCACTTGATCCAGCGCAGGCGTCGGTGCCAGGCCGTGAGGTCATCGTTGCTCTCGAACTCCAGAAGCGGAATGGCATTCCCTACGATGAAAACGTTGAAGGTCCCCTCAATCATCTGCTGCTCATTGGAGTGTTTCAGCTCAACCCGCAAGGTATCGTCTCCCACCAGAGACTTCAGAATTCCCATGCCGTGGGAGGTAAAGAATGAAGTTTGCGACTCCTTCCCTGTCAACAATGTCTTGCCGAGAAAGGCGCTGGTTTCAAAGCGGCTTCCGATACAGCCGGGACGGATCTGCATGCTGTTGAGAGGTCCAACCAGTAACTCAAGGAGGTTTGCGACCGTTCCTTTCCCACTGCCGCCGGAACCGGTCAGCAGGAGAATGCTTTGCGTGAGATTTCGTCCCAGCAGGCATTGGCCGAAATACTTCTGCAGAAGCTCCACGTCATCCTCTTCCATCAACGGAGACAGCAGTTGCTCCTTGAACCGGGGGCAATCCGCGGCTGGATCGTAGACGATATCGCAGCGGTTGCGGCTGTGATAATCCGGCGAAAATGGACGCATTTCCCATTCGCCGGAGTCTGTAAGTTCCACCATCGTGTTCCGGCAGTGAACCCAGTTCCCCGAGGAAGAGAAAAAGGCGGGGCCCACTTCGGCTTGAACTTCCAGATAGGTCAGGATATCCCGGATCGCCGCAGGACGCTGATATCGGGCGAGTTTACATTCGATTCCGCGTCGGCCCGCAAATTCCCGAACCGCTAGACCGACTTGTGAGATCATCTCGTTCTGTCTTTGAGGTTGCCACAGACCGCTTGCCGGCGAATATTGATAAAACTGCTTCTCGTTGGGCAGATAGATGCAGCGGGTTTGCTGACGGTAAAATTCGGCAAAGCTCTGCAAGCCGAGGAGGAATTTAGAACCGTCTCTTATGAGGAGCGATCCATACTTTTCTGCGATTTCGGGAATGATCTCGTTCATGGTGAATTTCCTTTCCATTGGTTGAAGTTGACGATGGGGAAAAGATAGCACCACAAGAGATGCTCCGCCAACCAGCGCATTTTCGCAGCTGGAAATCGGAATGATTCGGCTGGAAACCGAAATTTCAGGTTCTTCGGATTCTTTCCGACGGAATGAATCCGAGTCGTCCAAATGAAAAAAAATCACAGCCATCCCATAGGAAAAGAAAAAGTTGAAAGATGATGGTTCTGGATGCAACTTATATTTCAGCAAAAAAACA
>ENA-UEQW01001435-UEQW01001435.1-human-gut-metagenome-genome-assembly--contig:-NODE-1435-length-19642-cov-178.170815_pt1 | contig 19642 bp, 34 predicted proteins | sample MGYA00242947_ERZ507947 | MGnify/ENA primary metagenome ERZ507947 (study PRJEB26167, sample SAMN06115421) | human gut metagenome | host: Homo sapiens | place: China:Guizhou | collected 2015-03-17... | reverse complement strand
TCTTCTCCTATATAAACTACCTCATAGAGATTATCTATACCCAAAAGGTCATAGCTATCATGCACTATATCTCCTTCCCAAATTTCATTGCCCTTTTCGTCCTTCATCCCAGTAAACTGACAGACCGTAGAAGGGTCAATTCTTGTACATAGAGTGTGCCCACCTTCATCTTTCCCCACATAAATATGAGTGCCATCAGTCTTATGCAATAAGTCTCCATAGACCCATTCACCATTATAAATGCTCTTTGCCTTGAACTTGATTTCTCTTTTCATAAGCGATTCTTCTAATTTTGTTTTATTATCTTTACATTAGATTTAAACCATCTTAACCCATAAGAACTAAGTAGAGATTGTAATCGGCTCTCAATTTCCCAAGGAGTACATAAAGGCTCTGTTTTGTAAGTAGAACCATTTATAGTATATTCTATACATTTTTGTGTAACCATAACTATTCTCCTTTAAGTTCTACATCATCATCACCAAGAACATCATTGATTTTCTTTTCGATGAACTCATCAGAAGCTAGTTTCTTAATAAGTTCATCTATATCAGGTAACTTTGCATCAACTCCGTCTTCTTGATTTTTGGAGGCAACATATTCCTTTAGTGCTTTTACCCATGAACTATTTGCCATATCTGCCAATGATTCCTTTTGGCTTTCATAGGCTTTCTTCAACTCTCCGTTATCACGGAAATATTTGAGCACTTCCGTCAATGCAGCAACAAAGTTCTTGTCAGACATCGGGTTGCTCTTTGCCTCTTCCAGTTTTAGCATCAGGAAGAGTAATGATGAATGTAAATCTGTTTTGTTCATAATTAATCCTTTCTTCTACGATTCTTGATATGTAATGCTAAAGCACAAAACGACAACAATAGAACTAATAATTTTCCTGCTTCCATATTACTTACTTTTAAGTTTTTCAATTCTTTTATCACAATTCTTTACCATTCGTTTGAAGAAATCTTTTCTCTTCTCCAAGACGAAGATTTGGTCGTACTTACCAACATAATAATCTCCTGACAAGAGGTCATTAATGTATATTCGTACGACTTCTTGCGACCAGTTATCTATAAAAAGATAATAGGTTTCACGATTAGGGTGTACCATAAGGTACTCGTAGAAGTGGAAATTATCATTTTTAATAAATGTCACTCCGCAACCTTTTGTTAACTGACTTATGTCTTTTAATACTTCCATACCTATTTCTCCTTTCCGTATAAAAGTTCAACACTCTTTCTTAGCACTGCCTCTATATGGTCTCTTTCGAGGTCTCTAGGCTGTCTAAGAAGCCATTCTATATCTCCGTCTATCAATTCTTGATAGGCTTCCTTACATATTTGTATGCTCATATTTATTTCTTCCAATATTTACCAATTAAATAACCGGCAACTCCACCCCTAAAAGCTATATATAGAACAGCTAGGGTAAGTATAACATAAAATCCAAACATAAGCTATTCTTCTTTAAGTTCAACTGGTTCATCGCTCCAAGATAACTCTTTTCCTATGAGCTTCTTGATACTACCCTTTGGAAGTTGAAAACCATAAGCTCCATATCTATCTTGTGGCAACCAATAATTATGTTCGATACAATCCCCAGCCCACATATCAGGCTTGCAGTTGAATATCCATTCTCCGATATAATCTTTTGCTACCCACGCCATAACTATATCTTTTTAAGTTTTATTTTTACCGACTTCAAATTTCTTTCACCTCCGTCCCAGAAGCATGAACGTCTAAGATAGAAAGGTTGACCTTTAAGCCAAGGAAACTTTTTGTAGAAAGCCTTCCATTTCGCTCTTCCTGCTTTCAAAGAAGGCACTTCAATACAGCTTCTGGGATGGCAGCTACCAAAGACCAATGTATTATCACAAACGTTTTTATCCATAACTATTCCTCCAATTTTGGGCTCCAATATTTTGTTCCACAGTAATCTTCCCCACATAGCTCTCTACTGTACCGATACTCACAATTAGAACAACTTCGCTCGCTTGGATTCCACAGCATGAAATAAATTGCATTACGAAAACCTTGGTCATATATCTCTTGTTCAAATGCGCCAAAATCATCCTGATAAGCTCCCTCTTCTTTTGCTTGTTGAATTATTTCATCTATTTTTTCATTAATTTCCATAACTATTCCTCCACTTTAATACCGAATGGAGTTCCATCGGCAAATTTTACTCTATTAAAAACGTCTTCAAAACACATCATATCTTCTTCGTATATAATTCCGCTACTAGTTACTCTTGTAATACTATCCCAGATATTATTTGTATAATCATACGTCCACCCGAAAGGCTGATGTTTTTGCATTTCAGCCCAGCATTCTTTTTCATCCTTGAATGGACGGAACTTTGGTTCTGGCTTAACACGGTACTCTGTATTATTCCAAAACTTAATCTCTTTCATTTCCGTCCAATCATTCGGAACATCTGTACCTTTTACGGCACTTGGTTTTGTTCTACACTCAATCACCCTTCCTTCTGCAAAAGCTTGCAAGATAGGATAAAATTCTTTAGCTTGATTTCTGTCCATAATTTAATCCTCCAACTCTATGTTATTTTCTGCTGCGTAGCCATCTTGTGCTTCCTCGCAATACAAACCTTCGCAAAGGCAACCTATGCCGATGTTATATTCTGAAATAATGTTCTTGTTGCAATACTCACAGATAGCATCGCCGAATTTATTTTGTAATTCTTCTCTTGTCATAATAACCCCAAATCCATTAATTTCCATTTAGCATATTCTTCTGCTACACTAGGCGCACTCAGTGCATGCATAGCCAAAAGATAGCCTTCGCAAGACGTTATATATTTTCCGAAAGCATTACGATAATCTAAATCTTCCTTCATGCTTTGTATTACGGATTCTTTACTCATTGCTTATCCTCCTTTGCCTTAAACATAGGGTCATCTTGCCACCAACTAACATATTTGCCTGTAGCAAGGTCTTCCTCTATTGGTTCTGTTTTATCAATTTCCAAACATGCAAGTATAACACATTGTGCTTTTGTTCTTGCATTTGCAAATCCACCAGAAGGAAGTATAGCCTGCCACCCGATATTATCAACTCTTAATATTATTGGCGAGTGGTGTTTGTAATATAATTGGTACATTCCGCTTCTGATTCTTTCTGTTTTTATTCCTGATTGTCTTATCATCCCTTTTCTTCTTTTTACCCTCTCCTGTAAAAGGGGATGGGTTTGGTGGGCTTTGGAATGTAGATGGTAGCTTGGATTTTGCTACCATCACTCAACGTCAATAAACATCTTCTTGAAATCTGCTCTATTCCAAACATAATTTTGTCCTCCTAATATTTGCATCCGTGTAGGTACGGACGAGATTCGTTATACTGCATTTTCAACTTGATATGCTCCATCAGGTCGATATTGTTATTATGTGCTAGGGAGAAAACCTGCATGAGTGTCTTCTGGATAATCTTTGAGATATACCAATACGCCGAGTTGTTGTCTGTAAACGAGCATAGGAAACTGATGATATGGTAGAAATCTTTAGCTATGCCACACTTGTATTTAATCTTTGCGATTCCATACTCTTCTTTGAGATAAGAGTCGCTTTGAAATTCTGTTGGTCTTTTGGTGTCCATCCATCCCAAGAGTGATAAGATTCGGATGCCAACGTCAGCGAACTCGGATTCTACCGTTCCTTCAAGAGTGTTCTTGTAGGCAGTAGGAATATCTCTGCCCATCTGAATCTCGCTCTCATAGTCTTCGATACTTCCGTGTCGGTTGTGTCTGTCTGCCTGAACAGCTTCTGCCATTTCTGTGATAATGAGCATCAGAGCGGTTGTTATATCTGTGTTGTCTGGATAGAAACCATGTCTTTGTGCATTCAGGTAAGCATCGTTTGCCAAGACAACCAGTTTCTTCTGTGTAATAATTTCTTTTTCCATATTGTTCTTGATTTATAATTTTCTGATAGTGTTTCAATCCACATAGCCAAGCTATGACTTGATAGTGAATGCCATATCGTTGAGGGTTCTGCACCAGTTTATCTTGCCTTCTGCACATAACTCGTTGAGGGCTTGATACGGCTGATGGCATCCTCGGTTGATGATTTCGGCTGTTAGGACGTGGGGCGGCACGATGTGGGCAGCTTCACGCTCTGCCTGAATCTCAGCGATGATGGCTAGGATTTTTTCTTTCTCTGTCTTCATTTGGCGAAGGTAAGAATGAGACGTGGGTGACTTCGGACTGGAACATTAATTGTTCCAACATTCCGTTTAGGTCTTGCTGATACCATAAGCCATCGTGCATTGTTCCGATGATTGGGTTGCCTTTGTACCATATTACCATGGTCTTGTGGGTAAACATGGCTTTGTGCGCTTTACTGATGCGCTTGCCTACCTTGATATATCCAAAAATATCCATAAGCTAGAAGAGTGATAGCTGACCAGTCTTGTCGTGGTAGTGATTTCCTGAGGGGAATATCAGTTCCTCGAACATGGCGGTCAGGCAGTTTGTTACTATTGAGTTTCCTGCTAGGGCATAGAGTTTGCTCTTGCTGATGATGAGTTGACCAGTCTTCTCCTTGCTCAGGAGTTTGTCTATATCAGCTTCGTGTACTCCCATCAGTCGGAAACAATCTCTTGGAGTGTACTTCCTGATTTGGATGGAGTATCGCTTTCCGTTTGGTGCGGTGTGAATGATTTCTTTGTTCATGATGGTTACGAATGTCATGTTTGCTGTATCAATGGTTGTCTTGATGGTGGGGGAGATACCTTGCATTACAGCTTGGTTGTATATGTCGAGAACTTGACCGCCTACATCAGGTTTCACCTTCCCCGATAGGAGCAGGGATTCCATTCTCTTTCCTCCTGTTATCATATCTCTTTGACGATTAAGAATAGTGGGATGCAATTACCTCCGTGACCCATAGCAGAATTGAGAGTAGGAGAGATTCCCTTGGTGGAGTAGACTCTGGTCTGCTGCTCTATTCTGCCTTTGATTTGGAGGTTTGCTAGCTTTATAATTTTGTCGCACATTATAATTTCTTGATGATTAAGACTGCATTGGCTGCTCTGCCATCGTTATGTATATAGTTAGCAAACCCAGCCTTATAATAACTTGTACGGATGGTTCTACTTAAACCATCTACGTCTGAGTTGATGAGCAGTTTTCTGCTTGTAACTTTTTGATTATCAATACCCCCCCCCTAGGGAAATGGTCAACACCAAGAAGATTGGCTATGCTGATTCCTGCACCAAATGATGATGTGATGGTAGGGGAGCATCCATCAGCAGTTTTCGGTATTGCTATCTTCGGGGTAGAGTTTTTCGATTGATTCATTGATGTCTGCTTTGGTGAGATACTTTTCTAGGAGTGGCTTGGATAGGAAATATTCGGGAGATACGTTGTCTTCCAATATGTCCTCAACCGTTGACTCTAGCTTAATGGGAGAAGGGAAGTGATACTCTGGGTTCGGCTCGTCTTCTGTGCGTAGGATGGATATTACGAAAATGCGCTCACGATTCTGAGGGATTCCGTAATCTTTGGCATTCAGTACCTTGTAGAAGGAGGTGTAACCAAAGGAGTCGAGGTCTTTGAGGTACTGGAAGAAGTACTTCCTCATTGACTTTGAGAGAAGACCTTTTACGTTCTCTAGCATCACATACTTTGGTTTCTTGACTGCCAGCATTCTCTTCTCCTGAAAGATAAGGGATGAGCGTGTGCCGCTGCCTTCCTCTGCTCCTTGGCGAAGTCCTGCATTGGAGAAATCTTGGCATGGTGAAGACCATGATATGAAGTCGAAGTCGGGAACCTCATTCCAGTCTATCCTTGTCACGTCTCCGAAGTTAGGTATGTCTCTTCCGTGCAGGAGTCCGTAGGCTTGGATGGCTGATGGTTCTATCTCTGAGTAGCCCACTACCTTGAAGTCGAACTCAGGATGCTTATCTTTGAGGTACTTGAAGGCTAGGCTCTGACTCCCATATCCTGCGAATGCCTCAAAGACTCTGAGAGGATGCTGCTTGTTGTACTTACTGATTGCTATCATTTTGGTAAACAGATTTGTGGTTTATGGATTCCATTGGATGCCCAAGCGTTCCAAGGTTCCGTTATCACGATATATCTCCAACTGCTTTCGGCATAGGCTATGAGGATTCTTTTGCAGAAGCTCTATCATACCTATGATGCGTGTCTTGAAAACGTTGTCCTTATCCGCATTTGTTACGTTCTGTTCAGCCTTCGTCTTTGCGATGAGTTGACTGATTTCGGAAGGATTCTCGTTAACGGATGCTGGCGGTGGTGTTGCTCCGATGATTTCATCTTCCCAACCTCGCTGGTTAAGGAAGGTTTGGAAGTTCTTTCTGTACTGCTTGTCGGGCTGTGAGATTACATAGAGAGGAATATACTCTATAGCTGCCTTGCGGTCTTTCAGGCTCATGGAGTTCCATTTCTTTTCGAGTTTGGCTTTGCAGCCTACCTTCTTGTCGTACAAGTTCCATGCTCGCTCAAAGGTATATTCGTCTTTGATTTCCTTTGGAGGAGCGGTTACCTTATAGCCTTTGGCTTCTAAGAATTTTATAAAAGCATTGGTTAGTTCTTCTTCATTCTTAGCTGTTTGCATATCAAAAGCACTTGCTATAATTTCAAATGCGACATTTGAGGATTGAATTATATCATTCATAGTTCACCATTTAAATAATTGTCGATTGCTTGGATAAAATCTTCTATAGAGCGGACAATGATGTACTTGCCACCATGTCGTTCTACTTCATGCTGGAATACCTTCTGTTCGGGTTCCTGCCTGCCTTTGGGAGTTTTGTTCTCTATGCAGAGGAAACCGTACTGAGAGGTGCGCTTCAGGAGCAGCATATCAGATACTCCTGCCTTCATGCCTTCTTCTTTAAGCCATGCGGCTTGTCTGGAGGTTCGCTTGCCACCATTAGGAACGGCAAAGAAGACACCTTCAAGGTCAGGATATACCCCACGGATATACCTGACCTCTGCGGCTTGCAAGTTGTGCTCATCGTAGGATGAACGCTTGCGTATCTTCTTACCTTCCTGCTGTAGCTTTGCTTTGATTTCAGCGTAGCTTGCCATTACCAGTCGGTTGAGAAAAGGTCGTTGAGAGATTCTTCACCCATCAAGCGGATGGCTTCATTGGTAAGGTCTTCGTTTTTGAAGTAAACACTTGCATCGTTTACCATCTGATTATATTTTGGATAGAAATTTCCTCCTTCCTTAACGATAGCCCATTTTTTTTCGTAGTTGCAAAAGTCTGGACACCAGTCATCGTTAAGATACTTGGCGATATTCTGCAACTTATTGAAAGCAATCATGCGCTTTGCCTGAGCATGAGTGGTGCAGTTGTTTATGGCGTTGTAGCTGAGTCCCCTTGCTTTCGCTGATGAGATATAGGTACTATTAACCCAATATGCAGTCTTATCAAAGTAGAGTTCTTTGAGAATATCATCATAAGTGATAGGATTGCCTTCCTTATCATCAGGAGCAGTCTCATGTTCAGTCTTCTGACGAACCATCAATTTACCTTCCTCATCGAAGAAGAACTGGAGGTTATCAGGGATTGGGTACTCTACTGCCGAACCATCAGCAGGAATGCGCAACTTAGATAAGGTTGCCTTTCCGTTGTTAATGTTGGTAACGTCCTGATTGCTGATGCCTTCTGCATGAATATCAGGAGTCTCCTCGTTATTATCTGCCATCTTCTTGGCAATCATGTCTATACCTTTGCCAACGATTGCTCCGAAAAGCATCTGTGCAAATGGTGGTAACTCTGTGTTGTTGTTGCGCTGACGATTACGTCTGTTGCTGCGCTTGTCGTTTCTACGTGTCATATCAACTATAATTTTGTAAAATGTTATTAAACTCGTCTTCTGTAACACCATCTGAATAGAGAATTGTCAGGATGGTGTCTAAGACTCTACTATATACTTCATTGAAGGCTGGCTCATCCATCTTGGCGAAGGAGATAGACTTGGCTCTCTCCAAGAACTTCTGTCCGTTGAGGTCGTAAAGTGGCTCGCTGAATCCTGATGTTATCAGCAGTTGCTCACGGAATGTGTCTATAGAACGTAGGTTTGTGCGCTGCTGCTCTGTGAGACAATCCCATGCTGCTCGGATAAGGGCGAAGAACTTACGATGAAACTTTACGTTGCGTGGTCGGACGATATTCGCCTTTACGATGGAACCAACCTTTATCTTTTTCATTTCCTCGTAATCATCATCCGTGTAGGGGCGAAGACCAGTGGAGGTTCTTACTAGATGGATTTCCATACCTTATATATTATTGGTTTGGGGCAGGGAAGGGAAGACTCTGCTGCTGACCACCTGCATATTGAGCGTTCTGCTGAATAGGTTGACCGCTTGCGTTAACCTGAGGGGGAAAAGCCTGCATCTGCTGCTGGATAGGTGCTGGCTGAGGTGGATAATTGACTGCTTGCTGCTGAGGAACCTGACCAACCTGACTCTGGACAACCTGTCCTTGCTGCTGGGCATTTGGTCGTTCCACCTTCCAACAATCCAACTGATTGAACCATCGTCCGTCTCTAGACTGATGCGCCTTCAATCCGATGTTGGCTGTGATGATTTCACCTACCTGAATGCCGAACTGCTGAATCTTGTCTGAACCGTAAACTTGGATAACGGCTCTTGAAGGGTACTGCTGATTCAACTCTTCGATAACAAACTCTTGGGAACTCCATTGGGTTCCGTTTTGGGAAGTTCCCATCTGAACTTGCCCTGCTGCAATAATTTTACCAGTAAAATTAACGTTCATATCTATACTTAATTAAGTTTGATTCTTATTGATGGCTTGGTGGTCGTTTCCTTTAGGTAGTGCTCGTAGTGGTCAGGCTCCGTGTCCTTGAACAGCTTCGTGTCGAAGGTCTTCTTGGTGGTAGCTGCCACATAAGAGTAGGAACCGATGTTGGTCTTGATGGATTTCTGCTTGTTGTCTTCCATCATCTTCATTATCTTTTCCTTCAACTCATCCTGCTTAATCTTCAGGGCATCCACACGAGCGGTTATTAATCTGAACTCCTGCTCTAGTGCAGAAAACTGCTCAGGAACTTCCACCTTATACTGATACTCTGCATCATCTGCAAGATAAGCAGCGATTAAATCGTCAATCTGCTCATCTGATACCCTAGGGAGTGGCTGGAACTTGCTCTGTCCGTTCTTGAACCACATACATACAATCTCCTTCACCTTCAAGTCAGGATTCTGCTCCTCGAACCATTTTGCGTAGATGGATAACTGGAGCGATACGTTGTCGTAGTGAAGGGTGGCGGTGGTCTTGTAATCTACCAGATAGATGTTGCCTTCGTTGTCGGCAAAGATTCCATCTATGGCAGATGCGAAGTTCTCACCATCCGTAACGAGATACTCGGATGCTACATAGTGTAAATCGTATGCGACTAACATGCTGTGGAAGGCTTGAAGCTCTTCCGTAGGATTCGGGTACTTCTTGATGTCTGCATCGAAGATGGAGCAGAAGGTTTCAAACGTGTTGTGGATAAGACCTCCTCGCTCTGCTGCCTTCTTCAATACAGACTCGGGAATATTCTTGTAGGTGTCGGGGAAGGCTTTCTTGATGAGCGTTCCCGTGACTCCTTTAAGTTCCTTCTTGCCGATGAAGTACTGATGAGACTCCTCAATGAATGTTACTCTTGGCACATTCAAAGTGATTTTCTTTGTTTCTGTTGTCATATTATTGTATACCTAATTGTTTCTTCTTGGCTGATACAGCTTGCATGAACTGAGTGTTAGAGCAGAGTGGCTGGTAATGCTGAATTACCCACAACAGATTGTCCTTACTAACACATCTGCTCAGGTAACCCAATCCTTCGTTCAGGTCGCTCGGGTGGTACTGAGGGAATGATGTCTGCTGGGCGGCTTGTGAAGGCTGGGCGGCTGTCTGCTGAGTCTGGGCTTGCTGCTGCGCTGCTCTACTATCCTGAGCACCATACTTGCTATCAATATCTATGATGTCTTTTCCTGCCTCGAAATAAACGTCTGCTGCTACACCCAGTGCCTTCATAGCAACCGACAAGGCATCTGTGAGTGCCATCTTGTAGCATTCATCAGATACGTATGCTCCCTTGCTTTCCATTGATACTTCTGACGAACCTCCTGTTCCTTGGATGGCATCTGACCATTCTCCGTTCACCTTGATAAAGAGGTCGATGTTGCAATAGGCTTTAACCTCGCTTCCGAAAGTCTCTGTCCACTGCTTGGTGATTACGTACTTCCAACCGATTCCGCACACACCAAACTGCTCTGTCATTGCCTTGATGCGCCACATTGGGTTGATGTCGTGTTTTCCTCTAAGTCTTCCTGACTGAATTTGTCTGAGTGCCTCTTGAGGAACGACTTTGAGTTTATTGTAATAATCTAAATTACCCATATCTTATATGTATTAAGTTGTTATTGATATTTCCATTCATAGCGGCTGCATTTGTAGCCACCATCTGGGTTCTTATTCGGGTTGTCACACATGGTCGAGAAGAGACAATCGTGACAACTATTTGCTTTATATCTCATATTGTATGGTTTGAAATGTTCAAATTAAAAGCCCCACGGTTCTCACGAATGGTGGGGCGAGAGTTTTTTATTTTTGTTTAACCTGAGCGGTCGCTACCGCATCGAAAATGTAATCTGTATGAAACACACTAATATGTCAATATTTGCAATTTCCTTTAGAAAAGGAGGGGCAGTAAAATGATTATGATAAAAACTGCCACCTCCGTGGAGCGACATCTATACAATCTTGCCGGATGCTGAATCGCTCCTTGGTTCCCTTCTGCATTCATGGAGGCTTAGGACTCCCAGCACTAGTAATCGCACATATTGTGATATATCTGATTTCTATAAAATAACCAATTATAACTATTGAACCGAATAGAAAGAAAGCGTGCTGGCTGCATTAGAACCGATTTGTAGTTGTGCGCTCCTACCTTTAGATGCTACCTTATTATATAAGGGTCACGGCATCAGGTCTGCTTCTTCACAAGTGAACTCCAAGTTTTTCCAAATTCCACCTATCAGGTGTATGTACTCGCTTGCCACTTCCACGTCTAAGCACCATCTGTGGTTAATGATGCTCCTTTTGGGTACGTGTACCTCTCTAGGAAGGTTTATCCTATCCGATATAAAGCCTTGGAATCGGGCTATATGGGGCGCAAGGTTGGACTCGAACCCACGACCTCGAAGGCTCATAAACCTTCATACTCTACCAACTGAGTTACTTGCGCTGGGTAAAAGCTTAAAACATGTAAAATTATAACGACAAAGTTATAGTGGAGACTGGGAGTAGCAAACTCCAAAAAACCTCTGCTATTTATGGAATTAGCAAATGTAGTAATACTTAACAACTTGTGAGGTTCAATCTACATATATCTTACTTGCCTACCTCCTTGAAGTAGGAGTGAATTTCCTTAACGGCAACAGCGAAAGCGATTACGCTGGCTACCAACATTACATCTGCTATCATAAGTTTATCTGTTTAATGGGTAAAACAATAGGCTGCTGCCTCTGATTTCAACTCTGACATGCTCTTTCTGCGGTTCTGAGTCATCCACTCTTCCAACTCGCTCTTTTTAAAGTAGAGTCGGTTGACGTTTGGTTTATAGCAAGGAATGATGCGGTTCCTGACGTTCTCTCTCACTCCTCTAACCGTCATACCAAGAATGATTGCAGCTTCATTAATGTTGAGCACATTCTTTGCAGCTATGAGCGAATACTGCTCTATGCGGTCTAGCTGCTCTTTAATCTCTGGGTCTACCATAATTATACCTCCTTTTTAATAGAACACGACCTTATCGGTCTCAACTCCTCCGAACTCATTCAGGGCATCATGCCTGATGCTTTCGGATTGCTTGCTCTGACTTCTAAATGCAAGAGCGTTGAAGATTGTTTCTCTACAGCAACCATATCGCTCAGCAAGTTTTTTTCGTCCTTCAAGCGAAACTTTGATAATTTTTATCTTTTTTACTTGCATATCTTAATTTTTTATTGTACTTTTGCTTCTAACAATTAAGCAACTTGTTGTTTACGAGTGCAAAGATACTCTTTTCCGAGTAAACTACCAAATATTTTCTCGAAAAAGATTAACCCTTTAAGATTAATTAGTTAACATTTATAAATGTAAAATGTATGGAAGCGACTATTTATCAGAGAGTTAAGTTGGTTTTAGGGGATAAATCTATTTCCGTTAATGCTCTCTCTAAACAGATTAATGTGGCGCAAGCTACTTTAAATCCTCAGTTAAGAGGTGATAGAACTTTAGCTGCCAATATCGTAGAGAAGATATTGACTGCCTTTCCTGACGTATCTGCTGAGTGGTTGATGCGTGGGGTAGGTACTATGTATAGCAACCAAGATGCAGATGATTCATCTTATATGGTAGCTGAGACTCCTCATCATGAAGAACCTAAGATAGAAGAGCCTCATCAGGATGATTCTGTCTGGAAGGCTAAGTATGAAGAGTTAGAGAAACGCTACGACCAGCTACTTTCTATCTTAGGTGGTGGCATGAGACAAGCAAATGTAGGATAATTAAAAATGTGGTAGGTATGGAGTTACTTGTGTGTATATTCTCTACTTTCGGAATGGCGGTATTTATAGGTTATATCGTTTATCTAATTTACAGAAAACTTACATTGTCCAATGGAGTAGAAAATTTCTGCGGATGTTTAGCTTTTTATTTAGTACCATTATGCTTGATTGGTCTTTGGATAGTTTCAGGTAGTGTTACTTTAAGTAGAAAGGAACTTCCTAAGAAATTATCTTTAGCAAGAGATACAATCAAATTGAAAGATAAGATGATTGATTCTTTGAAAAAGGAAAACTCAGACTTATCTTTGAAGTTATACGGAAGGAGAGAGAAAGATTTAATAAACTCTCTTAGTAATGAAGACTATCGGACTATTTTTGGGGAAGAAAAACCTTCAAAAACAGAAAGTGATATAGAGTCTTATGATAATAATGATGAAAGTGTATATATTTGTACTGGAGAATCTTCTACCAAGTATCATAGTGACCCTGATTGCCGTGGTCTCTCTCGCTGCTCAGGAGAAATAGAAGAGGTAAGCGAGGAGGAAGCTGAGGATATGGGCAGAACTCCTTGCAAGATATGTTATTAATTAAATTATGAGATATGAAAAAGATTTTGTTTTTGCTGGCGATTCTTGTTGCGTTGGTATCTTGCAGTAAGGATTCTTATGACGAATTTTCTGCTAACTATATAGAGGTAAATGGAAACCGATTGCAAGTTAACTATTTAAATATAGATGGTGGGTATTTCACAATAGGCTCGTCTGAGAATAATCACATCAATGCTATATGTGTAAATTATAAACATTCATTTAGCGATATTGACTATAATAAAAAAGTGTATTTCTCGGAAGCGATTGATTGTATTGAATTTGTAGATGTGGTAAAAGAAAACATGTCTTATCAGTATCAAAATCTGAAAGAGTTTTCAAGTGATAGCTATTATTGTATTGAGAAAGAGGACAATGGCATGTATCGTGTTGATGTAAATATCAAAACCTCTCAACATTCAGTAAAGATTAAATATCTTGGTAAAAGAGATAACTAGGAAAAATAATTTTCATAACTAGAAAAAAATATTTTCCCAACTGGAAAAATAAAAATCTCTGCAAGGCTGGCTACCTTACAGAGATTTTTTTATTCCTTATCGAAGAACTTATCAATCAGCCCCATCGCCTCATCCTTCTTCTTATCCACAATCTTAGCGTAAATCTCGGTAGTGGATATTCTGGAGTGACCGAGTAGCTTGCTGGTGGTGTAGATGTCGGCTCCCAGCGTTAGCATCATGGTGGCGAAGGTGTGCCGAGCTGTATGGAAGGATATGTTCTTCTTGATTCCTGCTGCCTTCGCCCATACCTTAATATGATAGTTGATGTTTGGCTGCTGGCATAGTTCATAGAATACCAGTTCGTCTTTCGTCTTTTCAGGCAACCATTTCATCGCCTCGTTGGATAGCTGATAGCTGACAACTCTCTGAGTCTTCTCCATCGTCTTGGTCAGGCGGTAGGATGATGTTCCGTCAGGATTCTTCACCTCTTCAATATCGCTCCATTTCAGCTTCCTGATGTCTGAGATACGTAGACCCGAAAAACATGAGAACATGAATGCTTGCTTGGTGTGCTGACTGTAGCATTCCGTTGCAGCCAGTTTCTTCACCTCCTCAATATCAAGGTATACTCGCTCGCTCTCAGGAGACCCGAACTTGTAGCTTGGGTCTATGAGCGATAGGGGATTCATCTGAATGATGCCATCACGGACAGCCTGATTCAGAACCGTACCAAAGCAAGTAAGGTACACCTTCTTGGTTACTTCGCTGAACGGCTGCCCACCTCTCTTGGTGGCAGTTCTCAGATATTCTATCCACTTCATGCAAAACTTCTTGTCTATGTCAACCATCTTGGTAGACTCGCCACAGAACTTGATGATATGTTTCTTCACATTCTCAATGGTCTTGCTGGATTCATCCGACCTACTTGCCTTCTGCTTGGCAACCTTCACGATGTCTAGCCATTCTACCAAGCGCATGTTCTTGTTGCTGCTGAATACTCCTGCCTTTCGGTTCTTCAAGTCGAGAACCCTCTGAGCCTTGATGATATTCGCACTAGCCATCGTCTCAGCATTCTTCATCCTTGTCTTTGCTCTTTCTCTGCCAACCTCTGGGATGAGGTATAGTTTGAGAAATTCATAACTCCTCTTTCCGTCCATATAGATGTCCAGATAGATGCTCTTGTTTCCGTTGGCAAGTTCCTTGAATCTGATAGTGACTGGCTCCTTGTCGATTGTTTTCTTCCTTCCCATAAGCCTACATTTATAAATCTGCTGCAAAGATAAGCATTTTTTTTGTTACTCGCAAATTTTCGGTAACAAAATAGTAACAAAACTACAACATATCTATTGTATACCTACCTGTCAGGTATTATGCTGATAATTGATTTTTTGCATAGATAAAGTGTTAATAACTAAGCAGGTAGGTATACAGATGATATACAAAAGGAGTACTTTCACAAGCACCCCTTTCATATTATACAAAAACATTATGAATTATTTCTATTAGCGAACAAGATTTTAATTTCTATCTTTGTCTCAATTATCTAAAAGTTTCAAACGTTCACCAGAATTGCTTTTGGCAAGGGGCAATTCCTACTCGTAGGATAACCTCAGTTCTGATGTTTATCATTTACGGTTGCAAAGGTACGAAGATTTTTATAATTGTGCAATACCTAAAAATGGGGGTTTTGATGAATACCTAGAAATGAGGAATGAAAATGGGGGAGAGTAGATATGAAAAAAGGAAGTCCTTATTGAAGAACTTCCTTTTTTATGAGGTGTCTAGCGGAGTCGAACCGCTCTACACGGTTTTGCAGACCGTTACCTAACCGCTCGGTTAAGACACCTTGTGTAGAACAATCATTTCTGATTTGCGAGTGCAAAGGTACTACTTTTTATTGGTTCTACCAAATTTTTATGCAACTTTTTTAATTAAAACAATCACTTTCTTTGTATCTTGCTCATAATGAACGGGTTCTGAAATGCTTTAATTTTTGTCTGGTTTCCTCGCTGCATGACAATAAAAGTAGTTTTAGCAGCTCTTTTATGAGAACTACTCTTGTTTTTTCCGCTGAGTAGCCTCTTTCTTTTTATTCTTTTGGCATTTCTCAATGAACGGGCAACCTGAACATTGATAGTTTTTACACTCTCGTGCTTGTTTGATGGAGCGGTAGATACAAATGGCGGCATACGTGATGCATGCCGCCAATATGATTGCTATGATGATATACTGTATCATAAGCATAGGTAAATTAACATAATACTAACCTACGGCGTTATAACCATTGGTTGAGTTTTTGCGCATGATGTCGCGGATGTTCATCTCCTTGAAACCCTCTGCGCGTTTCTGCTCTTCAAGCTCTTTCTCTTCCTCGATGTCCTTTTCTGAACGGGTGAAAGTGAAAGCCTTGTACTTAAATTCTGCAATCGCCCAACCTACGAGGCCTACAGCGATTAATGCAACAAATCCAATTAATGCGTTCATTTCTCTTTATATTATAATAATGTATAAACTGAATTAATAATCATCGTCGGCTACGTCTTCTGCATCATCAAGACCGAGGTTCTCTGGGTCTTCGAAGGTAGTACGGTAGCTTTCCTCAGTAAGCTTGTCGTCATCGAATGCATCGTCATCCTCATCTGGATCGTTGTAGTGATCCTCGATTTCTGGTGCATCCTCGTCTTCATCCTCGTCTGGGTCGAGCAGGTCGTCGTTGCGTTTCAAATCATTCTCATCATCGAATCTCATGCGAACCTTTTCTACCTTTGGCTTCTCCTTGGCAAAGATTGCTTCTACCCAAGAACCTTTTGGTACCACGAGCACTTCGTAGTCATCGGCGAGTTTCTTCTCGTAAAGACCACCCGGCTTTTTCAGGCGGTCAGCAGGAAGAGTAGTTGTGCTGATGTCGAAATTACTTTCGATGATGTCCTGGATGCTCTGAGGCAGACTCTCCCAGCCACCACCAAAGTTGCGCTCCAAGAGTTCGATGAGCTTATTGGCGGTGATGTGACTTACATTTTCGTAAGTAAGGTCAGTAACGCGCATGATAGGGCGCTTTTTGATGGCATACTTTTCCTTCTTGTCGTTGATGCGGAAAGTGCCAATCTTGAAGCCGCGTGCCATCAGCTTGTCAATCACTTCAGGACGGTCTACCGTCACTGGTTCCATTTCGAATGCGCTGCGGATAACTGCGATATACTTGTTCTGGAAATCCTTGAGGTCAGCATCCTTTTCTACTGCTTCCCAAAGACGGAACACATCGTTCTCCTGCAATTCCCAAATGCTACTTTTAGTAACATTCTTCAGTGTTAATATTTTATCTTTATTCATCTTCAATTGTGTTTGTGTGTGCAAAAGTAAGTACTTCTTTTTATATATCCAAATTTTCTTGCTGTTTTTTTGTGTTTTTGGTCACTTTTTTATTTGGAATTCGATTTTTTTCATTACCTTTGCACGTACTATGAGTGAACCGTTAGCTGAAAGAATGAGACCTCACACGCTTGCTGACTATGTAGGACAGCAGCATTTGGTAGGTGAGGGGGCCGTGCTGCGCAAGATGATTGACGCAGGGCGCATATCCTCTTTTATCCTCTGGGGCCCCCCTGGAGTGGGCAAGACTACCCTTGCTCAAATCGTGGCACAAACCATCAAGGTGCCGTTCTTCACCCTCTCTGCGGTGACTAGTGGCGTAAAGGATGTCCGCGAGGTGATAGAAAGAGCAAAGAGTGGTAGATTCTTTAATTCGGCTTCTCCTATATTATTTATTGATGAGATTCACCGTTTCTCCAAGAGTCAGCAGGATTCGCTTTTGGGTGCGGTAGAGAAGGGTATTGTTACGCTGATAGGTGCTACCACCGAGAATCCTTCATTTGAGGTGATTCGGCCGCTGTTGTCCAGATGTCAGCTCTATGTGCTCAAACCGCTCGAAAAGACTGATCTTGAAGGGCTTCTGCATCGTGCCATTACGCAGGATGTAGAACTCAGAGAAAAGAATATTAAGTTGGAAGAGACGGGCGCGCTGCTGCGATATAGTGGTGGAGATGCCCGCAAACTGCTCAATATCCTGGAACTGGTGGTAGAATCTGCCGGCTCTTCAGAGATTGTGATTACCGACAAGATGGTAGAAGAGCAGTTGCAGCAGAATCCGCTGGCTTACGATAAACAGGGTGAGATGCATTATGATATTATCTCAGCCTTTATCAAGAGTATTCGCGGAAGCGATCCCGATGCTGCGCTTTATTGGATGGCGAGGATGATAGAAGGAGGAGAAGACCCGCAGTTTATAGCCCGTAGGGTTGTAATCAGTGCCTCTGAGGATGTGGGACTTGCCAATCCGAATGCACTCCTGCTTGCAAATGCTGCCTTCGATACGGTGATGAAGATAGGGTGGCCCGAAGCGCGTATCGCCCTTGCTGAGGCTGTGGTGTATCTTGCCACGAGTCCGAAGAGCAACAGTGCTTATCTGGGCATTAATGATGCGCTGGCTACTGTACGGCAAACGGGTAATCTGCCTGTTCCACTGCACATCCGCAATGCTCCTACCAAACTGATGAAAGATTTGGGCTATCATGACGGATATAAGTATCCTCACGATTATCCTGGACATTTCACAGAGCAGCAGTATCTGCCAGACGAACTGAAGGATGCCCGCTTCTGGCATGCGCAGCATTCGCCTTCCGAGGAGCGCCTCTACAACTGGATGGTTACCTGTTGGGGAGAAAGATTCAAGAATTAGTGATTTAGAATAGATATATAGATAATTAGAAATTGATATTTAGAGCAACTAACTGATACGAGAAAATGATGATACATGGCGATCCAGAATTCGTGCTCACGCTTCATAGTGTGATAGAATTCATCGGTACATTTGCTTTTGCCCTTTCGGGCATTCGTCTGGCAGCAAGTAAGCACTATGATTGGCTGGGCGGTTTTGTTTGTGGTGTGGCTGTAGCCATAGGTGGTGGAACCATACGAGATGTGATGCTTGGTGTGCGTCCGTTTTGGATGTTGAGCCCTATCTACCTGATTTGTACGCTGTTTGCGCAGTTGGTAGTGATTGCTTGCCACCGCTATCTTAAGCGTCTTGACAATACCTGGTTTCTGTTTGATACCTTGGGCTTGGCGCTTTTCAATATTGCGGGCATCCAGAAGTCGCTCGAATGTGGTTTCTCTTTTTGGGTAGCCATCATCATGGGCTGTATTACGGGTGCTGCAGGCGGTGTTATCCGCGATGTGCTTCTTAATGAAGAGCCGGTTATCTTCAGAAAGGAGATTTATGCGATGGCTTGTGTCGCCGGTGGTTTGGCTTATTGGGGATTGAGCTATCTGGGTGTGAGTCTCTATATTACGGTAATTGTAGCTTTCTGTGTGGTTTGCGCCATCCGATTGCTGGCTGTAAGATACCATATTTCACTCCCGAAGCTGAGGGATGAAGAACAAACTGTAGAATGAAAAGGAAAAAATGAAATTGATAAATAACAGATAACAGATGAAAAGACTGAAAGCGATTTTGATGCTCGTTGTTGCAATGATGCTGATGTCGTCGGCAACAATGATGGCTCAGAACAAACGAGAGTTTCGTGGAGCCTGGATACAGTGTGTTAACGGACAGTATCTTGGCAAGAGTACGCAGCAGATCCAGGCGATGCTTACCAGACAGCTTGATGAACTGCAGAAGGATGGCGTGAATGCGATAATCTTTCAGGTTCGAGCCGAGTGTGATGCTCTGTATAAGAGTGATTTAGAGCCTTGGAGCAAGTTTCTTACGGGGGTGCAGGGAAAGGCTCCTTCTCCTTATTGGGATCCGTTGCAGTGGATGATAGAGCAGTGTCATAATCGTGGTATGGAGCTTCATGCCTGGATTAATCCTTATCGTGCCAAGCATAGCGTAACTTCTTATGAGCAGGTTTCGCCGAAGAATATCGTGAAGAGGCGTCCTGATCTCTGTTTTCAGTATGGCAAGCTGACGCTGTTGAACCCTGGGTTGCAGGCTGCAGCCGACTATATTTGCGAGGTGGCTGTGGACATTGTAAGCCGATATGATGTTGATGGATTC
>ENA-UEQW01001431-UEQW01001431.1-human-gut-metagenome-genome-assembly--contig:-NODE-1431-length-19687-cov-6.515553_pt1 | contig 19687 bp, 20 predicted proteins | sample MGYA00242947_ERZ507947 | MGnify/ENA primary metagenome ERZ507947 (study PRJEB26167, sample SAMN06115421) | human gut metagenome | host: Homo sapiens | place: China:Guizhou | collected 2015-03-17... | reverse complement strand
ACCGTACACTCACCAATCCCCCATCCAACAGAGCCAAGCCCTCCTTCCGGGTACCCCTCCAACTATATTAAGACAAACCAACTACTTCCATAGAATCCCCCTATTCCAGTCAGTCACGAAACACACACAAATCCGCGTAAACTCTCATGAAACAGAGTGCACTCACAGTAAACAACAAATACCCACAAAAGGAAGACTGAACAGCCCTCCCCTCCATGAATCTTCGAAACCGTTCCCCACGATCATCATCATTCCTACCCCCTCCTCTCCCCACAGACAAAAGCAAAGACACACAACCCCAGTGATTGACCACCCACGGACCAGCACCCGATTCCACACTCCCAGCACCGTTTATCACCTCGAATCAGAGAACAGAGGTCCATTGAACGAGGATTGGCGGTGCATATGATCGCGCGTTTAGGTATCGAAGACCTTGATAATGATGAAAACGGTTGGTAGCTCACCCCTTTATACCACCGTTCTGAGTACCAGAAATAGTTTTCTTGAGGACTCCTATTGTAGGATTCAATTCGTCTGCCCGTTACCCCTCTAGGAGAATGTCGGATATTCATTATAAGGAACAAACCATGACTGGTAACGATGCCGCCTCGTACATCGCGTATTTCGCTGCGTGCGCGTCTCACGGATAGGTACCAGTTCTGCGACAACTGTTTCATCTACCCGATCACTCCTTCCACCCCCATGGCTACGAACGTCGACGCGTTCGCCAGTCGTGGACTGAAGAACGTGTTCGGTCAGGTTGGGTAGGCGTCAAGACCAAAAGCCTTATGTGTAGCACCGTTGTCGAAATGCAGTCTGAGGCCGGTGCTTCGGGCGCTGTGCACGGTTCCTTGGTCGGAGGCGGTCTTTGCTCAACCTTCACGTGCTCGCAGGGTCTCCTTTTGATGATCCCGAACATGTACAAGATTGCTGGCGAGATGCTCCCCTGCGTGTTCCACGTGTCCGCTCGTTCCGTCGCGGGCCAGGCGCTTTGCATTTACGGTGAACACTCCGATATTATGGCTTGCCGCTCGACGGGCTTCAGCTTCCTCTGCTCGCAGTCTGTGCAAGAGGCTCACGATATCGCATTATGCGCGCATATTGCTTCTCTTCGTGCTAGCTTGCCTTTTGTGCACTTCTTCGACGGCTTCCGTACCTCCCACGAGACGTGCAACATTCGTACCATCGACGAGGAGTCGCTGAAGAAGTTCGTGCCCTGGGATGCCGTGAAGCGCCACCGCGACCGCGCCATCAACCCCAACCACCCCAACCTCCGCGGCACCGCGCAGTCTCCCGATATCTACATGCAGCTCGTCGAGGCGGCCAACTCCGCCTACACCCCCGTGCCCGAGCTCGTGGACCAGATCTTCGAGGAGATGGCGCCCGTGTTTGGTCGTCGCTACCGCCTGTTCGAGTACTACGGCGCCGAGGACGCTGAGGACGTGGTCGTTTGCATGGGCTCTGGAGCCAACGTCGTCCACGAGACGGTGAACTACCTGAACGAGCGCGGAAGCAAGGTGGGCGTGCTGAAGGTGCGTCTCTTCAGACCCTGGAGCGTGAAGCACTTCCTCGCCGTGGTGCCCAAGACCGTGAAGCGCATTGCCGTGCTGGACCGCTGCAAGGACGCCGCGGGCATCGGCGAGCCGCTGTACCTCGACGTCTGCGCCTCGTTCATGAACCCCTCGAGCGAGCTGCACCCGATGATCATCGGCGGTCGCTACGGCCTCGGCTCCAAGGACTTCACGCCCGGTCAGGTGTGCTCCGTGTTCGAGAACCTGCGCTCGGAGAAGCCCATCCAGAGCTTCAGCGTGGGCATCAACGATGATGTGGCGCACCGCTCGCTGCCGCAGCTGCCCGAGCCGGACACGGTGCCGAAGAGCATCTACCAGGCGATCATGTGGGGCATGGGTTCGGACGGTACGGTGTCCGTGTCGAAGACCATCATGAAGATCCTCGGCGACTACCAGCACCTGAACGTGCAGGGCTACTCCGAGTACGAGGCGAAGAAGTCGAACGGCTGGTCCGTGAACTACCTCCGCTACGGCAAGGACCCCATCGACTGCCCGTACAACATCCGCTGCGCCGACTACGTGTCGTGCTCGAAGAGCAGCTACTTGTACAAGTTCGACATGTTCTCCGCGCTGAAGGACAACGGCATCTTCCTGCTGAACACGACGGCGACGACGAAGGAGGAGGTGGACGCGCTGCTGCCTGGAAAGGCGAAGCGCATCCTGGCGCGCAAGAACGCGCGCTTCTTCGTGGTGGACGCGACGACGCTGGCGGGCAAGTTCCACCTGGGCAAGTACGTGAACACCACGATGGGTATCGTGTACTTCAAGCTGACGGGCTGCATGGCGGTGGAGGAGGTGCTGCCCATCATGAAGGAGATGGTGAAGAAGACGTACATCAAGAAGGGCGAGCAGATCGTGAAGAACAACTGGGACTGCATGGACCACTCGCTCGCCGCCGTGAAGCAGATCGAGTACGACCGCGACGCCTGGCTGAACGCCACGGTGGAGAAGCCGCACGAGATCCCGAACGCGCCCGAGTTCGTGAACAAGGTGATGCTGCCCATCGTGCGCTACGAGGGCGACCAGCTGCCCGTGTCCGCGTTCACTCCCGGCGGCGTGATGCCCTCGGGCACCACCAAGTACGAGAAGAGAGGCATTGCCGTGATGAACCCCGAGTGGCAGATCGACAAGTGCATCCAGTGCAACCAGTGCGCGACGGTGTGTCCGCACGCCTGCATCCGCCCCATCCTCATGACCGAGGAGGAGGCCGCCAAGGCGCCTGAGGGCTTCAAGTCCCTGAAGGCGACGGGCGGCGGCGCGCTGAGCAACATGCGCTTCCGCATCCAGGTCTCGCCCATGGACTGCACGGGCTGCCAGCTGTGCGTGGAGGCGTGCGGCGACGAGGCGCTGGTGATGAAGCCCTTCGAGCAGATGAAGGAGCAGGAGAGCGGCAACTGGGACTACGCGATGACGGTGAGCAGCAAGGGCGACCTGGTGGGTCGCACCGACGTGCGCTCCGTGCAGTTCCACCAGCCCATGCTGGAGTTCAGCGGCGCGTGCGACGGCTGCGGTGAGACGCCCTACGTGAAGCTGATCACGCAGCTGTTCGGAGAGAGAATGAACATTGCCAACGCCACCGGCTGCTCCTCGATCTGGGGAGGCACCGCCGCGTTCAACCCGTACACGCACAACGCGCGCGGACAGGGTCCTGCGTGGGCGAACAGTCTGTTCGAGGACAACGCCGAGTACGGTCTGGGTATGGCGGTGTCGGTGTCGCAGAGACGCCGCGTGCTGCGCCAGAACGTCGAGGCCGCGCTGAAGAGCGAGGAGCCCATGCCCGAGGAGCTGAGAGACCTGTTCACGGAGTGGCTGGAGAACTACTCGGACGGCAGACGCTGCCAGAAGATCGCGGACCGCATCATGGACCTGCTGAAGGAGATGAAGGACGAGAGTCTGAGCGAGACGATGAAGAAGATCAAGGACGCCAGCGACCTCTTCCCCAAGATCAGCCAGTGGATCGTCGGTGGCGACGGCTGGGCGTACGATATCGGCTACGGCGGCGTGGACCACGTGCTCTCCACGGGCGAAGATGTGAACATCGTGGTGCTGGATACCGAGATGTACTCGAACACGGGCGGTCAGAAGTCGAAGGCGACGCCCATGTCCGCCGTGCAGCAGTTCGCTGCCGGAGGCAAGCTGACCCACAAGAAGGAGATGGGTCTGATGGCGATGTCCTACCGCAACGTGTACGTCGCGTCCATCGCGCTGTACGCCGACATGACGCAGGCCATCCGCGCCTTCAACGAGGCCGAGTCCTACAACGGCCCGTCCATCATCTTCTGCTACTCGCCGTGCCTGATGCAGAACGTCGTGCCCGCCATGAGAGCCACCTACAAGGAGGTCGAGCTGGCGGTGAAGAGCGGCTACTGGCCTCTGTACCGCTACGACCCGCGTCTGTCGGCTGCCGGCAAGAACGCCTTCACGCTCGACTACAAGAAGGAGCTGAGCGACGACCTGAAGAACTTCCTCGCCAACGAGCGCCGCTTCCTGGAGCTCAACCGCACGCACCCCGAGCTCGCTGACTCGCTCCACACCGCTCTGAAGAACCACCTTCAGGAGCGTCGTGACGACTTCGTGCGCCGTTCCATGCCCATCATGCCGCTGAACGCCAAGGAGATGACCAAGGGCGGCTACGAGCTCACCATTCTCTACGGCTCCGAGGCCAACCACGCCAAGGACCTTGCCCTGACGCTCCAGCAGGAGGCCGAGGCTCGTGGTTGCGACGTGACGCTGAACGAGCTTGACGAGATGTCCGTCGCCGAGCTGGCTTCCAAGAAGCACGTGGTGGTGATCTGCTCCACCGCGGGCAACGGCGAGTTCCCCAAGAACGCCGGCTCCTTCGCCAAGGAGCTGATGGCGGAGATGCCCGCCACCACGCTCGCCAACGTGGAGATCAGCGTGTTCGGTCTGGGCGACTCCTCGTTCGCCAACTACAACATGGCGGCGAAGAAGCTGCACGAGCGCTTCATCGCGCTGGGCGCGAAGATGGCGCCGCTCGCCCTGGGCAACGATCAGGACCCCGAGCGCTACATGACCGCGTGGGAGGAGTGGAACCCCAAGTTCTGGCAGTCCACGGGCGTGAAGGAGCCCGAGGTGGTGGGCGTGCCCGCCAGCGTGTACGACGTGGAGCTGAAGGAGGCGGGCAGCGCGCACGTGTCTCGCCGCCGCTTCCTGCCCGGCGACTCGCAGCTGATTCCGCTGGTGAAGAAGGTGCGCATGACCCCTGAGGGCTACGAGCGCGACATCATGCACCTCGTGTTCGACCTGGACAAGACGGACATCCGCTACAAGGTCGGCGACTCGCTCGTGATCTACCCCAAGAACAACGAGCAGCTGGTGAAGGCCTTCTGCGAGTACTGCGGCAAGGACGCGGAGACCATCGTGGAGGTGAAGACGGAGAACGAGATGCTGGCGGACAAGTACCCCAAGACCTCGACGCTGGGCAAGATCGCCGCGGAGGTGCTGGACCTGGCGGGTCGTCCCAACCGCAAGCTGTACAAGATGATGAGCTACTTCGCTGAGGGCGCGGAGAAGGAGGAGCTGCTGGCGCTCAGCCGCGGCGAGGGCGCGTTCCTGAAGCAGGTGAGCGACGAGACGATGAGCGTGATGGAGGTGCTGAACCACTTCAAGTGCAGAGTGGACGTGGCGCACCTGCTGGAGGTCATTCCGCCCATGATGCCTCGCATGTACTCCATCGCCTCCTCGCAGAAGCAGTGCCCTCACTCCCTCGAGCTGTGCATCGTGGTGAACACCTGGACCACTGCCTCGGGCGTGAAGAAGACGGGTCTCTGCACGGGCTACCTGGACGCTCTCGACGTCACCAACGGTCCTGCGCAGATCGCCGTGTCCATCAACAACGGCGCTCTGTTCATGCCTGAGGACACCAAGGCTCCCATGATCCTCGCGGGTCTGGGCACCGGCATCGCTCCGTTCCGCGCGTTCGTGCAGGAGAAGGCGGTGCAGAAGCACGCGGGCAAGGAGATCGGCGACGTGGCGTTCCTGATGGGTCTGCGCAAGCGCGCTGCCGAGTACCTCTTCGGCGACGAGTTCGAGGCTCTGCAGAAGGAGGGCGTAATCCGCTACCTGCTGCCCGCGTTCTCGAGAGACCAGGCGCAGAAGGTGTACATCCAGAACAAGGTGGACGAACACCCCGAGATGGTGTGCGACATCCTCGTGGAGAAGAAGGGCTACTTCTTCTACTGCGGACCTGCTGGCAACGTCCCTGCCGCCATCGAGAAGAGCGTGCTGAAGGCGTTCGAGACGTTCTATCACAAGACCGAGGAGGAGGCTCTGAATCTGCTGAACGAGATCAAGAACGAGGGTAGATACGTCGTGGAGGCCTGGAGCTAAGGCGATTTTGGGTTGTTTGTTGCACCATGCGCTTGAAGGGTTGAGTTGAAAGGGGTGATTAGTTGGAACGTCGCCCTCAGTGCAGCCGTTTCATCTCCCTTGTGAAGGCGATTTCTCCCCCACCAACAGATCATTTCTTCCCTTTGGTCCGCATTCCGGTTTCACTCCCCGAATCAAAGCGAAAGATTTGAAAATGGCCGAGCGAGCTATTCAAGAACGTCAATACGCCTATGCGAACGTATTGCCGCACTCCTCCCATTTTCACGCTGTAGAATTCGTCGCAAGTATTGCAGGCAGACCGGGACCGTTCCAGCAGACGAAATGAGCCAAATGGCTCGGCAGAGAGTCTCGCGGGAAGAACGCTGCCGAAAATGGGCGACCGCGCCATTCTCGTCTCCGACGAAGTGAAGAAACTGCACGAGCGCAAGGAACAGAAGTATGCGGCTCCCGCAGTCCGATTGACGCCCTAGGAAGCGAGAGAAGGCGGCGTCCGAAACGCAGCAGCAGAAGCGGCGCCGCGCGGGAGGCGTGGCGATCAACCGCAACGTGAAGAGCGTGCTCACGGCAACGGACGACTACAACAGCAGAATATACCGACCCAAAACGGCAGAGACGGAGGCGAAGTACTCGCAGCTCCTCGCCATCATCTCCAAATACTACCCCGACGAGTCTGGGGTGGTGCCTCTCCCTCCGTCTCACACGTAGGACATTATTGCAGATGTAGCGAACGAGGTGCTGTCCATCCTGAAGGGAGACGAGGTGAAGGGGAAGCAGGAGCGCGTGGAGGCGGTGCTGGACAAGATGAACGAGCGCGAGTTCGGCGACCTGGTGGAGCTGAGCAAGGAGATCACGGACTTCGACGTGGACCTGTCCGCTGTAGCGCTGCGCCTGTGGGTTCACACCTAGGAGCTGAACAAGGAGGAGGTGGTGGCGCTGAACATGGAGGTGGAGAGCGACGAGGACGTGCTGGACGAGGAGCCCGGCGAGGGCGAGGAGAGCGAGGGCGAGGACGCGGCGGTGGAGGGCCGACTCGCCACGACGCACGGCGGAATGGAGGAGGAGGAGGACGAGGGCGAGCTGAAGGTGAGCGAGATCGACGCGTACTGGCTGCAGCGACAGATCAACGAGTACGAGAAGAACCCCGAGAAGAGCGCGCTGATCACCGAGCAGGTGCTGGGCATTCTCCAGAGCGACGACGAGGTGGGTGTGGGTGTATCGTGTGACGCGTAGCGAGAGGACGAGAGTCGGCTGGTGGAGCTGATCGGCGTGGACCACGCGGACCTGATCTCGCTCCTCCTCAACAACCGCCAGAAGATCGTGTACACGCTGCGGTGGCGCCAGGCGCAGGAGGCGGAGAAGGAGGCGCTGGAGCGCGAGATCCTCAACGACGCGACGATCAACGGCGCCGCGCTGCTCCGCGCGCTGGAGGGCAACCACGCGAAGTCTGCGAAGGACGTGCTGGCGCGCGCCGGACACAACCGCCCGAAGGCGCAGCCCGAGAAGGAGGAGGAGGCGCAGCTGCTCGAGGAGGAGCGTCGGGGACTGAGCATGGAGGCGACGGTCCCCAAGCCGCGCGCGCACATCAACCTGGCGGACCTGGAGTTCGCCGCGGGCAACCACCTCATGAGCAAGAAGACGTTCAAGCTGCCGGAGGGCACGCACAAGATCCTGAAGCCGGGCTGGGAGGAGGTGCACGTGCCCGCGGCGGCGAACAAGTACAGCGACGCGGCGTTCCTGAACAGCCACCACCTGGTGGCGGTGGAGGAGATGCCGGCGTGGTTCCGCAGGGGCTTCGAGGGCGTGTCGAAGCTGAACCTGGTGCAGAGCCGCGTGTACGAGTGCGCGATGCTGTCGTCGGTACGGTGTGGAGCGGGTGATTGAGGCGTAGGAGAACATGCTGCTGTGCGCGCCGACGGGCGCCGGCAAGACGAACGTGGCGCTGATGACGATCCTCCACGAGATGTGGCTGCACCGCCGCGAGGACGTGCGTGTGGGAGGTGGGGATGACGTGCAGGACAGCGTGGACCTGGACAAGTTCAAGATCGTGTACGTGGCGCCCATGAAGGCGCTGGTGAAGGAGATGGTGGACAGCTTCGGACGCGTGGGGCAGGCGAGGAGGCGTGAGGCGTAGAAGCTGAAACCGTACGGCGTGAAGGTGCGCGAGCTGTCGGGCGACGTGAACCTGACGAAGGAGGAGGTGGTGCTGCGCGGCGGGGTTCATAGCTAGATCAACGACACGCAGCTGATCATCACGACGCCCGAGAAGTGGGACATCATCACGCGCAAGAGCGGCGACCGCACGTACACGCAGCTGGTGCGACTGATCATCATCGACGAGATCCACCTGCTCCACGACGACCGCGGCCCCGTGCTGGAGTCGCTGGTGGCGCGCACGGTGCGTCAGGTGGAGCTCTCGCAGGAGATGGTGCGTCTCGTGGGGCTGTCGGCGACGCTGCCCAACTACCAGGACGTGGCGGCGTTCCTGCGCGTGGACGAGACGAAGGGCCTGTTCCACTTCGACAGCAGCTACCGCCCCGTGGGCCTGGAGCAGCAGTTCATCGGCGTGACGGAGAAGAGCTCGCTGAAGAGCATGAAGCTGATGAACGAGATCTGCTACCAGAAGGTGATGGACAAGGCGGGGAAGAAGCAGGTGCTGGTGTTCGTGCACAGCCGCAAGGAGACGGCGAAGGTGGGTCAGCGTGGCGCGAGTGAGGCGTAGACGGCGCACTTCCTGCTGGACCAGGCGGTGGAGAAGGACCAGCACTCGCTGTTCTTCCCGTCGGAGGTGTCGCGCAAGGAGCTGGAGGACGAGATCAAGAACTACGCGATCAAGAACGACGACCTGAAGCAGCTGCTGCCCGCCGGCTTCGCCATCCACCACGCGGGGCTCTGCCGCTCGGACCGCACGGCGGTGGAGGAGCTGTTCGGACGCGGGCTGATCCAGGTGCTGGTGTCGACGATGACGCTGGCATGGGGCGTGAACCTGCCGGCGCACACGGTGATCATCAAGGGCACGCAGATGTACTCGCCCGAGAAGTCGGCGTGGGTGGAGCTGTCGCCGCAGGACGTGCTGCAGATGCTGGGCCGCGCGGGTCGTCCGCAGTTCGAGAAGTGCGGCGAGGGCATCATCATCACGAAGAGCGCGGAGCTGCAGTACTACCTGTCGCTGATGAACGCGCAGCTGCCCATCGAGTCGCAGTTCGTCAAGAAGCTGGCGGACAACCTGAACGCGGAGATCGTGATGGGCACGGTGACCAACGTGGCGGAGGCGGTGTCGTGGCTGGGCTACACCTACCTGTACATCCGCATGCTGAAGAACCCCGTGCTGTACGGGTGTGACGAGGGCGTGCTGCGCACGGACCCGACGCTGCTGCAGTACCGCGTGGACCTGATCCACAGCGCGGCGAGCACGCTGGCGAAGAACGCGCTGATCAAGTACGACGTGAAGACGGGCCTGTTCGAGAGCACGGGTCTGGGTCGCATCGCGTCGTACTACTATCTGACCAACGCGTCGGTGGCGACGTACAACGAGTACCTGAAGCCGAACATGACGGAGGTGGAGCTGTTCCGGATCTTCAGCATGAGTCACGAGTTCAGCCAGATCGTGGTGCGTCCCGAGGAGAAGCTGGAGCTGGACATGCTGATGAAGAAGGTGCCGATGCCCATCCGCGAGACGGTGGAGAACCCCTGCGCGAAGGTGAACGTGCTGCTGCAGGCGTACATCTCGCGCGTGAAGCTGGAGAAGTTCGCGATGGCGTGCGACATGGTGTACATCACGCAGGTGGGCGAGGCGCGTCACAGTGACCCATAGAGCGCGGGACGCATTCTGCGAGCCCTCTTCGAGATCGCGCTGCTGAACGGGTGGTCGTCGCTGGCGCAGCGCTGTCTCACCTTCTGCAAGATGGTGTCGCACCAGCAGTGGGCGACGCAGTCCCCGCTCCGCCAGGTCGTCTTATCGTCTCTCTGTCACTCGTAGTTCAACAAGTTGCCCGCCTCCATCTTGAAGCGACTCGACAACAAACCCATCAGCTTCGACCGCTACTACGACATGACGGCGCCGGACTTCGAGGAGCTGGTGGCGGGCAAGGAGCACGTGAAGAACATCGGCGCGAAGATCGAGAAGCTGGTGCACAAGCTGCCGCGTCTGTCCGCGGAGGCGACCATTCTGCCCATCACGCGCTCCGTGCTCTCCGTGGAGCTGGCGCTGACCGCCGACTTCGTGTACGACGAGTCGGTCCACGGCGCGTCGCAGGGCTTCCACCTGATCATCGAGGACAGCGACAGCGAGCAGATCCTGTACTACCAGTACTGGCTGCTGAAGAAGAAGTACGCGGAGGAGACGCAGTACCTGAACTTCATCATCCCGCTCATCGAGCCGATGCCCCCGCACTACTATCTCCGCATCTGCTCCGACACGTGGCTGAAGGCGGAGACGACGCATCTCATCTCCTTCCGGTCGCTGATTCTCCCCGAGAAGTTCCCGCCCCACACGGAGCTGCTGGACCTCCAGCCGCTGTCGCTGCACGCACTGAAGAACGAGGCGTTCGAGGCGATGCTGGGCGCGACGCTGACGCAGTTCAACTCCATCCAGACGCAGGTGTTCAGCACCGTGTACGAGAGCGACCAGAACGTGCTGGTGGCGGCGCGCAGCGGCGCTGGCAAGGGCGTGATCGGCGAGCTGGCGATGCTGCGTCTGTTCGGCACGCAGACGGACGCGAAGGTGCTGTACATCTGTCCGGTGAAGGCGGTGTGCGAGCAGAAGCAGAGGCGGTGGTCGGCGCTGTTCGACAGGATCGAGAAGAAGGTGGGCGTGATGACGGGCGACGCGAAGGAGGACAACCTGGTGCTTCAGAGCAGCGACATCGTAATCGCGCTGCCCGAGCATCTGGACGCCTACACGAACCGCGGACTCCACATGAAGCTGATTCAGGTGCGTCTCCTGCGTCATACTCACCTCTAGCAAATCCATCTCGTGCTTATCGACAAACTCCACATGATCGGCTCTGCCGACGGACACCTTCTCGAGATCGTCGTCTCGCGTCTGCGCGCCATGGAGGCGCAGGCCAAGGCAGATCCCTCGGCGCGCTTCCATCTCAAGTTCCGTTACGTGGCGCTGTCCGCGTGTCTGGCGAACGCGCGCGCGGTGGCGGGCTGGCTGAGCGTGGACCGCGGACTGTTCAGCTTCCACTCCTCGGTGAAGGTGAACCCGGTGCAGGTGCGCGTGCAGTCGTTCGACATCAACCACGCGGGCATGCGTCTCCTCGCCATGAGCAAGCCCGTCTTCCAGAGCGTGGCGGCGCTGGCGGCGGACAAGGCGGCGCTGATCTTCGTGCCGTCGCGCAAGCAGGCGCAGATGACGGCGATCGACCTGCTGACGTTCGTGTCGGTGACGAGTCGTCCGCGCCGCTTCAACCACATTCCCGAGGTAGTGCAGTGCGCGTGCTGTGAGGGGTAGGAGAAGATGGAGACGGTGCTGAGCCACGTGGTGGATCCCGCGCTGAAGACGGTGCTGGCGGCGGGCATCGCGTTCTACTTCAAGGTATGTGATGAGTGGTGATGAGTGGAAGCGAATGAGCGTGCGCGCTGATTGCAATAGATACTTCTGAGCAGACTCATCGCATGTAGGGCATGAACGACTCCGACGCGCAGCTCGTGCTCGAGCTCGTCCAGAACGACTGGATCCAGGTCCTCGTCACCACGGCGGAACTCTGCTGGGAGCTGGAGCTCGCCGCGCATCTGGTGATCGTGATGGGTACGTCTCGTCTCTCTCCCTCACCCGCAGACACCTGCTTCTACGACGGCAAGGAGCACCGTCACGTCGACTACCCCATCGTGGATCTCCTGCAGATGGTCGGCTTCGCCTCGCGCTCGCCCAAGTACGCGAACGGGAAGGTGGTGGTGATGGCGCACTCCTCCAAGAAGGCGTACCTGAACAAGTTCCTCTTCGACCCGCTTCCCGTCGAGTCCTCACTCCACCTGCACCTGGGCGACGCGCTGCTGGCGGCGGTGGTGAGTCGCACGGTGGGCACGATGCAGGACGCCGTGGAGTGGCTGACGTGGTTCTTCTTCTACCGACGTCTGCCGCAGAACCCGAACTACTACTCGCTGGCGGGCGTGTCGGACACGCAGCTGAGCGAGTTCGTGTCGGTGCTGACGGAGAACGCGGTGGACGAGTTGGTGAAGGCGGGCGCGGTGGAGTGCAGCGAGGAGGGCGTGCTGACGCCGCTGAACATGGGCGTGCTGTCGACGCACCTGTACATCCAGTACCACACCACGGAGCTGTTCGCGCTGTCCATCACGGCGAAGGCGAAGAGACGCGGCTTGCTGCAGATCCTGACCTCGGCGAACGAGTTCGAGAGAGTGGGTGCGTGTGGAGCGCGTGACGCGTAGGTGCCGATCCGCCAGCACGAGCAGCTGGTGCTGACGCGTATGGAGAAGCGACTGACGTACGTGGTGGAGAACGCGACGCCGACGGCGCGCAAGGTGAACGTGCTGCTGCAGACCTACTTCAGCCGCGAGCCCGTGCCGGCAGACATGCGTCGCGACACGCTGGCGCTGCTCCCGACGGCGGTGCGTCTGTTGCACGTGGGCGTGTGTGTGGTGTGTGAGGGGTAGGGCATGGTGAACGTGTGCAGCAGCAACATGTGGCTGAAGCCCGCCATCGCGGCGATCGAGCTGTGTCAGATGGTGGTGCAGGGCCAGTGGAACGAGGACTCGCGCCTGCTGCAGCTGCCGCACTTCGACAAGGAGCGCTCGCGCGAGTTCGAGAACGAGGGCGTGGACGACGTGTTCGCGTTCCTGGACATGGAGGACGAGACGCGGAAGAAGCTGCTGGAGGGTCTGAGCGAGAAGGAGGTGGAGGACATCGTGATGTGGTGTAACGACTACCCCGACATCGAGGTGACGGCGGCGCTGGCGAGCGCGACGGTGAAGGGCGGCGAGGACGGCGTGCTGAACGTGGAGCTGAGCGCGGGCGAGGACGGGTTCAACACGGAGGTGAAGAGCGCGGTGTATCCGCAGAAGTGCAAGCAGACGTGGTGGCTGATATTGGGGGACCCCAACGACAACAGCATCCAGTCGATTGCGGAGGTGGATTTGGATCGTACAAACAAGAAGGGGCTGCAGTTCACCGCTCCGACGACGCCGGGTCATTATAAATGGATGTTGTACTTCATGACCGATGCGTACATTGGCTGCGACCAGGAGCAGGAGATCGAGTTCGACGTGGTTAGCGAGTGGCGTGTTTGTTAACAAAGCGTCCGTTACACAGTTAATTCCAACAGCTCGTCAGTCTATTCCAACAGCTCGCCACAGTCGGCAATCACCACTCTCCTACACGTTACGCAACGATCCAATCACCACTTTGAAGGAGTGCCGCTCTGAGAGCCCACGGCCTCGATCGCCTTCACGACGTCCATGCCCTCGATCACCTTGCCGAAAACCACGTGGCGACCGTCCAGCCACTGCGTCTTCACCTGTGCGTCACTTTAACGGAAGGAAACTACAGTGGTGATGAAGAACTGAGAGCCGTTGGTGTCGGGACCCGCGTTGGCCATGGATAGCATGCCGGGACCGGTGTGCTTCAGCTTGAAGTTCTCGTCGGGGAAGCGCTCGCCGTAGATGGACTCGCCGCCCGTGCCGTTGCCCTCCGTGAAGTCTCCGCCCTGGATCATGAAGTTGGGGATGATGCGGTGGAAGATGGAGCCCTTGTACCACAGCGGCTTGTTTCTTCTGCCAATACCCTTCTCGCCGGTGCACAGCGCGCGGAAGTTCTCGACAGTCTTGGGGACCGTCTTTCCGAACCTATTCCTCAGAGACCAGAGACGACACTACAGGCCCATCACGATTCTGCCCGCGTTTTTGCCGTCGATCTCGATATCGAAGAACACCTTGTTCGTGATCTTGGGGGTTCTCTTCTATCTCATCAGGCGAAGACGGAGGAAGTACGGTGCCCTTACTGCGCGCCTCGACGGCGGCGAAGCACAGAGCAATCGTCAGTGCAGCCAAAACGATGTGAGAAGTCTTCATGCGTTTGAAAAGTGGCGAAATGCATGAGAGGCGGCGGAAACAGCCCCGATTTTGGCGAAGATGAGTCGGCGCAGATTTCGCGAGAACCAACGCCGTTCTGTAAGTGAGTCATGCGATATTTCACAATACTTCTCTTGTTCGTTCTGGCAGTGTGCGCTCTCGCTGATACCGCTGCTTTCGAGAATACGAGCGTTATCAAGACGGTCGATTTGTCCGAGGCGATCGTGAAGGTGACGCTTCGCGTTCAGGTGCGCGTTCTCGAAGGATCGTCGAAAGAGTACATGTTCGCGATTCCGCGCAGTGAATTCGAGCACATGGCGTACATCCACCCCTCTTCCTCCAACAAACTCTCCATCGCGGTCAAGAAGGCGCCCATTCAGGACAGGTGAGCGGATTCGCGTTGTGTTGATGGTAGAGAGGACGTCGTGCTCTTCCAGGTGAGCTCGAAAACGGAGATCGAAGACAAGGCAGTGCTTTCCGTGGAGTACTTGCTGACCCACGTGCTGGAGCCTCTGCCCGCAGTCGTGTCGCAAGTGCAAATTGCGTAGAGCGGATAATGGGGTAGAAGGACACGCCCAAGTACACATTCACCAATCTGCTCTTCGTCCAGTCTCCCTACCCGTCCGCCAAGCAGGAGATTCGTTTCAAGCTTCCCTCGGGCGATTTGGAGTCCGCCACGCGTGTGAACCCCTTCGCTCAGAAGGAGAGTCTTCTGGTGTATGGTCCGTTCTTGTCTCTCCCCGCGTTTGCTCCTTCCGAAGTGGTGACGATCCACTTCTCGAGCATCGCCCATTTCATCACCTTCGACCGGTACTGCATTGTTTCCCTCTCTGACGCACTAGCGTTGAGCGTGAGATTGAGGTATCGCACTGGGGCAACGTGGCGGTGGAGGAGGTGATCAAGGCTCGCAATTCGGGCACTCCGCTGGAGGGCGAGTTTTCTCGTTTGGATTACTACAAGTCCGATCCCGACGCGATTGCTGCGTGGGGTAGTTGCATTAGAGCGATGTGACGAATAGAGAGTCTTCACGGGCGAATCGACAAGCGTGCGTCGGGCGTGTACTACCGCGACATTATCGGGAACATCACGACCTCGCACGTGCGTCGCGAGCGTGACGCTGTGGACGTGGAGCTGACGATGCGCTTCCCGATGATGGGCGGATGGCGCAACGAGTTCTACTGGGGGTAGGGTTGTGAGGGGCGTGTGAGGGGCAGGTACAACATGCCGTCGGGACGTGTGCTGAAGAAGGAGGGACGTCGCTACTCGCTGACGGTGCCGTTCGACTCGCAGCTGGAGAAGGCGGACACGGTGGAGCTGGTGGTTCGCGTGATTCTCCCCGAGTACGCGAAGAACGTGCACTTCGTGCTGCCTGAGGGCGTGGCGGAGCCGACGCTGGACCACAGGTGTGAGAGGAAGGGTGGAGTGAAGTGTAGATTCACGTATTTGGATAGCAGTTTGGAGGGCCGTCCTGTGTACGAGTTCAAGAAGCAGAACGTGGTGGGCGAGGAGAATGACGTGATCACGGTGAGCTACGAGCTGAGTGGAGTGCATTTGATGAGGAAGCCGGTGGTGTGCATCGGCGCCTTCTTTTTGGTGTTCGTGGTGAAGGCGGTGTTGAAGCAGTTGAGGAAGGAGAAGAGGGATTAGTGTGGGGTGTTTGTTTTATCCGTTCGTGATGTGGAGTTGAATTGGGACATGAAGAACTGTAATGAAACACTTCCAGTGATAAGAACTGTATCGGAACAAAGAGAAAGCAAACAAGCCACTTAATAGCCGTCGAAGGCAAGAGGGTTCTCGTTGCAAATGTTCACGAAGACGTTGAAGTACTTCAGCGAGTAGTCGCTCTTTCCCATAATGTCCTCGAACTGCTTGATGGCGCTAGCGTAGCACTTGGTGCTCTTGATGGGCTCGGGCTCCTGGTAGTACTTCACGTCCTTGGCGAGAGCGTTGAAGTACTTGTCAATAGCCTGGCGGTTCGCCACTTCCTCAAGGTAGAGGTCGTGCCACATCTTCTGCTCCTTGCCGGTGGTGTGCTCCGACATGTAGAGACGGAAGAGCATCTCGTTGTCGCGGGAGTCCCAGTGCTCGAAGGAGTGCTGATACTCGACAGACTTCAGTCCAGTGGGGTAGCCAATGAACTCGCCAATCACGTCCTCCTTGAAGGAGACATCACCATAGCGCATCACGTGGCTCTTGGTCACGCCCTTCACAAGACGGTTGAACTGCTCCTCGAGAGTCTCAGTCTTCTGCTCGCCCTTGTCAGCATCCTCCATCCAGTACACGGAGAACTCGTCACCAAGGCAAGTACCAAGGTTCTTGCCCTTGACGACAGCCTCGCTACCGCAGTACCAACCCCAAGAAGACTCGTGGTCGTTAGCAGCAGTCACAGCGACAACGTTCAGGTCCGTAGGAAGCTTAAGGAACATGGAGCCAGAGTAGCAGGCCTCAATGTAGAGCACGAACTTGTTGTACATCTTCTTCTCGTGCATGGTAGTGATGGCATCGAGAAGGACCTGGCTGTGCAGGTAACCGCCGGGGAGAGCGATAATATCTGGGCCACCGTGGTCGGAGAAGAAGAGGAACACGTTGTCCTCAGAAGTGGACTTCAGCACCTTCTTGCCAGTGCTGTCGTCGCCAGTGAGCACCTTCACGAGGTTGTCGGGAGACACGTCCTTCTCAGTGTAGTCAACAACCACTCCCTCGTACACATCGGGCACGTCGTCACCAGGGTGATTGTACAGCTTGCCAGGGAAAGGATTCGACTTGGCGAAGGGGACATCGTTGTACATCATGGTAATGATGTGGTCGGGCTCAATACCGCCGGCCTTCACGATCTGGTAGGCGTGGGCCACATCAGCGTGATGACGGTAGTTGCTGTAACTCTCGGAACCGCAGACCAACACAACCCAGTTGGCAGCGGAAGCCAGAGCCAGCATAAGAAGGGCAAGGGAGAGACTCTTCATAGCTTACTAATAATAAATATTATTGGAAAAGATCTTGAGTGGAATTAGACCGAGGGGTTGAATGAAATGATTCCATTTATACTTGTTCCTATTAGGGGTTTCGACCGAATCACCCCTTGATTCGTTCTCATACTCCACGGCGTTTCATTGAGCAACATGCGTCACTTCGATTTCGTTCGCATCTTACCTTGATAAGAGTGCCTTGAATATAGAAACAAGGATAGCGCACTTGTTGGGACGTGTCTTCAACAAGAAGTGATAATTGTGCATTGCAGAGATGGGCAGAATCTTGGTGAGGTGGATTTGGGGGGATTGGGAGGATTGAGTGATGGAGAGTATTTGTTGGGTTTACTGATTTGGATTTGGGTTCATGATCGTGGGTTATCCTCCTGGAATAGATAGAGTGTTGTTGAATAGGGATTCGTCCTCTGTTGATCCTACACTTCTGGTATTCATCCTATATCCTATGGAAAGCGCATTCTGTGATTCTTCTGTCTTCTCGGTGAATACCAACTACACTAGTTTGGGATGCGTTCATTCGATTCTATTTGAGTCACATAACGCAGTCAGCAACTCCATTTTATCCTTTGCTTCAACGACTTCGAATCCATCCGAAAGAGAATAAAACGCCCATCTACGTTTCTAAATACCAGCAGCCATCACGAATACTACTGAACTGATACGAACTGCCGCCATCCATCACTCTCACCAAAGACCATCTATTTCGAACTACTCAGTAAAGAACATTACATAACAACACGTTCCATGTCACTACTTCATACCATCCTCCTGATCTTCCGTTTGCAGTGCCCAAACCGATCATACGGATAACGACAAATCCATTCCAACCCCGTCTCTATTCTGTCTATCAGTTCTTGTCTCAAGGAAGATGGGTCAGCGCCTATTCTTAATGCACCCTATTGTAATGAAAACGCTATCATTCCGCAAGGGGTGTTTTTGTCGAGGTGGTTTTCGATTTGGGTGAAAGAATGAGTGTATGGAGCACTGTGTAGTCGGTAATGGAGTAGTCCGAAGCAACGGTGTTGTCGCATGAGAAGTCAGAGGTGGAGGAGGATGCCAGAAGAAAGGAGCTGGCCCGCATTAAAGAGCAAGTCTATGCGTGTGGTGGTTGCCGTTATCGCTAGGTGGAGTTGCTTCTTTCGGTCGAGAGTATGGCGCAAACCATGATCCTTCCTTCGTACATGAACGAGGACGGATTTCTTCCGATAGAGGTTCTGATCAACCTGTTCTCTTCCTCTCTGATGCCGTCTTCGCTCGAGGATATCATTGAATCGGTTAAGGATTCCGACAAGGTGGTAGTCGACGCTGAAGCAAAACTGATTCGTCCCGCCATTCCTGTTGAGAGAAAGACGATTATTCTCCGCGACGTTCCCGCTGGTGTAACGGAAGACGATATCCGCAGCGTGTTCGAGGGAGTGGGATCCATCGAGTCGGTGAAACCGCCAGTGGGCAACAACTGGTAGCCCCTCGCTTTGCGCTTCATTGTTAGGTTTATCACGATGCCTTCGGAGCAGGAGGCGTTGTCCTCCTTGAAGCTGCTGCGTGGAAAGGAGCTGCACGGTGAGCCGGTGCATGCAAGAATAAAGAACGAAAGCCGCATCATGGTAATCAACCGCTTGATCAGCGCATGTCGTGGCGACGCTTCGGAAGACACTCCCGCGTTCTTTGGGGCAGCGGGGGCTTCCTTCTTTTCCAGTGCGAATATGGCCGACACTCCGGCGAGTGACTTGGGTCATGCGAACCGCAAGGGCACAAGCAGTCGTGGTAAGGGACGTGGAAAGCGCAATCGACGTCACGCCGAGAACCCGAAGCCCATTGTTCTGCCTCAACTATCTGTAAGCGAAGCCGGCGGTGGTGATGCGTAGAGCGTGTCTTCTTTCCCTCCTCTTGTTTTCACGGGTGGCGTCGTTCCTGCCTATTCGGGGAGTTTCATTCATTACACGAAAGAGGAGATCATGGACATTGTGAAGGGGGTGAGGGATCTTTCCATCCCGTCTGTGCCTGAGGGCGATCATTCTCTCGTTGTAGTCGTTGACTCCGTTCTTCATTGCCTAGTTGTGTTCTGCTCCCAACGCGGATCTCGTGTCGAAACAACGTACGATGTCCATCGACCAGTCTCTGGAGGCGGGAGCGCCTCGCACCTATTCTGTGGATAGTGTAGACTATTCGACAATGCTCATGGGTGATGCGGAGGAGGAAGTGAAGGAAGAGGTGAGGAAGAGAAGAAAGGCTAGAAAGCCAAGAAAGCTGTAGGCGTGGGAAAGGGGACTGATGGGAAGGGACTATGCGAAGGCCATCTCAAAGAAGGCGGCTCCGCCGAATGGTGAAGCGAAGCAATAGGGGTATAGGTTCTGTAATGAGTCTCCATCGTACAGAATCCAGGGTCTTTGTTGAAAGAAAGAATTGTCTAAACTAACGTTCTTGGGCCTTGGAGTTTAAGCGGTTGATCTGGTCCGCAACAACATTGATCGCTTGGAAGTAGGCCGCGTGGCAATTGGACAGACACTTCTTTTCTCCATCTGAAAGATGTCCGTTGGTGTTTTGGCAACACATCTTGAAGCATTTGTCTGAAAGAATCTAGGAATCAGCCATGACTCCGAGTTGAGACGTCGTGTATCTTCTGCAAGTTGTTGATGGCTAGGTCTTCGCGAATCTCTCGAATATCATTCATTTCCAGCTTCAGTGAAAAGAAAAGATGAAAAGGAGGAGTGGCGCTTTCGTTATTTGTGTTACACTCGTATTATAATATACGAT